>Ga0075366_10001397_pt1 | contig 12092 bp, 10 predicted proteins | sample EndMethybrTD3031_FD_72351 | JGI IMG/M metagenome (GOLD analysis project Ga0075366, IMG submission 72351) | Populus endosphere microbial communities from Tennessee, USA - Endosphere MetaG P. TD hybrid TD303-1 | ecosystem: Host-associated > Plants > Roots > Endosphere | place: USA: Tennessee... | reverse complement strand
CGCCGAGCAGGTCGAACACGCCGAGGTTCACGTAGAACCCTTCGTCCCTCGGTCCGGCGAACGCCTGCGAGTTGTTGGGGAGCTGGCGCACCGCGGCGGCCGCGATCGACGCATAGTCGGGCATCGAGCGGAAGCCCACGTTGGCCGGCGCCACGGGCAGGTTGTCGGCGATCAGCACGCCGCGGCCCAACCGGCGCGGCCCTTCCACGCGCGTGATGCTGTAGAACTGCTTCACGTTGAGATCGGGATCGTCGAGGCTGGTGACGACGCCGGTGTTGTAGAGGAACGTCTCGAGATTGCGTGTCTCGGTCCGGAAGCGGAACTGGAACGTGACGTCCTCGATGGCGTCGCCGTCGTTGTCCACCATGATCTCGTAGAGGACGTTGTCGTCGAACTTGAAGAAGTTCGGCCCGCCGTAGGGGGCTTCGAGCGGGATGAAGTTCGAGATGAGCGTGACGCGATCCGGGTTGCGGGGACTGACGAACGCGTAGACGTCCGTGTTGTCCGCGAGCGGATCCTGGCTGATGAGCGGCGCTTCGCGATGGCTCGACGCCTGTATCGCGGCGAGCCATCCGCACGCCGCGACAATCGCGAACATTGCACCAATCCGTTTCACTAGAGCACCTCCTGATGTGCAGCCCGCCGTCCGTCGCGGATGCGGTGCTGCTGTCTGCTCTACGGACGTGATGGCGGATCGGATGTCGGGCGGTGGTACCCTTGTCATCCTCATGAACTGGCAGGAGATCGACGGATGGTTCCAATGGCGCTCGGGCCAGGAGGAAGCCCTCCGTCACTTTCCGGCGGACAGCCGCTTCGTCGAAGTGGGAACGTACCTCGGGCGCAGCCTCTGCTCGCTGGGCGAGCTGGTCGTCGCGAGCGGCCGGCCGTATCACGTGATTGGCGTCGACACGTGCGTGGGCAGCGGCCCCGAAGGACCGCACGGCAGGGACTATCACGCGGCGGCGGTGGCTCGGGAAGGCGGCACGCTGGCCGGGGCCCTGCACCGGAGCGTCATCGCCTGCGGGCTCGATCAGGTCGTGGCCCTGATCATCGCCGACTCCGTCAGCGCGTCGCGCTTCTTCGCGGACGGATCGATCGACTGGGTCCACCTGGACGCCCGTCACGACTTCGACGGCCTGACCGCCGACATCCTCGCGTGGCGGCCGAAGATCCGCGCGGGCGGCTGGCTGTCGGGTGACGACTACGACGAGGTGAAATGGCCCGACGTCGTCCGCGCGGTCACGGAGGTGCTTCCAGACGCGCGGCCGTGGTCGACGCAGCAGTGGCGTCTGGTCGTGCCGTGACTCAGACCGTCTTCGGCCCGTTCGCTTCGTGCTGGATGTAGGGGGCCAGCCACGTCAGGCCGGACGCATCGGGCTCCCAGCCGGCGTGGGCCGCGATGAGCCCCATGACGCCGCCTTCACCGGAGAACACGTTCCGCTCCTGCATGAACGCCGCCGCGCGGTCCCAGGCCTCGAAGAAGCGCGCTTCACGGCCATCCTTCGTCACGGCGTAGCACCACTCGGAGATCCAGTACGAAGACGCCAGCACGCCGGCGTCACCCGTCAGCTCGCGCGCGAGATCCTCGAAGAACGGGGCGCGCCACGTCCCGCGCTGCTCGAGGGCCCGTGCGACGCTCTCGCGCTCTCCGGGCAGCACGGCGAGCCCCGGCGGGAGCGGATCGCGACGAGCCGGGAACCGGGGAATCCGCACGTCGGCGTCGAGGAAGATGGCGGTGTCGAAGTCGCGCAGCGCGGCCCTGAGCACGAACCGCTTGTCGTGGTACGCGGCGCCGCCGCGGTTGTTCCCGGTCGGCGGAAGACGATCCACATAGTCCTTCGCCATCGGACCCGTGGGCTGATGGTGAAGCGCGCGAACGGGCAGATCGGCGAAGTCGTCCGGATCGTCGGTGAGCACGATCCACGGCACCGCGGCCAGGTCCGCGCACAGCTGCCGCGCCCGGCGCCGGTAAGGCGCGTGAATCGCGAGCGTGCAGTAGCAGACGCCGATCACGCGCATGAGTATTCCCGCGACCACGCCCGGCGCGCAAGCGATGGTACGCTACCGTCCGTGAGCCCGCCGGCCGAAGACGTCACGTTCGTCCTGTGCATCGAGCAGAACGCGATCCGCGCGCAGGCGCTGCTGCTGTGCGAGAGCATCCGGACGTTCGGCGGACGCTGGCGCGATGCGGCGATCGTGGCGGTCGCGCCGAGGCCGGGGCTCGGCGTCGATCGCGCGACGCAGGAACGGCTCGCCGCCATGAACGTGCGGTACGTGGAAGAGCCGCTCAACGCACGCTGTGCCGAGTACGGATCGGCGAACCGCGTGTTCGCCGCCGGCTGGCTGGAGGCGCGCGCCTCGACCGAATGGATCGTCGTCCTCGACAGCGACGCTGTCGTGCTGGGCGAGTTCGAGCTGCCGGCCGGCGACGTGGGCGTGCGTCCGGCCGACTCGAAGGGCACGACGACGGCGGGCCCGGGCGATCCGTTCGAGCCGTACTGGTCGGACCTGGCGGCGCTCTGCGGCACCACGCTCGAGGTGCTCCCCTTCATCGAGTGCACCATCTCGGGCCATCGCGTACGCGCCTCCTACAACGGCGGGCTCGTGATCGCGCGCCGCCGGGCGGGGCTGCTCGCGCGATGGGCGGATCTGTTCGACCGCTCCGTCCAGCGGGGACTGAAACCGTGTCCGCCCGATCCGATCCGCGCGTCGACCGGCATGGTGACGCCGGCCACCGCGCAATACTGGGGCTCCAATCAGGCGGTGCTGGCACTCACGATCTGGGGAACGCCCGCGCGGGTCGACATCCTGCCGGACGCGTACAACGTGCCCCTGCACGCGCTGGCGGAGAAGCCGGAGGTGCCGGCGCGCTGGCGCGCACGCCCGCCGGTCCACGTCCACTATCACTGGATGTTCTCGCCGCCCCACCACGACGGCGCGCTCGCCATCATGCGCACGATCGGCGTCCCGGACGCGCAGATCGAGTGGCTGCGCGCGCGGCTGCCGCTCCCGTGAGGGGCCTCACGCCTCGAGGATGAGCGAGTCCACCTCGAAGCGGCCCTCCACGTTGGCGGGATCGAGCCGAAGCCGGACGATCCGTTCGGCGCTCAGCCACCGTTCGCGCACGGGTGGACGATCGAGACGGAAGCGATAGTCGCGCCAGCCGGCGTCCGAGGCATCCAGGAACACCGTCGCCGATCGCTGCTCGCTGAACTCCTCCTCCGGCGTGCTGGCCCAGAACAGCTGGGCCACCGCGGACTCGCGCGTGTCGCGCCGCATCCGGAACCGCACGGCGCGGATCGACGAGGGATCGCACGGCGGCAGGCCCACCTCGAATTGCGGATCGCCCGACGTGGCGTCGTAGATCGTGCCGGTCGCCGTGCGCTCGATCGGAACCAGGTTCCTCAGGACCAGGAGGGCGTTCCCGGCCGTCAGGTCCACGCACGTCCGCATCGTGAACTCGGGCGCGGGAACGGCCGGCCGGTGCCAGACCGGCGGCGGGGACACCGGCTCGGACGCGGCCTCGCGCTGGAGCCGCTCGCACAGGTCGTTCGCCGACCACGGCGCGGCAGCCGTCGGCCGCACGCTCGCCGACGCCGAGGCGCGCTGATGACGCAGGCCGGGCTTCATCGAACGGATGGCTTCGTCGGACACGGACAGTCCCACGAACGACGCGAGCCGGGCGCATTCCTCGGCGGGACGCTCGAGGCAGCTCGCGTAATCCGTCACGATCCGGTCGGCGGTCGACGTATGGGCGAGGATCCGGCGGTAGTACTCCTCCCAGAGCCACTCCCCGAAGCGCAGCGAGGATCGGGCGCGCTGATTCAGCGAGAGGGCGACCTCCAGCGGATCGCGCACGCAGACGACGAAGCGCAGACCCGGGATCACGGACTTCCAGAATGGCAGGAGGAGCGCGTTCCGCGGGTCCTTCCATCCCCACGGTTCGCGATCGCTGAACCACTCGACGAGCCGCCGCGCCTCCTGGCGCAGGGGCTCGAGCGCCGGACTCCTCTCCCAGCCCGGTTCGTCGGGGAACGGCAGATCCCAGGCGCCGCGCACGGCTTCCAGCAGCCGCTCGTTCAGATCGACAAAATCGTCATTCTCCCAATAGCCTTCGACGTTGTCGTCCCCGAACCGGCGGATCTGCTCCTGCTCGCCGAGATAGAGCCCGCAGAGGTTGAGAGCCCGGGACACCATCGACGTCCCCGAGCGGTGCATTCCAACAATGCAATACGGCATCGATCAAGTTCGCGTCGCGTGAGACGAGCTGACGACGCGTGCACAGAATTATAGGGCCTGTTCAAATCGGATAATCTCTGCGCATGCGCTGGGACTGGCTGGGCCTGAATCGACGCCGCGCCGCGCCGTTGATCGTGCCGCCGGAGTTCAACCGCAATTCGGCGAAGGTCACCGCGCTGATGCCGCCCGAACAGGCCGGACGCTGGCTGCTCGAGCGGATGCAGCAGCACGTCGGGTTCAGGACCTACGCGAACAAGACGCTGCTCGACTTCGGCTGCGGCGTGCGCTTCACCCAGGCGATCCTCAACACGCAGCTGCGCATCAAGCGCTACGCCGGCGTCGACATCGATCGCGCCATGATCGACTTCCTGCGGGCCAGCGTGGACGACCGCCGGTTCGAGTACCACTTCATGGACACCTATCACCCGCTCTACAACACGAGCGGCGTGCCCCTGTCCCTCTCGACGACGCTTCCCGTCGGCCACGACTTCGACCTCGTCACGATGTTCTCGGTGATCACGCACCAGACGCCCGAGGACAGCCGCTGCATCTTCACGATCCTTCGCCGCCACGTCAGGAAGGACGGGGCGCTCTTCTTCACGTGCTTCCTCGACGCCGGGATCGAGCGCTTCGAGGACAGGAGCCCCGCGCGGAACGGCGGGTTCTGTTTCTTCAACCGGGACTTCCTCGTCTCCCTGGTCGAAGACTGCGGCTGGCGGATCGCCGGCAGCGCGCCGGGCGAAGGGCCGATCATCGGCGACTCGTTCGTCTGCCGCCCGGCGTGAGTGGGGCCGCGGCCTGCGCTTCTGATCCGCACGCTCCGCGAATTGCGCGGCTGACCCTCAGCGCAGCACGAGGCGCAGCGACGTGCCGGCCGCGCCGTCGGCGAGCACGACGCTGTCCGGCGTCACGGCTTCGACGCGATAGCGTCCTTCCACCGCGTCCGCCTCGCGCACCATATGGAGCGCACCGGCGGGACCGGCAAGAATGGCCGTCCGCTCGGCGCGTCCGTCCGCGCGTGTCGTGGTGGCGACACCGATGAGCGAGAGATCGATGCTCGGGGGAACGTCAGGAGGCGCTTCGGGGAGCGCTGCGATCGGGATCGTCACCGGCGCGGGTGCGGGCGGCGCGCTGGCCGGCGCGAATGCGAACGGGTCCCTGGACAGCAGCACTTCTCGAGCCGGCTCCATCGGACGCAACTGCACCGGTGGCACCTCCGCCACGGCGGTCGGCGGCCGGGGACTGCGGGCGCGGGCCGATCCGTCAGGTCCGGCGGATGGGATTTCCCGTGCGACCGCGCCCGTGCGACCGAGAGTCGCGAGCCCGAGCAGCAGGATTGGAACGGCCGCCGCGATCGGCGCACGAAGGGAACGGCCGGTCCGGCGAGGGAAGAGTGTCACGCACCGAGTACTACGGACGGCTCGTGCGGTCGGATTGCCTGCGCCGCGGACCGGGTGACCGTCAGGGCCGGGCGGACAGCAGCAGCCTCGCCGACTCCTCCAGGGTCTGCTGCGGCTCGTCCGTCAGCGCCTGAACGGCCAGGGCAATGGGCCGCCACTCGCGGCCATCCGCCAGTTTCAGGAACAGGAACAGCGAATCCACCTCGCCGTGCTGTGCCACGGGCGGGACCACCCAGCGTCCGCCGTGGCGCTGTCTGATGACTTCGCCCGCGTAGGAACCCAGGGCATAGAGCGACTTCGTCACCGCCTCGATCGGAGCGCCGCCCTCCCGCCACTCGCGCAGGACGCGATCGACGTGGGCCAGCGAGTCCACGGAAAAGTTCATGCGGATGCCGTACACGTCCTGCATGCTGCCTACCGCGGACTGCGCATACTCGCGCACCGTTGCCGGCGTGGGAGCGATATCGAGACGAATGATCATGAGTGGGCGACGACGAGTTGGTTCAGCGACGACGACATCGCGCAGCAGTGTACAACAGCGAGATGAATGGAGAAGCCGGCGCCTGCCGGATGCGCGTCGTCGCCGGCAGGGAACTGATCAGAAGCGCCAGCGCACGGCGAGCTCCGGCCGCGCCACGAGTCCGCGCGGCGCGCTGCCGCTGTCGTCGAGCATCGACGGATACATCGTCAGCGAGAACCGTGGTCCGATCCAGAGCTGGCCGGCGACCTTCACGTCGAAGTCGAGCCTGGTCACCGCCACGGTGTAGTCACGGCTGCTGGCGCGCGACAGCGAGTAAACGTTCTGGCGGGTGCCGTCGGGCAGCACCTCGTTCAACACCGGGCTTTCGTGTTCAGGCCGATAGACCTGCCCGCCGCCGATCCCCCACGTCATCGTGGCGCGGCGGTGGAGCGGAATGTTGACGCGATACAGAAGGGTGACATCGATCGAACGCCGCCGGACCGTCTGGATCGATTCGTAGAGGTGTCCCTGCTTCTCGATCGCGTTGGAGCTCCCCGCGAAGCGGTAGGTGCTCGTGTACACCTTCGTGTGCCACTCGGGCACCGCGACGTCGAGCTCGAGTCCCGATCGTCCCCAGTCGTACCCGAGCGCTCCGCCGATCCGCCGGGTGGTCCCGGAGATGGCGTAGTAAGGCCTCGTGTCGTCCCGGTCCTGCCCCATGCGCAGCTCGGCGAACAGACCCTGTGGGTTGGGCTGGGCCGTGGCGCCGGCGGCCGCGGCGAGACAGAACACGATGGCAAGAATCGGCGGACGGAGGAACGGCACGCGGCACCTCGGTGATAGGCGGTTCACCAGGGAAGGCGACGGGAAAGCGGAGATCGGCTCAATCGTCATGGCGCTGCAAACCCTTGCCCTCTGGCGCTCGTCCAAGTCGTCGGCGGACTGTCACCGCCGAACGCGAGAGGGGTGTCGAGTGGACGGCTTGAAGCAGGATCTCGTCTTTGCGGTGCGATCGCTCGTCCGTGCGCCGAAGTTCGCGGCCGGCGTGATGCTGACGCTCGCGCTCGGGCTCGGCGCGAACACCGCCGTGTTCGGGGTGCTGCACGCGGTGGTGCTCACGCCGCTGCCCTATCCGTCCGCCGATCGGCTCGTGCGCCTGTACAAGTTCAACCGCGGTGAGGACGTCTACCTGCCGGGTCCGGCGGTGCTCGCCTTCCGCGACCAGAGCACGACGATCGATCTGGCGCCGGTCTACACCTACGCGAGCGACGGGGCCGACCTCACCGATCGCGCCGAGCCGGAGCGGGTCACGACGCTGCGCGTGGGCGCCGACTACTTCCGCGTGCTCGGCGTGCAGCCGGTCGCCGGCCGGCCGTTCGAACGGGCGGACGAGCGCGCCGACGCCGGCGTCGTGGTGATCCGGGAGCGCCTGTGGCGCGAGTATCTCGGCGGGCGGCCGGAGGCGATCGGCCAGTCGCTGTCGCTCAACGGCGTGCGGCAGCGCGTGGTCGGCGTCCTGCCCGACGGCTTCGTGGATCCGCTCGTCGCGAACGTCGAGGTCTGGACGCCGCTCGATCTGCAGACGCCGGCGCGGAATCGGTGGGGCAACCACTACCTGAGCCTCGTCGGCCGCATCCGTCCCGGCGTGACGCTGGCGCAGGCCCAGACCGACATCGCGCGTATCGCGGCGCTGATCGCACCGAAGTACGGCGACTCCACGACGCCCACGGCGCGCGTCGCGCCGCTGCAGGCCGACACGATCGGCACCGCGCGCAGCCTGTTGTGGATGCTGCTCGGCGCGGTCGCGCTGCTCCTGGCGATCGCGTGCGTGAACGTCGCCGGCCTGATGCTGGCGCGCGGCGCGTCGCGCGAGTCCGAGCTCGCCGTGCGCGCCGCGCTCGGCTGCTCGCGGTTCCGCCTGGTGCGGCAGCTCGTGATCGAGAGCGTGCTGCTGTCGCTCGCCGGCGGACTCGTCGGTCTCCTGAGCGCCCGGGCGCTGACACGCATCCTCCTCGCCGCCGCGCCGGAGGTCGTTGCGCGCACGGCGGGTGGGACCGGCGCCGGAGTCGCGGTCCTCGCATTCGGCTTCGTTGCCGCGCTCGTCTCCGGGATCGCGGTCGGTCTCGTGCCCGCGATGCAGCACGCACGGCCGAACCTCGAGCGCGTGCTGCGTGAGTCCGGACGCGGCGCCAGCGGCAGCCGCCGCCAGGCACGATTCCGTCAGGCGCTGGTGGTGAGCCAGATCGCGCTCGCGGTCGTGCTGCTGGCCGGCGCGGGCCTGCTGCTCCGCAGCTTCCAGCGTCTCTCGCGCGTCGATCTCGGCATCCGCCCGGACAACGTGCTGACGTTTTCGGTCAACCTCCCGGCCGGCCGCTACGGCGATCCCGAGCGCCGAGCCGAGTTCCACGTCGCGTTTCAGGACCGGCTCAACGCCATCGCCGGCGTCGATGCGGCCGGCGCCGTCTCGCGCCTGCCGGTGACGGGTGCGTATCACACGTGGTCCAACAGCCGCGCCGATCGGCCGGACGTCGACGTCCCCGTCGACCAGCGCGTCGTCGAGGGACGCTTCTTCGAGGCGCTCGGCATCCGCGTGCTGCGCGGACGCACCTTCGATCGCACCGACGGCGCCACGCCGCGCCGGGTCGTGATCAACGACCGCCTCGCGCGCACGCTGTTCCCCGGGGAGGATCCGATCGGCCGGCGCCTGCGCGTCAGCGGCGGCGAAGGCGAGATCATCGGCGTCGTCGAGGACGTCGCCAACGCGCCGCGCACGCCGCCGCCCGCGATCCTCTATCACCTCCACCGGCAGTTCGCCGCGGATCGCAACTGGGCGCTGACCGCGGTCGTCTCATCCAGGCGGCCGGCGGCGGCGCTGCTCGACGACGTCCGGCGCGAGCTGCGCGCGATCGATCCCGCGCTCGTCCTCCATCAGCCGCGCCCGCTCTCCGACGTCGTCGGACGCAGCATCGCCCAGGAACGCTTCGCGATGCTCGCGGTCGGGACCTACGCGCTGCTGGCGCTGACGGTCGCCGCGGTCGGCCTGTATGGCCTGCTCAGCCAGATGGTGGGATCGCGCCAGCGCGAGATCGGGATCCGCCTCGCCCTCGGCGCGCAGGTCCGCAGCGTGCGATCGCTGGTCGTGCGCGAAGGCGCCGTGCTCGCCGCGGCCGGCGTGGTCCTCGGCTCGGGAGCCGCGCTGGCGGCGACGCGCGCGCTCTCGACGCTGCTCTACGGCGTCACCGCGCGCGACCCGGTGACCTTCGGTCTCGCGGCTGCCGCGCTGCTCGCGATCGCGACAGCCGCGACGTGGCTGCCGGCCCGCGCCGCGACCAGGATCGATCCGATGATCGCGCTCCGCGGCGAGACCTAGCCGCAGGGCGGGTTGACCCTCGCGGCGCGCGCGGACAGCCTGAGAGCGCTGCGCCGCTCAGGGCTTGCGGCGCTGCAGCAGCCGGTCCAGTTCCTGGCTGACGCGCGCGGGCTGGTCAATCCAGATCATGTGCCCCGCGCCGGGGACGATGCGCAGCTCGATCCGCGGGACGGCCTGCACCCACTTCCTGGCGAGCGGGTTGCCGAAATCCAGGAAGTCGTGATCGCCTGTGACGATGGCCACGGGATAGGCGCGCTGCGCGAATTCCTGCACGTAGTCCCAGCCGGACACGGGCTGGGTCTTCGTCGTGAGCTCGTCGACGTGCGCCTTGTAGAGCGCGCGGCCGCCGGTCAGCAGCCGCCAGTTCCGCACGTCGTAGAGCATCCGGGCGGCGAAGTTGATGCGGAAGCGGGCCGTCTCCTCTCGCGACGAGAGCGGCGGATCCGTGCGCGTGAGCGCGTACTTCTCGAGCTCCTGCGCCACCGCCGGCCGCTTCATGAACGCCTGCGACGCCAGGGACCCCTCGCGCTGCGCGGGCTTGTCCGCGTCGGGCAGAGGATTCTTCAGCGGCGCCGGCGACAGCAGGATCAGCTGCTCGATCCGATCCGGGTACTTCGACGCATAGGCGCTCGCCAGCACCGAGCCCATCGAATGGCCCACGATGGTCAGCCTGTCCAACGCCAGTTCACGGCGGAGCAGCTCCAGGTCCTCGACGTGCCGATCGAATGCGATCAGCGCGTCGGGGAACGGCGAACGCAGCGAGCCTCGCTGGTCGTAGAAGATGAAGCGGTAGCGATCGCCGAGCGTGCTCACGGCGTCGACCAGGCCGGCGTGGTCGCCGCCCCATCCGCCGTGCAGCATGACGACAGGTCGCGTGCCGTCGCCGAATTCACGCACGTACAGCTGCGGATCGTCGTTCCAGCGTCCCGTCGAGAGGAACCAGTCGGCCGTCCGCGGCAGCGACGCCGCGCGCGGCGAGGGCGCCTGGGGCGCCTGCGCGCCGGCGGACGCGACGAGACCGGCGCCGAGCAAGACGGTCACGAGCACTCGCATCGTTGTCACTCCTTCGCGTTCAGCCTAGAGCAGACGGGTCACGGCCGGTCACGCCTCGCCCCGCAGCGCGACGACGGGATCGACCCGCGAGGCGCGGCGCGCGGGGAGATACGTGGCCGCCAGCGTCATCGCCGCGAGGGCGAGGGAGACCGCGCCATAGGTGGCGGGATCCGTCGGGCCCACCCCGAACAGGAACGCCGACATCACGCGCGTCAGCATGAGCGCGAGGCCGACGCCAGCCGCCACGCCGAGGATCGCCAGCCTCAGCCCGTGGCGAAGGAACAGCATCCGCACGTCACGGACTTGCGCGCCGAGGGCCATGCGCACGCCGATCTCGCGCGTCCGCTGCGCCGCCGCGTAGGCGACGACGCCGTAGATGCCGACCATGCCGATGAAGAGCGCGACGCCCGCGGTGATGCCCAGCATCACCATCGCGAAGGACGTCTGCGTCATCGAGCCCGCCTGGATCGCTTCGAGCGTCTGCACGGCCGCGAGCGGCAGGTTCGGATTGACCGACCAGACGGCCTGTTCGAGCTCGCGGACGAAGCCTGGCGCCCCGACGCGCGTCGAGCGGATCGCGTACGCCATCGTCCGCCAGCGGTAGCTTTCGTTCAGCATGGGCCAGTAGACGATCTGCGTCGGCGCCTGACTCAGTCCGTCGTCGCGCTCGTTGCCTGACACGCCGATGATTTCGCGCCAGGGATAACGCGGCGAGCTGCCGCGGAGCCGTTTGCCGATGGCCTTTGCCGGGTCGCCCCAGTACTCGCGCGCGAGCGGCTCGGAAATGATGACGACGGGCCGCTCCTCGCGGATGTCACTCCAGGTAATCGACCGCCCGGCGACCAGGCGGTTGCCCATCGTCTCGAAGTATCCGGGCCCGACGCTCTTGAACCGGCGGAGCTTGACCATCGCGCCGTCCCGGTCGGGGAATTCTTCGATCGCGGCGTAGTTGCCGTTGTCCTCGCCGTCCATCGTGATGGAAGACGAGAGACCGACTGAAACGACGCCAGGCACTCCCGCCAGCCGCTCGGCAACTGCCTCGAACGTGCGCACCGCCTGCTGCGGATCGGCAATCAGGCTTGCGGGTATGGCGATCGCGAACGTCTGCACGTCGGCCGGACGGGTGAACCCGGGATCGACCTGGCGCATCGCGACGAACGTGCGCAGCATCAGCCCCGACACGATCAGGAGCGTGAGCGCGAGCGCCACCTGCGCGACGACGAGTGCATCGCGCGTGCGGCGGCGAGCCGGTGCCTCGCTGGACGAGCGGCCGCCCTCCCTGAGCGCCGTGATGCTCGGGTTCGCGAATCGGATGACGGCAAGAGCGCCGCACAGCGCGCCGCTCAGCAGGGACGCGGAAGCGGTGAAGAGCAGCACCATCCAGTCGATGCCGATGTCGTCCACGCGCGGCAGCTCCGCGGGAGCCATCGCGCGAAGCAGCGCGAGCGCGGCCATCGCGAGCCACACGCCCAGCAGGCCGCCCGCAGACGCGAGCACCGTGCTCTCGGCCAGCAGCGCTCGCGCGATACGGCCGCGGCTTGCGCCGAGCGCGGCCCGCACGGCGAGCTCC
>Ga0075366_10001394_pt1 | contig 12112 bp, 7 predicted proteins | sample EndMethybrTD3031_FD_72351 | JGI IMG/M metagenome (GOLD analysis project Ga0075366, IMG submission 72351) | Populus endosphere microbial communities from Tennessee, USA - Endosphere MetaG P. TD hybrid TD303-1 | ecosystem: Host-associated > Plants > Roots > Endosphere | place: USA: Tennessee... | reverse complement strand
GACCTCGCCCTTCTCGGTGAACTTCGCGGCGTTGCTCAGGAGGTTGATCAGCGACTGCTTGACCTTGGTCAGATCGGTTCGCATCGAGCCGATGTCGGGCGCGCAGTCGATCACCAGCCGGTTGCCGTTCTTTTCGATCAGCGGCTGGATCATGACGCGCACCTCGTCGACCAGCTGCGTGAGATTGACCGGTTCGAGATAGACGTCCATCCGTCCGGCTTCGATCTTCGACAGGTCGAGGACGCTGTTGATCAGCCCGAGCAGGTGCTTGCCCGCGGACTGGATCTTCTGCAGGTCCTTGACGGTCGCGTCATCGCTGCGGTCGGCGGCATCCTCGGCCAGGATTTCGCTGTAGCCGATGATGGCATTCAGCGGCGTGCGCAGCTCATGACTCATATTGGCGAGGAAGCTCGATTTGGCGCGAGACGCCGCCTCGGCTTCGGCGCGCGCCCTGATGGCCTGGTCTCTGGCGATCTGAATGTCGCGGGCATTGTCACGGAACACCACGAGAGCCCGGCTCATCTCGCCGAGCTCATCGGGGCCCGCGGCGGGAATCGGCGCCGCCAGATTGCCCTGCGCGATGGCGAGCATGCTGTCGGCCAGCGCGTTGAGCCTGGATACCACGTAGCGATGCACAAACAGCCAGACGATCAATCCGGCGATCACCAAGGTCGAACCGGCGATCAACAGCAGCCAGATGCGGCTCGTTGCGACGGCGCTTTCGGAGCGCCGTTGCGATTCGGCCGCTTCGCTTTCGGCTTCGGCCACGATGGCGGCAACCTTTTCACGCAGTTGCGCGCCGTTGCTCTTCAGCGCCTTGGTGATGGTCGCGATCGAGTTTCTGATCCGCAGGAACTGTTCGCGGAGCGCGAAGATGCCGGCATCGCCGGCCGCATAGGTCGTCAAACTTCCCATCGCGGCCGTCAGCGCGGCATTCTCCTCCGAGGCGACGTCCGGAATCTGCTGAAGCTTGGCCACATTGCTCTGCAGGCGGCCGAACACCGCGTCGAATTGCTCGCGCAGCGATTTCACCGCTTCGGGGGTGTTGGCCTGACGCACGCTGTTCAAGATCCGAATGGCGTCGTTGAATTCGCTGCGCAGGTCGTAAAGCTGAGTGACCCAGATGCTGATTTGGCGAAGGTCCGTGAGCGGGTCGGCGATCCGGGCTCTGTCGCCAGGAGTGGCTTGCGCGGGGTTCATCCGCTCGACGATGGATGCGATCGTTCGGTTTGCAGCGGTGGTCGAAGCGCCGATTTGCTGGAACGCCCTGGCGGGGACCTGGCTCGCCGCAATGGCGTCGCCGACGGTCCGGTTGAGATCGCCGACTTGCGCGTCGATTTGCGCGATCAGTGTCTGAATCGGCACCATCGTCTGCTCGTCGGCAATCACGGTTCGCAGCTTTTCGATCGATTGCCACAGGTTGCCGATGCGTTCCGTCACCGTCGACATGCCGTTGAAGCGTTCAACGTCGTCCTGCGCGCCGCCGACCTCGCTTGCGGTCTCGATCAGTTCGATGGACCGGCTCTGCACATCCATCGACAGCTTCAGCGCCGGCATGCTGACATCGACCAAGCCGTGCAGGACGCCCTCGATCTGGTTGAAGCGGATCAAGGACAGAAAGGTCGCGCCGATGGTCAGAGCGGCGATCAGACCGAAGGCGATCAAAAGCTTGCCGCCGATGCTGTGGTGCCAGGTCCGGCTGCCGCGCACGGCTTGCGTTCCGGCCCCGGCCGGCGCGTCGGCTGTTGGGGTTGATGACGTGTCCGCTGAGGTCATTCTGGATGCAGCCTTGTCGCAAATGGCGAACGATTTGATAACGGACGCGCCAGGCCTTTTGGGTACAAGCCTTTTGAGTACAGGCCTTTTGGGTACAAGCTGTTGGGTACAAGCCTCTGGGTCAGTGCCCATAGTGATTTGCACGGCCACGTTACCATATCCTTTCGCGGGGACCCCCGGTCACATTGGACAGGCAATCGGGGTAGGCCCTATAAATCAGCGGGTTCTTCGGATCGCGACGCGTCGGAAGACGCCGTCCAGCAACGGTTGGGAACAGCATTTGGCCGAGCATCAGTTCAAGGGGCGCCGGGAAGACCATCGCTTGGTCACGGGCCAGGGCCGTTACACGTCCGACCACGATTTCAAAGGCCAGGTCGCCGGGCATTTTCTCCGGGCCGACCGTGCGCACGCCAAGATCGTGAAGATCGATATCGCGGCAGCGAAAAGCCTGCCGGGCGTCCTGGACATCCTGACCGGCGCCGATCTCGCCGCCAGCGGATGGAAGGGCGCGCCGGCGATGGCGTTCTTCAAGGGCGTCGGCGGCAGTTCGCTGCGCGTGCCGTTCCGGACCGGGCTGGCGCATGGCCGCGTGCGTTTTGTCGGCGAGCCGGTGGTGCTGGTGGTCGCCGAGACCGAGAACGTCGCGCAGGACGCCGCCGAGTTGATCGCGATCGAATACGAAGACCTGCCGACCTTCGTCGCGGCGAGCGACGCCATCGCAGGCGGCGCCGTGCCGCTGCACGACGAGTATCCGGACAATCTGGCGCTCGACTACGAATACGGCGACCGCAGTAAAACCGAGCCGGGATTTGCGCAAGCCAAGCACGTGGTTCGCGTCGAGCTTCACGCGCAGCGGATTTCCGGCAATCCGATGGAGCCGAAATCCTGCACCGCGGTCTATAGCGCGTCCGACGACATGTTCGAGATTTGCATCCCGACCCAGGGCGCAGGCGACATCAAGAACGCGTTGGCCGGCATCACGGGACTCGCGCCGGAGAAATTCCGCATTCGCTCAGTCGATGTCGGCGGTGGGTTCGGCGTGCGCAATGAGGTCTATCCCGAGTTCCTGGCCGTCATGCTGGCCGCCAAGCGGACCGGCCGCGCGGTGAAATGGCTCGGCACGCGATCGGAAACGATGTCCGGCGATCATCACGGCCGCGGCGCCGATCTGATCGGGGAGCTGGCGCTCGACGAGAAGGGGCGCTTCCTGGCGTTGCGTGTCGAGTGGCTGGTCAATCTCGGCGCGTTCTGCTCCAACGCCGGCCCGCTGATCAACACCGTTGCGGCGCCGACAAGCTCCGCCATCAGCCTCTACGATATCCGCGCCTTGCATGGCCGGCACCGGCTGGTCTTCACCAACACGACGCCGACGACCGCGTATCGCGGCGCCGGCCGTCCCAACGTCGCTTATCTCTGGGAGCGCCTGGTCGAACAGGCCGCAGAGGTGACCGGAATCGATTCCATCAAACTGCGCCGGCGGAATCTGCTTCGCAAGGATGCGTTTCCGCTCAAGACGCCGACCGGCTCGTCCTATGACAGCGCTGATCCGGCGCGTCTCCTCGACACGGCGTTGGAAGCGGCGGACTGGAAGGGCTTCAAGGCGCGCCGCAAGGCTGCGCAGAAGAACGGCAAGCTGCGCGGCCTGGGCCTTGCGCTGTTTCTGGAGCCGTCCGGCGGCATGGGCAAGGAGCAGGTCGAGATCCGCGTCGGGACCGACGGGCGTCTTGCGATGTATTCGCTCGCGGGACCTTCAGGGCAGGGCCACGAGACCGTGTTTCCGGCGCTGGTCGCCGACGTTCTCGGCTTTCCGGAGGACCGGATCGAGCTGCGCTACAACGACGTGGCGGCGCCGAAGCTTGCCGGCGTTGGCACCTTCGGCTCGCGGTCTTTGATCTGCCATGGCGCAGCGCTCCAGGCCGCGGCCAAGGAGATCGTCGAGAAGGGCAAGAAGCTCGCGGCCGGAGAGCTTGAGGTCGCACCCACCGACATCACGTTTGACAAGGGGCAATACCGAGTCACCGGGACCGATCTCTCGGTCAGCATGAAAGTGCTGATCGAAAAGAATTGGGGCCAGGCGGCCCACCCGCTCGACACCAATCTGATGTTCGACATCGCGTTCGCCTATCCGAGCGGCGCGCATATCGCCGAGGTCGAGATCGATCCGGAGACCGGGGCGTCTCATATCGTCAATTACATCGCGGCCGACGATTGCGGCAATGTCATCAACCACAAGCTGGTGGAAGGCCAGCTGCATGGCGGACTGATGCAGGGCATCGGCCAGGTGTTGGGCGAGCATATCGCCTATGACGCCGACAGCGGCCAGCTTCTGTCCGGCACCTTCATGGACTACTTCATGCCGAAGGCCGAAAACCTTTCGCCGATCACACTGATCGATTGCGGCGTGCCGTCGCCATTCAACCCATTGGGCGCAAAAGGTGCGGGTGAGGCCGGTGCCACAGGGTCGGTCCCGGCGCTCGCCAACGCCTTCCTCGACGCGCTCAAGCTCGCCGGCGTGAAGAAGCTTGAGATGCCGTATTCGCCACACCGGGTGTGGCGGGCGATCCATGAAGCCAATCATGCGAGCGGAAAGGACTGAGGCCATTGGCCTTCCGGAAGAAAGCCAGCCTGCTGTGTTGCGTCCAGAGGAGCGTTTGTGCCTTGAATTTGATCAATCGCCGAGGGTGCGGTGATACCAAAGGACAATATTCTGCGATCTCCGCGGCGATAACCTCTACCCGGAGGAACTTTCACGAATATCTGTGACCGGCGATACTCGCTGCAACAAGGGGGAGTCCATGACGCGCGCGATCCTAATACCGGTCGGACTCTTCGCGGCTCTTGCCCTGGGTGGTTGTGGCGACAAGGCCGCCACCTCCGCCCCGCCGCTCCCCGCCGTCACCGTGTCCAAGCCGTTGCAGGACAAGGTCACCGAGTGGGACGAATACACCGGCCGGTTTGTGCCGGTCGCGACTGTTGAGATTCGCGCCCGCGTCTCGGGCTTTATCGATTCCCTCCATTTCAAGGACGGCCAGATCGTCAAGCAGGGCGACCTGCTGTTTGTGATCGATCCGCGCCCGTATCAGCTCGCTGTCGATCAGGCTAAGGCCGACCTCGATCGGGCCCGTGCCAAGTTCGACATCGCGACTCTCGATCTCGATCGGGCGACGCCGCTGGTGCGCAGTCAAACCGTCACCGAACGGGAGTTCGACACCCGGAAATCGACGCAACGCGATGCCGCGGCGGCGCAGACATCGTCCGAGGCGGCGTTGAAGCAGGCCCAGCTCAACCTGGAATGGACCGAGGTTCGCGCTCCGATCGCCGGCCGCATCTCGGACCGCCGTGTCGATCCCGGCAACCTGATCACCGGCGGCCAGACCGGGGCAACGCTGCTGACCTCGATCGTGACCATCGATCCGATCCACTTTGCCTTCGACGGCAGTGAAGCGGACTTTATCCGCTATGTGCGACTCGCCCAGGCCGGCGGGCGGCCGTCATCGCGCGACGCGCCGAATCCGGTCGCGGTGCGCCTCGCTGACGAGACCGAATACAAGCATCTCGGCAAGATGGATTTCGTCGACAACGTCGTGAATGCAAAGACCGGCACGATTCGCGGCCGGGCAATCTTCGAGAACAAAGACGGTCTGCTGACGCCAGGCTTCTTCGGCCGGCTGCGGCTGTTCGGCGGTGAGCATGATGGCCTGCTGCTGCCTGACAACGCCATTTCGTCCGATCAGGCCAACAAGATCGTCTTTGTCGTCGCTGACGACGGCACGGTCGGTGTGAAGCGGGTGGAGATCGGCCCGATCATCCGCGGCTTGCGTCTCATTCGTTCGGGGCTCGCATCGACGGACCGCGTCGTGATCGATGGCCTGCAGCGCGCGCGGCCGGGGCAGAAGGTCAAGGCCGAGGACGGCAAGATCGAGCCTGCCGCCGCTCCGGCCGCTCAATAAGCTCGGCTTTTCGCACTACCAGCAGGTTTCGGGCGCAGGATTTTCATCATGGGTTTTTCGCATTTCTTCGTCGATCGGCCGATCTTCGCTGCGGTCCTCTCCATCATCCTGACGCTGGTCGGCGCAATTTCCTATCGCGCGCTGCCGATCACCGAATTTCCGGACATCGCACCGCCAACCGTGGAGGTCACCGCGACCTATCCGGGTGCGTCGGCTGAAGTGCTGGCGTCGACCGTCGCCTCTCCGATCGAGCAGGAGATCAATGGCGTCGACAACATGATCTACATGGTGTCGCAATCGACCGGCGACGGCTCGTTGTCGATCCAGGTGGTGTTCAAGCCGGGCACCGACGTCGACCAGGCGCAGGTGCTGGTGCAGAACCGCGTGTCGGTCGCGGTGCCGCGGCTGCCGGACCAGGTGCAGCGCTTCGGCGTGACGGTGCGCAAGAAGTCGCCCGACCTGATGCTGGTGGTTCACCTGATCTCACCCGATGGCACGCTCGATCAGCAATACATCTCCAATTACGCGACCGTGAACATCAAGGACGTGCTGACCCGTCTCGATGGCGTTGGCGACATCCTGGTGTTCGGCGCCCGCGACTACTCCATGCGGATCTGGCTCGACCCGGCGCGGGTTCAAGCACGGGGGCTGGCGGCAAGCGACGTGGTCGATGCGCTCCGCGCCAACAACGTCGCGGTGTCGGCCGGTGCCCTCAACCAGCCGCCGGCGACCTCGCCCGGCGGATTCCAGATCGCGGTGCAGACGCTTGGCCGGCTGACGAGCCCCGAGCAGTTCAACGACATCGTGGTTTCGACCGACGCCGACGGCCGCGTCACGCGGGTGCGCGATATCGCTCGCGTCGAGCTTGGTTCCCAGGACTACACCAAGAACGCCTATCTGGACGACAAGACCGCGACCGCCATCGCGGTGTTCCAGCGGCCTGGATCGAACGCTCTCAAGACCGCCAAGTCGGTGTTCACCACCATGGACGAGCTGGCCAAGAGCTTCCCGCCCGGGCTTGCCTATCGTGTTGCCTATGACACCACGGTCTTCATCAAGCAGTCGGTCGACGAGGTGGTCAAAACCCTGTTCGAAGCCACCGTTCTGGTGGTGATCGTCATCCTGCTGTTCCTGCAGACCTGGCGCGCGGCGATCATCCCGATCGTGGCGATCCCGGTGTCGCTGGTCGGCACGTTCTTTGTCATGCAGGTGTTCGGCTTCTCGCTGAACAACCTGACTCTGTTTGGGCTGGTGCTGGCCATCGGCATCGTGGTCGACGACGCCATTGTCGTGGTCGAGAATGTCGAGCGCTATCTGCAGCAAGGCCTCAGCCCGAAGGAGGCTGCGCACAAGACCATGGACGAGGTCGGCGGAGCCCTGCTCGCGATCGCGCTGGTGCTTTGCGCTGTGTTCATCCCGACCGCTTTCATCGAAGGTATCTCCGGCGCGTTCTACCAGCAGTTTGCGCTGACGATCGCCACCTCCACCGTGATTTCGTGCTTCGTATCGCTGACGCTGTCGCCAGCGCTCGCTGGACTGTTGCTCAAGCCGCACAGCCACGAAGAGCGTCGCGGTATTTGGAAGACCATCGGGGCGCCGGTCGACGCATTTTTCTCGGGCTTCAACCGCGCGTTCGACAAGATGGCATCGGCCTATGCTGGCTTGACGCGGCGCGTCGTTCGCATGGTCGCGATGATGCTCGTGGTCTATGTCGGGTTGATCGGTCTTGCGTATTTCCAGTTCGCCCGCACGCCGTCGGGTTTCGTGCCGCCGCTCGACCGCGGTTATTTCATTACCGCGATCACGTTGCCGCCGGGCGCGAGCCTGGAGCGGACCGATCGCGTGGTGCGCAAGGCAACCGAAATTCTGCTCAAGAGGCCGGGCGTTGCTAACGCCGTGGTGTTTGCCGGCTTTGATGGTGCGACTTTCACCAATGCACCGAACTCCGGCGTCATTTTCGTCGCGCTGAAGCCGTTCGAAGAACGCGTCAAAGAGAAGCTGACGACTGCCGGCATCCTCAACGACCTGCGCGGCCAGATGCAGGTGCTGCGCGAGGCGTTCGTGCTGGTCATTCCGCCGCCTTCGGTGCCGGGCATCGGCACCGGCGGCGGCTTCAAAATGTATGTGCAGGACCGTGCCGGCCGCGGGCCGCGCGCGCTCGAGCAAGCCGTCGGCAGCATCATCGGTCCGGCGAACCAGACGCCTGGCCTGGTGCAGGTCTTCACGCTGTTCAACACATCGACGCCGCAGGTCTATGCGGATATCGATCGCACCAAAGCAGAGATGCTTGGTGTGCCGATCACGCGCTTCTTCGACACGCTGTCGACCTATATGGGTTCGACCTTCGTCAACGACTTCAACATTCTCGGCCGCACCTATCGCGTGACGGCGCAGGCCGACAATCCGTTCAGGCTGACGGTCCGCGACATCGAGAACCTGCGGACCCGCTCGACGACCAACGAGATGGTGCCGCTCGGCGCCGTCGCGGGCTTCCAGCAGATCACGGGGCCGTTCCGGGTGCCGCGCTACAATCTGTTTCCAGCGGCGGAGGTGCAGGGCGCGACACTGCCGGGCTTCTCCACCGGCCAGGCGATCGCCGCCATGGAAAAGATCGCCGCGAATCTGCCGACTGGCTTCGGCTATGAATGGACCGAGATCGCGTTGCAGGAAAAAGCTGCCGGCAACACGGCCGCGATCGCATTTGGCCTTGCGGTGGTGTTCGTGTTTTTGCTGCTGGCGGCACAATATGAAAGCCTGCTGCTGCCACTCTCGGTCATTCTTATCGTGCCGATGTGCCTGCTCGCCGCGATCACGGGCGTATTGTGGCGCGGGATGGATAACAACATCCTGACCCAGATCGGTCTCGTGGTGCTGATTGGCCTCGCCGCCAAGAACGCCATTCTGATCGTCGAGTTCGCCAAACAGGCCGAGGAGCAGGGCGCCAACCGTTGGGATGCCGCCATCCAGGCGGCGCGCACGCGGTTGCGTCCGATCCTGATGACATCGGTTGCCTTCATTCTCGGTGTGGTGCCGCTGATGATCGCCACCGGCGCGGGGGCCGAGTTGCGGCAGGCGCTCGGTACCGCGGTGTTCTTCGGCATGCTCGGGGTCACGGTCTTCGGGCTGATTTTCACGCCCGTCTTTTACGTCCTGGTGCGCTGGCTGGCAGATCTGCGTCGCCCGCGGGCCACCCAAAATCCGCAGGGCCTGCAAGACAAGGTCTGACAAGGTCAAGCGCATATTGATGATCGAGGGGCGGCTTGCGGCACTGTGCCATGTCCAGGCCGAATAGGAGACATTTTACAAGTTGTGTAAGTTGGTATCGTCAGCCATTGCGGTAGACACTGGTCGGACCGGTAGGCGACGCCGAAGCCGGATTCTCGATCCGGACCCTTGATGCGGACCTGGAGCAGGATCGATGCCGGCAGCGACAAGCAAGCCATCGCCAGCGCAGCATATCGACCGTCACAAGCTGCTTGCCGCGCATCCCTTTTTCAGCGGCTTCGACCGTCCAGTCCTCGACCGTCTGGTTTCCCATGCCATCACGCGCCGGGTGAAGAAAGGGACCATCCTGTTTCGCAAGGGCGACCCTGGCACCAGCCTCTATGCGGTCTGCGCGGGCTCGGTCCGGATCAGCGTCCCCTCGGAACAGGGCCAGGACGCGATTTTCAATTTGATCCCGCCAGGAGAACTCTTGGGCGAGATTGCCTTGCTGGATGGCGGCGCCCGAACTGCTGATGCGATGGTGATCGAGGACAGCGAATTGATGGTGATCGAACGCCGCGACTTTATTCCGTTGGTCCGTGAATACCCCGATGTGGCGATGAAACTCATTGAAGTCGTGTGCCTCCGCTTGCGCCAGACGAGCGAGCAGGTCGAAGACATCGTGTTCCTGGGCTTGCCGGAACGTCTTGCCAAAGCCTTGCTGCGGCTCCATGTGCGCTCGGCCGCCAATCCGGAGAACACGATACGCATCACGCAACGTGATCTCAGCCAGATGGTCGGCGCATCGCGCGAGAGCGCCAATAAATTGCTGCGCGACTGGCAGCGTCGCGGCTGGCTGAAGCTGCGGCGCGGCGGGCTGAAGCTGCTTTCGCCCAAGGCTCTCGCCGCGATTGTCTCGGAACCTGCTTAAATCCACGCGTCGCGCGACCCCCTGCAGCGGACGGCTTATGACGGTTTAACGGTTGTCCGATTGTTGGGTCATCGCCGAATGATCGAAATCGATCTCCGCGGCATGATCATCCTGGGAATTCATATGCGATGCGAGTGCCGGGCGGATCGCGTCTGATGAAGGCTTCTGCGCAGCGGCGTCGAATTTCGCCATGCCGGATTTTCCGGTTTGCCCGGTCAGCAGGCCAAAAACGAGACCAAGCGTCAACACCATCGCCGTGACGAAATGGGCGTAAGGCGAACTCATGAAGCGATTCCACATGATGACCTCCACTGCGTGTGGCAGGCTCGTCTGCTGGCGCGTCTAAAGGCGCTTTGAATCCGCATGCAGCCGGCCTCCCGTTCCTCGCGACAAGGCGCAACGAACAGGTTCGCGTAACGCCGCTGGAGAACCGATTGTATGAACCGGCCCACACAGCGGGCGGGTTTCTGCGTCGGCCGCTTTTTGCCGGTCCACGCCGCAACGGTGGCCGCCTACCGGGCGTTTCGAACGCCGCAGATGCATCTGCCAAAATTTACAGCGAAATGGCGGGAATTCGTTCTGAAGGTGAACCGGCTCACATCGGAACCGGCTTGGGTGGTGTTGGTGCAGTCATTCGTTTGCTTATGACGAATGGGAGGCACGAACATGCGTACGTGGATCCGACTGTTGTGGACCGCGGCAATCGTTATCGCTTTGGCTTGGCCGTTGCTGTTTTGGAGCAAGGCGGCATCGCTGGATCGCAGGAGCAGCGAAAGCCTTCAGCGGCCGGCGTTGTACAATCCGCTGGAGCGGCATGAACTCCTCTGGTGAGCGTTGTTTGATTTCTTTTTGGGCTGTTCACCGATCGAATGGCGAGTAGACAAGCGACCAGCGCAGGTGTGTCTGTACCGTTGACCCGAAGGCTGGTGTTTGCACCCGGCCGTACCCGGGGTGGGCATGGTCAGGACGGGGCCCATATTGTAATTTTCTGGTGTATTGATTGCCTGACCCAGGGGTGGCCGTAGCGGTCTGTGATCATGACAAGTCTCGGGCAATGGCTCGACTCCGTTGGCCTCGGCCAATATGCCGGAGCGTTCGAGCAGCACGCCATTGGCTGGGATGTCTTGCCGAACCTCAATCACAGCATCCTGAAGGATGTCGGGATTGACGCGGCAGGCGATCGCGTCCGCATTCTCACCGCCATCAGTTTGCTGCAGGCGGGAGACAAGAATCCGCAAACCCTGGTGCCGGACAGGCTTTTGGCGCGTCCCTCCAGCGCCGGCGAAGCCGAGCGCCGGAATCTGACGGTGCTGTTCTGCAACTTGGCCGGCTACACCGAGCTCGCGCATGGCCACGATCCGGAAGACCTGCGAGATCTCCTCAGCGCCTATCAGGGTGTCTGTCAGTCGGCCATCAAGCGCTATGAAGGGTTTGTCGCCCGATATGCCGGCGATGGCGTCCTGGCCTATTTCGGCTACCCCCAGGCTCACGAAGAGAACGCAGAGCGTTCGGTGCGAGCCGGCCTTGCCATCGTCGACGGCTTGCGGGCGTTGAACCGGCAACTCGCTGAACGCAACGTCGAACTGAGCGTCAGGATCGGAATTGCCACCGGCACCGTGGTGGTTGGCGACGTGATCGGCAAAGGCACCTCGCAGGAAAGCACGGTGCTCGGCGAAACGCCGAACGTGGCGTCGCGTCTGCAGGCGCTCGCGAAACCCAACACAGTGGTCATCGGCCCCGAAACCCGCCGTCTGGCCTATGAATATTTTGAATATCGCGATCTTGGCGAGCAGGACTTCAAAGGTCTGACGGCCCCGGTCCGGGCCTGGGAGGTGCTGCGCGAGCGGGCCACGGAGTTGCGCTTCGACATGCGGCAAGGGGCTGGCGCCACGCCGTTGGTCGGCCGCATGGAGGAGCTCGCCTTGATCCTGCGGCGATGGGGCCGGGCCAAGGATGGCGAAGGGCAGGTGGCGCTGTTGTCGGGCGAGCCGGGCATTGGCAAAAGCCGGCTGGCGCAAACCATATGTGAAAGCATCTCGACCGAACCGCACAATCTGATCCGCTATCAATGCTCGCCCTATCACACGAATTCCGCACTTTATCCCATTGCCGAGCAGATCCGGCGTGTTGCCGGAATCGACACGAGTGACGATGCGGATTCGCAGCTCGCCAAGCTCGAAGCGCTGCTGCGCCAGGCATTTGACGACGTCTCGGCAGTCACTCCGGTGTTTGCCGCTCTGCTTTCGATCAA
>Ga0075366_10001392_pt1 | contig 12115 bp, 10 predicted proteins | sample EndMethybrTD3031_FD_72351 | JGI IMG/M metagenome (GOLD analysis project Ga0075366, IMG submission 72351) | Populus endosphere microbial communities from Tennessee, USA - Endosphere MetaG P. TD hybrid TD303-1 | ecosystem: Host-associated > Plants > Roots > Endosphere | place: USA: Tennessee... | reverse complement strand
TTTATGTAAATGCCGAAACAGGCAGCGCTTTCAGCATCAACAGCAGGGCACGTACCTCGTTTATTTACGCAGGAGGGGCAGGAGCTGTTGTGCCGATTGGCCCTCATCATGGGCTTGATTTTGGCTTGCAGTTTGAAAGGGGCTATAAGAATACCGATTACGACCATGCTATTAACCAGTTGGTGTTAAGTGTGGCTTATAAGTACAGGTTTTAGGATTGGGTAGTTGTCCGGCTTTTGGCCACAGGTGGTTGGGTCCTGGAAACGGACGGACAGAGGTTTTAGTAGCAGATATTAAAGTGGCAGTTGCAGTAGTGTTGCCCCACAAGCTCAAAAGTCCCCCGGCAAGTTCAAGCGTCCTTCGCTTGAACTACGCTTTAAAAGGAGCGTCCACGCTTAAACCCGCAAAGGGGTTTTAAAATAATTAAATCCGATATCTCTCCCCGATATCCGATATCTCTCCCCGATATCCGAGCACACTTTGCTTTGGCGCATTATTGTTGTAATTTCGGCGCTTAATACAATATAATATAACGTGCTGAGTATCCTTAAAAAAGAAATAGTATCCTACCTCAGTTCGCTGGTGGCCTATGTTACCATCGGTGTATTTTTACTGGTGCTTGGCCTGTTTTTGTGGGTATTCCCTGATTCAAGTATACTGGAGTACGGGTATGCCGGGCTCGAAAGCTTGTTCAGCACTGCGCCGTACCTGTTCATGTTCCTGATCCCGGCCATTACCATGCGCTCCCTTGCCGAAGAGCGGAAGGAAGGCACTTTTGAACTGCTGTTTACCCGCCCTTTAAAAGACTGGGAAATAGTACTGGGCAAATACCTTGCCTGTTTGTTAATAGTACTTTTTGCTTTACTGCCCACATTGGTTTACTATTATTCGGTAAGTGCATTGGGCATGCCGCAGGGCAATATTGATACCGGCGCAGTGATAGGCTCATACATCGGTTTGTTTTTATTGGGAGCAGTATTTGTGGGGATAGGTTTGTTTACCTCATCCATCACTAAAAATCAGATCATTGCCTTTACGATATCCGTTTTTCTGTGTTTCTTTTTTTACAGTGGGTTTGATTCAATTAGTCAGTTGCTCTCATTGCAGGACCTGGGATTGCAGAATTTAGGTATCACCCAGCACTATGATTCGGTAAGCCGTGGTGTGCTGGATACCCGCGACCTGGTTTATTTCATCATCACCACCGGTATATTTATACGGCTTACCCTGTTTGTGCTGGCAAAGCAGCGCCAAAAGGGGGTAGGCGGTACTGTGATGATCGGCGTTTTAGGAGTTTTGTTTTTTCTGGGGATCCTGTCATCATTTACTTTTACCCGTTTTGATTTTACTGCCGAAAAGCGTTATACCATATCGTCCATCAGTAGGCAAATCATGGATAAGCTGCCTAAAAAAGTAAAAGTGGTGGTGTATTTACAGGGCGATAACCTGCCGGGCGGCTTTAAACGCCTGCAAAGCGCTACACGCGATATGCTGAGCGATTTGCAAGCTTACAGTAAAGGTAAAATTCAGTTCGAGTTTCGTGACCCATTGAAAGGTTTAAACAACGATCAGCAGAACGAAGTGATCCAAAACATGGCTGCCGAAGGTGTTGAGCCAACCAACCTGAGCGTTAAAACTGATAATGGCGTAAGCCAAAAGCTTATATTTCCGTCGGCGTTGGTATCGGCAGATGGTAAGGATATCCCGGTAAAGCTATTGCTGAGCAGGATAGGCCTCTCGCCCGATGAAGTACTGAATAACTCTATCCAAAACCTGGAATATGCATTTTCATCGGCCATAAAAAAAGCGGTTAACGGGGGCAGGCCGCAAATCGGCTTTACCGAAGGCCATCATGAACTAACCGATTTACAACTGAACGATGCCATGAAAACCCTTGCCGATGGTTTCCAGGTAGGCCGGGTTGATTTGAATGCAATTTCCTTTGCCGATCTGCAAAAGATCAAATTGCTGGTGATAGCTAAACCAGATCAAAAGTTTTCGGAAATAGAGAAATTTAAGCTTGATCAGTATATCATGCACGGAGGCCGGGTATTGTGGACTATTGACCAGGTTAGCGCCGAACTGGATAGCCTTCGCGGGCATGGCGGCGAGCAGCTTGCTTTCCCAAAACAGCTTAACCTGGATGATCAGCTTTTCCGTTACGGCATCCGTATCAATTATGATCTGATTGCTGATATGAACTGCTCGCAAATTCCCATCAGCACCGGCAATGTTGGCGGGCAGGCGCAGATCCAGATGCTGCCATGGCTGTATTACCCGGTATTTATTCCGCTAAGCAAACACCCGGTGGTGAAAAATTTGGACGGCATCAGCAGCGAGTTTGCAAGCACTATTGATATCCTCGATACCAAAAATGTAAATAAAACGGTGTTGCTAACCTCATCGCCCTATAATAAAAAGTTAACAGCTCCGCACATATTATCATTGCAGGCTTTGGAGCAGGAGCCAAACCCTAAAGAATTTCAAAGTACACCTAAAATAACGGGTGTATTATTGGAAGGCAGTTTTGTAAGCGACTGGCAAAACCGTCCGCTGCCCGAAGGGCTTAAAGAGCAAGTTGCCATAAAGCAACAAAGCGAGCCTACCAAAATGATAGTGATTAGCGATGGTGATATTTTAAAGAATCAGGTAGGCAGCGATGGTTCGCCTTATCCGCTGGGTTATGATCATTATACCCATCAAACCTACGGTAATAAAAACCTGCTGCTTAACATAGCCGATTACATGACCGACGACTCGGGGCTGATAGCCCTGCGTACCAAGGAAATTAAGATCCGCCTGCTGGACAGGGCACGTATCCGCGGCGAAAAATTGTACTGGCAGCTGGTTAATACTGTTGCACCGCTGATTTTAGTGTTAATATGTGCTATTTTTCAACATTATTTACGCAGGCAAAAGTATGCCCGTTAAATTTTCTATTTTTGATAGATTAATTACAACCATATGAGATTTATTGTTTCTACCTCAACATTACTCAAACAACTGCAATCGGTAAGTGGCGCGTTAAGCAGCAGTACTGTGCTGCCGATACTGGAAAACTTTTTGTTCGAGATAAAGGATGGGAACTTGACCATTTCTGCTACCGACCTGCAAACCAGCATGACCACCTCTTTACCGGTTGAGGCTAAAGAGAACGGCAGGATTGCTATCCCGTCGCGTATATTGTTAGAGACCCTGAAATCATTACCGGAGCAACCTGTTGCTTTTTCGGTTGATGATAAAACCTTCGCCATTGAAATTAATGCCGGCGATGGTAAATACAAACTAAGCGGCGAAAACGGCGAGGACTTTCCAAAAATCCCGGTTGTTGAAAACGCTTCATCAGTAAATCTGCCTGCTTCAGTTTTAGCCGAAGCTATCAACAAAACTATTTTCGCGGTAAGTAATGACGAGTTGCGCCCGGCTATGACAGGCGTTTACTGCCAGCTAACAACATCGGCCCTTACTTTTGTTGCTACAGACGCACATAAACTGGTTCGTTACCGCCGTAAAGATGCAAAGGCTGCAAGCACTACATCATTCATCCTGCCTAAAAAGGCGTTAACCCTGCTTAAATCATCATTACCAAGCGATGATGTAAATGTATCTGTTGAGTATAATTCCACCAGTGCTTTCTTCAAGTTTGGCAATATCAACCTGGTGTGTCGTTTAATTGACGAGCGTTACCCTGATTACGAGGCGGTTATCCCTCAAAATAACCCTAATAAATTAAATATCGACAGGCTTACCTTCCTGGGTTCGTTAAACCGTGTGGCTATTTATGCTAACAAAACCACGCACCAGGTAAGGCTTAAAATAAATGGCAGCGAGTTAAATATCTCTTCAGAAGATATCGATTTTGCTAACGAGGCCCACGAGCGTTTAAGCTGCCAATATGAGGGCGAAGACATGGAAATTGGCTTCAATGCAAGATTTTTAATAGAAATGTTGAAGAATTTAAGCTGTGAAGAAGTATCTTTGGAGATGTCAACTCCAAACCGTGCCGGTTTATTACTGCCGCAGGGAGGTGATGAGAATGAAGATGTGCTGATGCTGGTTATGCCGGTGATGCTCAATAGTTATGCTTAAGTGTAAACTTAAATTATAAATCCAAAACTAAGTCCGGTATCATAAACCGGACTTTTTTTGTTCAGCACCCGATACCAAAAATTACAGTAAGCAGTTATAGCTTATAATTGTATATGAATATTAAGGTTAAAGCTTTATTGATCATTGTAGTCATAACGGGCTACCTTGCGTCTTGCAAAAAAAATAATGATAAGCCCGATGCCGTGGATTCGTCAACGTCATCGCTAAACGTTATTAATGCCAGTTTTAATAATGTTAATATTTATGTTAATGGTACAAGAATAAACAATACAACAACATTTTATCCGGGAGGCACGCTCGGGTATATTTCGGTAAAAGCGGGTACACAAAGCTATTCGGTTAAATTAGATGGGCCAAATAATCCCAATCCGCTGTTTAGCCTGCCTTTAACTTTAAGTAAGGATTCTGTATATTCATTTTACGTAGCTGGTAATACGGTCGACCAGGTTTTTAAAACTACAGATGTATTGGTTGCCGATACAAATAAACAGGCAAAGATCAGGTTTGTAAATGCTTCGCCAGATGCCGGAAATATAAGCGTGCACTTTGAAGGTACAACAGCTGCCTTAGATACCCCAAAAATGAAAGATTTGGGTTTTAAAAGTACTTCAACTTTTTATTTGGTAGCGCCCGGGGAGCATAATATGGCGTTGCATTCGGCGGCCTTTCCGGGTACCATTGTAAGGGATACGGTATCACTAAGCGCCGGTAAGATATACACTTATTACGGTTACGGCAATAAAAGTACAGGCCTGGCAACCGGTTTGTTCATCAATCAATAATTACATTAATGGTTAATAAAAATAAAAGCAAGGTACTGGTTTCGTTTTTTATAGCTGTGCTATGCGGACTTTTCATCTGTGCTGTTTCTTCGTGCGGTAAGGGGGGCAATGCATCATCAATAGGCCTCAATACCCAGTTTCAAATCGTTAATTTAAGTCCCGATATCCAGCCGGTATACCTTTATCAGCATTTTATCAGGTATAATACCACTACCTATACTTATCCAAACAGTTCGGGATATTTTTACCTTTCAACACTTGAACCGCCGTTACAGTTACGTACAGCTACCGCGGCGCCGGTTATTTTGCTGCAATTTGATACTACGCTTAAAGCCAACAGGAAATACACGATGTTTATAACCGGCTTCAGAAAGGATAGTTCGTTTGTCAGTTCATTTATACTATCTGATAGTACCGGTTTGCCAGCCATAGGTAAAGGAAAAGTAAGGTTTGTGCATACTTCACCCAACACATCAGCCCTGGATCTGCGGGCTAATGACACCCTTGTGGTTAGAGGTACTACCTTTAACAAGGTATCTAAATACGTTGAACTTACTGCCGGTAATTATAACTTTACCATTACCACTACCCGAACGCCCACGACAATTGAAACAACCCTGCAAAATGTAACTATACAGGACGGCCGCGCCTATACTATTTATACTAAAGGTATTGTTGGCAGCGCCGACTCATTGGCCTTTGGCGCGGGGGTACTTACTAATAATCTGCTTAGTAAGACACTTCAGTAGCTGCGTTTTGTTTAATATTTATATTTTTGGGCAAAATTTTAGCCTGTGGAAGTAATAAAAAGCATAATCGACTTTATACTGCATATTGATAAGCACCTGGTACAAATAACCAGCGCTTACCAGGGATGGACCTACCTGATCCTTTTCCTGATCATATTTGCCGAAACAGGTTTTGTAGTAACCCCTTTTTTACCAGGCGATTCACTGTTGTTTGCGGCTGGCGCGTTAATAGCCAGTGGTAGTTCGGGTTTGGATATCTGGCTGCTGGGCATCATATTAATTGCCGCTGCCTTTATCGGCAATACCGTCAATTATCTTTTAGGCAACTATTTAGGCCCTAAAGTTTTTAAAGAGGAAAATAAGATCCTAAAGCTCGAATACTATCTTAAAACCAAAGCTTTTTTTGATAAACACGGGGGCAAGGCGGTGATTTTTAGCCGTTTTATGCCTATTATCCGCACTATCGCACCTTTTGTGGCCGGTGTTGGCAGGATGCCTTTTTTAAAGTATAGCCTTTATAACATCGTCGGCGGTGCATCATGGATCATTGTGTTCCTGTTTGCGGGTTACAAATTAGGGCAGGTACCGGTGATAGCTAAAAACTTTTCGCTGGTAGGAGTGATCATCATTCTCATCTCGATATTGCCACCCATTTTTGCCGCTATAAAAGGCCGTAGCGCCAAAGTTTCTGAGGGGCAATAAAAAGCCTGTTGAGCATTTTCAAATATCAAAAGCCTGTGCAGGATATAATTCCGACACAGGCTTTTTTGATTGTTCAAACAAGATAGTCGTTTATTCAATCGCCATCGGTAACCACTACATTAAAGCGATGACTTCTTGAAAACGGCGTTTTAGATTTATCTGAAAATCCGGTTACTTCCAGTTCTACGGTGTAGCTTCCGGCCTCGTGCGTTTCATGTATAGTACCGGCGTATCCACCTTGCTTTGCCGCCGACAGGATACTCCCGCCCTTTATGTGCGGCAAAAGATCCTCCTCCGTCAACCGCTGCCTGTAAAGCAGATCGAGCTTCGCCAAATCGGGATGTTGTATAGTGTCCATTGTTTCTTCAGGCAGCTTTATGTTTTTAAGGTCTGATGCATAAGCTTTAATTGCACTATGCTGACTTAGTTTGGGACGGGTAACCAAAGCACGTATTTGTTGTCCGGTTATCGGCTTTCCATCATCCGTTAAATGTGCGTGATAAGTAATAGGCTGTCCTTTGCGTACAACAGCAGGGGCATCAACTGTAAGCTGAAGCGGAGCGGCATTGCCTGAAGGTGCATATTCAAAGGCACCGCCTGTCAGGCCTTGCGGGGTTGTACCACCATACATGATCTGGATATACCATAGGCCTACCGCCGGGTTAGGAATGTTAAATACTACATAGGCTCCTCCCTGTAAGGTAGGCATTGGTGTAATTACCACGCCGGCCGGCGTTACAAGTGTTACACTTAATTGATTAAGTCCGGGCTGGCCGTTTGTGAACGTATAATTAGGATCACTCCATACAACCGAAAACTGCCCGAGGTCGTTGCCTGCAGATACGGTGGCCGGAATCAGCAGGTAGTCATAGGCCTGGGCTACTTTGTATCCGTTTGCAAGTAATTGTGCATCAGGAGTTTGCGCCCTGATCTGGTTGTAAATTTGCATCATATTGAAAACATAGGGGGCATAATAATACTGGCCGCCGCTCTGGGTTGCAATTTGCTGCATTAAGTTTTGGTCAGACGCCGGCCCCATTGCACATGAATATACGGGAGGGGTGCCGGCAGGTAATGGCAGGGGATTGGTGCCGCAGTTTTGATAACCGTCAGAAAGCAGCACAAGGCCTTTATTTACACCGGCAGGAGCACTTGAAAGCATATTTACAGCGGTTTGAAGCCCTCCTCCCATATTGGTGCAGCTTCCGGTGAAACTTAGGTTTTGTACAGCTGCAGCTGCTGTAACCGGTACGGTAAGGTTTTGATCAACCTGTGCCAGGTTATAGGTTACTCTTCCGTTGGTGTCGTAGGATGCCACGCCAATATAATCGCCAGGGAGCGCATTGTTCAGGAAAGCTTTGGTATCGATGACTGTGATTGCGACATAATTTGAAGTTGTCATGCTATATGAAGTGTCTACCACAGGTATAGCGACAACAGGTGTTGAAGTTGGCATGGCTTTATGAATTAAAAGAAGGTGAAACATTAGTTGATTGGAGAAGCTGACCGCATGCGGTATTGTATTTAAGTGAAAGTATGGTAAGCTGAGTAGCCCATACAATAAAACCGGCAAGTATGGCGGCTGCTTCCAGGCCTGTTACTATGGCTATTACTTTACGAAGGATCCAGAATAAGGCATACCATCCTGCGGATGTCAGCACAAACTTGATAATGGTCCACATGAGTCCCTGCTGATATATTACACCTACAAAACCAATAGCGGCTGTGGCGCTGATTGCTTTTCCGGCCATTGAGCTCATGGCATTCATTACCGTTTGATTTGCACGGAGCAGATTATAAATACGCGTGGCGATATTGCCGGTGGTAGGTGCCAGCCCCACAGCCTGAAGGAAACCTACAGTAAGCGCAAAGATGAATTGGATCCACCAGAGCGTACAGTCTGATTCGGCGCCTATAGCCCCTTCGTAAACGAGCATGTCTGCCTTTACACCATGGTAAATAATACGGGTTATGCCATTGGTATCGGTGCGGGTAAAAACGCGGGACAGATTGGCATTTTCGTCAAACATTTGCCGGGCTTTTTCATAAGCGTTATCAAACTGCTGGCGAAAGCCTTCTGTTGCCGGGCCTCCGTTTTTACTGCCGAACCAATCTTCAAATTGTGCCCAGCTTTCCTCTTTATGATCTTCGGTAAAAACTTTGGGCTGGCTGGCAAATAGGATGTCAGTAGGCGGCGGTACAGGCGTTTCTACGTTTTGATTGAGATAAATAGCGTTGATGGATTGTGGGATGCCCAAAAGCGCAATCTGCTCGGTAGTTAAAACGTTTACGGTTTGGAGCTGCTGCACGGCACCATTATCCAGTTCAAGGGTTGATTTGTCGGTTGTATCTATCGGCGGGTTAACGGTGAAATCAAAATTTGAAATTAAACGGTTATCGGTTATCACGTCATTGTACATCCATTGAACAATTTCTGATTGTTCCAAACATACATTCCAGATGCGCAGGTTTTGGATAGAACCGCCGAAGTTGTCGATGATATTTCCTTTCGAATCATATTGAGCGCCTACGAGTACATGCCCGTTTGGAACCGCGGTAACCGGCGAAGGAAAATAATCGATAGCCTGCAGGTTGCCGTTTACGTACAAGCTAAGGGCTTTAACATCGCTATCATAACTTAGTGCAAAATGATAATAGCTTAGCGGCAAAACCGAGGCTGCTGATGCTAAAGAAATACTGTCGCTGTTACGCTGGCCTATAACCTGGTTGTTTTGATAGCTTACTTTGTATTCCCATGCGCCGTTCAGGCCATAACTTAACAGGATACCGTTGCTGCTGCTGCCCGGGAAGAACCAGCCTTCAATGGTATAAGGGGCGTTTCCGGGAATGCTGTATTCGGGAAAGGAGCCGCAATCAACATAACCATCCGCTCCCAGTACAACAGATGGAACATTGAACGCGTATTGTACATTGTTTTTGAAATTAAGGGCTATATTATTTCCGGAACTGTCTACCCCCGGCATTTCCGAAAAGTCGCTGTAAAATATAAGGTTGGGATTTTGGACAGCGCTATAATTATTTACTTGTACCGAATCATTAAGGATATCTTCAGCGTCGCGCACGTTATTCCAGATCATAATCCTTCCAAGCTGGCCCTGTAGGTACCAGATCGGGCTACTCTGCTGCATTACAGCCCCCAGCAGCATATTGGTACCGCTTGCAGGCAGCGTTCCCGAAAAGGTGCTTTGCGCAACAGCCACGCCATCAACATAAAGCGATAAGCTGGAAGTTGTACCATCAAATACAGAGGCCAGGTGGTGCCATTCGTCGACAGTGATGGGTAAAGTTGATTTGATCAGATACGGTGCGATGCCTACATAGGCGTAAACATAACCCGATTCAAGAAATAATTGGTATTGTCCGCCAACCGCATTGTCAACATTGCCAACTACGGATTGAAATCCGTTAAGGCTCGACACGTTTACCCAGGCCTCCAGGGTAAAGGAGGTTAAATTGTTTAGTACGGTTGGTGTACCGCAATCTACATAAGCGGTGTTTCCGAGTTGCAGCACACTTGATGCCCATCGTGGTGCTAAAGTTAAATTTGCCATAAGATGATAGTTTATAGATGTAAATATTCAGTGATATAAAACGCCAGTCACTCGATATGGCCTCCTGTTTATTTAATTCTCTATTAGGTTTAGGGCTTGTGGCTAAAAGGGGAGGTCAAATCAACTTCCTGATTGATTTAACTAAGTTAGGAGGGTTGTAAACCGGGTAATAGCGTATAAATACCTAATGGAAAAATTGCGTATAAATACCATGATAACGGGAAATGAAGCAGATGAGGCAGGAATATTTTTAATGATTGATTATGCTGCCATGTTACGATTGTTTCAGATAAGAAAGGTGATAACCGGCGTTATCCTTTTCGCTGTTTTCGTGGAGCTGACACGGAGAATATAAAGAAGGCAGGGGAATGCTGCCGGGTTTGATCGTTAACTATTTTATTATTAATGCTTTGCCTGATCGGTAAAGCATTTCTTCTTGCCGAAGCTTTGCCTTTTGTTCGATGCTTAAAGGCTGTGCGATAAGCTTGTTCAGGTCGGGCTGCCCTGCATCAACCCAGGCCGAATACCAGAAACTACCCACGGAAAGAATAGATGCCCGCATTTGCCTTGCCACCATCCCCTTCAGCATTTTGTGATAAGTCAGGCTATAGGCCACGGAGTAATCGGTAATTTGCTTTTTGCCATGCTGTACCAACGCGTACTTTTTGTCCTGCGGGTAGGTTTTGTTCAGTATGCGCTCAAAACGTACAACTGTATCAACGGTTTTGTAAGTAGCCTTGCATATACGGAATGCTTCGTTCAACGGGTTTTCAATATACCGGGCCTTGCCAACGTAGTAATTATAATGATTGGCAAATAACTCGGGCAGGCGGCTTTCCCAAAGGGCATGGATGCCGGTTTGCCCCGTAAGCTGGCCGTTGTAGTTTTGGGTTAGGTGCAGCGGTACGTGTGCATCGGCAATATAATGCCCTAAATAGGCAGATGCATTAAGGATAGCCGTTGTATCATGGGCTTTCAAAGCCCGTACCAGCCTGTAATACTGGTACTGAATGGTCCAGGGAACAGTGCCGTATTTAATGATGGTATCTTTTGAGTATTTGGCAACGGCATCCTTCCATTTTTTAGGCATAGCCTCAAAGGGTTTTTTGCCGTAACGGTCGGCATCAAAGAAATGGCGTGGCGCTTCTGATGAGTCAACATAGCGGCGTTTGTCGGCGCTAACGGCATGTTCGGTTATATAATCGATATTGCATCTGTAAAAATCTGCCATGGCCTTAGGTAGCGTGAAAACCGCCAGCCGGTTAATACGATAATGTGCAAAGAATCCCCATGATGAGCATAACATGATTAAACAGGTACCAGTTATGCTTAAAATTATGCGGCGGTTCATGAGGCAAAGATGCAATTAAAGGGGGAGTTTTAAATTATACTTCTCCCTTAATTGGCTGCTTACCTTATTGGCTTCATCAATAATACTCTCCGGGAAGCCGACGCCTTTTAAAACAGCGATGCCATTTCGGTTTTTGAGCAATCCCTCTTTAATTTTATAATCAAATACCAAGCGGTCATCACCAATCACTTCCTCAAAAGAGAAAACTTTGTAATCGCTGCCCAGTAATTCGGCCAGTTCCAGATCGTGTGTAGATACAAAAACGAAGCTTTGATTGTGGATAAAGTAGCTTAGTACGGCTTTCGCGGCGGCTATCCGTTCAATGGTATTTGTACCCCTGAAAATTTCATCAATGATTACGAGGCTGTTTATGGGTTTGCTGGCAATGGTTTGTGCCACTATATTTTTAACAGCTAATGCCTCGGCCTGGAAATAGCTTTTATTATCGCCCAAATCGTCGGTCATATCAATGCTGGTAAATATTTTGAGCGGAGGAGCCTGGTATACTGTAGCAAAACTGGTGTTAATGGTTTGCGATAGCAAAGCGTTTATAGCAATAGCCCTGATAAAAGTGGTTTTACCCGACATGTTGGAACCAGTTACCAAAATGCCTTGTGTATTATCTATAGCGATAGAATTTGACACGCAGTTTTCAATAAGCGGGTGATAAAGATTTTTAATAATGATATGGGTATTGCCGGTTGTAAGTTGAGGTTTGCAATAATGAGCCGCGCCATCACGTACCGATTGGATGGAAATGGCAACATCAACCTCAGCCACCGCTTCATAAACAACTTTAATGTCACTAAGGTATTTGTTTACCTTGGTGATGGATTTTATAAATACCAG
>Ga0075366_10001390_pt1 | contig 12119 bp, 7 predicted proteins | sample EndMethybrTD3031_FD_72351 | JGI IMG/M metagenome (GOLD analysis project Ga0075366, IMG submission 72351) | Populus endosphere microbial communities from Tennessee, USA - Endosphere MetaG P. TD hybrid TD303-1 | ecosystem: Host-associated > Plants > Roots > Endosphere | place: USA: Tennessee... | reverse complement strand
CAGCATAGGTCGACGACCTCGACCCAAACAGAGCGTGGCGCGCATCTTGTTCCTGCATGCGGCGCCGGCCCGGAATGGCAAACCGTGCTAGGTTTGGCGCATGCCCAGCGACGCTGACTTCAACCTTCTCATTGCGTTGGACGCGCTGCTCTGCGAGGGCAGCGTCTCAAGAGCGGCCGAGCGTTTAGGTCTGAGCGAATCGGCCATGAGCCGCACGCTGGCGCGACTGCGTGAAACGACGGGAGACGAGCTCCTGGTGCGTGCGGGCCGGGCCATGGTTCCCACGCCGCGGGCGCTGGCGCTGCGCGACCGGGTCAAGAAGTTGGTCGAGGAGGCAAGTGCGGTGCTGCAACCGGCCGGCCCCGACCTGAACTTGAGCACGCTCGAGCGCATGTTCACCGTGCGGGCCAATGACGGCTTCACCGAGGCCTTTGCGCATCTGCTCGTGGCGCGCACCGCGCGCGAAGCGCCCGGCGTTCGCCTGCGCTTCGCGCCCAAGCCCGACAAGGACGTGCGCCCGTTGCGGGAGGGATTGATCGATCTCGACGTCGGCGTTCTGGGCGAGTCCGGCCCCGAGGTGCGCGTTCAAGCACTCTACCGGGACCACTTCATCGCCGTCGTGCGACAAGGGCACCCGCTGCTGGCCGAAGGCGAGATCACACCCGAGCGATATGCGGCCTGCGACCATGTGGTCACGTCGCGCCGAGGACGGATCACGGGTCCGGTGGACGACGCGCTCGCCGCCGCCGGATTGACGCGCAATGTCGCAGTCGTCGTTCCTAGCTTCGGCACCGCGCTGTCGACTGCGGCCGCAACCGACATGGTGGCGCTGATACCCGCGTCGTACTTCGATCACCTGAGAGCAAGCAACGCACTGCGCTCGTTCGAGCTGCCGATGCCGACGGAGCACATCACCATATCGCAGATGTGGCACCCCCGACTCGATCGAGATCCAGCGCACCGATGGCTGCGTGGCGTCGTGCTCGAGGTGTGCAGGCATCACCGTGCGAAAGTGTCTTGAAGTGCAATCGCACCCGAACCGACCGCGCCCATGTCCAAGGAGCGCTGGCGACCGAAGGGACACTGCGCGGCGTGCGTTGTTTCGGGCGCGATAGGCCACGATGGAGCACATGCGACGTGCCCACCCCAGGGAGGGATGGCAGGCCTAGAAGGGCAATCCGGCGTACTGCTCAGCGAGGGCGGCCTGTGCGTGAGCCGATGTACACAGGTAGTGCAGTTCGTACTCCTGGGCACGCTGGTCGAAGTCACTCGTGTTCGGAAAGCGGTGGAGCAGGTTCGTCAGGTACCACGAGGTCCGCATCGAACTCCACACTCGTCGCAGCGCCATCTCGCTGTACTGGTCGATGAGGCTCTCCGTGCCCTCCTTGTAGTAGGCGGTGAGCGCCCGGGAGAGGTAGAAGACGTCCGACACGGCCAGGTTGAGGCCCTTGGCCCCGGTGGGTGGGAGGATGTGCGCGGCGTCCCCGGCCAGAAATAGGCGCCCATGGCGCATCGGCTCGGCGACGTAGCTGCGCAGCGGTGCGATCGACTTCTCGATGGACGGGCCCGTCACGATCCCGTCGGCGATGTCACGCGGATAGCGGGCCTTCAGTTCGGTCCAGAACCGGTCGTCCGGCCAGTCTTCGATGCGTGTGTCCAACGGCACCTGCACGTAGTAGCGGCTGAGCGGAGACCAAGCACCCGAGCTACTTCCAGGGCATCGGCCTGCCTTTCCGCTCACCGCAGCCGGCACGCTCGGCACGCCCGACGAGCTTCGTCAGCGACGCGCACGCAGCCGGCCTGATCGTGCACGGCTGGACCTTCCGCGCCGAGAACGCCTTCCTGCCGAATGAGTTCGACGCCGGGGCCGACCCGGCGGCCTTCGGCAAGCTCGACGGCCAGATCAAGGCCTTCCTCAAGCTCGGCATGGACGGCTTCTTCACCGACCATCCGCACCTCGGCAAGCTCGCACGCGACGCTTTCGTCGCGCCTTGACGATCAGGCCCGTGCAGGCGCAGTGGGCCGTCTTCTCGCGCACGATCGAGAGCGGGATGAAGGCAGCGACGCAGGCCCACGCGCGGTCCGCACGCGCGCAGTGAGCCGATCAGCGTCGGTGGTGTGATGGCGCCAGTTGGTAGACCGGCGTCGGAATGCCCTCGATGCGGGCCTTGAGCTGCAACGCCAGGAACTGCGAGTAGTGGCGCGACTGGTGCAGGTTGCCGCCATGGAACCACAGGTTCGCCACCTGCGTCGGCTTCCACATGTTGCGCAGCTCGCCTTCCCACGGGCCGGGGTCCTTCGGCGTGTCCGAGCCGAGGCCCCACACCTTGCCGACCTTGTCGGCCACCTCGGGCGAGATCAGGTCCGCCAGCCACCCGTTCATCGACCCGTAGCCCGTCGCATAGACCAACAGGTCGGCTGGCAGTTCGCTGCCGTCGCTCAGGGTGACCGAGCGCGGGTTGATGCGCTCGATGTTCACGCCGCTGCGCAGCTTGACGCTGCCGTTGGCGACGAGCTCAGAGGCGCCGACGTCGATGTAGTAGCCCGAGCCGCGCCGCAGGTACTTCATGAACAGCCCCGATCCGTCGACGCCGAAGTCGAGCAGGAAGCCGGCCTTCTCGAGCCGGGCGTACAGGTCGGCTTCGCGCTTCTTCATCTCGTCGTAGATCGGCACCTGCATCGGCGCCAAGATCTTGTAGGGGATCGAAGCGAAAATCAGATCGGCCTTGTCGGTCGTGACACCAGCCTTCACTGCGCTCTCTGAATACAGTCCGCCGAGCGCGAGTTCCATCAGCGAACCCGAGGGTGCGATGTGCGTCGAGCTGCGCTGGACCATCGTGACATCGGCACCGTGCTCCCACAGCGCCGCGCAGATGTCGTGCGCCGAATTGTTGGAGCCAAGCACCACGCACTTCTTGCCGCGCCAGGCTTCTGGCCCGGGGTGTTGGCTCGAGTGGTGCTGCACGCCTTCGAACGTTTCGGCACCGGGGATGTTCGGCACGTTCGGGTATCCCGACACGCCAAGCGCGAAGACGAGCTGCTTGGGCCGCAGCGTCACCTCCTTGCCGGCGCGCTCCACGATCACTTCCCATTCCTGGCGAACCGGATCGAAGCGGGCCTTCTTCGCAGTGGTCGAGCTCCAGTAGTTCAGCTCCATCACCTTCGTGTACATCTCGAGCCAGTCGCCGATCTTGTCCTTCGGCGCGAACACCGGCCAGTCGTCCGGGAACGGCAGATACGGCAGGTGGTCGTACCAGACCGGGTCGTGCAGGCAGAGGCTCTTGTAGCGCTTGCGCCAAGAGTCACCCGGCCTCTCGTTCTTCTCGACGATGATCGCGGGCACGCCCAGGCGCCGCAGCCGCGCACCGAGCGCGATGCCACCCTGGCCACCTCCGACGATCAGCACGTAGGGCTGCTCGGTGGTTCCCAGCGCCGCGGCTTCGTCACGGCGCTGCTCGAGCCAAGTCTTGCGGCCCGGATGCACGCCGTGTTCGGTGCCCTTGACGCGGTGCTCGCCCTTGCGTTCCTCGAAACCCTTGAGCTCTGTCATCGTCGTCAGCAGCGTCCAGGCCCGGCCGTTGCGAAGGCGCAGGTGGCCGCGTCCGCGGGCCACGCCGGTCTCGAATGAGAACCATGCATCGATGACGCCGCCCGACTCGGTCGCATCGCCTTCGACGGCGAACGCGGTCGGCTTCGTGTCCGCGAGCCGCGCCTCCAGCATGGCGCGGATCGCCTCCGGCCCTTCCTGGGTGCGGATGTTCCAGGTGAAGGCCACGAGGTCGCGCCAGTAGGAATCAGGCTCGAACAGAGCGACGGCGGTATCGACGTCGTTGCGCGTCAGCGCGGACGAGAAGTCGGCCAGCCAGGCGCTCGCGGCCTGCGTGGGATGGGTGGACAAGTCCGTCATCGGAAGTCTCCTCGGCGCCAAGCCTTCGAGTGTGCTCGCCATCGCGTCATTTGGGCCAGGAAGCCCCCATCGATCGGCAGGTGTGTCCAGTGATCGACCTGACCGGTCCGAGGCCAGGAAGACGATCGCGCCAGCGATGTCGGCGGGTGGGGCCAGGCTTGACACTGGCAACGGTTTGGGACAAACATCCCAAACATGGGCCACGGTCGGGAATTCAATGACACGGCTACCAGTTGATCAAATCAGTACGCCGGGCAGGAACACGTGGGAGACGCAGTGTCTGTCTGCGATGCTGACGCACAACCGGGACATTGATCGAGACGAGGCGAAGCTGATGATTCACGCAGCCTGGTCGATCGAGCGATTCAGATCTCTCGCGCCGGTGGTGGCCGCCGAGGAACTGCTGGGCAACTCTGCTGTTCGGCCGCGAACGCGCTGAGCCTTTGCCGTGCCGGCTCGCCCGAACCTGGCCGCCGATGGACGCCGTGCAGCGACGCGATGGCATGTGTCCTGCCGCCTCGCTGCGTTGGGGTTACGCTAGGCGATCGGAGTGGCCGGTTGAAGTGTCCATGGTTGCCGTAGCCAGGGGAGTGCTCGATTGGTGACGCGCGTGCTGTCGTCGGCGTCCGGCGAGCACTGGCCCGCCTTCGACGCAGAGGCGCAGCTCCTGGTGCACGCATTGCGCTCCGGGCGGCTCACCGTGCTTGTGGGCGCCGTAGGTGTCGACAAGACGACGTTGCTGGCCGCCGGAGTGCTGCCGTTGCTGCGTCGCCGCGTCGGCGACGAGTTCCAGCAGCCGAGCGGCGCGCGGCAGGTGGTGGAGTCCTTGCCCGACCGGCACAGTCGTGTTCCTGGCCCCGACCATGGCGAACTGCTTCACTTCGTCGACCAATGGAACCAGGCGCCGCTTGATTCGCTGCTGCGGGCGCTCGAGGACCTGCCAGCGGCCGCACGGATCCGCTTCGACCTCGCCGAAGCCATGTCGCCCGTGCACCTGTCGGCCCTCAGCCAACAGAACGGCGGCGCGCACCTGCTGTTCGTCTTCGATCATTTCGAGCTGCTGATCGAACACGCGAAGCACAACGCCGACCTGCAGCGGTTCCTCGACGCGTGGGTCGCGGTGCTTCAGGCGCCCGCCGTCCACGCCCATTTCCTCGTCGCCGTCGACGAGCACGCCTGGTCCTGGTTGCAGGCTCTGTGCGCCGGCACCCCGGGAATCGAGTTGCGGGCCTTCCGTCTCCAGGCGCGATCCGGGCGCCAGGTGCTGGAACCGCTGACCGACAGTCAGCTGGGTAGCGGCACGGCAGTGCATGGCGTTCATCCCGCGGACTTCGCTGCGTCGCTCAATGAGAGCTTGGCGAGGGTGGTGACGGTGGCGCGCCAGGCCAGGCCCCGGTGGCCGAGCGACTTTGCAGCTCCGGTCGATCCGATGTTGTCGCCGGCATCCAGCTCGGCCCGCCCCGCCGTGCCCAGGCGGGTCGCGGAGGCGGACGAGGCGGCGCGTGAGGCGCAGGCGCGCCGGGTCGCCGAGGCGGCAGCGAAGGCCGCGGAAGCCGAGCGGCGTGCCGAGGAAGCCAAGCGAGCCGAGGCCGCACGGCTCGAGGCGCAAAGACTCGCCCTGGCGCTGGCTGCGGCAGAGGAAACGGCGGCCCGCGAAGCGCAGGCACGAAAGGTCGTCGAGGCGGCAGCGAAGGCCGCGGAAGCCGAGCGGCGCGCCGAGGCTGAGCGGCTTGCCGAGGAAGCCAGGCGGGCCGAGGCCGCACGACTGGTCGAGGCGCAAAGACTCGCGCAGGCCCTGGCTGCGGCCGAGGCGGCGGCGGCCCACGAAGTGCAGGCGCGCAAGGTCGCCGAGGCGGCAGCGAAGGCCGCGGAAGCCGAGCGGCGCGCCGAGGCTGAGCGGCGTGCCGAGGAAACCAGGCAGGCCGAGGCCGCGCGACTGGCCGAGGCGCAAAGACTCGCGCAGGCCTTGGATGCGGCCAAGGCAGCGGCGGCCCGCGAAGTGCAGGCGCGCAAGGTCGTCGAGGCGGCAGCGAAGGCCGCGGAAGCCGAGCGGCGCGCCGAGGTCGAGCGGCGTGATGAGGAAGCGATGCGGGCGGCTGCCGGGAGCGCGCCAACCGCGGCCAACGCAGGACCGGCGCGAACGATCCTGTTTTGGAGTGCAGCCCTTCTGGCCGCTGCAGTTGCGGCGGTGCTGTGGTGGCCCACACGCCCTACGCCGCCAGCCGCGCCAGCCGCGCCGGTCGCCTCGCCACCCGTGGCCACTGCGCCGCCGCACACGGCCGATTCGGCATCGGCGGCTGCATCCTCGGTCGCATCCGCTCCTGCCGCTGAACCCGCCCCCGTCGAAAGCGGCCGCTACGAGATGCTGGCGGCTCCCGCCGACGGCACCCGCGCCCGCATCGAGCGCGAACTGGCCGGTGCGCTGTCCACCGGGCCCACTGCCATGCGCGTCGTGCCCCCGGCCGACGGCACCGAACCGATCGCCTGGCTTCATCAGGCGCCGGGCCGCCTGGCTATCGCTCGCTTGGACGCACTGCGCTCGGCCCGCGCCAACGCAGCGCCGCCGCTGCGTGTGCTGACGCCGCTGTTTTCGGAAGCCGTGCTGTTCGTCGTCCGCGCCGATTCGCCCCTGAAGTACATCCACGACCTTCGCGGCCGTCGCTTGAGCATCGGCCCGGTCCAGGGCGATGGATCGCACACGGTGCGCGCGATCTATCGGCGCCTGTTCGGCGCGGAGATGACCGAGCCGATGCGGTTCGACACGAATCAGGCGTTGGCCGAGCTGTTGGCCTTTCGTTCGATCGACGCAATTGCGATCGTCGAGCCGCGGCCCTTGGCCTGGTGGGCTTCGCTCGATCCGAGTATTGCGAGCCGCCTGCGGCTGTTGACGCTGGATCCGCGCCACCCTGCGGACCGCAGGCTGTTGCAGACACTCGGCGCGTCGGTGGCCCGCGTCGGCGCGGGCGCCACGAAGGGCAAGCCGACAACGACGCCGGCGGTGATGTCCTACCTCGTGGCCTCCGGCAAGGACGATGCAGACATCGAGCGGTTGACGGCAATCGCCGGCGCTTTGTGCCACGAACTGCCGCGGCTGCGCAAGCAAGGGGATCCCATTTGGCGCGAGCTGCAGCCCTCAGCGCAGCTGGATACCGGTTGGCCCGTAGTTCGGCCATTTCAGTCGGCGCTAAGCCGCTGCGCGCGCCCCTAGCGCGCCACGCTGGACGTGCGCCCGCTCGCCCCACTCGTGCGCTGTCCGACCATGGTGCTGCACGCCGAAGGCGACCAGATCGTGCCGGTGGCGCTAGGGCGTGACCTGGCCGCGGCGTCCGGACTCGGCGTCGAGCTCTCCGGAACCGTCGAGTCGGGCGGTTACCCGCGCACGGTCGACCACTGGCGCGTGCAAACCGGGTCGCGTACCTACTTCAAGATCAATCGGCGCACCCGCAACGGTCACGTATGGCGCACAGCCCTTGCTGGACGCCATCAAGGCGGCATACTCCGCGACCCATTGACCGCAGTATCGAACTCGGTATCGGTGAAAGACGCTTGCGCAGGTTGCGCGTCGGTATCGCAGCGACGAGAGCGTGCGCCGCCGGCGCGCGCCGCTCAAATCCGTTGCAGGTAGTCGAGGATCTGTGCGTTGTGCTCCGGCCGGCCGACCGTCAGCATCACGCAGCCCTGCAAGAACGGATGCACCTGCGGCAACACCAGACCTTGTCGTTGCAGGTCGTCGCGGATCGTCTTCGGCGCGATCGGTGCTTGAAACAGCACGAAGTTGGTGTGGCTCGGCTGCGCCGGCAGGCCCAGCGCGGCCAGGCCGTCGAGCAGCTGCCCGCGGCCGCGCCGGTTGGTGTCGAACACCTGTTGCCGGAAGGCCGTGTCGGCCAGCGCGGCCTCGGCCGCCACGACGGCGGGTGCGCTGACCGCAAACGGGATCTCGCCGCACGACAGCAGGCGCACCGTGTCGGGGCTGGCCACCGCATGGCCCACGCGCAGGCCGGCGAGCCCGAAGAACTTGGAGAAGGTGCGCAGCAGGACCAAGCGCGCCGCGCTGCGATCGACCAGCGCCGCCAAGGCGGGGCGGCGATCTTCGTCGGCGTATTGCAGATAGGCCTCGTCGATCACGGCCACCACATGCGCGGGCAGGTTCTGTATGAAGGCCTCGAGCGCGCGCGGAGCCAGCGTCGAACCGGTGGGATTGCAAGGGTTGGCCAGGTACACCAGTCGCGTGCGCGGCGTGATGGCGGCAAGCAGGCCTTCGAGGTCGTGCTGCAGATCGCCCCTCTGCAGCGAGCCGAGCATCGGCACGTGCGTGGGCACGAGCTGCCAGCGGCGCACGAAAGCATCGAAGAACGACCAGGTGGGCTGGGTGGTGACGATGGCATCGCCGGCAGCGCAGAACAGGCGCAGCACGCGGTCGATCAACTCGCTGCTGCCTGCCGCCACCGCGATGTGGTCGGGCGACGTGCCGGCCTCCTGCGCGATCGCCGCCTTCAGGGTCCGGTATTGCGGGTCGGGGTAGGCGTACAGGGTTCGTTCGCTGCCGGCCTGCTGAAGCGCACGCGCCACCGACGGGTAGAAGCCGTGCGCGTTCTCCATCAGGTGCATGTGCGCGCCGGGCAGCTGCAGCAGCGCCGGCTCGGCGTAGGTGGCCGGCGCGACGCGGATGCTCGCGCCGGCCCGCAGCGCGCCTGCGCCTGCCCCGTCGGCAGCACCGAGCGCGCTGCACGCGGTCACGCGCGCGCGCCCCGTTCGATCGAGCAGAACGCGGCCCGGGGCGACTCGGCCGAGCAGAAGGCCGCCCGAGCGCTGGGCGACTCGGCCGAGCAGAACGCCGCCTGAGCGTGGGGCGAGCCCGCCGAGCAGAACGCGGCCTGGGCTTGCGGCACGTCGGCCGAACAGAACGCCGCCCGAGCCCGCGGCGACTCGGCCGAGCAGAACGCGGCCCGCGCTTCGGGCGACTCGGCCGAGCAGAACGCCGCCCGCGGTGATTCGGCGGAGCAGAACGCCGACTGCGTGTGCGGCGCCGGCATCGCCTCGCCGAACTCCCGCGCATACAGCTGCTGCATCTCCGCAAAGGCGGCTTGCAGCGCCTTGGCGTCTTCCTCGCCGCGCAGGCCGAGGTAGGGGAAGTGGTGCACGAAGTGCCCGAAGCTGGCGTCGCAGTCGGTCGCGTACTGCCTCGTGTCGAGGATGTGCATGTGCCAGAAGCGATCGATGTCGCGCTCGGGAGCGAGCGTCATCTCGGGGTACTTGGCGTGCAGGATCAGGTAGCGCTTGTAGGCGACTTCCATCTTGTCGGCGTAGTCGGCAGACCAGCCGTAGCCGTCTTCCTTGAGCGTGGTCTTGAACTTGATCGCGCTCAGGTCGAAGGCCTGGATGGCAGCGATGGTCTGGTCGATTGACTTGCTGTGCGTGGAAAGGGTCATGAATGCTCCGAGAAACGTGCGAGAGAGCCCGGGAGACGCGCCGGGCCGCGCGATTTGCTCCGCATGGCCGGCCCTCAGGCCGCCATCGGTGCCGCAAATACCTTGCTCTGGTGACTCGCCAAGAACTCGCACAGCTCGTGGGCCGGTGCGGGCTTGCACAGCCAGTAGCCCTGGATCTCGTCGCAGCCGTGGATGCGCAGGTGGGCAAGCTGTGCCGCCGTCTCGACGCCTTCGGCCACCACCTTCATGCGCAGGCCATGGGCCAGCGTGATGATGCCGTCGGTGAGTGCCTGGGCGTCGGCATCGTGCGAGAGGTCGTTGATGAAGGACCGGTCGATCTTCACCGTCGACAGCGGGAAGCGCCGCAGGTACGAGAGCGACGAGTAGCCGGTGCCGAAGTCGTCGATCGCCAGGTCGATGCCCATGTCGCGAATCTGCTGCAGCAGCACCGCCGCCTGTTCGGGGTTCTTCATCATCGCGCCTTCGGTGATCTCCAGCTCGAGCAGCGACGGATCCACGCCCGAGCTCGCCAGGATGGCGCCGATGTCGGCAAGCAGCGTGGGACTGCCCAGCTGGCGCGGCGACAGGTTGACGCTCATCTGCACCGGCGGCAGACCGCGTTGCTGCCACGCGCGCAAGTCGGCGCAGGCCTTCTGCAGCGCCCACTTGCCCATCGCCTCGATCTGGCCGGTCTCTTCGGCGATCGGGATGAACTTCGCCGGCGAAATCATGCCCAGCTCCGGGTGGCGCCAGCGCATCAAGGCCTCGACCCCGACGATGTGGCGGGTGCTCAGATTCATCTTGGGCTGGTAGTGCAGCTCCAGCTCACCGCGTTCCAGGGCCCGGCGCAGCGCAGCCTCCAGCTTGAGCCGCTCGCTGCTCTGCGCGTTCATCTGCGCGGCGTAGAACTGGTAGGTGCCCGGGCCGCTGTCCTTGGCCAGGAACATCGCCGTGTCGGCGTTCTTCAGCAGGGTCTCGGCGTCGTTGCCGTCTTCGGGATAGACGCTGACGCCGATGCTGGCGGAGACGTGCAGGTCGTGCCCGTCGACGACAAACGATCTTGTGCAACAGTCCAGCACCCTTTCGACGAGCACCGCGGCATCGCCGGCACTGGACAGATTCTCCAGCAGCAGCACGAACTCGTCGCCGCCGAAACGCGCCACCGTGTCGTCCTGGCGCAAGGCAGCCGACAGACGCTCGCCGTAGGCCTTGATCAATGCGTCGCCGACACCGTGGCCCAGCGTGTCGTTGATGCGCTTGAAGCGGTCCAGATCGACGAACATCACGGCGAAGCGCTTCTGCGTGCGGCTGCTGCGCTTGATCGCGCGGGCCAGTTCGTGCTGCAACATCGCGCGGTTGGACAAGCCGGTCAACGCGTCGTGGTTGGCCATGAAACGAAGCTTGTGCTCGGCCTGCTTGCGTTGCTGGAACTGCGCGATCTGCAGCGCGATCACGCGCAGCGACTCCAGCGCATCGGCCGTGGCCGCATGCGGATTGCGGCTGAAGAACTCGAGCGCGGACGCGGCACCGGAGGTCGCCATCGGCACGACGAGGCCGGCGCTGAGCCCTGCCTGGGCGGCCAGCCCATCACGCGTGAAGTCCTGCTGGCCGGCCTGCGTCTCGACGCGCACGGCATCGCCGTTCGCCCAGGCGCGGCCCAGCGAGCCTTCGTCGCGCCGGTAGCTCAGCGACTGGCTGGTGTCGATGAACTGCGCCAGCACCGGGTCGGTATCGGCGTGCCACGCGGCGCCGCAGCGCGCCCGGTCGTCTTCGTGCACGGTCCAAAGCGTGCCGCAGTCCCAGCGCAGGTGGGTGCAGATCGTCTCGAGCGCCTTCGAAATGACCTCTCCCGCCTCACCCTCGCCGACCAGCAGCTTGGCGATCTCGTACTCCAGCTTCTGGCGCAGCGCGTCCGTGCGGCGCAGGGTGTCGTCGCGCACGGCGCCTTGCAGCAGTGTCTTGCCGTCCTCTTCGGTCCATTGCGCGGTGACATGGACCCAGCGCTCGGTGCCGTCGGGCAGGCAGAGGCGATGCTCGAATTCGCGGCGCTCGCCGGCCCGCGAGGCGTCGACCATCTGCCGCTCGACGGCGGCGCGTTCTTCAAGCGGCACCCGCGACAGCAGGGCTTGAAGGTCGGGGCGCGGGCAAGCGGCGTCGAAGCCCATGATGCGCCGCGCCTCGTCGGAGCAGTCCAGCATGCCGGTCTGGACATCGAGGATCCAGCTGCCCAGGCTGGCCAGGTGCTGAGCCTCGGTCAACTGGCGTTCGCTGGTGCGCAAGTGTCTGGTCATCTCGGTGGCCAGCACCTCGGCCCGGCCGCGTGCCGTGGTCAACGCAAAGACGATGCCGGCGAGCAGCCCGCTGATCGCCAGGCCACCGGCAACGATGAGCCAAGGCAAGGCTGCGTTGAGCGGGCCAACGAGCTGGCTTTCGTCTTCACCCACCTCGACCAGCCAGGAATGGCCGCCCAGTTCGAAGTTGAGCGTGCGCTCCAGGCGCCGCGCGGTCTGCGCAGCACCGCCGCGCGCCGCGCTGGCGGCCTGCGACGCGTGCGCGACCGGCAGGGCCGTGCTGTCGAACAGCACCTGGTCCGCGGTGTAGGAGGACGACGTCACGAACCGGCTTTCGACGCGCGTGCCGATCGCGCCCTGGCTCGGCCCGGCATCGATCAGCCGCAAGCGCAGCACCGCTGCGGCGTCGCCGGCCATCACGTCGCGCATCATGGCGGCGACACGAAACCCCGCGCCCACCGACCCGATGTAGGCAGCGCGGCGCTGCTCGAC
>Ga0075366_10001389_pt1 | contig 12121 bp, 12 predicted proteins | sample EndMethybrTD3031_FD_72351 | JGI IMG/M metagenome (GOLD analysis project Ga0075366, IMG submission 72351) | Populus endosphere microbial communities from Tennessee, USA - Endosphere MetaG P. TD hybrid TD303-1 | ecosystem: Host-associated > Plants > Roots > Endosphere | place: USA: Tennessee... | reverse complement strand
CCTGGTTCGTGCTCAAGCGCGATCCGTTCTATTCGCGGTTCGGGCTGAACCGCGGGTTCAGCGCGCCGGACCGCGCGAGCCTGGTCGGTCTTGTCAAGCTGGGGGTGCCGATGGGCCTGTCGATCGCGATCGAGGTCACCGGCTTCACGTTCATGGCCTTCTTCATCTCGCGCATCGGCGCAACGCCGGTGGCTGGACACCAGATCGCCGTCAACATGGTCTCGCTGATGTTCATGGTGCCGCTGGCGATCGCGAACGCGTCGAGCACGCTGGTCGCGCAGCGGGTGGGCGCCGAGGACTGGGCCGACGCGCGACGGCTCGGCTGGCACGGGCTCGAGATCGGCGTCGCGATCGCGGCGCTGATGGGCGGCACGGTGTATCTGCTGCGCGAACCGATCCTCGGCCTGTACACACACGACCCCGTCATCATCGGCGCGGCGCTGCCGTTGCTGGCCTGGGTCGCGGTGTTCCACGTCGCCGACGCCGCGCAGACGGTGGCCGCGTTCGTGCTACGCGCCTATCGGCATGCCACGGCCCCGTTGGTGATCTACGCGCTTGCGATTTGGGGAGTGGGGCTAGGCGGCGGCTATGTGCTCGCGTTCAGCGGCGGCGGCTGGATCCCCGAAGCGCTGCGGGGAGCGCTCGGCTTCTGGTCGGCGGCGACAGTCGGCCTGCTCTTCGCCGGCACCGGCATGAGCCTGTTCCTGCTCTGGATGCTGCGTCAGCAGCATCGCACCCTCACGCTGTCGCGAGCGACCTGATCGGCGACGAGTCAGCGCAACGCTGGCAGCGCGAGCAGGAAACAGCTGCCGCCGCCGGCGCGCGCTTCGCAGCGCACCTGGCCACCGTGGCGCTCGGCGATCTGCTTGACGAGGCTCAGCCCGAGGCCGACGCCGCCCGCCTGCTCGGCATGCCCGGGCAGGCGGAAGAAGGGTTCGAAGATGCGTTCGCGCATCGTTTCGGGAACGCCGGGGCCGCGATCGCAGACCTTCACGTTCGCACGGTCGCCGTCGCGCTCGAGCAGCACACTCACTTCGGTGCCGCCGTAGCGGCGCGCGTTCTCGAGCAGGTTGCGCAGGGCTCGGCGCAGCAGGCGCTCATCGCCGCTGACCGAGAGCGGAACGCCGTCGACCAAGCCGTCGACACGCGCGGCCTCCTCGGCAGCCAGGCCGAGAAGGTCGACCGGCTCGTGCTGGTCGAGCGAGTTCGACGCATCGAGCCGGCTCGCGAGCAGCACCTCTTCGACCAGCGCGTCGAGCTCGGCGACGTTGGTGTCAATCTCGTGCTTGAGCCGTTCGCGCCGCTCCGGCGCAGCGTCCTCGAGCATCGACACCGCCATCTTCATCCGTGCGAGCGGCGAACGCAGCTCGTGGCTCGCATTGGCAAGCAAGGACTTGTTCGAGCGCACCAGCGCCTCGATGCGCTCGGCCGCGACGTTGAAGCTCGATGCAACGGCCGCGACCTCGTCGTTGCCCGGAATGTCCACACGCTGCTGCAGCCGCCCGGCGCCGAACTGCTCGACGCCGCGCTTCAGCGCTTCGAGCCGGCGCGTCAACCGGCGCACGACCGGATACGCGCCCGCCGCGACGGCGACGAACAGCACGACCAGCACGACGACCAGCCCGAGCCCGCGCGGCCAGCCCGGAGGGACGAAGGGCAACCATGGGAGCTCGGCGGCGCGCATGCTCGGCGGCGGCGGGCCATCGCCGCCCGGCCCCCCAGGGCCGCCGGGGCCGCCGGGGCCGACCACGCGCGGCCCGCCGCCCTGGCGCATCATGCCGGGCCGCATGAGCCACAGCGTGCGGCCATCTTCCAGGCGCACGGCAATCGTCCGCCCGACCCCTTCGGCCTGGCGGCGCGTGAATGAGTCGGACTCGCCGATGCGCGTGCCGGCAGCGTTGTCGAGCGCGAGCGGCAGCCGCAAGCGCTGCGACCAGTCGCGCAAGGCACTCGCCTGGTCGGCGGGCGCCGCATCGGTGCCGGGCAGCGAGCGCTGAATCAGTTCGGCCCAGGCGCCCATGCGCTCGGTCAGCATCGACTCGGCGCGCACCCGCTCCAGCTCGATGTGGCGCTGGAACACCCAACCGGATGCGGCCGCGAACAGCAGCAGCACCAAGACCACCGTCAAGTAGATCCGCAGATACAGGCTTTTCATCGCCTGAACCTGTCGGGCCGGTCAGGCGGCCTCGTCGGCATCCTGCTTGCGCGCGAACACGTAGCCGGCGCCGCGCACCGTCAGCACGCGACGCGGCATCTTCGGATCGTCTTCGATCACGGCGCGGATGCGCGAGATGTGCACGTCGATCGAGCGGTCGAACGCTTCCAGCGGGTGGCCCTTCAGCGAGTCCATGATCTGGTCGCGCGAGAGCACGCGGCCGGGGCTTTGCGCCAGCACGACCAGCAAGTCGAACTGGTGGCCGGTCAGGTCGCAGACCTTGCCGTCGAGCCGTGCGACCCGTGCGCCCAGGTCGACCTCGAGGCGGCCGAAGCGCAGCACGTCGTCGCCGGCCGGCTGCGGCTGGGAACGGCGCAGCAACGCCTTCACGCGCGCCAGGAGTTCGCGCGGCTCGAACGGCTTGGGCAGGTAGTCGTCGGCACCGAGTTCGAGGCCGACGATGCGGTCCATCGGCTCGCCGCGCGCGGTCAGCATCAGCAGCGGGAGATGCCGGGTCCGCGCGTCGGCGCGGATCTCGCGGCACAGGTCGAGGCCATCGCCGTCGGGCAGCATCAGGTCGAGCACCAGCGTATCGAAGGCCTCGGCGCCCAGGCGCTCGCGTGCGGCGGCGAGCGAGCCGGCCGTCTCGACCTCGAAACCGGCGTGGCGCAGGTAGTCGCCGACCATAGAAGCGAGGCGGGCGTCGTCGTCGACCAGAAGAAGGCGGGGGTTCATCAGCTGCGAATTGTGCGCTGCTCCGGACGGCGCGCTGCTGCCGTGCAGCGCCATCGCCGCCAACCCGCTGACCGGCGCCAGCCATGCCCGGGCGCTGTTCTTGCCGCCGTTCATTGCGTCTTCGGCGCGGCGCCGCGCTGGCCGTGTTCACGCTGCATGCGATCGTGCATCGTGGCCTGATGCTGCTTGACGCGCTCGGCGATCTTCGCGCGCTGCTCGGGCGTCAGCACGCGACTGACGTCGAGCATCGCCTGCAGCATGCGACGGCTCGCCTGGTCGTGCTGGGCCTCGATCTGCTGGCGCACCGACTCGGCCGCGTTGGCGTCGACCGTCGGGGCGGCGAAGATCTGCAAGCCACGCTCGCGCAGCGCCTTGCCGGCCTCGTGCTGCGTCTTCAGGTCGGCGGCGGCGGCCTGCGCGATCTGCTTGATCTGGGTGCGCTGCGCGTCGGTGGCGTTCAAGCCGTCGAGCATCCGGTCGACGTGGCGCGCCACGTGTTCGGGTGAGCCGCCGAACATCATCATCGCGCCCGGGCCGGGGCCGTGCATCGGGCCCGGACCGCGTTCTTGCGCGTCCGCAGACAGCGCCACGGTCGCGCATGCCACGGCAACGGTGCCAGCCATCAGCCAGCGGACCGCCAAGCGGGCCCAGGGCAACGCTCTCAGTTCATTCATCGAATCACTCCTACGGTGGCACAGCGGCCACGAATGGAAGTGATGCTCCGTGCCGGCGGTGAACCCGGCTTGGCTGTCGGGTAAAGATCTGTGAAGCGGGTGGCGAGTGCCGAATCAGTGACGCAGCATCGGCCCGAACTTGAGGATCGCCCAGCCGCCGATGGCGATGATGATCAGCGCGAACACGAGCACTGCGACCAGGCCGGAATGGCCGCTGCGACGAGGCGCCCGGGGCCGGGCCTCGAAGGAGTGATACCCCGACAGGGCGGCATAGCCCGTCGAGTGCATGAACTCGGACGGGCGCTCGTCGACGGGTTCGGAATCCCAGTTGTAGAGCTGCGATTCCTTGAAGACCTGCTTTTGCATGGACTCGATTGTTTCGTGGGCCTCGTGCACACGCATCCCGCGACCGCGGGATCGGAGCGACAGATCCGCCGACAGTCGTGACAGATTTCATTTCTTGCGAAACGGGGCCCGATCGGCGCGAGTCAGCGCAGATTGGCAAGAGTTGCAACCGCCCCGCGTACGGGGCTTGGCAAGCACGCGCCGACATGCGACAAACAGCGCGCCCGAGGCTCTCGCAGCATGCCGAATGAACAAATCAACCGCCGCCGCCTTGATCGCCGCTTGCCTGATGGCCGCCTGCGCCAGCCGGCAGGCGCCATCGCCGGAAGACCGGGTCGTGCGCACCCTGCCGCCGCGCAACCACGAGTCGTCGATCACGAACTACTTCGATGCCCGCGCGAAGGCCGCTGATCCGCCGCGCGAGCTGGTGGTCGGTGCGCCTCAGCGCGGCACCTGCCCGATGGGGGGCAACAGCGGCGGGTACGTCGGCTGGGTCGTGCCAGTCGAGTACAAGACGCGCACCAAGGACAGCGCGGTCGTGACGGTGACGACCCACTATTTCTGGTTCAGCGACGAGATCATTCGCGGCGTCACCCGGCGCATGGAACTTTGCCCCTGACGGGCGTACGGTTGCGGCGATCTCCTACACACACGATTGGTCACAACAGCGACACTGGGATCGGCCCACTGAAGGTCTCTCCCATGCTCCCTGAAGCAAATTCGCCGATCACGCCGACCCACCCCAAGGAACAATGGGTCCAGCGCTTTGCCTATCGCGCAATGCTGCTGCAGCCGATGATCGATTCGATATCGGCCGCGATGATCGCCGAGAGTCAGTTCGAAGAGGCGTGCGATCTCGAGCCGGAAGCGGCGGCTGAGATCTACGTGACGCGCACCTGATCCTCGGAAAAGCACAATGCCCGCGCAGGGCGGGCATTGACTTGGCGCTATCGTTGGCGGAGAGGGAGACGTTCTAAGGATGGGCTGTAACGCCCACGCGTCATCGGTCAAATTACGCAGAGCTCTCCCCCATCGTGTGCGGACACCTCCGTTCACATCGGAATCTGTATGCCTCGGATCCGGGTGCAAATGGGCCCTCTCTTCGCGATTGATGTGCAACGCAGGTTTTAGTTCGTTCTCGCCACCGTCGCGTTGCGAGAGGTGCGTCTCAAATGGGGCACGGCTTAGGCCATCGATGCCAAGCGCATTTCCTCCCGTTGATCAACGAGTGCGATGCAAGCATCGCCATCTCTTGCGCCTCTCTTGGATCATTCAGTCCCACGGTCCGATGTGAATGGGGGTTCTTGTATGAACCCACGGCGCCTGCGAAGAGGCTTGCGAGGGCTTCGCGTTCTGCCTGATCGCGCCGGCCTGCGCCAGTCGATGAACAGCGCAGGCACGATGCAACCAGCGGATCAGGGAGCCACTTTGCAAGTCGCTAAAGCCTCGCTTTGCATCAGTCGGTGGGCTGCTGCATCGGCAGCGACGCGATTGCCCTTGGGCGAATAGTGGAAGTGACCCTTTTCAAGGAAGAGGCGGATCTCCGGGCCACTTGCCGCGTTCAGGGCCGCCAACATCGGCAGCGTCTCGATTCCTTTCAGGTCGTCCGCCCCGAACACGTCCAAGGTCGAAGCGAACTTTGTGCGTTCTATGTGTTCGGGAATCTCGACGAGCAAGAACTTCACCCCATCGGCTTCCACGGTCTTCGCGGCGTGACGCACGATGCCGGCCGAGAGTTTCACCGGGTCGATGGCCGGCGCTTCCGAGGAATGCGCGAGCCCCTGCCCGTCGCCGGAGATCGTGGAGTTCAGGCGCTGGGCGAACTGGCGATATTCCGCCACCAGAAACTTGCCGTACCGGCTGGCACGCTCCCGAAGAAATGAGTAGAAGTGACTCTTCTCGACGAGGAGCCGGTACAGCGCAAACTTGCTGAGAAAGTCCTGCAACTTGACCGCTGGCAGGTAAGAACGATCGGTCGCCACGACCTTGCCATCGCGGTAGTCGAACAGGTTAGCTCGCACGTTGTCGTTGAGATCGTCGATCGCCCATTCGAAGATTGCGACCTTGAGCCCGAACTTTCGACCCAGGCCCTCGTAGGTACGCAGCATTTCGCCCGTCCCGAATCCGGCGAGCGAGAAGTTGATGACTTCGACGCGATAGCCGGTTTCGCGCAAGATCACTTCCAGTTGAGTCGCCATCGTGTCAGGCAGGTCGACTTCGTAGCCCATGAAAAACGAAGCACCGAACATGCCGATGCGACATGTTCCTGGCTCCGGTGTCAGGCTGAAGTCGCGGTCGGCTCGCAAGCCCTGGCCGTTGATTCGATAGTTGGTAACTCCGTCGCCGGTGACATGCTGGTACCTGGCGTTCGGTACATGCTGCCGCACGCCGAATGGCGCAGCAGTGGTATAGCGCGGGAGCAGTGGCTGCGGGCGCAGCCAGCGCGTGCAGACTTCCGCGATGAGGTATGCGTAAACCAGCAGGATGACCGCCAGGAGCACCTTCCTGGCCCATGTGTATGCAGTGTATGCAGTCATGTCCCGAGCTTGTCTAGAAGTCGAAATACACGAAGGCTCTCCCCGTCGGCGCGCTCATCAGCAGCACCACCATCATTGTCGTGACGACAGAGGTGAAGCGCAGCACGAACGGTCCGGCGCTCAACAGATTCGCGATGCCATAGCGAAACTGAACGTACTCCAGCGCCAAGAGAGGCAAAGCGCTGAACACGATGGGATGGAACTGTTCCCACGTGACATGCACCCCCGACGCAATGGTGCCCAGCATGGTAAGCGCGTCGCCCAGCGTCGCGGCGCGAAAGAACGTCCATCCGATCATCGCCAGCGTCAACATCACCAACCACAAGGCGACCGACGCACAAGACCTGGAGACGTCCGGCCAACGAGGGAGGTCTTTGTCGATGAACCGGTCCAGGCCCGTCGATCTGTACGCAGCCAGAATCAGCCCGTGAAAGAGTCCCCAGGTGATGAACGCCCAACCCGCGCCGTGCCAAAGGCCACCGAGGACCATCGTGAGGATCAGGTTTCGATAGGTCAACAGCTTGGAGCCGCGGTTGCCGCCCAGGGCGATGTAGAGATAGTCACGCAGCCAGGTGGACAAGCTGATGTGCCAGCGGCGCCAGAACTCCGAAGGAGCTCTGGCAAAGTAAGGGAAGTTGAAGTTGATCATCAGCTCGAAGCCGATGCAGCGGGCGACGCCTCGGGCCATGGTCGAATAGCCGTGAAAGTCGCAGTAGATCTGGAGCGTGAACGCGAGCACGCCGGCCAATGCTGTCGCGCCGTCGATCTTGGAAGGGCCCCCAAATGCAGCGTCTGCGATCGGCGCCATGTTGTCGGCCACGACCAGCTTGAGCAGCAGCCCCCAGAGGAACAGAGCCGCCCCCGACTTGAACCCTTCCCAGGACACCCGGTTCGGCCTTTCGAACTGAGGAATCAGACGCTCCGCGCGCTCGATGGGGCCAGCGACCAACTGTGGAAAAAAGGCCAGATAGGCTGCGACCGTGTACAGCGAACCCTCGGGCTTGATGTCGCCTCGGTAGCAGTCAATGGTGCGCGCCAGGCCTTGGAAGACATGGAACGACAAGCCGATGGGAAGCACGATGTCCAGGACCAGCGTCTTGCCACCGAACCCCAGCCCGTGCATTGCCGCAAAGACATTGTCCAGAAAGAAGTTGAAGTACTTGAAGAAGGCCAGCACGCCAAGATTGGCGGCGATCGACACGTAGAGCCACGCTTTGCGCCGGGCCTCTCCCTCCAGGCGTTCGGCGCCCCATGCCGCGCAAATGAACAACGCGAAGAACAAGCCGACATAGACCGCCAGCTCCGTGCCACCACTCTTGGCCGTGACCGCGGCCAGACCCGTCACGATCGCGGTGAAAACGCTCGAGTGGACGAGGTCGCGGCGATCGATCCTTTGGCCCGTCACCCCTTTGGCGGCAACGAAGTCGACCACGGCCAGAAGAGCCAGCAGCGTCACAAACTTCGGGTTCCACCAGCCGTAGAAGATGTAGCTGCCCACCAGAATCACGGCGTTGCGGCGCGGTATGTTCTCCCGGACGGCGAAGAATATTGGGAAGAAGATTGCGAAGAAGATCGCGAAGGTCCAACTGCTAAATATCATGGCATCCTTGGCTCAGGGCCGAGTCGAGCAGGGTGTCGAGGACGGCGTACGCCGAGGCGGTCAGGTGCAGTTCGTCACTGGCGAACTCGGCGGGCAATGGCTGTCCCGCGGCGTGACTGAGCGCGCCATCGAAGTCGACAACACAGTAGCGGCCCTTGCTGCTCGCCTTGATTGCCGCATTCACGCGTTCGGTCTGGGCGTAGATGTCGCTGGGCCAATTCCAGCGCTTCAGCAGCGTTGGACGGTGCGGGCGAATCACGGTGGCCACGAACGGCGAGATGTTGCGCGCTCGCGCCAAGCCCGCCATCCGCGACAGGTTGGCAACGACCTTGGCCTCGACATCCTGTTCGCCACCGAGCAGGTGCGCCGCGACCAGATCGTTCACCCCCGCGGAGATGACGACAGCGGACGGCCGCAGACCCAGCACATCTTGCTCGAATCGACCCAAGACCTGCGTGGTGCTCTGGCCTCCGATGCCGCGCCAGTGCACCGAGCGAGCAGTCCGCTGCGGCTTCGGATTCCACATCGCGATCCGGGAGTCGCCGATCAGTATCGTGGCCCCTGCGGGCCCTCGCGCGGCGACGGCGTTGTCGGCTGCGAATGTGGAAAGACCAAAGGGATCGAGACGCAAGGAAGCACGCTCAAGCAACAAGCGTTGGGCATATGTCCCGGCGATCCAAGTGGCGGCTGCCAACGCGACCATTGCAGCGGTCAGAAGGACTGGCAAGACTGACCGAATGGCGCGCATTGAACTCGACCAAGCTCCAAACATGGAGAGCTGATTCGCGGAGACGATGTCCTTTGCCCAAAAACCGGTACTTCCCAGCGCCAGTGTTTCGAGCCCGTCGGCTGAACCTCGAGGTACAGGCCACCGCTGTCAGAGTACCTTTGACGGGGCCGTCCTTCGGGGCATTTAGCGGCCTTGCATGCGATGTCCGTGAGTGCCATTTTGGGGGACTTTCTGGCAGATCGAAGGGGGAAGCCCCTCTGATGCCCCACAGCATGCCCGCACTTTGGCGCGAGTGTCAACGGCCCCGAATGAAGCTCCGCGAAGGAAAAAGCCCCGGCTGGCGGGGCTTTAGAGGTGGTCTAGCGGTAGTCGACGAGTCTTGCTGATGCCATTTCTGGCGGAGAGGGAGGGATTCGAACCCTCGGTACGGGGATACCGTACGCCTGATTTCGAGTCAGGTACATTCGACCACTCTGCCACCTCTCCGATGGATCCGTCCGGCGGGTCGTTGTCGCCGAGCCGCAGATTCTAAACCACGCCGCAGGCCTCTCCGGTTTCGCGCGCTTCAGGTCTCGATGCTCAGGCGCAGCCCCGGCAGGCGATCGTCGCTGAGCTCGGTGCGCCAGGTCTGGCCCGGCGAAAGCGGCCAGGCGTCGGTCAAGGTGCCGGTCGACACGATATCGCCCTCGCTCACTTGCCAGCCATGCGGCTGCGCAGCCATCGCGTCGATCCACAGTCGCAGCGCCGTCAGCGGTCCGTCGAGCACGACCGTGCCCTCTCCTTCGTCGACCAGTCGATCGCCGCAGAACAGACGCACCTTCAGCGCGGCAAGTTCGGCGCGCGGATCGGAAAATCGTTCGATCGGCACACGCGGCCCAACGAACAGGCGGCCGTGCAACGCGAAGTCGGCAACGGTGTCGGAGGCGGCGAAGCGCCAGTCTGCGAAATGGGTGTGAACGATCTCGAAGCCGTGCGCGACCCAGTCGATGCACCCGGCGAGCTCGGCCTCGTTCATATCGGGCCGCGGCGACGAGCGAAAGCCGAACATCACTTCGGGTTCGAGGCGCGGTTGCACCAGGCGGTGCAGCGAGGTGCGTCCCTGCGCAGCGTCGAGCAGCTGAACCGTGCTGTCCCACACCGGACCCCAGATCGGCGCGTGCACGCCGTAGCGCTCCCAGATGCTGCGGTTCGTGAAGCCGATCTTGTAGCCGAGTGCACGTTCACCGCGTGCCATGCGGCGCTGCCGGTTCAGCTCGGCGACGGCATAGGCGTCGGCCATCGACAAACCCGCTTGCGCTGCGCCCGGCAGCGCGCTCATCAGCACGCCCCGGTCGTACGAATCCAGCAGCGCGCCGGCCAGCTCCTGGTTCGTCATCGAACTATGGACGCAATGCCTCGAGGCCGCCCATGTACGGTCGCAAAACCTCGGGCACGCTGACCGATCCGTCGGCGTTCTGGAAGTTCTCGAGCACGGCGACGAGCGTGCGCCCGACCGCGAGACCCGAGCCGTTCAATGTGTGCACGAATTCGTTCTTGCCCTGTGCATTCTTGTAGCGCGCCTGCATGCGGCGAGCCTGGAACGCATCCATGTTCGAGCAGGAGCTGATCTCGCGGTACATGCCCTGCGCCGGCACCCAGACCTCGAGGTCATAGGTCTTGGTCGAGCCGAAGCCCATGTCGCCGCTGCACAGCAGCACGACACGGTACGGCAGCTCGAGCTTTTGCAGGATCGCTTCCGCATGGCCGACCATCTCTTCGAGCGCCGCCGCGCTGTGCTCGGGCTGAACGATTTGCACCATCTCGACTTTGTCGAACTGGTGCTGGCGGATCATGCCGCGCGTATCGCGTCCCGCGCTGCCGGCCTCGCTGCGAAAGCACGGGCTGTGCGCGGTCAGCTTGATCGGCAGCTCGCCCGCCGAGAGCACCTGCTCGCGCACGGTGTTGGTCAGCGAGATCTCGGAGGTGGAGATCAGGTACTGCTCGCGCTGCTCCTCGTCGCCCGCCTCGCGTCCACGGAAGACCCAGAACATGTCTTCCTTGAACTTGGGCAGTTGGCCCGTGCCTTCGAGGATCTCGCGGTTCACGATGTACGGCGAATAACACTCGGTGTAGCCGTGTTCGCCGGTCTGAACGTCGAGCATGAACTGGGCGAGCGCACGGTGCAGTCGCGCCATCTGGCCGCGCATGAACGTGAATCGTGAACCGGAGAGCTTCGCGCCGGTGTCGAAGTCCAGGCCGAGCGGCGCACCGACGTCGACGTGGTCGCGCAGCGCGAAGTCGAAGCTCTTCGGCGTGCCCCAGCGGCGCACTTCGAGGTTCGCGGTTTCGTCGGGGCCGACCGGCACGTCGTCCATCGGCAGGTTCGGCACCGCCATCAGCAGGGCCGAGAGCTCGGCCTGGATCGCGTCGAGCCGCTCGGCCGAGCTTTTCAGCTCGCCGCCGATGCCGCCGACCTCGTTCATCACCGCCGACGTGTCTTCGCCCTTCGCCTTCAGCTGGCCGATCTGCTTCGACAAGCTGTTGCGGCGCGCCTGCAGTTCTTCGGTGCGGGTCTGGATCGTCTTGCGCTCGGCCTCGAGCGCGGTGAAGCGCGCAACGTCGAGAAACGGCTGCGGCGTCTCGCGCCGCTCCAAACGAGCGATGACCTGCGCCAGATCCTTGCGCAGCAGATTGATGTCGAGCATGGGCAATGGCTGCGCATGGCGCAGCCCGTCAGACACTGGAGCGCGGATTGTAGGCAGTGCGCACCCGGCGCGATGCGGCCGGGCGCCGGGCGGTCAGCGGTCAGGCCATCTGCGGTTGCAGCGGGCGGCTGAACGCGATCGTGTGGGCTTCGGCGTGCCGGGCTTCGCGTGCATCGCAGAGCACGCGCGACGCACAGTCGGCGCAGCGCCCGCACTGGGTGGCGACGCCAAGATCGAACTGCAGGCATTCGAGGCTGTGCGCACCGTCGGCCGCGGCCTGGCGGATTTGCTGATCGGAGATCCTGCGGCACACACAAACGATCATGACGGTCCTGTCCTTCGCTGCCTACTGCAGCTACTTCAACTCACATCGCCCATCTGCGACTGCAGATAGTTCTCCAGCCCCACCTTGCCGAGCAGGTCGATCTGGGTTTCGAGGAAATCGATGTGTTCCTCGGTATCGTCCAGAATGCCCTGCAGCAAGTCGCGCGACACGTAGTCGCGCACCGACTCGCAGTACGCAATGCCGTCCTTGATCGTTGCCTGCGCGCCGGTCTCGGACTGCAGATCGCACTGCAGCATCTCCGGAACGCTTTCGCCGATCAGCAGCTTGCCGAGGTCTTGCAGGTTCGGCAGCCCGTCCAGCATGAAGATGCGTTCC
>Ga0075366_10001388_pt1 | contig 12123 bp, 8 predicted proteins | sample EndMethybrTD3031_FD_72351 | JGI IMG/M metagenome (GOLD analysis project Ga0075366, IMG submission 72351) | Populus endosphere microbial communities from Tennessee, USA - Endosphere MetaG P. TD hybrid TD303-1 | ecosystem: Host-associated > Plants > Roots > Endosphere | place: USA: Tennessee... | reverse complement strand
CTGGAAGGTGGTCGCGAACGTAAGCGCGCCAATCAGGCATGGCGGAACGCGGCGACGCGGTCGAGCGCTTCGAACAGAGTTTTCCAGCCGCGTCTTTGTGCGGCGAGTGCCTTTCGGCCCGTCGGCGTGATGCGATAAAACCGCCGCCGCCTTTCTCCGGCCTTTTCCACCCACTTGCCTTCGACCAGGCCCTTCCGCTCGAGGCGATAGAGGAGCGGATAGAGCGACGGCACTTGGAAACGGATCTCGCCGTTCGATCGCTGTTCGATCAGTTGCGCGATCTCGTAGCCATGGCGCTGCCGCTCCTCGACCAGCGCGAGCACGAGCATCTCGGCGCTTCCCTTTTGCCAACTGCGCGGATTCACATGTTCCGACGACATATATATCAACGATATATAAATCTCCGCAACTGTCAAGGAAGATGGCGGCAGCCGTTGGCGGAAGGATCGATCTCGAGGAGAGGAGATTAGGCGAGCTCGAGCTTGGCGTACTTGGACAGCAGCTTCTTGACACCAACGCTGGGAAAGCGGACGGTGACCTTGAGGTCGTCGTTGTGTTCCTCGACCGCGACGACGGTGCCGACACCGAACTGCGGATGCCGGACGCGGAGTCCCGACCGCAAGCCGTTGATCGACTGATCTTCGCTCGAGTAGTCGTACGAAGCTTCCCGCTCCCGCGCTCGTTCAGGCCCTTTGCGTCCGTACGGGTTCGTCCTGAACTCGTAGTGCGAATGCTGGAAGGAACTCTGATACGCGCTATTCCACGCCGGCGCGATCCGCTCGACCAACTCAGACGGCACTTCATCGAGAAAGCGTGATGGCTCGGTTGCTTGATACTCGCCGAAGACGCGGCGTCGCGCCGCGCTCGTGAGCACGAGCTGCGACTGTGCTCGCGTCATCCCGACGTAGCACAAGCGTCGTTCCTCTTCGATCTCGGCCTCGTCGTCAGCAGCGCGGGAATGCGGGAACAGCCCTTCTTCCATTCCGGCGATGACCACGACCGGGAACTCCAACCCCTTCGCGGCGTGCATTGTCATCAACCACACGCGCGCTTCGCGAGTGCCTGATTCTTCATCCGCTTCCGACAGCAGCGACAGACGATCGACGAACCCGCCGAGCGAGGCCTCGACTTCGCGGACTTCGTAGTCGCGTGCGGCAGAGACCAGCTCCATCAGGTTCTCGATCCGCTCGTTCGCCTCTTCGCTGTTCTCATCGCGCAGCGACTTCAGATAGCCGGTCTGGTCCAGCATCTTCCCGATGACGATCGAGACCTGCTCTTCCCGCGCCACTTGGGCGAGGCTGGTGAGCAACTCGCGGAAGGCACGGAGCGACGAGACCGCGCGGGACGGCAACTTCGATTCGTCCACCGCGTACGACAGCTTCGCCCAGAGCGAACGTGACGAAGGGACCTCGCGCAGACCGACGGCGAGGAGCGGCGGTGCGTCGGCATCGAGCAGCGTTGGATCGAGGGCCTGCAGACCGTCCATGACGCCCTTGCCGACGCCGCGTGCCGGCACATTGATGACGCGTCTCAAGCTCACATCGTCATACGGGTTGATGAGAAGCTTTAAGTACGCGAGGACGTCCTTGATTTCCTTGCGCTCGTAGAACCGGACGCCGCCGATGATCTTGTAGGGCACGTTCTCGCGCATCAGCGAGTCTTCGATCGCTCTCGACTGCGCGTTGATGCGATAGAGCACGGCGCTCATCGTATCGACGTCCGCCGCTCGGGCCTGTCGAAGCGTGCGGACGATGAAATCGGCTTCCTCGAGCTCGTCGGTGCCACGAAACGCGACGATTCGTGAACCGCCCGCGCGATCGGTCCAGAGTCGCTTGTCCTTGCGATTGCGGTTCTGACGGATGACCGCCGTCGCCGCGTCGAGGATCACCTGTGTCGATCGATAGTTCTGTTCGAGGCGGACGGTGCGAGCTTCTGGGAAGTCATGCTCGAAGTCGAGGATGTTGCGCAAGTCGGCGCCGCGCCACTTGTAGATCGACTGATCCGGATCACCGACGACGGCGAGGTTGCGGTGTGCTTCCGCCAAGCGCCGAATCAACAGGTACTGCGGACGGTTCGTGTCCTGGTACTCGTCGATCATCACGTACTTGAACTTGCGCGAGTAGAAGTCTCGTACCTGCTCCGAGGTCTCGAAGAGTTCAACCGTCTTGAGCAGCAAGTCGTCGAAGTCGAGCGCATTGCTCTCTTTCAGGGCCGCCACGTACCGCTCGAAGATCTTCGCGATCTGCTCATCGCGCAGGTTGTAGCTCCCGCGCAGCGAGTCAGGGCCTTCCATTCGGTTGCGCGCATGACTGATCCGCGAGAGCGCCTGCCGCGGCGGGACGAACTTGTCGTCGATGCCCAGTTCTTTCTCGATCTGTTTGACGACGGCGACCTGATCGGAGGAGTCGTAGATCACGAAATCGCGCGACAGCCCAATCTTCGGCGCCTCCCGCCGCAACAACCGCGCGCACAGCGCATGAAACGTCGAGAGCCAGACGCCGCGCGCGTCTTCCCCAATCAACCCCTCGACGCGCTCGCGCATCTCCCCGGCCGCTTTGTTGGTGAACGTCACCGCCAGCACCTGATCCGGCTCCGCGTCGGCGTTGCCGATGAGATGCGCGATGCGATAGGTGATGACGCGCGTTTTCCCCGATCCCGCGCCAGCAAGAATCAACAACGGGCCGTCGCGATGAAGGACCGCTTCTTTTTGTTCGGGGTTGAGTTTCGCCAGAAAGTCCATGGGTGAGAGCGGGAGAATCGTTACTAGTGTCTCACGGCCGACGACTGGGAGTTCGGAAGTTCGGGGCATCGGGCGCTCGGAAGATCGTGGCGTCGGGAGTTCGGTGACGAGTAAGAGATACTTCAGATTGCGGATGTCACCGACGTCTGAGCGATCTCAGAACGCCGTGGAGAAGTTGGCCAGTCCGCGCTACCCGATCGAAGACGTGGACGACCGAAGTGGTGTCGATGAACTTCAGTCGAACTGCGAGTTCCAGATCAGAATCTAGCTCGGCGAGAGAGCCCAGCGCGATCCGGACATGCTTTGCATATGTCTTGGGACTGAACCGGTTTGCGTGGCCCTCGGCGACATTGCTTGGAACGGACAGAGCGGCACGACGCATCTGAGCAGAGAGTTCGAAACGCTCCGTTGGAGGTAGGTGTTTTGCGACGTCGTAGACAGCAGTCGCGAGATCCATGCTTGCCTGCCAAACGTCGAGATCGCGAAACGACCGAATCGTTCTTTCAACCGACACACAGCCTCGCAATTTCCGCAGCGTCGGGCCGGATCACGCGATGGAGTTTCTGCAATTCCAGTCCGTAAGTCGTTGATCTGGCGGCTGGCGAAGATATCAGCAGCAACTTCGCGGCCGAGTTCTTCGCTCCAGAGTCGAACTCCCGAAGCCCCGAGCCTCCGAACTCCCGGTCGTAGTACCATTCCCGTAAAGAAATGGCTGCCACTCTCCTTCAAAAAGTCTGGGACTCCCACACCGTCCGTAAGCTACCAAATGGCCAGACCCAACTTTTCGTCGGGCTCCATCTGGTTCACGAGGTCACCACGCCGCAGGCGTTCGACATGTTGCGGGCGCGGGGATGGAAGGTGCGGTATCCGGAGCGGACGATTGGGACGGTCGATCACATCGTGCCGACGCGCGATGTGCGGCGGCCGTTCGTGGATGTGATGGCGGAGGACATGCTCGCGGCGCTGGAGCGGAATTGCCGCGAGGCGGGGATTCAGCTCCTCGATCTGAATAGCGGGGCGCAGGGGATCGTCCATGTCATCGGGCCAGAACTCGGGCTGACGCAGCCGGGGATGACGATCGCCTGCGGGGACAGTCACACGTCAACGCATGGCGCGTTTGGCGCCGTTGCTTTTGGGATCGGGACGTCGCAAGTTCGCGACGTGCTCGCCTCGCAGTGTCTTGCGCTCGAGCCTTTGAAGGTTCGGCGCATCGAGATCAGCGGCCGCCTCGGGCCGGGCGTCTACGCGAAGGACATCATCCTCGAGATCATTCGGCGTCTCGGCGTCAACGGCGGCGTGGGCTTCGCCTACGAGTATGCCGGCGACGCCATCAGCCGCTTGTCGATGGACGAGCGGATGACGATCTGCAACATGTCGATCGAGGGTGGCGCGCGCGTCGGCTACGTCAACCCCGATGAAACCACCTTCGACTTTCTTCGCGGACGACGGTTCGCACCGCAGGGGGAGGCGTTCGACAGAGCGGTGACCTGGTGGCGCAGCATGGCGTCGGATCCCGACGCCCGCTACGACGATGTCGTGAAGATGGATGCGTCGGCGATTCGTCCGACGGTGACGTGGGGGATTAATCCGGGTCAATCGGTCTATGTCGATGAGCGCCTGCCGCGGCCGTCAGACGCTGATCCCGGAGTGGCGGAAGCGCTCGATTTCATGGGCTTCCACGGGGGCGATCCGATCAAGGGGACGCGCATCGACGTCGCGTTTGTGGGTTCCTGCACGAACGCGCGGCTGTCGGATCTGCGTGAGGCCGCGAAGGTCGTGCACGGCCATCACGTAGCGCCGCACGTCAAGGCGTTGGTCGTGCCGGGATCGCAAGCCATCCGGGTGGCCGCAGAGCGCGAAGGCCTCGATCGGGTGTTCGTCGAGGCGGGCTTCGAATGGCGCGGCGCCGGCTGCTCGATGTGTCTGGCGATGAACCAGGATCGCCTCGAAGGACGTCAGGTTTGCGCCTCGTCGTCGAATCGCAATTTCAAGGGGCGGCAGGGCAGTCCGACAGGGCGGACGCTGCTCATGAGCCCGGCGATGGTTGCCGCCGCTGCGGTCGCGGGTGAAGTCGTTGACGTGCGAGACGTGCACGAGATGGAGCTGAGCGGTGCCCATTGAGCGAGTGGTGAAGATCTCAGGGACGGCGCTGCCGTTGCCAGGCGACAACATCGATACCGATCGGATCATTCCGGCACGGTTCCTCAAGTCGATCTCCTTCGAAGGCCTCGAGGATCACTTGTTCGAGGACGATCGCGCGCAGGTCGATGCGCAAGCCCCCGGCACACACCCGTTCTCGAATCCGCGCTACAACAACGCCACGGTCCTCATCGTCAACGCCAACTTCGGCTGCGGCTCGTCGCGTGAACATGCACCGCAGGCGATCCGCCGCAGAGGCATCCGCGTGGTTGTCGGCGAGTCATTCTCCGAAATCTTTTTCGGCAATTCCGTCGCCCTCGGTATGCCATGCGTCAGCGTTCCGGCCGCTGACGCCGACGCGCTGTTGGAGATGGTCACTGCCAATCCAGAAACGGTCGTGGCAATTGACCTGTCGGCGATGACGCTGCAGGCCGGCGATCGATCGTTTGCGATCACGCTCCCCGCCGCGGCGCGTGATGGGTTCCTCGATGGAAGTTGGGACGCAACCGGCTTGCTGCTCGATCGCTACGAGGAAGTCGAAGCGGTCGCGAATCGATTGCCGTACGTCAGTAATTTTGCGTGAAGGGTGATCGCTAGATCGGGCTTGCGCCCGCTTCTTTTGCCACAGCCAGGAACGCCTCCGCCGCATGTGACAGCTCACCGCGACGAAAGACCAAGCGCACCTGACGACGAGTGCTCAGGCCCGGAACTTTGATGGCGACGAGCTGACCGCGGGCGATCTCGGTCAGTGCGCAGCGTCGCGGCAGCACCGCGACACCGATTCCCATTTCCACGGCGCGCTTGATGCCGTCGAGGCTTGGCAAGGCCACCTGGATATTGATCGGGGTGTGACGGCGCTCGTACGCGCGCAGGACGCGCTCGCGGGCGGGTGATGGATCGTTGTGCGCGATCACGGTTTGCTGTCCGACCTCTTCGATCGTCGCGCGCCGCCGCTCCGCGAGCGGATGCTTCGGATGCGCGAGCATGACGAGCTCGTCGGCGCCGAGCGAGAGGGACAGCAAACCGCGGTCGGCCGGTTGAAACGTCAGCACGCCGAAGTCGAGATTGCGATTGAGGAGCTCCGCCGCGATCGAGCGTGATCGCACGCGCCGCACTTCGACCAGCGCTTGCGGATGCGCCTGCGCGAACCGCTCGAGATAGGGGAGCAGCGAATGGACTGCCGCCTCGTTGGCGCCGACAATCACACGACCGCGGCGCACTTGCTGGAGTTCGCGGACGGCCACCTCGGCGTCCGCCGCGAGACTCAAGAGCCGGCTTGCGTATTCCTGGAGCAAACGGCCGGCCTCGGTGAGCGCGCCATTGCGGACCGACCGGTCGAAGAGCCGGTCCCCCAGCTCCTCCTCGAGGCGCCGAATCGCCTGGCTGACGGCGGGCTGCGTCCGGTGCAGCTTCTTGGCAGCCACCGAAAAACTGCGCTCGGCCGCGACGGTGACGAACGTGCCAAGATCTTGAAGTTGCACGGTGAAGGAAGGCCAGTATAACGCGTTGTTATTTAAGGCAAACAAGTATAAATTGGACACCGGGCTAAGCGAGAGGTACAAGGGACAGGGATGGCTATGACGAACCGGCTCACGATCTTCGACACGACGCTACGCGACGGAGAGCAGGCGCCCGGGTTCTCGCTGCGCATCGAGGAGAAGCTCGAGATGGCGCGGCAGCTCGCCTCCCTGGGGGTCGATCTCATCGAGGCCGGGTTCCCGATTACCTCGGACGCGGACGCCGAAGCCGTACGTCTCATTGGCACCAAGGTGCAAGGGCCAGTGATCGCTGCGCTCGCGCGGTGTCATCCGGCGGATATCGATCGCGCCGGCTGGGCCCTCGAACCCGCGCCGCGTCGCCGCATCCACACGTTCATCGCGACCTCCGATCTGCATCTCGAGCGGAAGCTGCGCATGTCGCGCGAGAAGTGTATGGACACAGCGGTCGCGGCCGTGCGTCAGGCGTGCAAGTACACGAACGATGTGCAGTTCTCGGCGGAAGATGCGACGCGCAGCGACATGGATTTTCTCTGCAAGGTCGTCGAAGCCGTGATCGACGCAGGTGCCACGACGATCAACCTGCCCGATACCGTCGGCTACGCCGTCCCGCACGAGATCAGCGCGTTCTTCTCGACCATCCTCACGCGCGTGCCGAACGCGTCGAAGGCGATCTTCAGCACGCATTGTCATGACGATCTCGGGCTGGCGGTGGCGAACACGCTTGCGGCGGTGACGGCCGGCGCCCGTCAAGTGGAGTGCACGATCAATGGGATCGGCGAGCGCGCGGGCAACGCCTCACTCGAAGAGATCGTGATGGCGACCAAGGTGCGTTCCGATAGCCTGCCCTACGAAACGGGCATCAACACGAAAGAGATCTTTCCGTCGAGCCAGATGTTGACGAGGCTCACGGGCGAGGCCGTGCAGGCGAACAAGGCGATCGTCGGCCGCAACGCGTTCGCGCACGAAGCGGGCATTCACCAAGACGGCATGCTCAAGGATCGCCGCACCTACGAGATCATGAAGCCGGAAGAAGTCGGTGTCCCCGAGGCCACGCTGGTCCTCGGCAAGCACTCCGGCCGTCACGCGGTGCAGCGCCGCTGCGAGCAACTCGGCATCACACTCGATCGCCAACAACTGGATCAGGTCTACCGCGCCGTTGTCACGCACGCCGATCGGGAGAAGACCGTCAGCGATCGCGATCTCTCGGCCATCGTCGCGCGCCTTCGCGGCGAAGCCCGCACGCCAGGCGTGACTGTTTCCGCCGGCCATGGACACGATTTCACGTCAACGCCTCACGAGAGCGGCTACGGTCACGGCGTGTAGCGCGAATCGCGCAGCTGATCGCGATAGAATTCCCCTCTTGTGAACGCATCCATCCTCCTGCTCCCCGGTGACGGCATCGGTCCCGAAGTCGTTGCCGCTGCTGCCTCTGTCCTTCGCACCGTTGCTACCACGTTCGGTCACGACTTCGCGCTGTCGGACGCGATCATCGGTGCTGCCGCACTCAGACAATCGTTGCCACCGCTGCCCGACGCGACCTTGGACGCGGCGAAGAAGGCGGACGCGATCCTGCTCGGTGCGGTTGGCGATCCGGCCTTCGACAAAGGACCATCGTCCGGACGGCCAGAGGCGGCGCTGCTTGGCATCAGAAAGGCGTTGGGTCTCTACGCGAACCTGCGTCCGGCGCGCGTATGGCCAGGACTCGAAGACGCGGGTCCGTTGAAGCCGTCGGTCCTGGCGGGCACCGACATGCTCGTCGTCCGTGAGCTGACGGGTGGGTTGTACTACGGCGAGCCTCGCGGGATCGATGCGGACGGGAACGCCGCGCACAACACGATGCGGTACTCGCGTCTCGAGATCGAGCGCATCGCGCGCCGTGCCTTCGATGCAGCACGGGTCCGCCGCGGCCGTGTGACCTCGGTCGATAAGATGAACGTGCTCGAGACCTCGCGCCTCTGGCGGACGGTCGTGACCGAGATCGCGACCGAGTACGCCGACGTGACGCTCGATCACATGCTGGTGGACTCGTGCGCGATGCGGATCGCGCTTGCACCGGCGAGCTTCGACGTTGTTCTCACCGAGAACATGTTCGGCGACATCCTCTCGGACGAAGCGGGTGCGATCGTTGGATCCTTGGGATTGCTGCCGTCAGCAAGCCTGGGTGAGGGTCCAGGGTTGTTCGAACCCGTGCACGGATCAGCCCCAGATATTGCCGGGAAAAACATCGCGAATCCGATCGGCGCGATTGCGTCGGCGGCCATGCTCTTGCGCCACTCGTTCAAGCTCGAGGCCGAGGCGCGCGCCATCGAAACGGCCATCGAGCAGACGCTGCGATCGGGATTGAGAACAGCGGACCTCGCCGCCGGTGGTGCCGCGGTAGGCACCGACAAGATGGCCGCGGCGATCGCCGGCGCTATTCGACGGTAACGCTTTTCGCGAGATTGCGCGGCTGATCGATGTCGCAGCCGCGGCGCACGGCGATGTGATACGCGAGGAGCTGTAGCGGCACGGTCATCAAGACCGGAATCAGCAACGGGTTGGTGTCCGGCACGGTGATCACGTAGTCCTGTGACGACGTCAGCAGGTCGCGAATCCCGCCGCTGGCGCCCGTCGTCAACGCAATCACCGACCCGCCGCGCGCTTTGGCCTCCTGCACGTTTCCCAGAATCTTCTCGAACACGTGATCGTGTGGCGCGATCGTCACGACAGGCAGATTCTCGTCGATGAGCGCGATGGGGCCGTGCTTCATCTCGCCGGCAGGGTAGCCTTCGGCGTGGATGTAGGAGATCTCTTTCAGCTTCAGCGCGCCTTCCAAAGCGATCGGATAGTTGATCCCGCGACCGAGGTAGAGGAAGTCGCTGCGTTGATGAAAGCGCTTTGCGATCTCCTCGGTGACCGGCTCGCATTTCAACGTCTGCTCGAGCAGCAACGGCAGCTGCGTCAGCGCCTCGAGATGAGGACGCGCGGCATCCGGCGTCAGCGCGCCGCGGATCTGACCGAGGTAGAGCGCCAGCAGATGGAGCGCGACGAGCTGCGACGTGAACGCCTTCGTGGACGCCACGCCAATTTCAGGGCCGGCATGCGTGTAGACCGTACCATCCGTCTCGCGAGTCGCCATGCTGCCGACGACATTGCAGATGGCGATGCTCGTGGCCCCTTTCTTCTTCGCCTCGCGTAAGGCGGCGAGCGTGTCCGCGGTCTCGCCCGACTGCGTAATGACAATGGCCAGCGTCTTATTCGAGACGATGGGATCGCGGTAGCGGTATTCGGACCCGTAGTCGACTTCCACATGCACGCGTGCCAGCGACTCGATCATGAACTTGCCGACGAGCGCGGCGTGCCACGACGTCCCGCATGCGAGGATGACGACGCGATCGACCTCACGTAGCACGTGATCGGGAATCTCGATCTCGTGGAGAAAGACTTGACCGCTCTCGACGGAGATGCGTCCGAGCACCGTCTCCCGTACGGCCCACGGCTGCTCGAAGATTTCCTTGAGCATGAAGTGCTTGTATCCGGCCTTCTCCGCCATGACCGGATCCCACATCACGCGCGTGCTCTTCTTCGAGACGGCTCGGCCCGAATAGTCGGTGAACTCCACGCCGGACGGAGTGATGACCGCCATCTCCTCGTCGCCGAGAAAAACGACGTCCCGCGTATGGCTCAAGATCGCCGGAATGTCCGACGCGACGAAGTACTCGTTCTCGCCGAGGCCGACGACAATCGGCGGACCGTTGCGCACGGTGACGATCTTGTTGGGATCGTCGGCGGAGATCAGCACGAGCGCGAACAGACCGCGCATGTACAACAGCGCGCGCCTGACGGCATTCTCGAGACCGTCATGCTTGCCGTCACTCGCGTTGCTCGCCGCTTGCTTCATCTCACGCTCGACGAGGTGGGCGACGATCTCGGTGTCGGTCTCCGTGACGAAGCGATGCCCTTCTTTCTGCAGCTGCCGCTTCAGATCGAGGTAGTTCTCGATGATGCCGTTGTGGACGACGACGATCTGACCAGTGCAGTCGCGGTGGGGATGGGCGTTCTCCTCCGTCGGCCGCCCGTGCGTCGCCCAGCGCGTGTGGCCGATGCCGTACTCGCCGTCGAGCGGGTGCATGGCGAGGGCTTCCTCGAGTCGCGACAACTTGCCCGCGCTGCGGCGCAGTTCGATTGTCCCGTTGCGGACGACCGCGACACCCGCCGAGTCGTAGCCGCGATACTCGAGGCGTCGCAGACCGTCGATCAGAATGGGCAGAACTTGCTTGCCGCCGATGTAGCCGATGATGCCGCACATAAGACAGTCGTCAGTCGTGAGTCTTCAGTCGTCAGTCGGTCGTGAGTCGTGAATCGGTGGTCAGGCTTTCTTGGGGAGTCTCGCGCGGCGCGCTTCGACCCACCCTTCCTTGTTCACCTGCGTGCCGCGGCCGATGGCCAGGGCACCTGGCGGCACATCCTTGGTGATCGATGATCCCGCGGCGACGTAGGCGTCGCGGCCGATCCGCACCGGCGCGATCAGTTGGCTGTCGCTGCCGATGAAAACCCCATCCTCGATCACGGTCTGATGCTTGGCGTAGCCGTCGTAGTTGCAGGTGATCGTCCCAGCGCCGATGTTCACCTTCTCCCCGATCGTCGTGTCGCCCAGATAGCCGACGTGATTCGCCTTCGAGCCGGCGCCGACGACGGTGTTCTTCAGCTCGATGAAGTTGCCGACGTGGGCGCCTTCGAGGATCTGGGAATTCGGTCGCAGCCGTGCGAACGGTCCGACTTCGGCACCGTTCTCGATACGCGAATCGCGAATGACGCAGAAGTTGTGGATCATGACGCGATCGCCGATCGTCGAATCGATGATCCGCACGCTCGCATGGATCTCGCATCCCGCGCCGATGCGCGTCCCACCCTCGAGGTACACGTTCGGATGGATGACCGTATCCTGGCCGACCTGCACGCCAGGATGAATCCACGTGGTCGCGGGATCCACGATCGTGACGCCGGCGGCCATCAACTCTTCGTTCTTGCGATCTCTCAGAGTGCGCGACACGTCTGCCAGCTCCATCCGGCTGTTCACGCCGACGATCTCGGCGGGATCCCTGAGGAGCGAGGTCTCGACCGTCAGGCCGCGCTCCCGGTAGATCCGCACGAGATCAGTCAAATAGTACTCTCCCTGAGCGTTGCTCGATCCGATCGCTCTGACCGAACTGAACAGTGACCCGAGGTCGAAGACGTAGATGCCGCTGTTGATTTCGGTGATGCGCCGCTGCTCTTCAGTAGCATCCCGTTGCTCGACGATGGCGGAGATCTGACCGTTGGTGCGAACGATCCGGCCGTAACCCGTGGGGTCGTCGAAGTGCGCCGTCAGGACCGTTGCCGAGGCGCGGCGTTCCACATGATGGGCGACGAGCCGATCGAGGGTCGCCGTGCGGACAAGGGGCACGTCTCCATACAAGAGCAAGAGGTGACCGGTCTTGCCTTCGAGGAGCGGCGCGGTTTGGAGGAGGGCGTGGGCCGTACCGAGCTGCGGCTCCTGTACGGCGAACTGAATCCCGCCACGTGCGCTGACCGCATCGCGGACCTGCTCTGGCTGATGACCAACAACCACGACCACCGACTCGGGACCGAGGGGGTCAGCAGCGCGGAGCACGTGTTCGATGAGGGGAAGTCCTGCCGCGCGATGGAGCACCTTGGCCACGCCAGATTTAAGGCGAGTGCCCTTACCAGCCGCCAGAATGACGACGTGGAGCGACATTGGAGGGG
>Ga0075366_10001387_pt1 | contig 12133 bp, 13 predicted proteins | sample EndMethybrTD3031_FD_72351 | JGI IMG/M metagenome (GOLD analysis project Ga0075366, IMG submission 72351) | Populus endosphere microbial communities from Tennessee, USA - Endosphere MetaG P. TD hybrid TD303-1 | ecosystem: Host-associated > Plants > Roots > Endosphere | place: USA: Tennessee... | reverse complement strand
TCGACCCCAATGCCACGATGCCGAAACTTCCGGCACTCTTGCCTGATCTTCCGGAATACTTGATAGAACTGGGCAATCGACTTAGGGTGACTCCATGAGCGAACTCGACAAAATACGCGCCATCGCCATGCGCCATGCTGGCCGTCCCAGTCTTAAATTGCCGCGACTGTTTGCGTATACTCTCGACCATACGACCGAGGTCGATCCGCTGATCTACGATCCTGCGGCGTCCCTGGTGATCCAGGGTACGCAGCGCATGTTTATCGGCGACAAGATGTTTGAATACGGACCCGGCCAAAGCATGATCGTCGCAGCCGAGATTGCCGCCTTGGGCCAAGTTTGCGAAGCGTCGCCAGACAGACCGTTTGTCGCAATCGGTTTATATCTGGACCCGCCTATGCTGTCCGACCTCGTCCTTGAGATGGCGGCGATGCCGGAGTTGCCGATGGAATCGGGATACGGCGTCAGCACCGCGAGTGCGTCGCTTCTCGGTGCTTGGGGGAGATTGGTAGAACTGCTCGATCGCCCATCCGAAATCCCGGTCATGGCTCAGTCTCTGGAGCATGAGCTAATGTTTCGGCTGCTGATGGGGCCGCATGGCGGCCTGCTGCGTCAGATTGCCGGGGCTGACTCGCGTCTGATGCACATCCGAAAGGCAATGGCCTGGATACGCGACCACTACGCCGAACGTCTCGATTTCAAGGCGGTCGCGGCACTTGCCGGCATGAGTGTATCCGTCTTTTACGATCGCTTCAAAGCCGTCGCCGCCGTCAGTCCGCTTCAGTATCAGAAATATATCCGGCTCCACGAGGCCCGCCGACGCATGATCGCGAACCAGGCAGGTGCAGCCGAAGTTGCGTTCGCCGTCGGCTATGAGAGTGCCTCGCAGTTCAGCCGTGAGTACAAGCGCCTCTTCGGAGCGCCCCCGGGTCAAGACACCAAGCGAGCAAAGGCTGGCCTGGGGGGCATCAATCCGCCAAAAGCACCCGGTGCGCGGCCAGAGGTTGCTTGAACCGCTGACCGTAGTCCTGACTGACCGCTGCGACGACACTCGCTCGTAGAGTCAAAGCCTCGCGCCATCGCGTGACGCGCGGGAGACCCTGAGATATCGTCTGCGTTATGGCTGGGTCGATGAAACCGAAGTACCGGAAAAGAGGCGCGAACACCGCATCGACCATCTCGAAGATCGCGATGCCAGCGGCATGAGCCGCGCAAGCCTGCATCGCCATTTTCTGGCGATAACAGCGTTCAGTCCTAGTCAGTACCACAAGCATCTCAGATTGCAGGAGGCCCGACTAGCAGCCGGCCATAGCGCCTCGCAATTCACGACTGGAATGCAGGCGCTTTGCCCAGTTGCCAGAGTCAACTCTGTTACAGTCGAAACTACGGCGTTGCCGTCCACGGAAAGCGGACGTATCAGTCGGCATAGATGATGGAAATGTAGCACCACCGGGAACATGCTGTTGGGACGCCAAGAACATGGCAACCAGCTCGCTCTCGATCTTAAATGCCTGATCGGGTGCAATCGTCGGGCACCGCAACTAACGAAACGTTTGCTCAAGGCGTTAGCCTTATGTGCATATAAAGACAAAAACAGCGGGCTTTCACAGGCGACGGCTCGATGGAACAATGGACGAGCCCATATCTCGGGTGTAAGCTCACAACACACTACACGCATGCGATGAATCTCGAGGGGGACGGGAGGCGGCTATGCAGACGACGGTGTCCACGGCTTCAACTGCAGCACGAGACCCTCCGGGAATAGAGGAAGTCCGGTCGCAACTCGAACGCATCGTCGCGAGCGCGGAGTTTCCCGGCTTGGGGCGAAGTGCCGCATTTCTGCGATATGTTGTCGAGGAAGCCATCGCCGGGCGGGCCGCCCGCATCAAGGGTTACTCCATCGCAATTGAGGTATTCGGCCGCAATGAAAGCTTCACGCAGGACGATCCGGTCGTGCGGATCGAGGCCGCGCGTCTAAGGCGTTCGCTAGAACGTTATTATCTGGTGGAAGGTCACAAGGACCCGGTCAGGATCGACATACCGAAGGGCGGATATGCCCCGGTGTTCTCATTGAATACTGCGGTCGTTTCCAAGAAGGTCGATAATGGGTCCGTTCCGGCATCACAGCTATCGCCGATGGTCCGATGGTGGAGCGTGAGGCGGCTTTCACTTACTTGCCTTGCCCTGCTTACGGCTGCGTCTGCCTATCAATTCTCAAGTCACTCAAGATTGGCGCCAACAGAAGAGTTAGCCGAAAGCACGGCTCCCGACAGACCCGCCCTAATTGTGGCTCCTTTCGCCAATTTGGGCGATGGACCAAACGCCCAGTTATACAGCCTCGGGCTTACGGAGGAGCTTCTGACTGCCCTGCCCCGCTTCAAGGAGATCAAGGTCTTTGGTCGCGAGACGTCCAAAGCGCTGCCGTCGGACGTCGATGTATCCAAAGTTAGGGAAGAGCTTGGGGCCCGTTATCTTCTGACCGGGGGTGTGCGAACTGCTGGAAACAGCCTGCGCGTGACAGCCCGTCTTCTGGACACCGACGATGGCGAAATAGTCTGGTCCCGGGATTATGACAACGATCTCGGATCGAAAGACCTGTTTTCCATACAGGCGGACGTGGCCAGAAGAGTCGCCACCGCCATTGCGCAGCCATATGGTGTGATGGCACAGGCCGACACCGCAAATCCTCCACCGCAGGATCTTGGTGCATACGAATGCAGCCTGCGCTTTTACGCATATCGTAGCGAGCTCAGCCCCGAAGAGCATGCACACGTTCGCGAATGCCTGGAAACATCCGTTGCGCGGTATCCGACCTTTTCCACTGCCTGGGCGATGCTATCAATCATCTATCTCGATGAAGACCGCTTCAAATTCAATAGGGGCCAAGGTCCAGAAACACCATTGCAGCGGGCGCTTCGCGCGGCGCGGCGGTCGACCCAGCTTGATGCGAGCAACACGCGAGGGCTTCAGGCATTGATGATGGCCCTGTTTTTCAACCGGGAGCTTACCGAGGCGATGCGAGTAGGCGAAGTGGCCCTCGCTACCAACCCCAACGACACCGAGTTGATGGGCGAGTTCGGCACCAGACTAGCCCTTGGCGGCCAGTGGCAACGGGGAGCCAACCTGCTTGATCAGGCTATCGCACTCAATCCAGGCGGCAGCGGCTATTATAACGGCACACGCGCTCTTGCAGCCTACATGCTCCACGACAATTCAACCGCCGTCCGCGAGATCACCAAGGCTGATATGCAAAAATTTCCGCTGTTTCATGCGGTTGCGGCGGTCATATACGCAGATGCCGGAATGATGGATCAAGCCCGGCACGAGGCAGAGATTTTCGTTCGAATGCGCCCGGACTTCCTGCCAAACGTCGTTGAAGAACTGGCGATGCGGAACGTACAGCCAGGTGATCGTGACCGACTGGTAGAGGGACTTCGCAAAGCCGGAATGCTGCCTCCCAAGGTTAAAGAACCCGCCGCGATAACCATCAGTGCTTCGGATTTGCAGCCGCGCTAGCGCAGAGGCTTAATACGCTGAAAATCGAAATGCCGCCCGCTGCGACGTACCAAACGGGCAGGTAGGAAAGGTGACGCCAATATCTCTTTCCTTCAGGCCTTTTTCGAACGCCCACATCTTACGCGGATACTTCCAGATCCACGCACCGCTGTAGAAATCAGACGAGCTGCGTTTTCATGGGTTTATCCTTCTCAGGTGCGGCCTTCTGGGCCACAGAATGGTGGCGAGCAACAGAGTGTAGGTCAAAGCTAACGCGATATAGACAATGCGGGTGGCGAAGCTTTCCGCAGCACTGCCAGGCAGGGGCGACACACCGAGCCCGAACAGGATAAGGAAAATCGTCAGTGCACCGGCAAACATCGGCGCCTCCCTGGTACGAGCTGCTGCCCGACCTCCCAGAAAGAGGGCAACGACAAGGACAATCAGAAAGATCGAGAACAGGTTGGGGCGAAGCGTGAGGATCGCATAAGCTAAAGATGCGAGGACGCCGCCGAATAGATTGACCATTATAAGCCCAACAGCTGCCCGCGTGCTTGCGGCGACGTCGAGCTGGCCGAGTAAGGATGCAACGGTGATCGGAATGACCGCCGCGGCCGTCAGATTGTCGCTCGTCAGGCAGATCACGACAGATGCCAGCAGGATCAGCGTATTGGCCAATGCTCTCAGCAGAGCCGGCGGCTGGTCGAAGGATGGCGCGGCACTTCCGTCCAGAACTACCGGTTCGGGAAAGATCGCATGGGCGAGCCACATCAAAAGCGTGCCCGACAACACGCCACCAACAAGAATCGAGAGGATGGAATTGGCCAACTCATCGTTCAAAATACCGAGCAGCGGAACGATGATCGCGACCACCAACACCAGAAAGACCGCAGGCCCGCCCTTTCCCGACGCCTGTAAGGCAAAACACAGGAAATAGGTTAGCCCCAGAAGCAGGAGAAAGGGAACAGGACGATTGCCGAGGCTGCTGGTCAAGATCATCATCGCCATTCCCGCGACCAGAATGACGAGCGCCGCGCCAAGTGTCTTGGCAAGCGGCATCGGTCGAGAGCTTCCCAGCAGAAATTGCGCGGCGAAAAGCGGCCCGAGGAACGGAACAAAGGCCCCCCAATACACCGCCAGCACAAAGCCGATCGAAACCGCAAGAGCGACCCGCAATCCTTTTCGTTTCTGCTGGGCGGCGGTGCTGTCAGTTGACATAGGTGAGCACCGACATGATACGGATCCAGAGTGATCCCCAAGCATTGGTGACCGGATTGTTACCGGTATAGATGATGACGGTCGCCTGCGAACCGTAGCGCACGCCGCCCTTGGGTCTTTGAGCTTCATCGATATTGAGACGGACCGGAAACCGCTGCGCTTCCTTGACCCAGCCGCTGTCACTGCGCATGGTTGGCAACCCGGTGCTCGGATCCGTGCTCCCTTGCGAGACACCGAAGCCGACGCTTTCTACCGTGGCAGGGAACAGTCGGCCTGGAAGGGCATCAAAAAGGATTTCCGCCCTGTTGCCAACGACGACATTTTCGAGGCTGTTCTCCTTGAACGCGGCATTGATCCAGATGGTGCCCACATCGATAAAGGTCATGGCCGGTTGGCCGGCTGGCAAGACCTTGCCACTGGTGAGCTGAAGGTTTGTCACGACCCCGGACGAAGGCGCCCGCACTGTGGTATGCATCAGGTCCAGCCTGGCCTTCTCCAATCCCGCAAGAGCTGCGCGCAGTTGCGGATTGTCGTTTCCGGAAGGGCCGAGCTGCTCGCGGGCCTTGGTGAGATCAGCCTGCGCACCGGAAACCGAGGCCTCTGCCTGATCGAAGGCAGATTTGGCGGCGTCGAAACGGGCTTTTGAAAACACGCCGTTTTTGAGGAGTTCGGAGGCCCTGGCATATTGGTCGCGAAGGTTGTCCCTGTCGGCACGGATCTGGACAAGCTTTGCTTGGGCGGCATCCACCGCAGCGGTCGATGCGCCGATTGACTGGCCGACACTGGCCAGACCGGCCTCCGCCTCGTTCACGGCGAGTTGGTAGCGCTGGGGATCAATTCGGAACAGGATCTGGTCGGCCTCCACCCGCGTATTGTCGTTAACGCCCACTTCCACGACGCGACCTGTGACTTCAGGCGCTATACCAACGACATACGCCTGGACCTGCGCTTGAGATGTTGATGGTGTCCGCCGCTCCATGAAGATTGACAGCACGAACAGGACCAGCGCCAGACAAACGACAGCGAAAGCGATCCTCCGCAGGGGATTGCGGGGTGGCGGGGTAGTTACAGGCTCGTGTGATATCTCGGAAGCCACGATCTCGTTCCTTCGAAGTTAACTGCCCATCCGGCGGAATTACACCGGGCGCGGACCAGGTGAGCGATGAAGAGAGACAACGGTGGCTCGGGCGAGAGCATCTTCAATCTCTCTGCCAAGGGCCGCCAACAATTCCCTGTATTCGGCCACACGGTCATCTCGGACTGGATCGGAAGAAGCCGCCTCCCATCTTGCCAACTCCGTCTGGGCTTCGGCAAAATCCTGGCAGATTTCACAGAATATGACGTCCCGCGACGCAAGCTCGTTGATGGCCTGAACTCTTGTGGGAAACCGCAGCCTGACCGCAGCCACACCTTCATCCATTGTCCTCTCCCACCGTCACAGCGTCACGGCGACGCCGAATGTCTCGATGGCATATTCTTTGATGAAGCGCGGCTCGTGCAGTATGTTACCGTAATATACGCTGGTGCGGTCAGCTTACCGGGGTCGGATTGCAGCACCGTCAAGGCCTCGCATGTTTTACCACGCTAGCGAGCGGGCGAGAAAGACGACGGTTACGGGGCCGCGTGTGATTGTCTCTGGCAACTTCCACACTTTCACGCATTCAGATGACGGCATCGTCCGCCGGATGCCCGTAACATACCCGATGTTACGGGAAAACAGCCCGTCATTCGCATAGGTTTTTTGTGCGCCGACGTGGCGAGGACAAAGCTGTGACAAATGGCGGCGGGCGATCTGGTGAACGGCAACGATACAAGGGACCTCCGTAACGGACGCTTTCCATATCGAATGGGAAGGCTCCCTTTTTGTGTGATGTTCGCAGCTCTCGTTGGTTGCGGCGGCCACGCGAAAAACGTTCTTGTCCCTGTTGCCGATAGCGCCCCCACATCCACCAAGGTGGACATGCTGATCACAACAACGCGTAGTCGCTCCGCGAACAAAGGCGAGATGTTTACGGGTGAACGCGCAAGGGATGCGGCCTTCGCGGAGATCACCGTGTCCATCCCTCCGGGAAATGTCCGCAAGATTGGTAATGTTGCCTGGCCGAAAAGGATTCCTCCCAATCCAGCCACTGATTTTGCGACGTTAAAGGCACAGGAAATCAGCCGCGACGATGCCCGGAAATGGCTGAGCGCTTCCGTCAGAAAGAGCCGTGACGGCAGCGTGCTGGTCTTCATTCACGGCTTCAACAATCGATTTGAAGACTCGGTCTATCGCTTTGCCCAAATCGTCCAGGATTCCGGCGTAGCGAGCGCTCCCGTACTGGTCACCTGGCCGTCGCGCGGAAGCCTACTTGCGTACGGCTACGACCGCGAGAGCACCAACTATACGCGCAATGCCCTGGAGTTGCTTTTTCAATATCTGGCCAGGGATAAGCAGGTGAAGGAAGTTTCGATCCTTGCTCATTCCATGGGTAACTGGCTCGCGCTCGAGGCGCTTCGTCAAATGGCCATTCGCAATGGAAGCCTTCCGGCCAAGTTCAAGAATGTGATGCTCGCATCTCCCGACGTCGACGTCGACGTCTTCCGGCAACAGATCGCCGACATGGGCAAAAAGCATCCGAAATTCACTTTATTTGTCTCCCGGGATGATCGGGCATTGGCCGTGTCCCGCCGAGTGTGGGGCAACGTCGCGAGGCTTGGCGCTATCGACCCTGAGCAGCCTCCCTACAAGAGTGAATTGGCCGAAAGCCAGATCTCGGTAATCGACCTCACCATGATCAAAGCCGGGGACAGCCTCAACCACGGGAAGTTCGCGGAGTCGCCAGAGATCGTCCGGCTGATTGGAGCCCGGATTTCTGATGGACAGACTTTGACGGACAGCAAGATTGGCCTTGGAGATACGATCCTTGCAGCAACAACCGGCACGGCAGCGGCAGTGGGCAGTACCGCAGGGCTGATCCTTGCCGCTCCGGTTGCCGTCGTCGATGCCGACACCAGAGACAATTATGCCGGGGGCGTTCAGTCCCTTCTTGGTTCAGGTGGCACGACACGGAAATCATCGCACTGCAACACACCGAACACTTCGACTGAAGCATGTCATCACTAGCGGGTCGAGCGTCCTTCGGAAGGGCGCCGAGGTACCACAACAGGGACAGACAATGGTAATGCGCCTGAAATTTTTGCTGATGAAAATATCTCGCACGTCTATTGCGGCGATGCTCATCCTTTTCGTTGGCATCTCAGCCGTAGCAGCGCAAATGCCTGACGCGCCCGCTCCGGCGGAACAACCACCCAATGTCCAGCACTTCATCACCCTAATGTCGGATCCCGATGTTCAGAAATGGTTGCAGCACGTTGCTCGTGGAGCGAATCCTGAAGCGCCGCCTTCGACCAGCGCAGAGGCGGGTCCCTCGTTTGCCGCATCGACAATGCGTTTCCGCGCCCATGCCGCCGCAATGGTCGACGCTGCACATTCTTTTCCGTCCGAAGCAATGCGTGGCGCCGCTTTACTTGAGCAGGACATCAAGACGATTGGCGGGACCCGGCCCATCGTGCTGGTGGTCGCGTTTGTTGTCGCAGGACTTGCCGCTCAATGGGTATTTTGGTGGATCAGTGCTGGCTGGCGGTCATGGATGGCGGAAGCCTCGTTCACGACCGTTTGGCACAGGATTATTGCCATAACCGCCCGGCTGCTCTGGGCGGCTTTTTACGTGCTGTCGTTCGGGCTGGGCAGCATCGGTTTCTTCCTGCTTTTTGAGTGGCCACCGATCGTTAGGGAAATCGTCGTCGGCTTCCTGTTCGCTGTCGTCATTTACCGCCTCGCCAGCGCAGTACTGGATGTGTTTTTGGCGCCACGCTCGAACGAGAAAGGCCATTTCCGCGTGGTTCCGATCTCTGACGAGACGGCAGGTCACTGGGCAAAACGACTGAGCTATCTCGTGGGTTGGTACGCCTTTGGCTGGGTGACCATTCGGCTTCTCGGTACGCTTGGCCTATCGATCCCGGCGCGGCAGCTCGCGGCCTACTTCCTGGGTTTCATTCTTCTCGGCATTGCTATCGAGGCCATATGGCGACGCCCGCCTCATTCCTCCACGTTACAGGGCAGCCGGATTGGATTGAATGGTCGCAACTGGCTTTGGACTGCCTATTTAACCGGTATCTGGTTGCTCTGGGTGGCGGGCGCGACGACGCTTTTCTGGATTATGGTCGTCTGCGCCGCATTGCCAGGCGCGATCGTTCTTACCAAAGCATCTATAAACAACATTCTGCGCCGCTCCGGCGCTGAAGAGGATGGTCATAAACGTGTCACAGTGGTTTCGGTTGTCGTCGAGCGTGGGATAAGGGCAGCCCTGATCGTTGCAGCCATCCTCTTCCTCGCCGATGTCATGGACGTTCGACTGACCGAGATGACGATGCAGGATTCACCCGCGCTACGGCTCTTACGTGGAGTGCTAAGCGCCGGCATCATTCTCCTCGTCGTCGATCTGGCATGGAATGTCGTTAAAGTGCTGATCGATCGGAAAATGGGAGACACGGAAGCCGCGCTTGAGATTGGAAGCGAGCGGGAGCGGCGGCGTACCCGTTTGAGAACTCTTCTACCGATCCTGCGCAACTTCGTCATGATCCTTTTTGCAGCGATTGCGATCATGATGGCCCTGTCTTCACTCGGAATCGAGATCGGACCATTGATCGCCGGTGCTGGCGTCGTAGGCGTCGCCATTGGCTTTGGTGCGCAGACCGTCGTCAAGGACATCATCAGCGGCATGTTCTATCTACTCGACGATGCATTCCGGATTGGTGAATACATTCAGAGCGGCAGTTACAAAGGAACCGTCGAGGCGTTCAGTCTCCGCTCGGTCAAGCTTAGGCACCACAGGGGCCCGATATTCATCGTCCCATTCAGTGAACTGGGTGCCGTCCAGAACATGAGCCGCGACTGGTCAGTGGTCAAATTCCTGCTGTCCGTGTCCTACGAATCCGACGTCGCCCAGGTCAAGGCAATCACCAAAGCCGTGGGCAAAGCCCTGTACGATGACCCCGAATTCCAGCCGTTCATTATTGAGAACCTCAAAATGAAAGGCGTCGAAGAGATCACAGACATTGGAATAAAATTGAGCTTTGGGATGACGTTGAAACCTACCCAACTGCAATCGGCCATCCGTCGCAGAGCTTATGCAATGCTGCGGGAAGCATTCAACGCCCAAGGCATCAAGATCGCCGTTCCGACCGTGCAAGTCGCAGGCGGAAAGGAAGAGGGTCTTGCTGCCGCTGCCCAACAGGCGCTGGCAAAACACAACGCCGTGACCGTGCCCGGGCCAGCTTGATCACGAAGTGAACCAGGCGAAACGCCATCAAAGATCACAAGGAGGATATGAAATGAAAACCTCAAAAATCGTATCACACCTAATCAGCCTGATCGCCGTGCTGATGCTGATCAGCATACCGGTTCTTTTACCCTCGACCGCTGAAGCCCGTCGTGGGGCTGCAGCCTGCGGCCCCCGAGGCTGCGGTGTGGCGGCGTGCGGACCGCGCGGTTGCGCTGCTGCCGGACGTCGTCATGCACCCGCATATCGCCCTGCCCATCGGCCTGCGGCCCCGGCCTACCGGCCAGCGCGGCGCGGCGTTGTCGTTGTTGCTCCCCGCCGCTACTGGCGGCCGGGCGCCGCGATAGCTGCAGGCGCAGCCATTGGCGTCGTCACCGGTGCAGCAGCTGTCGCACTGGCTGGTACACCGCCGCAGCCCGGCCAGTGCTGGTATTACACGTCTCCGGCCAAAACGACCGGCTTCTGGGACGTTTGCCCGCACTGAAACTGCTTGGCTGGGACAATCATGCTGCTCGCGCACGCGCAGATCATCAACGAAGGGGATCTTCCATGGACTTCAACACCATCGACGCCACGCTTGTCGGAAAGCTTCTTCTTTTGCTTTTGATCGGCATGGGTCCAAAAATTGCCCTCGTGCCGTTTCTTGAGAAAACCCATAGTTTCGACACCGCGACCAAAGTGCGCATCGGCCGCCAGATGGTACTGACAGCACTCGTCACAGCACTGATCCTCTTTGCGACCGGCGCGCTTCTGATGCGACTTCTCCACATAACCGGCGGCGCCGTCGCTGTGGCAGGTGGCATCATCCTTGCGCTCATAGCGATCAAGATGGCATCCGGACCGACGGAAAAGCCGCATGACGAGCTTGCCGATCCGATCGATCCGGACAAACTCGCAGTGTTCCCGCTTGCGGTTCCCTATTTGCTCAACCCCGTCGGCATAACCGTCATAATCCTGGCGTCTGGCGAAGTTGTCTCAGTCGCCAGCGCGGTAGTTGTCGCTGTTCTGATCCTGATTGTCGCTGCTTTCGACTATGTCGTTTTTACCAATACCGACAAGCTGTCCAAACACATGAAGCCAGCGAGCATGGTCGTCTCAGAGGTCGTGTTCGGGATTTTGCTGACCGCTGTCGCAGTCCAGCTGATTGTCAGTGGGCTAGGGCGTCTAGGGATCATTGCGCCGGCGGTGGGCCATTGACCCATAGGGCGCAGCCTCTCCAGGCGGCTCGAAGGGAATGCGCATGATGACTGATCGAAGGAAAAATGCTCTCGCTTACGGATCACTCATCGTGCTCCAGTCCCTGGCGGTCGCATTCCTGCTCCGGGTTATCTTCCCGATCTTTTACGCCGTCGTCACCCATCTTGGCGAACGCCAACAAGTGCCCGTGTCGACATTGCTCACAATCCTTGCGGTTGCGCTGCTTTTACAGGCAAGCTACTGGACAAGAATGCGTTGGGTCGAGGTCCGCGCACCGTTCCACTCCATATTCGTATCTCACCTCTTATCGTTTGCCGCACGCCTGGCCTTCCTGTTCGGAGGCGTCCTGTTCTCAACGATCTTCTTTCGACACTTGCCGGAATCCAACACGCTGCCTCCGCTTGGTCACACGGTTCTGCAGGGGGCTTTGATCCTGTTGGTACTGTTCAGTTTTTTTTGCTACTCCGTCGAACTTGAACGCCTTGCGAAGGCGATCGAAGATCCAGCTGAGACATAAATTGCCTCCGGTTTCAGCTCAGCAATGTGGTGTTGGCCGCCGCTGTCGAAGCCGACTTGGCGGTGGAACCGATGTCCATATCGCGTTCCATCCAGGCTACCGAATAGCGCCGCGCGGATGAAGGGTAGTTAGACATCGCTCGGTGGAGCAAAGAGGGTGTGTGCGTATTCTCGATGCTCAGGCGAACACGCGGAAGAATTTTGATCCCATGATTTTAGATTTGCGAGTGTTTTCAGCTCTCCTCTATGTTGCCACCGGACAAGGAAACTGACATCATCGTTTTGCAGGCTTCAACGGGCCGCTGATATTCCATGAGCAGGGTAGCTCTCGACCGGAAACGGGCGGGAGCTTTTTTATTTTTTGGTGGGCGATGATGCATTCA
>Ga0075366_10001382_pt1 | contig 12149 bp, 10 predicted proteins | sample EndMethybrTD3031_FD_72351 | JGI IMG/M metagenome (GOLD analysis project Ga0075366, IMG submission 72351) | Populus endosphere microbial communities from Tennessee, USA - Endosphere MetaG P. TD hybrid TD303-1 | ecosystem: Host-associated > Plants > Roots > Endosphere | place: USA: Tennessee... | reverse complement strand
TCTTCGCCCAGATCGGCGAAGTAACGCGCCATGGCATCGGCCGCCTTGTCGGTCAGCGCGATGAAGGCCCGGCGGCGGTCGGTCTCGTCATCGATGCGTTCGAATAGCTCGGCCTCGATCATCTGACCGATCCAGCGCAGGGCGGTGGTCGGCGGCACCGCCGAGGCGATGCACAGCGAGGTGACCGAGACGCGCGTATGCTCGGCGCGGGCGACGGTGAGATCGAGCAGCATGTCCCAAGCCGGATCGGCGAACAGGTTGTCGTCGAAGAAGCGGCCGCGCAGCTGGCGCTGGCGAATGATCCGGCGCAACAGGCGCGGATCGGGCAGAGGCGGCCGCGCCATGCGCGCGCCCGGCACGCCGCCGTTGCCGTGGCGGAAACCGGCACGCGGCGCTTCGAAACGCGAAGGTCCGGCATCGCGCGTGGGCGCCTGTTCGGCCAGCCGCTCCAGCCGCTCGGCGATCTGGCCGACCTGCTCGGTCAGCCGCAGCATCATCATGCGGTCCGCTTCCGACAACTCGCGCAGCCGCAGTCGGGGCAGCCGCGCCAAGACCCGGCCGAGCGCCATCACCCGCTCTGCCCGCGTGGGATCGACGAGGATCTGCGGGTTAGACTGGTCGAGACAAGCGAAGACATCGTCGAGCGCCGCGACGCTGGTCGAGACCACCAGACGGGCGCCGCAATGCGCCGCGCGCAGGTCGAGCCGCGACAGCGCCGCCAGCACCGCACCGTCGGCCTGCGGACAATCGATCAGCACCACTTCGCCGAGGGCCCGCGCCGCCCCCGCCAGCAGAGCGTCGACCGGCTCAGCCTCGGTGATGCGAAATCCCGCCGCTTCGGCATCGTCGCGCATGTGCCCGCGGAGCGCCGCCCGATCGGCGAAAATCGATAGCGACAGCGGTGCACCGGCACCGTCTTCGGCCATCGAGACATAGGCGATATTGGCCTGGGACATGTCAACCCGACTCCCTGCTTGACGAACAGGATGCGAACAAATCAGGATCGTGTCAAGAATTCAGCCTGCGCGTCACGGCAGAATGTCGATCGGCGTGCCGTCGGGCACCGCTTGCCACAGCGCCTCGATCTCTTCGTCCGCCAGCGCGATGCAGCCGTCGGTCCAGTCGCCGGGAACGCGGCCTTCGTCGTCCCAGTCGTTCGGCTGGCCGTGGATGAAGATATCGCCGCCAGGGCTCCGGCCATGGGCCTGCGCGAAGGCTACGTCGGCCGCATCGGGATAGGAGACGTGCAGCGACAGGTGGTAGCCGCTGTCCGGGTTGCCGTAATCGATCGTGTAGCGGCCTTCGGGTGTGCGTTCATCGCCCTGGAACCGTTTGGCCCCCTCGGGCTCGTCGCCGAGTTGGATATCGGCGAAGGTGTGCACCGGCTCGCCCGCGGCATAGACGGTCAGCGTACGCTCGGCCTTGCGGACGACGACGCGGTCGATGTCGGGAAGCGTGAGCCGCTCCCCCGCCTGAGCGCCGCCGACGCCGAGCGTTGCGGCGGCGATCAGGAGGCCACGGAGGCGCATGTTCTTCGATAGGCTCAGCATGAGCGGAGTTTGGCCCGACCCTAACCCAAGACCCGCTCAGCCTGAGCTCGTCGAAGGCCCCGCGCAACCCTCGCGCGTATCAATCCTCGAACGGATCGCGCACCAGAATGGTGTCCTCACGCTCGGGGCTGGTCGAAACCAGCGCCACCGGCGTTTCGATCAGCTCCTGGACCCGCTGGATGTATTTGATCGCCTGCGCCGGCAGGTCGGCCCAGGAACGCGCACCCGCAGTGGTGCCCTGCCAGCCGTCCATTTCCTCGTAGATCGGCTCCACGGCGGCCTGATCGGCGGCATGCGCGGGCAAGTAGTCGTAGACCTTGCCGTTCAGCCGATAGCCGGTGCAGATCTTCACCGTCTCGAAGCCGTCGAGCACGTCGAGCTTGGTCAGGGCGATACCGGTCACGCCCGAGATCGCACAGGACTGGCGCACGAGCACTGCATCGAACCAGCCGCAGCGGCGCTTGCGCCCGGTGACCGTGCCGAATTCGTGGCCGCGTTCGCCCAGCCGCTGGCCGGTGTCGTCCTCGAGCTCGGTCGGGAACGGCCCCGACCCAACGCGCGTGGTATAGGCCTTGACGATGCCGAGCACGAACCCGGTGGCGCTGGGGCCGAGGCCCGAGCCCGAGGCCGCGGTGCCGCTCACCGTGTTCGACGAGGTGACGAAGGGATAGGTGCCGTGATCAACGTCGAGCAGCACGCCCTGCGCGCCCTCGAACAGGATGCGCGCACCCGCCTTCTTGACCTTGTTGAGGCGGTTCCACACCGGCTCGGCATATTGCAGCACAGATGGCGCGATCTCGCGCAGCGCGTCGAGCAGGGCGGCGCGGTCGACCGGCGGCTGGCCAAAGCCGGCGCGCAGCGCGTCGTGGTGCGCGCAAAGCCGGTCGAGCTGCGGCTCGAGCGCGTCGAGGTGCGCGAGGTCGCAGACACGGATCGCCCGGCGGCCGACCTTGTCTTCATAGGCCGGGCCGATGCCGCGCCCGGTGGTGCCGATCTTGCCGGCACCGGCCGCGTTCTCGCGCATGACGTCGAGCTCGCCGTGGATCGGCAGGATCAGCGGGCAATTGTCGGCCACGGCGAAGTTCTCGCGGCTGATCGTCACGCCCTGGCCTTCGAGTTTGGCGATCTCCCCCTTCAGGTGCCAGGGATCGAGCACCACGCCGTTGCCGATGATCGACAGCGTGCCGCGGACGATGCCGGAAGGAAGCAGGCTGAGCTTGTAAACCTGTTCGCCGACGACGAGCGTATGGCCGGCATTATGCCCGCCCTGGAAGCGGACCACGGCATCGGCGCGACTGGCCAGCCAGTCGACGATCTTACCTTTGCCCTCGTCGCCCCACTGGGCGCCGATCACGGTTACGTTGGCCAATGTTACGGCTTTCCTGCTGCCTCAAAACCGTGCCGCGCCCTAGGGGAGAGTTCGGTCGAGAGCAAGCCGACAGGCATGGTCGCGCGCGGAATGACGGGCACAAGAAAGTCGGCGGCAACCGACAACCGATCTTTCCTCGCTGGCGCGGACTGCTAGTCTCGGCGCAAAACGATCGAGGAGCGCCGGCGATGCACAAGGTTCTATGGGGATTGACGACGCTGGCCTTCGCCATGCCGGGCATGGCGCAGGAAGCGCCGACCGCGCGCACCGAAGCTGGAGCGGTCCGTGGCGCGACCGAAGGCGACGTCGCCAGCTGGAAAGGCATCCCCTTCGCCGCCGCGCCGGTCGGCCCGTTGCGCTGGCGCGCGCCGCAGCCGGCGCCGCCCTGGGCCGGCGTGCGCGAAGCGACGGCCTATGCCCACGACTGCATGCAGCAGCCGTTCGGCGGCGACGCCGCCCCGCTCGGCACCCCGCCCGCCGAAGACTGCCTATACCTCAACGTCTGGAAGCCCGCGGCCGCGAAGGCCAAGCTGCCGGTGGTGCTGTGGATCTACGGCGGCGGCTACGTGAACGGCGGATCGTCGCCGCCCACCTATTCGGGTGCCAACCTCGCCCGCAAGGGCGTCCTGGTCGTCAGCTTCAACTATCGGCTCGGGCGGTTCGGCACTTTCCGCCATCCGGCGCTGACCCGGGCGAACGAGGACGGTCCGCTGGGCGGGAACTACGGTTCGCTCGATCAGATCGCCGCCTTGCAATGGGTTCACCGCAATATCGCGGAGTTCGGCGGCGATCCCGCGAACGTCACGATCATGGGCGAGAGCGCCGGCGGTGGATCGGTCCACATGCTCCTGACCTCGCCGCGCGCACGCGGGCTGGCCCATCGCGCGGTGATCATGTCGGGCGGCGACGGCCACGGCCTGGGGCCGGCGTCGGCGCAGGCGGTCGAGGCGATCGGGGCCGACTTCATCGCCGCCAAGGGCATCGCCGCCGCCGATCCGCAAGCGCTCGCCAAGATGCGCGCGCTCAGCGCCGAGGAGGTCACCGACGGGCTTGGCCTGATGCGGCTGTTCCAGCCCGGCAAGCGCGACTTTTCCAGCCCCTACGTCGATGCCGAGGTCTCACCCGACGTCACCGTCGCCTACGAGACCGGCGCCTATACCAAGGTCCCCATCATGATCGGCGCGACCAGCGCCGACATCGGCGGCGATACGGGGCCGATGATTGCGGGGGCGCGGACGCTCTCGGCCAAGACCGCGGAGGCAGGACTGCCGGTCTACGCCTATCGCTTCTCCTACGTCGCCCAGTCCGTCGCGACGCCCGGCGCGCAGCATGCCAGCGACGTGCCCTTCTTCTTCGATACCCAGGCGGTCAAGTACGGCGCGGCGACGACCCCGCGCGACAATGCCATGGGCACGACCATCAGCGACTATGTCGTCAATTTCGCCAAGGCGGGCGATCCCAACGGCGCCGACCTGCCGCGGTGGCCCCGATACGATGCCCAGCGCGACCTGATCATGGACTTCGCCGCCGACGGCAAGGCGCGTGCCGGACGCGATCCGCTGACCGGGGCGAAATAGATCAGAGCGGGACCGCGTCGACCCCGTCGAGCCGATGGGTGCAGCCCAGCGCTACGGGATCGTCGCCCTCGGCAAGCGCGGCAACGGTACGCCAGCCGATCGCGCGCAGCCGGCCGGCGATCCCGGCGTCGTGATCGCGTGGCAGGAACAGCGTGTCGCGCGGCGCCTCACGCGCCGCCAGCACGTCGATGAGCGGATCGGGATAAAGCGAGAAGCCGATCGCCGGTTCTTCCTGCCCGAGCACGCCACCGAGAATGCTGTAGGTCCCGCCGCGCCCGAGGACCGCGGGGATGCCCTCGGCATAGAGCGTGAAGCCGAACCACGACTGGTATTCGAAGCCGTGTCGTTCCGACGGGTCGAGCGTCAGTCGTGCCTTGCCCGACACGCGGGCGGCGATTTCGCGCAGCGCGGCGATCCGGCTGGCCAGAGCGCCGCCGGCATCGATCGCCGCCAGTCGCTCGATCGCGGTGTCGAACGGCCCGATGGCGGTGAGCAAGGGCAGATAGGCGATGCCACCCGCGGCGACGAGGCCACCAGCATCCTTGGCGTCGAGCTCGCGGCGCACCGCCGCGATCGTCCCCGCGGCCAGCGGCAGCGCTTCGACCGCCAGGGTATCGACCAGATCCGGCAGGGTGAAATCGACCGAGATCCCGGTTGCGCCGGCGACGCGCAGCGCCTCGATCGCCATGGCGACCACCTCGGCCGCCGCCGTCACCGAATCGGTGCCGATCAATTCGGCGCCGAGCTGCAGCCGCTCGCGCGTCGGGTCGAGCCCGTCGCCCTTGATCGTCAGCACCTGCCCGGCATAGCACAGCCGCAGCGGCCGCGCCGCGCCGGCCATGCTCGTCGCGGCGATGCGACCGACCTGGACGGTGATGTCGGACCGCAACGACAGCGTGCGCAGGCTCGCCGGGTCGACGAAGCGGAACATCCGGCGCGACTGCACACCGGCCATGCGGCTGGCCATCGACTTCTCGAATTCGATGGTCGGCGGCTGGACGCGGTCGTAGCCGTGCCCATCCATCACGTCGAGTGCCGCACGCGTCGCGCGCGCCGCCACGGCTGCCGCTTGCGGCAACCTGTCCTCGAGCCCCTCGGGCAGCAGATCGCGGTCGGTGTCTTCCATTGCGGGGGCCTTAGCCGGAACGTCGTCCCGGGGCGAGCCCGGGACGACGGATTGTCAGAACGCCAGCGCCATCACGCGCTTGACGCCGGGCAGCTTGCAGGCCTGGTCGCGCACCTCGGGCGAAACCGCGCTGTCGAGCGACAGCAGCACCACCGCCTCGCCGCCGGCCGAGTGGCGGCCGAGGTTGAAGGTACCGATGTTGATACCGTTCTCGCCGAGCAGCGTGCCGATCCGGCCGATGAAGCCGGGCGCATCCTCGTTGACGATGTACATCATGTGCCCCGCCAGTTCGGCCTCGACCTTGATGCCGAACAGCTGGACCAGCCGCGGCTCGGCGTTGTTGAACAGCGTGCCGGCGACCGAGCGTTCACCATCGTCGGTCTTGACCGAGACGCGGATCAGCGTGTGGTAGTCGCCCTCCCGCTCGGTCTTGATCTCGCGCACCTCGATCCCGCGCTCCTTGGCGAGGTAGGGGGCGTTGACCATGTTGACCGTGTCGGACTGCACCCGCAGGAAGCCCGCCAGCACCGCCGCGGTGATCGGCTTGATGTTGAGCTCGGTCGCGGCGCCTTCGGTGTGGATCGAGATCCGCGGCAGCGCGCCGGTGGTCAACTGGCCGACCAGCGATCCCAGCTTTTCGGCCAGGGCCATATAGGGCTTCAGCTTCGGCGCTTCCTCGGCCGAAAGCGAGGGCATGTTGAGCGCGTTGGTGACGCCGCCGTTGACCAGGTAGTCGGCCATCTGCTCGGCCACCTGCAGCGCGACGTTGACCTGCGCCTCGTTGGTCGAGGCGCCGAGATGCGGCGTCGCCACGAAGTTCTCGGTGCCGAACAGCGGATGTTCCTTGGCCGGCTCGGTGACGAAGACGTCGAGCGCGGCGCCCGCGACGTGGCCGCTGTCGAGCGCGGCCTTGAGCGCCGCCTCGTCGATCAGTCCGCCGCGTGCGCAGTTGACGATGCGCACGCCTTTCTTGGTCTTGGCGAGATTTTCCTTCGACAGGATGTTGCGCGTCTGGTCGGTCAGCGGGGTGTGCAGAGTAATGAAGTCAGCACGATCGAGCAGTTGGTCGAGCTCGACCTTCTCGACGCCCATGTCGACCGCGCGTTCGGGGCTGAGGAACGGGTCGAAGGCGACGACTTTCATGCGCAGGCCCAGCGCGCGATCGGCGACGATCGAGCCGATGTTGCCGGCACCGATCAGACCCAGCGTCTTGCCCGTGACCTCGACACCCATGAAGCGGTTCTTCTCCCACTTGCCGGCCTGGGTCGACAGGTCGGCCTCCGGCAGCTGGCGGGCGAGCGCGAACATCAGGGCGATGGCGTGCTCGGCGGTGGTGATCGAATTGCCGAACGGCGTGTTCATCACGACGATGCCCTTCGACGAGGCCGCCGGGATGTCGACGTTGTCGACGCCGATGCCGGCGCGGCCGATCACCTTGAGATTGGTCGCGGCGGCGAGGATCTCGGGGGTAACCTTGGTCGACGAGCGGATCGCCAGGCCATCGTACTGGCCGATGATCGCGATCAGCTCTTCAGGGGTCTTGCCGGTGATCTCGTCGACCTCGCACCCGCGATTTCGGAAGATCGCGGCGGCATTCGGGTCCATCTTGTCGGAAATGAGGACTTTGGGCTTGGTCATGTTCGTATCCTTCGTCGTCCCGGATTAGTGCCGGGAACCCGCCGATCGCGCGGGCGGAGAAGAGGAAGCGCGACCCCGGCCGCAAGACCGGGGCGACGCCGTCTGTCTGTCAGGCTGCCTTGACGCTCGCGTAGGCCCAGTCGAGCCAGGGCCCGAGCGCCTCGATATCGGCGGTATCGACCGTGGCGCCGCACCAGATGCGCAGCCCCGGAGGTGCGTCGCGATAGCCGGCGACGTCATAGGCGGCGCCTTCCTTCTCGAGCAGCCCGGCGAACGTCTTGATGAAGTCGGCGTCGGCGCCTTCGACGGTGAGGCAGACCGAGGTCTTGGAGCGGATGCCGCGATCCTCGGCGAGATGGCCGAGCCATGGCCGTTCGTGCACGATCTTGTCGAGCGCGGCGGCGTTGGCATTCGAGCGCCCTTGCAGGCCCTTCAGCCCGCCAAGGCCCTTGGCCCATTCGAGCGCGAAGATGGCGTCTTCGACGGCGAGCATCGACGGGGTGTTGATCGTCTCTCCCTTGAACACGCCTTCGGCGAGCTTGCCTTTCGAGACCAGGCGGAAGACCTTGGGCAGCGGCCAGGAGGGGGTGTAGCTTTCGAGCCGCTCGACCGCGCGCGGGCCCAGGATCAGCACGCCGTGGCCGCCCTCGCCGCCCAGTACCTTCTGCCACGAGAAGGTGGCGACGTCGATCTTGTCCCAAGGAATGTCGTAAGCGAACACCGCCGAGGTCGCGTCGGCGAACGACAGGCCCTGGCGATCGTCAGGAATCCATTCGCCGTCGGGCACGCGCACGCCCGAGGTGGTGCCGTTCCAGGTGAACAGCACGTCGTCCGCCCAGTCGACCTTGTCGAGATCGGGGAGCTGACCATAGTCGGCACGGATCACCGTGGGTTCGAGCTTGAGCTGCTTGACCGCGTCGGTCACCCAGCCTTCGCCGAAGCTTTCCCAGGCCAAGGTCGTCACGCCGCGCGCGCCGAGCATCGTCCACATCGCCATTTCGAAGGCGCCTGTGTCCGATCCGGGCACGATGCCGATGCGATGCGTATCGGGGAGCTGCAGCACTTCGCGCATCAGGTCGATCGCGTATTGCAGACGCGTCTTGCCGATCTTGGCGCGGTGCGAGCGGCCGAGCGATTCGGTGGCGAGCTTTGCGGGGGCGTATCCGGGTGGCTTGGCGCAGGGACCGGAAGAGAAGAACGGACGCGCAGGCTTGCGCGCCGGAATGGTAACAGACATGTAGTCTCTCCTTGCAGAGAGCACGCGCGGCGTTGGGACCGCGTGGCCCGCCGCCGCTCTTAGAAGCGGCCGGGAGATTGTCAATCGGCGATCGGCCGGTTTTTCAGGGGATTGCGCCGGACCCTTTCGGTTCGTCGCAGGCTTAGTGATCTCTTAACCAATGCCCGCGAGATTGCGTTAACCTTTCGTCCACGAGGTCCTGGCCCATGCGCCGCCTGTCCGCCTTGCTATCTCTGCTCGCAGTTCTCGGTGCTTGCACCGCCATACCCGAAGGACAACAGCGCCGGCCTTCGCGCCAGGCGACCGGCAGCTTCGCCCCCCGACCCGAGGCTCGCCAGTGCCTCGCCCAGCTCGGCGCCACGCGCGCCAACTTCACCCCGCTGCCCGATCAGTACTTCGGTGCGGGATGCTCGACGCTCAACACCGTTCGCCTCGCCAATCTGCAAGGTGACGACGCCCTGTTCGCGCTCGCCAACCTGGGGCCGGTCACCTGCCCGCTGGCCAACACCTTCGCCTCGTGGGCGCGGTTCGGCGTCGATCGGGCGGCGCGGCAAGTGCTGGGCAGCCCGCTGGTCCGGATCGAGACGATGGGCAGTTACAACTGCCGCAATGTCGCGGGCACCGCGCGCAAGTCGGCGCACGCGACCGCGGCGGCGATCGACGTCGCCGGCTTCGTGCTCGCCGACGGCCGGCGGATCAGCGTGGTCGACGACTGGTCGAATGGCACTGCCGAGGAACGGCAATTCCTGCGCCTCGTTCACGCCAGCGCTTGCAAGCGCTTCGGCACCACGCTCGGCCCGGCCTACAACGCCGCGCACCGCGATCATCTCCACGTCGAACTGAGCGGCAACGCCTATTGCCGCTAGGCTGCGTGCTTCAGCCGGTCAGCCCCCGCGCATAGGTCCGGCCGATCAGCGCAGGCAGGAACGCCGGGTCGACCGCGGCCAGCATGTCGCGGGCGAATGCGGCGATCGCGCCGTGCAACGGCGGGTCCTGCGCGGTGCGAGCGCTCGACAGTCGCATCAGCAAACCGTCGAGGACATTGCCCCGGAGCGACTGTTCGATCCGCACCAGGCGCTGCTCGACCCCGTCCTGCGGCAGCGCATCGCCGATCCGCGCCCAGTAGACGATGTCCTCGAGCCGATCGCCATAGGCCATCGTCAGCTCCGCCACCGGAAGGCGGACCCCCTTGCCTATCGCAATCTCGGTCAGCCGGCGGCTAACCGGGGTAAAGCCGACGGCCGGATAGCAGGTCTCGGGACGATGGAGCTGGAGCGCATCGCTCTGGCTGGCGCCATAGGACGAGAACAGCATCACCGTGTCCGACGAGCCCGGCCTGATGTAGCCGCGCGAAAATATCTGGTCGTAGAGACGATCGGCCAGGCTGCCCTGGCTCGGCGGCATGACCACGGCCATGCCCGGGTCCTCGCGCCAGTCGGCCACGCGGTCCGGCAGGTCACGGTCGAGCCGCCGCCCGCCCATCAGGTTCATCTGGTGACGCGGCGTCAGGGCAAAGGCCCCCGTCGCGGCGACGAGCCCGGCGGCACCGATGAGCCAGTCGCGCCGGTCGATCATGCCGGCGCTCCGCCGCGCGACGCCCTGGCGAAAGGCACGAAGCGGCGGATCATCCAGTCGGCCCCGGCCATCAGCGCCAGCGCGAAGGCGAACAAGACGATCCCCGCCAAGTTGTGCGCGAAGCCCTGCCCCACTGCATCGCCGAAATAGTAGGTCAGCAGGATCAGCACGATCACGCGGATGAAGTTCGCCAGGATGGCGATGGGCAGGATCAGCGCGATCAGCAGCGCGGCGTGCTTCCAACTCGCGCGATGGAGGATATAGACGTAAAACAGACTGATCGCGGTCAGCCCGACGATCGAGTTGATCCCCGAACAAGCGTCCTCGACGAGCAACTGGTACTGCGCGATCGAGATCGACACCCCCCAGCGCGCCACCGGATAGCCCAGGCCTGACAACGCCGCCGTGGCACCGGCCGAGATCATCTCGCGCAGCCCGCCGGTCAGGGCGTCGATGACGTAGCCCGGCGGCGGAATGAGGAAAGCGAGATAGAGGAAGGGGAAGGCGTTCCGCACGATCCCGCGCAGTCCGAAGAACCGCGCGAAGACCAGCAGCGCCATCGCATAGACCACGGCGATCTCGACGAAAAGCAGCTCGAGCGCGCGCGCCAGCGCATAGACCACGACGAGCGGCACGAGCAGCGCGAGCAGCGCGCCGAACCCAAGCGGCTTGCCGGCGCTGGCGCGAATTTCGTCGCGCACCTGCCACAGCAGCCACAGGCCCGTCACCAGCACGATCGGCCCGTGCGCGCCAAGTTCGGTCGTCCAGGTTTCGCGGCCGAGCGTGACCAGGCTGGGGATGACCATCGCCGCGAGTCCAAGCAGCAGGGGCCAATAGTCGGCGATCAGCGCCTCGCGCAGCGCGCTCCGGCCGCCGGGGCCGGTTCGCGCCGGCGTCGCTGCAAGGGCCGGCTCAAGGGACATCGTTGAGGAACGACCCGATGACGTTGACCCGATCCTCCTCGAGGTCGCGGATCAGCGTCTTGAGATCGTTGGTCAGCGTGCGGTTCTTGCGCGCGATGATCAGCGCGTGGCGCATCAGCGAGGCGATGCGGCGCGCATCGCCATAGTTGGCTGCAGCCGGGCAATCGACGATGGTCAGGTCGAACCGGCGGATCGACTTGTCGATCAGGTCACGGAAGCGGTGCAAAGCCAGGAGATCCGACGGGTTCGCCGTCGCGTGGCCGGCGAACAGCACGTGCAGGTTCTGCCGCGCCTCGTGCAGCATGACCTTGGCGTCCTCGTCGGTATCGCCGAGGAAGTCGGCCAGTCCCGCGGTCGCGCGGACCGGGCTGATCAGCTCGGACACTCCGGGCGAACGCAGGTTGCCGTCGATCAGCAGCGTGCGCACGCCCGCCTGGGCCATCGAGACCGCGAGATTGACGCTGATGAAGGTCGTGCCGACCCCGCTGGTGGCGCCGACCACGGCGAGCGCGCGCCGACGGTCGCGCAAATGGTGCCCGATGAGGTGATTGCGCAGCGACGCGAGCGATTCGGCCTCGGGGCTTTCGGGCCGGTGCAGCGCGACCAGCTTGGTCGACAACGCCGCACGGCCGTCGGGCAGATCCTGCGTCGTTTCGGTCGCTTCGGTGTCTTCGATGATATCCATGTCCGCGCCGTCTTTCATGGAGCCTGCGGACCTGGCAAGGCCGGCATGAAGGGCAGCCGCCGCCGCTCGGGAACCGGGCCCGTCATGGCGCCGAGCACGGGCACGTCGAACAGCATGAGATCGTCAACGCTGCGGACGCGACGGTTGAGCAGCTCGACCAGCAGAGACAGCAGGATGCCGACCCCGAGCCCCAGCGCCAGCGACCCCAGCAGGACCGGCCAGGTCTTGGGGAACGAAGGCGATTCGGGCGGAGTCGCGCTGCCCAGGAGAGTCAGCCCCGCGTCCTGCGACAGCGATTCCTGCTTGAGCTGTTCGGCGCGCCCCGAGGTGGTCTTGAGCTGCTCGCGCAGCACGGTGACGTCGTTCTGCAGTTCCTTCGCCTCGGCCAGCTTGCCGCGCTGCTGCAGCACGCGGCTGCGCTGCGCATTGAACTGGGCGACCGGATCGGGCCCGCCGCCGCCGCCGACCA
>Ga0075366_10001381_pt1 | contig 12153 bp, 12 predicted proteins | sample EndMethybrTD3031_FD_72351 | JGI IMG/M metagenome (GOLD analysis project Ga0075366, IMG submission 72351) | Populus endosphere microbial communities from Tennessee, USA - Endosphere MetaG P. TD hybrid TD303-1 | ecosystem: Host-associated > Plants > Roots > Endosphere | place: USA: Tennessee... | reverse complement strand
ACCGTGGTCATCAAGGAAGGCGACCGCGGGGATTCGTTCTTCATCCTTGCCGGCGGCTACGTGAAGGTCACGCGCGGCAGCAAGGTGCTTTCCACGCTGGCGGCCGGCGACTGCATCGGCGAGATGGCCTACCTCGGCCAGAAGGACCAGCGTTCCGCGACGGTGACGACGGCGTCCGACTGTCTCATCATGAAGATTCGCGCCGAAGACCTGAACCAGTCCACTGCGACCTGCAAGCACCACTTCGACCGCCAGTTCCTGAAGGTGCTGGTCGACCGCCTGGACGCGGCGAACCAGCAGATCTCCGTCACGTCCTGAGCACCGCCCCCTCCGCGATCTAGCGGTTGATGAGATAGGCGAAGACGAAGATCGCCAGCATCATGAAGGCCGTCGCGATTTTCAGTACCGCCCCGAACAATAGCCCGAGCCAGGTGGCGAGCCCCACCTTCCCGGCATCGCCGAGCTTGCCGCGCTGCGAGAATTCGCCCACGAAGGCACCGACGAAGGGCCCCACGAATATGCCGATGAGGCCGAAGAAGAGCCCCACCACCGCGCCGATGGAGGCGCCGATCAGCGCCATCTTGCTCGCGCCGACCTTCTTGGCGCCCAGCGTCCCGGCCATGAAGTCGGCGATCATGGCGACGATCGTGAGCAGGCCCAGAATCGTGAGAGTGAACCAGCCGACGCGCTGAAAGTTGTCGATCCAGGCGCCGACCAGGAGGCCGCCGAAGACGAACGGCAGCCCAGGCAAGGCGGGGAGCAGCGTGCCGGCCAGGCCCACGAGTATCAGAAGCACCGCAACGATCCACAGCCAGTTCGGGTCCATTCGCTCTCCACGGGTAACAAGCGCGTTGCGCGCGTCCACGGACGACGCAGGGAAACGCAAGTCTATAATTGGATGCCCGATCGATGCATTTGGCGGTACGCCGCGCTGCACGCCGGGTCCACGATGGTAACGGACGGAGGAGAGCGTTTCGTGCAAGCAGTCGAACTGCCGCCTCAATCGCGATCGCAGCGTGCCGCAATCGCCGCATCGCTGCGCGAATTTCTGCCGGCCGCCGCCGTGCTGGCTGACGACGAGGCCCTCAAGCCCTACGAATGCGACGGGCTGTCCGCGTACCGCCAGCTTCCTCTCATTGCTGCCCTGCCCGCTACCGAAGCGGAAGTTCAACGCATTCTCAAGTACGCGCATGCACGCGACATCCCGGTCGTCGCGCGCGGTTCCGGCACCGGGTTGTCCGGCGGTGCCACGCCGCTCGGCGACGGCATCCTGCTTTCGCTCGCGAAGTTCAATCGCATTCTGCATGTCGATCCGGTAGCGCGCACTGCCATCGTGCAGCCCGGCGTGCGCAACCTGCGCATTTCGGAGCACGTTGCGCAGCATGGTCTTTACTATGCGCCGGACCCATCAAGCCAGATCGCCTGTTCCATCGGCGGCAACGTGGCGGAGAATTCGGGCGGCGTGCATTGTCTCAAGTACGGCCTCACGGTTCACAACATACTCAAGCTGCGCATCGTGACCATCGAAGGCGATGTGCTGGAGATCGGATCGGCTGCTCTCGATAGCGCTGGCTACGATCTGCTGGCGCTCCTGACGGGTTCGGAGGGTTTGCTTGGCGTAGTGACGGAGGTCACCGTCAAGCTGCTGCCGAAGCCGCAACTGGCGCGCGTGGTCATGGCTTCGTTCGACGATATAGAGAAAGCCGGCGATGCGGTGGCCAACGTGATCGGCGCCGGCATCGTGCCGGCGGGACTCGAGATGATGGACAAGCTCGCGACCAGCGCGGTGGAGGGATTCGTGCATGCGGGATACGATCTCGACGCGGAGGCGATCCTGCTTTGCGAATCGGATGGCACGCCCGAGGAAGTCGAAGAGGAAATCGCGAAGATCAACGAAGTGATGCGGGCCAGCGGCGCGACGGACATCCGCATTTCCGGCAGCGAAGCCGAGCGTCTCAAGTTCTGGTCCGGCCGCAAGGCTGCGTTTCCGGCGGTGGGCCGCATTTCCCCGGACTACTACTGCATCGACGGCTCCATTCCGCGCCGCGCCCTGGCGCCGGTGCTGAAGCGCACGGAAGAACTGTCGGTGCACTACGGCCTCCGCTGCGCGAACGTCTTTCATGCGGGCGACGGGAATCTGCATCCCCTGATTCTTTACGATGCCAACCAGCCCGGGGAGCTCGACAAGACCGAGCAGTTCGCGGCCGATATCCTGGAGATGTGCATCGAGCACGGCGGCACGATCACCGGCGAACACGGCGTGGGCATTGAGAAGATCAACCAGATGTGCAGTCAATTCAGGCCCGCGGAACTCGCAATGTTTCATGCCGTGAAAGCCGCCTTCGATGCGAAGACGCTGCTCAATCCCGGCAAGGCGGTGCCGCTCCTGCATCGCTGCGCGGAATACGGCGCCATGCGCGTATCCGCCGGCAAGCTGCCGTTTCCCGATCTGCCGCGCTTTTGAATACCGCCCTGCTATCCGAGTTGTCCGCGATGCGGCCGCCGCTCACCGTGGTAACCGACGGCGAAAGCCTGCGGCCTTACGAAACCGACGCCTTCATCTCGCATCGCGCTGTGCCCATGCTTGCGATCCTGCCGGAATCCGAAGGGCAGGTCGTGGCGGCGATATCCGCCTGCCATGCTCACGGCGTACCGCTCGTCACGCGTGGCGCGGGCACCGGCATTTCCGGTGGGGCGATCCCGCACGAAGAGGGTGTTCTGCTGGTGATGACGAAACTGAAGCGCATCATCTCCATCGACACCGCCGCCCGCCAGGCGACAGTGGAACCTGGGGTGCGCAACCTTGCGGTATCGGAGGCTGCCGAACCGCATGGACTGTTTTACGCGCCTGATCCGTCCAGCCAGATCATCTGCTCCATCGGCGGCAACATTGCCGAGAACGCAGGCGGCGTGCATTGCTTGAAGTACGGGTTGACCGTGCACAACGTGCAGCGTGTGCGGCTTGTAACCGCCGAGGGCGATGCGCATGAAATCGGTTCGCGGGCGTTGGATGCGCCCGGCTACGACCTGCTCGCGCTCGTTATAGGCTCCGAGGGCACGCTGGGTGTGGTCACGGAGGCCACGCTGAAATTGTGGCCGCAGCCCGGCAGGGTCGAGACGCTGCTCGCCGCGTTTCAGAGCGCGCGTGATGCCGCGACGGCGGTTGGGACCATCATCGGCGCGGGCGTGATTCCCGCGGCGCTGGAAATGATGGACAAGCTCGTGATCGAAGCGTGCGAGAAATTCATGGGACTGGGATTTCCTGTGGACGCGGAAGCGCTGCTGCTGGTGGAGTTGGATGGCGTGGACGAGGAGGTTCAAGCGGAACTGCGCCAGGTGGACAAGGTGTTGACGGACTGCGGCGCGCGCGAGATTCGCCGCGCTCAATCCGATGCCGAGCGCGCTCAGTTGTGGCGTGCCAGAAAGGGCGCTTTCGCGGCGCTTGCCACCATCCGGCCCGATTACTACACCATCGATGGGACGATCCCGCGCCGCTGCTTGCCGGATGTGCTGACGCGCTATGCGGAGCTCGCGGACGAGTCCGGTTTCCTGGTCGCCAATGTCTTTCACGCGGGCGACGGCAATTTGCATCCGGTCATCTTCTACGACGCGAACCGGCCCGGTGAGATGGAGCGCGCCGAAACTCTGGGAGGCAAACTGCTGGAAATCTGCATCGACGTGGGTGGCACGATCACCGGCGAACACGGCGTGGGCATTGAGAAGCTGAAGCAGATGTGCGCGCAGTTTCGAGCGCCGGAACTCGAGGTATTTCACGCCATACGAACGGCCTTCGACCCTGCGGGAATGCTGAACCCGGGGAAGGCCATCCCGACCTTGAAACGCTGCGCCGAATGGGGCGGCATGCACGTGCATGAAGGCAAGCTGCCGTTTGCCGACATTCCGCGATTCTGATGGGGACCATGGACGACATCATCAAACAGATTCAGGCGCGCATCGAAGCCGCGGGCAGGGACGGAACGCCGTTGCGTATCCGTGGCGGCGGCAGCAAGGATTTTTACGGCGGTGAGTTGGGCGGCGAGGTGCTCGGCGTGGGAAGCTACGCGGGCGTCATCGACTATGAGCCGAAGGAACTGGTGCTTACAGTGCGCGCGGGGACGCTGCTTTCGGAAGTGGAACGGCTGGTTGCGGCGGAAGGGCAGATGCTGCCTTTCGAGCCGCCGCGTTTTGGCGCGGCCGCCACCATCGGTGGAACGGCCGCGTGCGGTCTTTCCGGTCCGCGCCGTTCCCACGCCGGTGCGGTCAGAGACTTCGTGCTGGGTGCGCGCATTCTCGATGGCAAGGGTCAGGATTTGAGTTTCGGCGGGCGGGTGATCAAGAACGTAGCAGGCTATGACGTTTCGCGATTGATGGTTGGCGCGCTGGGCACGCTGGGCGTGCTGCTCGATCTGTCGTTCAAAGTGCTGCCTCGTCCAGCCTCGGAAACGACGCTGCGCTTCGAGATGGATCAGGCGCTGGCCATCCAGACGGTGAACCACTGGGCGGGCCAGCCGCTGCCCTTGTCGGCCAGCGCTTGGCAGGACGGTATTTTGACGCTGCGCTTGTCCGGGACTTCCGCAGGGGTCGCTGCGGCTCGCGCGAAACTCGGAGGAGAGGAAGTCACCGAGGGGGCACGGTATTGGGAGGATCTGCGGGAACATCGGCTCCCGTTCTTCACCGGTGCGAATCTGCGCCGTCTGTCGCTGCCGGGGACCACGAATCCGCTGCAATTGAACGGCCCGACTCTGATCGAATGGGGCGGTGCACAACGCTGGGTGGGTGGTGACGACGATATCGTCGCATTGCGTGCGACAGTCGAGAAGCTGGGCGGCCACGTTACGCAGTTTCGCGGTTCGAAGGACCACGGCGTGTTCCATCCGCTCGCGACCGGTCTCGCCGCCATTCACCGGCGTCTCAAGACGACGTTCGACCCGCACGGTATTCTCAATGCGGGCCGCATGGACAATTTCTGAAGCACTTCGAATCCTGAGTCAGCATGCAAACCAATCTCGCCGATTTCATCAAGGACACGCCGGAAGGACAGGAGGCCGACGCCATCCTGCGCAAGTGCGTGCATTGCGGCTTCTGTCTTGCGACATGCCCCACGTACAACCTGCTGGGGGATGAGCTCGACAGTCCGCGCGGCCGCATCTACCTCATGAAGCAGATGCTGGAAGGAGAGCCGGTTACCGAAAAGACCCAATTGCACCTGGATCGCTGCCTCACTTGCCGCTCCTGCGAAACCACTTGCCCTTCGGGAGTCCAGTACGGACGCCTCGTCGATATCGGGCGCGACCTGGTCGAGAAGTCGGTGGGCCGCTCGAGCGGGGAGGGGCTGAAGCGTTACGTGTTGCGCACCGGGCTCGCGAGTCCCGGCCTGTTCTCCGCTGGATTGGCATTGGGGCGCGCGTTCAAGGCGCTATTGCCCGATACGCTCGCGCGAAAGATTCCTGCCAAGCGCGTCGCGGGTACATGGCCTGCCAGCACGCATGCGCGCACGATGCTGGTGCTGGATGGCTGTGTGCAGCCCGCGCTGGCGCCGGACATCAACGCCGCCACCGCGCGAGTGCTGGATCGCCTCGGCATCGCGTTGGTGAAGGCTGCGAATGCCGGCTGCTGCGGTGCGTTGGCTCATCATCTCAACGCGCAACAGGAGGCGCTGGGTGCCGTGAAGCGCAATATCGATGCGTGGTGGCCGCACGTGGAAGCCGGAGCGGAAGCTATCGTCATCACCGCAAGCGGTTGCGGAACGATGGTGCACGAATACGGACATCTGTTGCGCAACGATCCCGTCTATGCGGAAAAGGCCGAGAGGATCTCCGCGTTGTCGCGCGACGTGAGCGAAGTCATCGGGAACGAGCGGGAAAAGCTGGGCACCCTGTTGCGCGCGGCGAACGGGTCATCCAAGCGCAAGGTTGCGTTTCACTCGCCATGCAGTCTGCAGCACGGCCTGAAGATTCGCGGCCTGGCGGAGGGCTTGCTGCGCGATGCCGGATTCGAGTTGACCACGGTACCGGATGCGCACTTGTGTTGCGGATCGGCGGGCAGCTACTCGTTGCTGCAGCCGGCGCTTTCGCAGGAACTGCTGAAGAACAAGGTGACCGCGCTGGAATCCGGTCATCCGGAAGTGATCGCCACGGCGAACATTGGCTGCCTCACGCACATCGAGTCGGGATCCGCCAAACCGGTACAGCACTGGATCGAACTGCTGGATGCCCGGCTGGGCGCTTGAACTCAGGGGCGCCGCGCGCCTTGGTCTGACCGGGGAGTTCTAGACGCGCCTGTAGAGCAGGAAGCGTTCCGCCTTGTCGCCTGGCCGCGCGACTTCGCGCATGAGTACCCAGTTGCCCGTCAGAACCGGCAGCTTGTCGGTGACACCTTGTACAAGCAGGTTTTGGCACGAGGTCTTGGCGTCGTCCGTCACGCGTTCGAATTTCAGCCCGCCGTGGTAGGCGAACGCTGCGCGCTGGGCATCGCCAAGACCCATTTGCGCAACGCATCCGGCACCCGGCAAGGCCGCCTTGATCGCGGTGGCCGTGGTGCGATAGCTGCGTACGTGATTCATGGCCGGCAGCCAGAGCAGATTGATCAGCATCCAAAGCAGGGTCACGCCCGCGGTCCAATTGACGATGGCGCGTCGGTTGGTGCGCCGCGTACGCGCCACCGCGATCAGCCAGACGAAAGTCAGTGCGAGCGCGAAGATGAATGCGATCCAGGCCATCTCGGGCACATAGCCCGGCGCTTCGCGTGCTGCCCATTTGGCGGCATTGCGCGGAATGCCGGTGAGTGCGCCGGTCCAGATGCTCCAGATGAACAGGCCGAGGAAACTGAACAGGGCCAGGCCGAACCAATCGACGAAACTTGCCAGGCCGCGAGGCAGCCGGTCGAGACCTTGTACGGCCGCGAGGATCAGCGGAACGAGCAGCGGCAAGGCCATGTCGTCCCTCGATTCGCGGATGAAACTGAACGTCACGAGCAACGTGAGGAATGCGACCAGGGGAAGCGCCAGTTCGACGCGTGTGCGCAAGTGCTTCCGGTCTTTCCACCATACCCAGACCGCGATGGGCAGCGCCGGGAGCGCATACCACGGCAGCGTGCGCAGGAAGTACAGGGGCTGGAACGCGCGCCCGCCGGGCTGGAAGCAATGCAGGCCCAGGGCGGTGGGGAGCCAAGCCTGCGCGCTGATTGCACTTCCGCCCAGCATCATCACGGGCCAGACCGCTGCGCAAGCCAGCGTGATGGCCGCTGCGGCGAAAATCCAGCGGCGCGCCGTGCGCTGCCGCCATCCCGGCATCCAGATCATCAGGAAGCAGGGAATGAGCAGCACGGCGAGCGCCGGGGCGAGGCCGGCCGTGAGTGCCACCAATCCGGTGCCTGCGCCGGTGATGAGTCCGCCTTGGCGGGGAGAACCATTGAAGCGAATCAATCCGTAGAGCGCGATCGCCGTGCCCGCCATCGGAGGAAGCGCGAAACTGATTTCGTGTCCGCGCAACAGCAGCCCGAGGCTTCCGATCAGCATCAATACGCTAATCCGCCCCGCACGCGCATCGAGCAGGCGCACAGCCGCCAACGCCAGAAACAGCATCGTGAGCGCAACCCAGAATCCGCTCGCCAACCTGGCGCCGTCGTGCACCGGCAAGAGAGGCGAAAATACCTGCGCGAAGAGCGCGGCGACCCATGCGGCGAATGGCGTCGCCTCTAGGTAAGGAATGCCGGCGATCGATGGAACGATCCAGCTTCCGCCTTCCAGGAGCGAATGAACGACGCCGAACGCGATGGCTTCGTCGGGCTTCCATGGGTCCCGGCCGATGAGACCGGGCACTAGCCATGCGAGGCAGACGATGACGAACAACGCAGTCTTGACGGGCGTGGAAACGCCGTCGAAGACGATGGGTTGCTTCAGTGTCGCGGAGAGATTCTCGCGAGTGCCGCCGGGGGATTCAGCGTTCATGCCGGGAGCTTACTCCACGATGAGGCCGGGCTCGATTCGCGATGTGCCATCAAGCATGGCTGCCAGGTTCGATCGACGCATAGCCGGAAAATAAAGTCATGGCGCGAGGTGTCGTGCGGTGGGTCATTGTAGCGCCGGCGGCACGGACGGAAGATGGCGAGGAAACAGGCAAGGAAACAGGCGAAGAAAAGGCGAGAAAAAAGGCAGCCCGAAGGCTGCCTTTCTGGGGATCGCTCGCCTGCTGCTTACTTCGCAGCTTTGGGCGCCGCAGCGGGCTTCTTCGCGTAGCGCTGGCGGAACTTGTCGATACGGCCGGCGGTATCCATGATCTTGTGCTTGCCGGTGTAGAACGGATGCGATTCGGCCGACACTTCGATTTTCACGACGGGATATTCCTTGCCGTCGGTCCACTTCATGGTTTCCTTGCCCTTGGTATCCAGCGTGGAACGGGTCAGGAATTTGAAGTCGCAGCTAGTATCGAAGAAGATGACTTCGGTGTACTTCGGATGGGTTTCGGCTTTCATGCTCTGTCCTTTATGACCTCTTTGGCGGCGCGGCCTGCCTGTGATCCCAGGCGAGGTTACGCGGGGTTGCCGCCGTCAAGAAGCGAAGTTGAAAACCCGCAATTATGCCAAAAAACGGGTTTGTTATGCAAGTGTTTGAAAGTTGATGCGTTTTGGCCGCCGGTTTGTCTTTCCGGCAGCTATTGAAGCTCGCTACTGGCGCTTCATCGATTCGAAAAACTCGCCGTTTGTCTTGGCTGAGCGCAAGCGGTCCAGCAGGAATTCCGTCGCCTCCATCTCGTCCATGCCGTACAGAAGCTTGCGCAGAATCCACACCTTCTGAAGGATTTCGTTGCCCAGCAGCAGTTCTTCGCGGCGGGTGCCGGAGCGGTTCACGTTGATCGACGGATAGACGCGTTTCTCGGCCATCCGGCGATCCAGGTGGATTTCCATGTTGCCGGTGCCCTTGAATTCTTCGTAGATCACGTCGTCCATGCGCGAACCGGTATCGATGAGCGCTGTTGCAATGATGGTGAGCGATCCGCCTTCTTCCACGTTGCGCGCGGCGCCGAAGAAGCGCTTGGGACGCTGCAGCGCGTTGGAATCCACACCGCCGGTCAGCACCTTGCCGGAAGCGGGGACGACCGTGTTATAGGCACGGGCAAGACGCGTGATGGAGTCGAGCAGGATGACCACATCCTTCTTGTGCTCGACGAGGCGCTTCGCTTTTTCGATCACCATTTCGGCGACCTGGACGTGGCGCGTTGCGGGCTCGTCGAAGGTGGAGGCCACAACTTCGCCTTTCACCGTGCGCGTCATTTCCGTCACTTCCTCGGGGCGCTCGTCGATGAGCAGCACGATGAGGACAACCTCGGGGTGATTCGATTTGATGGCATGCGCCACATGCTGCATGAGCACCGTCTTGCCGGCCTTGGGCGGGGAGACGATGAGGCCGCGTTGCCCGCGTCCGATGGGCGCGATGATGTCGATCACGCGGCCGGTCAGGTTTTCCTCTGCCTTGATGTCGCGCTCGAGGCGCATCATCTTGGTGGGATGCAGCGGCGTCAGGTTCTCGAAGAGGATCTTGTTCTTGGTGTTCTCGGGCGCTTCGCCGTTGACCTTGTCGACCTTCACCAGGGCGAAATAGCGCTCGCCATCCTTGGGCGTGCGGATCTCGCCTTCGATCGTGTCGCCGGTATGCAGATTGAAGCGGCGGATCTGCGACGGGCTCACATAGATGTCGTCGGGACCGGCGAGATACGAGGTGTCGGGCGAACGCAGGAAGCCGAAACCGTCCTGCAGCACCTCGAGCGTGCCGTCGCCGAAGATGCTTTCGCCCTTCTTCGCCTGGTTTTTCAGCAACGCAAAAATGAGTTCCTGCTTGCGCAGGCGGTTGGCGCCTTCGAGGTCGTTCTTGGCTGCCATGTCCACGAGGTCGGACACGTGGAGAAGTTTCAAATCGGAAAGATGCATGAGCTCAAATCACCCACGAGGGGGATGGGAAAAAACGGAAAGGAATGGCCGGTCCGGTTGCGATGGAATCTGGCGCGAAATCTGGCGCGAACAAGGGATTTGCTGCGGAGGGGAACAACCGGATGAGGCCGCAGAATATCGGCTTGCAGGGGCCCTGTCAATCAGCGTTTCGCTCAGGACTTTCGTAAAGGTTCAGGTGTTGGAGTCGATGACGCGATATCGAGTTGTCGGGTCCGCACCGTCGCGAGCGGGCCGCCTCGGCCGCAAACATCCGGCGGCCTTCGCGCCGCGCACCGTCAGATGTTGCTGTCGATAAAAGCCGAAAGCTGGGACTTGGAGAGCGCACCTACCTTGGTCGCTTCGACGTTGCCGTTCTTGAACAGCATCAGGGTGGGTATCCCCCTGATCCCGTACTTGGGTGGTGTGGAAGCATTCTCGTCGATGTTCAGCTTGGCGATCTTGAGCTTGCCCGAATACTCCTTCGCCACCTCATCGAGAATCGGGGCGATCATCTTGCAGGGGCCGCACCATTCGGCCCAGTAATCCACCAGCACGGGCGTTTGCGATTGCAGGACTTCCTGTTCGAAAGTGGTGTCGGTGACGTAAACGATTTGTTCGCTCACATTGGCCTCGCGATGGGAAAGTTGGAAGGACGAAACGAACGTTTCTGAAAAACGATTGTATAGAACTTTTTTATGGTCTTGTGCGCGCAAGGGCCGAATAGGGGCTTCCACCATGTCCGCCAGCCATCCCGTGGCGGGCGACCGGTCGGCTATTGTCCCTTCGGTGCCTTTTCCAGGCCCTTGACCACCGCGCCGGCCGCAATATTGTTCGCCTTGAACCAGCCCACGTTCATTTCGAGCGCGTAGCGGGCGGGGCCGGACGCGCTGTGAGTCTGCTCCGAATGGGGCTGCATGTCGGCGATATTCAGGATCTTGCCCTGCTCGTCCATGAACGCTACGGACAGCGGAATCAAGGTGTTCTTCATCCACATCCCGTGATAGCCGACTTGATCGAACACGAACAGCATGCCGTCGTTCTTGCCCATCTTTTCGCGGAACATCAGACCCTTCATGCGGGTTTCGGTGGTGGCGGCGACCTCGGCATTGATCGCGTGGTTGTCGATCTTGAGCTGAAGAGGTTTGTCGGCGGCGGCCACGGGAATGGACGCATTCAGCCAGAAGCAGGCCAGCGTATAAGCCAGGAGTCGGAGGAAGTTTTTCATCTGTTCAGGATAAGCTATCAAGAAAAAGGATTGTTGGACGCGCACTCTTCAAGGATCAATTTGCGGCGAATTGGGGGGCTTTGCCGTGCAATCGAACGCGCAGTTGCAGGCGCAAACGAACGCGCTCGAAGGCGCAATCACCATCCCGCCGCGCAATGAAATCGAGAGATTGGAGAATGTCATGCGTAGTCTGCTTCTGACCTTGCTCGTATTGAGTGGTTGCACTGCCCTGCCGTCCAGTCCGCCTCCCGAGGTGGATACCCGCGGGCCATTGCCGCCCTCGACGCGGCCGGCCTACAACCTTGCGGGCTATCCGGCGGAGTTCAAGGATGGCTATATCGATGGCTGCGAAACCGCCAAAGGCTCGCAGTTCGGCTGGAAAGATCCGCGCCGCTTCGAGGCCGACAAACAATATCGCCAAGGCTGGCAGGACGGCAATCAGATTTGCGGCGCAAAGCGCTGATTTCCGCAGCTGCCTCCCTGGCCTCGCTTGCTACTTATTTCCTGCCGGTGTGGCCGAATCCGCCGGCGCCACGTTGCGATGCCTCGAAATCCTTGACCACGTTCAGCTGAACCTGCACAACGGGCACCACAATCATCTGGGCAATGCGCTCCAGCGGTTGAATGGTGAACTCCTGCTGGCCGCGATTCCAGACCGAGACGAAGATCTGCCCCTGGTAGTCGGAATCGATCAGGCCCACCAGGTTGCCCAGCACGATCCCATGCTTGTGGCCCAGGCCCGAGCGCGGCAGGATCATTGCGGCGAGGGCCTGGTTGTCGAGATGGATAGCGATGCCGGAGGGGACCAGACTGGTTTCTCCGGGTTTCAGGAGCATGGGGGCTTCGATGCAGGCTCTCAGGTCCAGGCCGGCAGAGCCTTCCGTGGCGTAGCGGGGCAAATCGTCGGCCAATCGCACATCCAGGATGCGCACGTCCAGTTTCTGCATGGGTATCTCAGTTGTTTCCGACGGCCTTCAGCCGGGGAGGGGCAGTCAGTTTTGAAG
>Ga0075366_10001380_pt1 | contig 12168 bp, 13 predicted proteins | sample EndMethybrTD3031_FD_72351 | JGI IMG/M metagenome (GOLD analysis project Ga0075366, IMG submission 72351) | Populus endosphere microbial communities from Tennessee, USA - Endosphere MetaG P. TD hybrid TD303-1 | ecosystem: Host-associated > Plants > Roots > Endosphere | place: USA: Tennessee... | reverse complement strand
CGATCACGGCACGCAGTTGGCGGTAGAGCGCTTCAGGCGCGGTGATGATCAGCGAGTTGGTCGACGGGTCGGCCTGGATGAAGCCGCCGGTCGACGGCCCGGCGCCGGGCTGGACCGGCGAGGTCGACTGCGTCGACGCACCGGACGTGCCGCTGGTGCTGAGGCTGCCGGCGGTCGTTGCCTGCGAGGTCGGCGTGCCCAGGCCGCTCGATGTCGGCGAGGTGCTTCCCGAACCGCCGCCCGAGCCGCCGCCGTACGCCGCTCGCAGCACGGTGGCGAGTTTCACCGAGTCGGCGTTCTTCAGGTACACGACCCAGACGTTGCCGGCGGCGCCGGTGCCTTGCGACGGCCGGTCGAGCTTGTCGACCAGCGCGCGGATCGACGCGAGGCGCGACGCGTTCGGTGCACGCACCAGCAGCGAGTTGCTGCGTGGTTCGGGCATCACCGAGGTGGCGGCCGTGCCACCCACCACGCCGCCGGCGGGCGGTCCGCCCGGCACGCCGGTCGGGCCACCGGCGCTGTCGGTCAGGCGCTGCACGAGCGTCGCGATGTCTGCCGCGACCGCGTACTTCAGCGGAATCACCTCGACATCGCCGGCGGCCGGCACGTCCATCGCCGCGATGATCTTGCCGATGCGCGCCAGGTTGTCGGCGTAGTCGGTGACGACCAGCGTGTTGTTGCCGGGGTTGGCGTTGATCGTGTTGTTCGGGCTGATCAGCGGGCGCAGCACCGGCACGAGGTTGTTCGCGTTCTCGTGCGTCAGCCGGTACACCTGCGTCATCACCTGGTCGCCGCGCCGGCCTGGCTGCTCGCCGATCGAGACGGTGCCGGTCTGCAGCTTCGCGTCGGCCTCGGGAACGATCTTGTACAGCCCGTTGACTTCGACGACCGTGAAGCCGAGCCCGCGCAGCGAAGCGAGGAAGTTCACGTATGCATCGCGCGGCGACAGCGGGGTTTCGCTGTACAGCGTCATCGTGCCTTTCACGCGCGGGTCGACGACGAACTGCTGGTTCAGGATCGCCGACATCGCACGCGCGACCCCTTCGATCTCGGCGTTGACGAAGTTCAGCGTGATCGGCTCGGAGCGCGTGGGCTTCGCAGGCGGGGCGGCCAGCAGCGGGGCCGGGCCGAGCGAGCCGAGCGCCAGCGCGGCCGAGACTGCCGTCGCACCGAGGCGCTGTGCGTTGAGTCGAGAGTTCATGCTCATCCGATCGAAATGACGGACCGTGCGCCGCTGCGCCGCCCGATGATATTCAGCAAGTTCGACAACGCCGACTCGTCGCCTGCGCCAGCGCTTGCTTCGCCGCGAAATCGCACGCCAGACGGGCCCCAGCTGCCGGTGCCGCTGAGCTGCAGCGCGCCTTCGGTCGTCGTCAGGTTCAGGGTCGAGGCGCCAGGATTGGCCGGGTCGCCCGTCAGGCTGATGCGGTAGCTGCCCAGGGTGTCGAGCGTCGTCAGGCGCGACGACACGCCGACCAGGTCGAGGTCGGCCCGGCCGCTGACGAGCACGCGGCCCTGCACCGATTCGATCGTCAGCCCCGGCGACACGAGTCGAGCGGTGCCGCCGAGCTGCAGCGTGTTCCACGGCGTGCCGAGCCCGCCGAGGAACGCGCTCGGCCACTGCCCGACCCAGCCCGACGGCGGCACCAGCGCCACCGTGGTCCGGCCGAAGCCGGGACGAATCTGCAGCACGACGTTGCCGTTCAGGCAGCAGGCGTGGCGGGCCTGCAGCTCGAAGCCGAGGCCGTGCGGCGCGAGCGACCATTCGAGGCGGCCGGGCAGCGAGGCCGCGTCGCGGCTGCCGGGCCCGCCGGTCAGGACGACCACGGCCGAGCCCGACCAGACCGTGCCGCGTGCGTCCGACAGCAGCACCCGTTCACCGGTCGCCGACGCGACGTAGCCGGTCAGCCAGGCGGCCGGCGCAAAAGCGATGAGTGCGACGATCAGGCCGACCACGAGGCCGGCGATCGACCAGCGCATCACCGCACCGCGCGACTTGTCCCACGAGATCTCGGCGTAAGTCGACTCGCCCCAGCCGGTGGCGCCGACGGTCGGGCTCCAGAGCCCGCGGTTGCGCGTGCGTGTGCGTTTGCGGCGGATCACGAGTTGCCTCCCAAACTGACGGTGAGGGAGCCCGTGTAGCCGTTCGGTCCGCGCTGCAGCTGCGCCTCGACCGGGCGGGCGCGCGCGCTGGCGCGGGCTTCGGTGAGCCAGGCGCGCAGCGCTTCGGGGGTCACACCGGTCAGGGTCAGGATCGCGCGGTCGCCCTGCAGGTTCAGACGCGCCTTGTCGCCGAGCCGGTCGGACGCCGCCTTCAGCGCGATGCCGGCCTGAGCGGCGCCGACCGGCACGGTGGCGCGCAGCCCCTGGCTTTCGTTCGCGATGCGCTGCATCTGCTGCAACTGCCCGTCCAATGCATCGAGTTCTGCCGGCGCGCTGCGCGCGATGCGCCACGCCGGTTCCACGAGCAGCGTCCAGGCGATGAACAGCACGAGGATGCCGACGACCAGCGCGATCGCCTGGCGTTCGCGCTTGCTGCGCGAGCCCCACCACGTTTTCGCCTGCTGGCGCAGCGAGACAAGGCCCGTGGAAGTACTGCCTGGAGCCGGCGAATTCATAGGGCACCTCCGGGTCCGCGGTTCGTCGCACGGCTCAAGGTCAGCCGGCCTTCCGACGCGTCGACCTGCCAGCCGCCGGGGCGCAGCAGGCTGCGGAACTGCTCGATCTGGGCATCGCTCCAGCCGTTGGCACTGAAGTTCAGCCGGCCCGGCTCGAAGCGCAGGTTCTCGGCCGGAGGGCGGTCGCCCGGCCAGGCAGAGGCCGCCGCCTGCAGCAGCGTTTCGAAATCGCTGTCGCCGGGTTTGCCGGCCTGCGTGCGCAAGGTCTGCGTTTCGCGCGCGACGACAAGCATCGGATCGCGTTGGATGTCGAGATCGCTGACGCGCGGAAACGCCTGCTTCGCGAGGCTGCGCATCTCGGCGCGCTTGGCGTCGATGGTGCTGCGCTGATGCCAGGCCCACAGGTTCAGGCCGATGATCTGCGCCGCAGCGAGCGCCAGTACGCCGATGCGGACCGGCCGCCATTCGGGACTGAAGAACTTGCGCAGCGAATCGCGCAGTGCGCGGGCACCGCGGGTGCGCTGCGTGAGGTCGAACTGGCGCAGGTTCCAGAGGCTGCGCGCCGCCTGCAGCAGCCGCTCGCCGGGTGGCATCACCGGCACCGGGCCGCCGAGCCACTGTTCGGCCGCCGACGCCGCGCCCGGCGTTGCGCTCCAACGGGTTCCGGCCGGTGCCGGGTTGGGCACCAGCGCGCGCGCCAAGCCGCCTTGCAGCCGCACGCTCGCGACGCCGTCGGCATGGGCCCAGTTCAGCGCGATGCCATGCGTCGAGCGGCCGCCGTCGGGTTCGATCTCGGCGAAGTGGCCGATCGGCGGGTCGTCCGGCCAGGCCATCGGCACAACCCGGTCGACGAACACGTCGGCCTTCTCGAGCACCGCGAGTTCGTTGCGCAGCCAGCGCTGGTCGACCGCGGCGATCCAGGTCGGCTGGCCGGCGCTTGCCTGCGGCGCGACCGCAAGATGGACCGATTCGGCATCTTCGAGCAGGGCGTCTTCGAGCACGCCGACGAGCGCGGCGCGCAGCCGCGCGGCGGGCGCCTTCGGCAGCGTGATGCGGTGCCAGCTCACGTCGGCATCGCCGAGCACCGCGACCACGGTGTTCGCCTTGGGGAGCAGCGAGGCAGCCGTGCCGCCTTGCAATTGAAGCATCAGGCCGTCGGGCGTGGTGACGAACTCGTACTCGGTGGAGAGCCCCGAGGCTTCGCTTTCAGTCGCGGCCGGGCTGCGCGAACTGAGCCGCTGGCGCGATGGAAGCTGGATGACGAGTGTCGACATGAACGAGGCGTGGCGAGGGTTGGCGCATTGTAGGCACGCGATCGCTACAGGCCGTAGCGAATCAAGGACTTACGGGATACATCCTGTGGTTTGCAGACAGCGTCGTTCGCGCCGATGCGAACCTCAGGATCCCGACGATTCGCGGCTCGAGATGCGCTCGCGTTCGAGCACCTTGGGGATCGGCGCCACCCGCTGGACCAGCGAGCGTTCCTCCAGAATGCGATCCGCCAATCGGAGACGGCCGCGGACTTCGAAGAAGTTGCTCTTCACGTCGACCTTGGCCCTGGCCAGGTCGAGGGCAGGCGCCTGGGTCTTGACCTTCGAGAGGTCGGCGAAGGGTGTGCGTTGACGCACCTGAAGTATCCATTCGGCGGTGCCCGGGTCGCTGAGTACCGCCAGCAGCACCTCGCGCGGCGCCGTATTGATGTTGACCAGGGTGGGGCCAAGCGCCTTCGGCAAGAGCGCGACATAGGGCTCGAGGGCAGCCACCGAAGCGGCGTCGATGCCGAGCCATGTGAGTTGCGAAACCCTGGTTGGCTCCAGCGGCGCGTTGGCTGCGCCAGCCCTCGCCTCGCTCATGCCTTTCGCGATGCGCCCTGGCACGCTGCTGTCGATACCGAGCGCCCCGCACAGCCGCTCGAGCTTGGCGATCTCGGCGTTGTTGGGGGTGCTGGTGACCGTGTCATCGAACAAGCTGTTCAGGTTGTAGCGACCTTGCACGTCGGTGATGGACCCCGACAGGAACGCTTCCGGACCGTCCTCGGTGTTGTTGTCCTTGTCGGCGGCAAGAAAGGTCGAGAGGCGCGCTTCGGCCAGCGGAACGGCCCACGGCTCGGTCAGCGCGGTTGCTTTGCCGGTTTTCATGTCTTCGCGCAGGATCAGTTTGGCCCAGTCGAGCGCGCCGGAGAGGATCCACTCCGCCTGTGTCCGTCCACGCTCGGCTGCTTCGACCTGCACGGCGCGCCATTGCTGCCACACCATCGATGCGGCCAGCGTCGCGATCAGCGTGACGATGATCATCGCGGTGAGCAGCGCGGCGCCGCGCTGGCGGGCGGGCAGCGCGCGAGGAGGGCGGGCGGTCGTCGTCATTGCGTCAAAGTTTCAGTAGCACGTCGCGTGTCAGGTCGCCGCTCATGCCGCTGCCGGGGGCGAAGCTGATGACGAGGCGTACGCCGTCCGGCCGCTCCTGCCGCGGCTGTTTGCCCGTTCCGCCACCCGCCGGATCGCCGGTCGACTGGCAGTTGCTCCACGAGTTGCTCCGATAGCAATAGACCTGCCACTGCGCGATCCCGGTCAGCGTGCGCAGCTGGCCGGCTTCGCCGCCTTGCAACTGCTGGCTGCGCAGCCAGCTGTCGGTCAACGCCGAGCTCGTCGTGACGATGGGCCCGGCCCATCGCTCGAGCGAGCCGTTGCCGGCGATACCGTTCGCGTCCGGCCGCAAGGTCCACGCGATCATCTGCACTCCGGTCGGCGTGCGCCGCGCGAAGCGCACGGTGGCTCCGTCGAACGAGAAAATGTCCGGGATCGCCACGGTATCGTGGATCGACAACAGGTCCTGCTCCCACTGCGCGATCACGGTGTTCAATCGAAGCGTGCGCTCGAGCCGTTCCTGGCTCGCTGCGCGTGTGCGCACGACACCGTCGACGCCTTGCCAGGCCATCACCGCCATGATCGCCATCACGAGCATCGCGACGAGAACCTCGACGAGCGTGAAGCCGCGGACCCCACACGGGCTGACGCGCGCCTTTCTCATTTGCGCATCACCGTCGAGAACGTCAGGATCGGCTGGCCATCCTCGCTCGACATCACTGCATCGACGCGGACGAAGTTCGGGTTCGGGGTCGGCCGCGCAACCAGCTTTCCCCGGTAGTTCAGCCCGAGCTGGCTGCAGCCGAAGTCGGTGTCGCCGATCGGCGGCGTCACGTTCATGAGGCGCTGCTCGGTCAGCCGGTTGTCGGCGCACCATTGCGCCGCGCTGGCATCGGCGAGGCGCTGGCTGTTGTTGGTCAGCGCGCCGGCCGCCTTGATGCCGGCGCCGAGCGTGATCGCGACGATCGCCAGTGCGACCAGCACTTCGATCAGCGTGAAGCCGCGTGAGCTGTGCATGGCGGGCCGTCGCAGGGTCAAGGCGTGCTCACGGTCTGATCGGCGCTGACGACGAACGGGCCGAGCCCGTCAGTATCGAGCAGCAGGCGCTGGTCGTCGAGCCTCAGCACGATGCGCTGCGCGCCGATCATCGGTTCAGGGCCGAGCAGCACTGCGCGTGCGCCGACCACTTCGGCGCTGACGCCACGGTTCAGCCATTTCGACGGCAAGCCGGTCGTCGCCGGCAGGCCGATGAATCGGAAACCTTCGGCCCCGACCTGCTCGGGCCGCGGCTCCCAGCTCGCCGGCAGGCCCGACGCGCGTGCTTCGGTGCGCGCCGCTTCGAGCAGCGCCACGAGGCGTGCGCCTTCGTGCTCGAGCCGCGTCGCGGCCGGGTCGCGCAGCGCCAGGCTCGCGACCGCGCTCGCGATCGCGATCAAGGCGACCACGACCAGCAGTTCGATCAGCGTGAAGCCCGAGCGGGGCGCCACGCGCGCGCCGTTCATCTCACTGCCAGCTGCCGATGTCGGCGTTCTTGCCTTCGCCGCCGACCGTGCCGTCGGCGCCGAAGCTGTAGACATCGATCTCGCCCTTCAGGCCCGGGTTCGCATACTGGTACGGGCGGCCCCACGGATCGTTCGGGAGCTTGTCGAGGTAAGGCTTCCAGTTCGGCGGGATCTGGCCGCTGGTCGGCTTCGCGACCAGAGCCTGCAGGCCCTGGTCGGCCGTCGGGTAACGCTGATTGTCGAGTTTGTAAAGTTTGAGCTGCTGCATCAGGTTGTTGACGTCGGTGCGCGCCGCGGTGACGCGCGCATCGTCGGCGCGCTCGAGCACGTTCGGCACGATCAGCGCCGCGAGCACGCCGATGATCACGACCACGACCATCAGCTCGATCAGCGTGAAGCCGCGGGCAAAGCCGCGAGCAGTGCGCGTGTGTCGCGCGAGGTTCTTGGGCAACATCATCGGGAAGTCCAGCTGGCCCGGCTGGTCGCCGGACGTGGGTTGCGAAGTTGTTGAATCATAATCTTGCATGGTTGCGCGACTCACGGCGTTCGTCATTTGGGCTCTGGTGGCTGCCACTGCAGTGTTCTGGGGCCTGCGGTTGCTGGTGCGTGCGCCGGCTGCGCCGTCGTATGCAGTCGCGGTCGGCGATGCAGCCGCGGTGCGTGCGGATCTGTCGCGGGTGCTCGGCAGTGCGCCGGTCGCCGCAGCCGCTGCGGTGGTTGCTCCCGAAGTCAGCTCGCGGTTCAAGCTGATCGGCATCATGGCTCCAAAGGGCGCGCAGGCTGCGGTCGCCCCGACCGGCAGCGGCGTGGCACTGATCGCAGTCGACGGCAAACCGCCGAAGGCGTTCGTTGTCGGTTCGCCGCTCGATGGCGACCTGGTGCTGCAATCGGTGAGCTTGCGTACGGCGTCGATCGGCCCGGCGCAAGGCGCCGCGTCGGTCAAGCTCGAATTGCCGCCCCTGCAGGCTGCTGCGACCGGCACCTTGGCGCCATTGGCCAGCGGCTCACCTGGCGCGGGTACGCCCGCCCCGCCGCCGGTTGCTGCACCGCAACCGGTACCGTCGCGCCCCGGTCTCGCGCCGACGCCGATGCCGCCCACGCAGGCGATGCCGGCACCGATGCCGCCGCCGGTCCAGGCCCAGCAGAATCCGCCCGTCGTGGCGCCGCCCCCGCAGCGCGACCCGAATCTGCCGACGAAGTAATCAGGACGTCGTGCGCCTGGTCGTGGTCGGCAGACCCCCCGGCCCGGAGGCGGGGAGGTCGGCGGGTCCCGAGATCGGCGGCAGCGCACCGGGTCGGGACATGGTGGGCAGTGCGCCCGGGCGGGTCGGCGCCTGCAGCGCCGCGGACGGTTCGATCGTCGAGTTCATTCCGCCCGGATGGGTCGGCCCGGCGTCTTCGCCTTCGGCCACCTCGCTGAGCAGCGCTGCGGCGCTGCGAACGAGCGGCCACGCGAGCGTGGCGCCGGTGCCGTCGGTGCTTTCCATACCGAGCTCGAGCAGGGCCGACGCGTGGAACAGCGTCAGCGCCTGGTCGAGGCCCTGGTGGCTGTGACTGCGTGCGTACACGCAATAGTCGGTGACGGCCGGCGCAATGCGCGCTGCGACCAGCAGCGCCGCACAAGCCGGCATGCCGTCGACCACCACCAGGTGGCGCTTGCTGCCGGCGACGAGCATCACCCCGACCATCATCGCCATCTCGAAGCCGCCGAACGCGGCGAGCACTTCGACCGGATCGATCACATCCTTGTGGCGCGCTTGCGCGGCCTGAAGGATAGACATCAGGTGCGCCAGTTCGCGCTCTTCCATGTCGGGTCCCGAGATCAGCAGGTCGCTGAGGCGCGCACCGGAAAGGCGCGACAGCACCAGCGCCGCGCTCTGGTGCGAACCGACGCCGATGCCGGCACACGCGACCGCATTGCCCGCGAGCGAATCGGCGATCTCCATGCCGGCGCGGATGGCTGCGTGCGCCTGGTCGATCGACATCGCGGAGGTCACGCGCGAGTTGCGCGTGCCGTGCGCGATCTTGCGCGCGAGCAGCCGCGCATGCGGCGCGACCGACTCGGCGACGCCGCAGTCGACGACCGAAAGCTCCAGCCCCTGGATGCGCGCGAACACCGCGACCGGCAGCTGCGAAGTCAGCAGCTGGTGCGCGAGCTGCGCGGTCGACTGGCGACCGGACGCCGCCATGCCGTCGACGGCAAGCCCGTGGTCAGCTGCGAAGATCGCGATCTGCGGCGTGCGAAAGCGCGGCTTCAGCGTGTTCTGGATCAGCCCGAGTCGCACCGCGAGTGGTTCGAGCTCGCCCAAACCGCCGGTGGTTTCGGCGCGGCGCTGCAGCTTCTTGCGCAGCGCCTGCTCCATCAGCGGATTGGACGTGGGCGTGATGAGCGAACGATTGACCGACATGGCGCAATTGTGAGGCTCGGGGCGGGCGGGCGGCAATCAGGGCGCTTTGCGCGCGGTCAACGCAAGAACAGCCGATAGACCGGATTGTCGGTCTCGTCCTCGCAGGGGTACGCGAGGCTTTCGAGGAAGTCGCGGAAGCTTTTCTTGTCGGCGCGCGGTACCTGGATGCCGACCAGAATCCGACCGTAGTCGGCACCTTGGTTGCGGTAGTGGAACAGGCTGATGTTCCAGTCGGGGTGCAGGGTCGAGAGGAAGCGCATCAGCGCGCCCGGTCGCTCCGGGAAGATGAAGCGGTACAGGCGCTCGTCCTTCGCGAGTGCGCTGCGGCCGCCGACCATGTGGCGCACGTGCTGCTTCGCGAGCTCGTCATCGGTCAGGTTCAGGGTCTCGAAACCGTGGCGCGTGAAATTGCGCGCAAGCTTGTCGGACTCGCTTCGGTTGATGGTTGCCAGGCCGACGAAGACGTGAGCGACCTTCGCGTCCGAGATCCGGTAGTTGAACTCGGTGACCGCGCGGGGGCCGAGCAGTTCGCAAAAGCGTTTGAAGCTGCCGCGCTCTTCGGGGATGGTCACCGCGAACAGCGCTTCGCGCTCCTCGCCGACCTCGGCGCGTTCGGCGACGAAGCGCAGCCGATCGAAGTTCATGTTCGCGCCGCAGGTGATCGCGACGAAGGTCTTGCCCTTGCAGCGATGCTTGTCGACGTACTGCTTGATCGCCGCAACGCTCAGTGCGCCGGACGGTTCGAGGATGCTGCGCGTGTCCTGGAACACGTCCTTGATGGCCGCGCAGGCGGCGTCGGTATCGACGACGACGTACTCGTCGACCAGATCGCGCGCGATGCGGAACGTTTCGGTGCCGACCAGCTTCACAGCGGTGCCGTCGGCGAACAGGCCGACATCGTGCAGCTGCACCCGTTTGCCCGCCTTCACCGAGCGCAGCATCGCGTCCGAATCGTTCGTCTGCACGCCGATCACCTTGATCTCGGGGCGCACCGACTTGATGTACGCGGCAACGCCGGAGATCAGCCCGCCACCGCCGATCGCGACGAAGATCGCGTCGATCGGCGCCTGGTGCTGGCGCAGGATCTCCATCGCGATCGTGCCCTGGCCGGCGATAACGTCCGGGTCGTCGAACGGGTGCACGAACGTCAGGCCGTGTTTCTTCTCGAGCTCGAGGGCGTGGTTGAAGGCGTCGGTGTAGCTCTCGCCATGCAGCACGGCATCGCCGCCGAGTGCGCGTACAGCGTCGACCTTCAGCTTGGGCGTGGTCACCGGCATGACGATCAGCGCCTTGCAGCCGAGTTGCCGCGCGGCGAGCGCAACACCTTGCGCGTGGTTGCCGGCCGATGCGCAGATCACTCCCCGCTGCAGCTGCGCGGCGCTCAGATGCGCCATCTTGTTGTACGCGCCGCGCAGCTTGAAGCTGAACACCGGCTGGGTGTCTTCGCGCTTGAGCAGCACGTGGTTTGCGACGCGCTCTGACAGGTTGCGGGCCAGCTCGAGCGGGGTCTCGCTGGCGACGTCGTAGACCTTCGCGGTCAGAATCTTCTGCAGGTAGTCGGACAAAGACAGGCCGGTGCCGCGCAAGCTCGCGGATCGTTTCGGGGTCTTCTCTCGCGCGGGCGCCATGCCGTCTCCTGCTGCCGTGAAATGCGGCGGCGCATCATACGTCGGTCACCGTCGTGGCCCTGTCGTGGCCCCAGAGCGAGCGCGCAGAAAAAAGCCCAAGGCATTGCTGCCTTGGGCTGAATCCACCAATGGAGGAGGTGGAGGAGACAATCGGCTCGGGGGTTGAAGATCGGCGCGATCTGCAGCGCACTTCCCGAATAGAAACCAGTGTATGTCGTTTCATGCTGCGCTGCAATATCCGCAGGCAGGGACTTCGTGGTGAGAGTGCTCGAATCACGCAGCGTGCCGGCAGAATGTCGGGCACAGTGCCCTGCAACGGTGCACGGCTTCGGAGAACTCGACGATGGAATGCACGATCGACTGGATGCCTGCGAACGGAATGGCGTTTTCGGCGCAGACCGGCAGCGGCCACTTGCTGACGATGGATGGTGCGCCCGACGGCGGCGGCCACAACCTCGCGCCGCGGCCGATGGAAACGGTGCTGGCCGGGACCGGCGGTTGCACCGCGTATGACGTGGTCTTGATCTTGAAGCGAGGCCGGCACGACGTGCGCCGCTGCCGTGTCGTCGTGACATCGGAACGCGCACCGACCGATCCGAAGGTGTTCACGAAGATCAACCTGCACTTCATCGTCAGCGGACCTGGGCTGACCGATGCGGCAGTGGAGAGGGCGATCCACTTGTCGCACGAGAAGTACTGCTCAGCGACGATCATGCTCGGCAAGACGGCCGAGGTCACGACGAGCTTCGTGATCGAGAACGAATGAGTCGCGGACGCGATACGCGCCGGCAGTCGTCAGACGTGATGCGCGGTCGTCGTCATCACCTTCGCCGCGGCGCGCATCGCCCAGCGGATCGGCGCGGGCAGCGGCAGGCCGCCTGAGCGCTCGGCCGAGGCCGCGTGCGCGGCCTCGTCATCCTTCATCTGTCGAACGATCGCGCGCGATGCGCTGTCCTGCTCGGGCAGTCTTTCGAGGTGACCGGCAAGGTGTCGCTCGACCTGACGCTCGGTCTCCGCCATGAAGCCCAGGCTGACCGCGTCCCCGGCCCGACCAGCGACAAGCCCGATCCCGAAAGCGCCTGCATACCAAAGCGGGTTGAGCAGGCTCGCGTGCGTGCCGAGTTCGCGCAGGCGCTGGCGCGTCCACGCGAGATGGTCGGTTTCTTCGCGCGCAGCCAGTTCGAATCCGCGCCGCAGCGCTGGGTTGCGCGTGCTCAATGCTTGCGCGCTGTAGAGCGCTTGCGCGCACACCTCGCCGACATGGTTGACGCGCATCAGTGCGCCCGAGAGGCGGCGTTCGGCATCCGACAACGCGGGAAGGGCGCCGCGAGCCGGGGTCGGTCGCTGCGAGTGACTGGCGCCGCCGACGGTTCGCAGCGCCTCATCAGCGGCGGTCAGCAGTTCGTCGAAGAGTGGGGGGCGTGAGGTCGGCATCTCGATCGCGCAAGGCAGTGTCAGCCGAGGATATCTCAGGGTATTCGACGAGCGGGTGCGGGGCACATTTTGGGTCGTCGGCGACCGCTCTGGCTCTCGTTGTGCTCAGACAACATAAAGGCCTTTTTTGGCCGCCAAGCCTTTCCAGCACCGGGCCCCTCTGGTGCAATACGCACAACTTCCGCTGAGGGGGTTGTGCCTGATCTGCCCAACGA
>Ga0075366_10001379_pt1 | contig 12169 bp, 5 predicted proteins | sample EndMethybrTD3031_FD_72351 | JGI IMG/M metagenome (GOLD analysis project Ga0075366, IMG submission 72351) | Populus endosphere microbial communities from Tennessee, USA - Endosphere MetaG P. TD hybrid TD303-1 | ecosystem: Host-associated > Plants > Roots > Endosphere | place: USA: Tennessee... | reverse complement strand
TAATGTGAGGTCTAAGCTGGACGCAACCCAGGTTGCAGGATATGATGACGGGACTGATTTCGATTGGTACGGCGCGGCTACGCGGCCTGGGTTCATTTTTGACAATCAATTGAGCGTAAGCAACGCCACAGACAAAACAAACTTTTATGTTTCGGGAGGGTATACCAAGCAGACGGGCTTTATCATCAACGACCAGTTCATTCGTAAATCCGTGCGGGTGAATCTTGAAACGAAAGTATTTAACTGGCTTAGCATCGGTACACAAACTTTCGCTACTTTGAATGATTATTCCGGGGCTTCCCCGGATCTGCGGAGCATTCAGCTTTACAGTCCGCTGAATACGCCGTTCTCTTCATCGGGGGCAATTAATCTTACGCCCAACGGATCAATAAACAATCCGTTTTTAGGTACTTACGGAAATGATCTTGATCATCGGAATACGATTTCCGGCAACTTTTACGGCATCTTGAATATACCGGGTGTTGATGGACTGAGCTACCGAGTCAACTTTGGTAACAATTACTATTGGAACCAGCGTTATACCGCCAATCAATATTCCGCGAATTTTACGGGCGCCGTAGGTAAGTCTAACGATGATACCTATGATTACAGTATTGACAATATCCTGAACTATAACCGGACATTTAACCAGGTGCACAAGATCGATCTTACCCTGGTTTATGGGGCAAGGCAACTGGAATTCCAAAGTACAAACGCAACAGGTACAGGTTACAATAATATAGCGCTGGGCTACAACAGTATTCAGCAGGGACTGATCCTGAAAAACACCTCCAATGCATACAGTGATGAGTACAATTACCAAACCGGGCGCTTGAATTACGGCTATAAAAGTAAATATCTCCTGACCGCGACGATCAGGCGCGATGGCTATTCAGGATTCGCGGCAAACAAAAAATTTGGTCTTTTCCCCTCAGTTGCGGCTGCATGGGTCGCCAGCAATGAACCATTTTTTAAACTGACATGGGTGGACGACCTAAAGTTCCGTGCCGGCTACGGTTCAAACGGAAACCTGACCAACCGCTACGCTTCTTTGGCAACCGTGTCACAGGGCGCAGCTTACGTGTTCGGAGATAATGGTGCCACGCTGTTCGGTCAACAGGTGACTTCATTATCCAACAGCGACCTGTCCTGGGAAACCACAACGGGTATCAACGTGGGCGTTGACTTCAGTTTTCTGAAGGGCCGGATCAGCGGTACCATCGACTGGTATAATACAAATACGAACGACTTATTGTTCAATGTCAAAATTCCAACCATCACCGGTTTCGGATCTATCAACACCAACGTCGGCAAGTTAAATAATACCGGCACGGAAATCAGTTTAAATACAGTCAACGTACGCCTCAAAGATTTTCAGTGGAGGAGCACGATCAATTTCGCCAGCAACAAAAATAAGATCGTCGCTTTGACAGGCTCGGGCGACCTGGTGACCAGCAACTTGTTTATCGGACAGCCCCTGGGCGCTATTTACAATTACCAGACCAATGGCATGTGGCAAATCGGAGAAACTCCGATTGCTGGATTTTATGTTGGTGGTAACAAGCTTGTTGACCAAAACGGCGATGGTAAGATCACTTCGGATGACCGCGTGATCCTGGGCCATACAGAGCCTGCTTACCGTTTCAGCGTCGGCAACACTTTTTCTTATAAACAGTTCACCCTGTTTGCTTTTGTCAATTCGGTACAAGGCGGTAAAAATGGCTATTTAGGTTATAACAACCCCTGGTCAGATCTAGGCATACAGCAGGGGGACAACGCGATCAGGAACAATTGGTTTTCCGGTACAGACTATTGGTCTCCGCGAAATCCCGGGGCCACGTATAGGGTAACAGGCAGCGTACCGGCGACAGACCCGGGCCTTTATCAGGACCGGAGTTTCATACGGCTGCAGGAAGTTTCTTTAAGCTATGATTTCAGCACCAGGCTGACCACTAAATTGGGGCTTAAAAACCTTAGGTTGTATATCACTGGTAAAAACCTGGCAACCTGGACGAAATGGACAGGCTGGGATCCGGAATCGATACAAGGATTGGCTTACGGAGCAGCGCCCGTGATTAAAGCGTATGCATTAGGTTTAAATGTTACATTATAATTAAAAAGAGATGAGAAACATCCATAAGTTTTTGGTCTGTACGCTGATATTTTGTACAGTTTCATGTAAAAAAAGTTATTTAGATGAAGTGCCTTTAGATTTCGCCAGTACCGTCAACTCTTTCAAAACGGCGCAGGATTTCAACGCTTCGATCTATAATTTATATAGTGCCGTTCGCACGGAGTTCTATAGCTCCGATGAGCAGAGCCCGTTCGATTACATCTACGGATTGGACCTGGTATACGACGGGCAGCCAAGCGGCCCGCAACGTTTCAATGATTACGCTGTTTCAACTAATCCCAGCAATAGTTATTTAACGTCCCACTGGACCCGACTATATAAAATCATTTCGGAATCGAATACCATTTTAAGCAGGCTGCCTGCATCTTCCGTGACCGGGGCCGATCTGGTCTTCATACAGGCCAATGCCAGGTTTTTCAGAGGATTTGCCTATCGTACGCTGGCTTATTTATACGGGGGCGTGCCGCTCGTGTTACAAGAAGTGACCTCCCCGAAAACGAATTATACCCGTGCTACCCAGGCCGAGGTATATGCTCAGGCCATCAGCGATCTGGCTTTTGCCTCGACTAGCCTGCCGGCTATCAATACGGTGAAGGACGGTCAGGTCTCGAATCTTGTCGCCTACCATTTTCTTGCAGAAGTTTACCTGGCCGCCAAGCAATATACCAATGCAATCACAGCCGCGACGGCGGTAATCAGCAATCCAAATATGGCCCTGATGAACTCGCGTTTTGGTTCGCAAAGCACCGATCCCGGTGACGTGTACTGGGATCTCTTCCGGCCAAAAAACCAAAACCGGAGTGCCGGAAATCGAGAGGCCATATGGGTCATCCAGTTTGAGAATGATGTTCCCGGGGGATCTTCCTCGGCTACCGCTATCGCCGGTTCTTACCAGTTAGAACGCCAATGTGCGCCGCTGACGCGGGATGTGACTCTGGCAGGCGGAAAAAAGCCTTTTCTATGGCCGGTATCCGATTACACTGGGGGGCGCGGTATCGGATGGGCAATTTCCACGAAGTATTTTACGAACACCATCTGGCAGAGCGATTTTAACAATGATATGCGCAATTCAAAATACAATTTTGTGCGGCAGTTCACTTATAATGATCCCAATCAGCCGGCATTTTTTGGTCAGACCATTTCGACGGAAAACCCTCCCGCAGGTGTGACTGTACCAAGCCGGGTCTTTTACGCCTATCAATCCAAATGCACAACACCCGGTCGTCATCCGTCAGCCTTGTACCTAAATGCTACCACAGGCCTCTTGAGCTCCGCGGCCGGCGGAACCTATGCCGATCAGTATATGTGTAGGTTAGCCGAAACCTACCTGATCCGTGCGGAGGCATATTTAGGTGCAAATGACCCTGGGAATGCCGCAGCTGATATTAATATCGTGCGCGCCAGGGCAAACGCTTCATCGGTTTTGCCGGCTAATGTGGATATCAATTATATCCTTGATGAGCGGATGCGGGAATTGGGTATCGAAGAAAAGAGGAGGCTCACGCTTGCCCGTTTGGGTTTGGTTTACGATCGTACCGTTAACGTGGCCCATAACCCGGTCGCAGCGAATGTTAAACCTACCAGCAATTTGTGGCCTATCCCGCAAAGCGAGATCGAAAGCAATAAGGACGCTGTTTTGACGCAAAACCCTGGTTATTAAATATGAACTTTAAGATAACTTTAGCCTGCCTATCCATGCATTTCTGCCTGTCCGCATTTTGCGGGCGGGCATTTGCTCAGTCAGTTACGGCCCCCTTACCCTATATTTTGGATATGGTACATAATAACCCGGGGGAAGCGCCGTATGACACCAAATACAATGACCCCGTCTATATGAAATCGCAGGGCTTTAACGGGATGGTGACTCATTGGTTTGTTAATTGTGCCATTACCTATGACAATTTTGAAAAAGACATCGTACCGCAGAACACCAAGGAAAGAAACTGGATATTAAATAAGGCGGCTGAAATCGACAAAGAACTGGCTGAGTGCAAAAAAGCCGGAATGGCTGTTTATCCTTTTACCGATTTTATTGTATTTCCACAATCGGTATGGGAAAAATATGCCGCTGAACTGACGGGTACCGGTAAAGTAGCCGGAACCGGCGGAATGGACGCACGATCAAAAAAGCCTAATATGCAAAGTAAGCGCACGCAAGATTTACTGCGCGCGCAAATTGCCGGGATTTTTGACCGGTTTCCTCAGTTGGATGGACTGACATTGCGTTTCGGTGAAACCTATCTTCAGGACGCCCCTTATCACGTGGGGGGCGGACCTATCCGGGATGGTAAGGAAGGGATGGAAGACCAAGTCACCATGATCAATATATTGCGGGATGAGGTTTGTGTAAAAAGGAATAAAAAGCTTTTCTTTCGGACTTGGGACTTTGGCTATAACTTTCACAATAACCCCGAATATTATCTGGCAGTAACCAACAGAATTGAACCACACCCCAACCTTATATTCGTGATCAAATATCAACAGGATGATTTCCATCGAATGACCCCTTTTAACCCCACCATAGGCATCGGCAAACATTATCAATTGGTAGAAGCGCAATCACGGATGGAAGCTTATGGTAAAGGCGCTCATCCCTATTATACAGCCAAAGGTGTAATCGACGGCTGGCCGGAAACGAAATACGAGATCGCCTATGGCAGGCATGAATTTACCGGGAAGCTGAACGATCCGGCTAATCCACGCGGCATAAAAGATATATTGAACAAAGGTCTTTTAAAAGGGGTGATGACCTGGTCAAATGGAGGCGGTTGGGATGGCCCCTATATCAAGGATGAACTATGGACCGACCTCAATACCTATGTCGTTTCCCAATGGGGGCAGCACCCGGAACTGTCCGAAGACACCTTGTTTTACAGGTTTGTAGCAAAATTGGGTTTATCGGGCTATCAAGCGGACCTGTTTAGGCAATTATGTTTACAGAGCATTGAAGGTGTAAGGAAAGGTCAATTAAACAGCTATGTGTCAAACTCAGTTTGGTGGACCAGGGACCAATATTTTACTGTGAGCGACAATCGGACGGTCATTAGAGAAGTTATCGCTGCGAATAAAGAAAAGGAGGTACTTGCTGAAAAGGCAGAAGCTTCTGCTATTTGGCGCAGCATTGAAGCGATATCGAAACAGCTCCATTTAATTAACAAAGAACGGCAGGAGGCGCTGGAAGTTTCCTGTACCTATGGCCGCATTAAATACGAACTGATCGAACAAATGTGGATCATGATGCTCCAAGATGCAAAGGATGGCGAAAAAAACACCCAAGTACTTAGATCGGCGCTCAAACGTTACGATGAATTATGGGCTGAATGGCATTATCTGAAGTCATCAAGTAAATATTGTGCGACCTTGTACACCGATCGGGCCTTCCGAAATAAAACACAGGGGAGCATAGGAGAATTGGTCGCGAAACTCAGATTGATCGTTAATAAACAGTAACTGCAGTAGAGGTAGACCAGATTTGATGGACGGCATAGATGAAGAACCCGCGTCGGTATCCTTTTGCTCATCCGGAATACTTACAATTCGCAGTAATAGGCCGTTATGGTAGGCCCAATTATTTTAGCCACCACAAGAGCTTTTCCCAAGGGTATTGGACTAATCAATCGGTTAATAATTTGAAGAGAGGCCTCAAAGGGAGTTTGCATTAGTTTTTGCGTTAACATTTGAGAGGTCCGTCATGAATAGCGAGGGCGTTTTTTCCACTCAGGAGATTAATTTAAAATCGGCCCCTTAATTCCCCGGTAAGGGTGAATCGTGCGCTAATTTTGTCCTGAACAAATCATTTATCTATGGAAAATCTTGAAAATAAAAGTTTTAAGTCCTGCGCATCAGTGTAAGTAGCTTGCGGCGTCATTAACCATGTTCATATTTTCCACACCGCATCAGGTTGCCGACCAGCATTTGCTGGGTACAAAAAAGGCTTTGAATATCATCACCGGATACGCCTTCAAGCAGGCGGCTGTTCGTTCAAACGATAATCGATGATTTGCGGATAGCCCTGCTCAGCAATTTATTCGCTAAGTCCTTGCTTACTTCCGTACGGGGCCGGTCAACATGGTAATGGTCATCAGGCAGCTACATTTGATGCGGTTCAGCTTATCATACCCTGATGTGTCCTAAGTCTGTAGCCGTCACGATTAAATACATTGCTTTTTGAATGCCCATTTCCAGATCTGCATCAACGCTATCTATAAAATAACTGTTGGTGCTAAACGTCATACAATTATGCATAAAGAAATCCATAATTGCGTTTTTACCCTTACGTCCTATCAAAGGGATACGATTTAAATCGCCAGTAGTTAAAAGCATTAACTGAGATGCCCGGCAAACACCTATTTCCTTCAAAGCATTTTTCGTCAATGCAGTAAATTCGGCTATTTCATCTATAAGGTAATCTCCCATGTATCTATCTATTAGGTGTGGGTTATTTCAACCCTGGTGATCTGTACTCCGCCAATCACATTTTAATGATTAGCCTTCACAAGGCTTTATCTCTTCTTTGTATTTATATAGTTTGAACTTGTTCCTCATCCCTAAGTGGCTGATGCGCTACTTCTTTATTCAAATTATTAAATTCTGCAAGGCGAAAATTGGTTTACTGACGACAAATATAAATGACACAAATGCGAGTTTTTATTCAACCTTTAGTCGATTTATCTCACATTCCCCATCAGTGATAATTACATCGCCGATTACTGTGAGAAACTGCGCCATTACGGCGCTATGCTTTTTCTATGGGTGGTAAAAGCAGTATTCGGTATTTTGCTCCAGGTTTGATGAACTCCTTGTGTTTTATTTTTGAGACGATTAAACAAATAGTTGAACAAAATTATCAGTTCTTCTTTCGTTATTTTATTCCAGACAAACCATTATAAAAACCAATCTGAGTTGCAAGATCCATATTCATAGCAGGCCCTTTAGCTTCCCGATTGAGGTATCAAGGACTGGTTGCGCCGGATCTTATGAATTTAAGTTATTAACCTAAGTGTAAATTTTTATGAGAAACAAATTCTTCACCATTTTAGCGGCCGCTGCCTTAGTACTGCCTATGGCCGCTTGTCAAAAAGCCAATTCAAACATTGCAAAAGACGCCCCAAGCCAGGACAACCCGGTAACCGGCGTTAAGCTATCTGTTATGGCAGCCCCTGCGCTTGGAACACTTATCGATAGCGGGATTTACAGAATAAGAGGATTAGCTTCACTGCCATTCGGACCGGTCGTGGAAATTACCGGCGCATCTACGGCCGAAAACCAACAAGCGCAGCAGTGGCCGTGGTTTCCCAATAACGGTCAAAAATGGAAATTGATCAAAACGGACGCTACCTATTATAAACTGGTCAGCGTCAGTAGTAACAAATGCCTCCAGTCTCCTTCATCTACCTCTGGCGATATACTTCGACAGCACACCGATGACGGCACAGACTCGGAACGTTGGTCTATCGCCTATTCCAGTACTAACGATGCTTATACGCTGACGAATAAGGCGACCGGCATGCACATGGTTGTTGATCCGAACGACGCAGTTAATGGCAGGAAAATCAGGCAAAAGATGCCTGTAACGGGCACGCAGGATATGTTCCAATTTCGCAATTTGAATTTCCAGGAACCTTTAATGACCACCAGCAGACCCGATCCCTTTGTTGCACAAAAGGATGGATTTTATTATTTTCTTAATACGAAGGGTAACAAAATTACGATGATAAAGACACCAGCGATGTCTTTGGTGAATGCCTATCCCGAAATTACAGTATACACGCCCCCAGCCGGGACAAACCACTCTTCTAATTTATGGGCTCCCGAACTGCACTTTTTATCGGGCAAGTGGTATATTTATTATTCTGCCGATGACAATGTGAGTGATAATCACCGCATGTTCGTGCTGGAAAATGCTAACATCGATCCAACTACCGGGACATGGACAGATAAGGGAAAAATCTCGGATACAGCAGATCAGTGGGCTGCAGACGAAACTGTCCTGACTATAGGCTCAACCAATTACCTGGTCTGGTCAGGCTGGCAGGATGTAGCGACAAGACTTAAGCAATACCTTTACATAGCGCCTATGACAAACCCATGGACGATCAGCGGTACAAGGGTCCAGATTTCAGCCCCGACCAACACCTGGGAAAAGCATGAGCCCAATTCTATCGGCGCGGGCGTTAATGAAGGCCCTATTGCCCTGCAAAAAGACGCGAGCAGTCCGATTTTTATTATCTACTCCGCCAGTCGTTACTCCAGTGACGATTATTGTCTGGGCCAAATACAATTAACAAGCGGCGGCGATCCGACAGTTGCAGCCAACTGGATCAACAAAAAACAAGTGTTCACCAGAAATGACGCCAATTCAGTTTACGGGCCCGGTCACAATGGTTTCTTTACCAGCAGTTATACGGATGGTAACGGCACGTTCCATGAAGAAAACTGGTTGGTATATCATGCCCGCACAACGCCAAATACGCCAAGTGGCGGCAGGCCGCCAAGAATGCAAAAATTCACCTGGAATGCAGATGGATCACCAAATTTCGGGACGGCGCTCGGGGCCGGGGTCAATATTCCTATTCCTATTGGTGATTAATAGTATAGCTGGATAACTTGAAATTAAAATCAATGGATGTGTAATAATTGCACATCCATTTTAATTGATCCAATGATTGGAGTGGCATCCTTGGCGCTTTGATCTGGTGAAAAGGGTCAGCATAATATCAATATATTATGTGCGTTACGCCTGCGAAACAGACTCTATAAGCATATATCCAAATTATAATTCTTAATGAAAACACGGTTAACCTTATTCTTCTTCCTTGCTTTTTCAGGTGCGGTTTCCGCTCAACGCGGAGTTCATTTGACCAATCCGTCTTCTCAGGAATCAATTTTTCTTCGTTCAGCTAAGCAATATTATGGCAGCTGTAACTGGGAAATGATAAAATTCAGCGAAGCGGCCGGTGATGGTGAGGTGATATCTACAGCTATTGGGCCCAAAAATAGCAAATGGCGTCCAGCTATTATTCCTGGTACCGTTTTAAATAGTTTAGTGGCTAACAAAATATACCCCGAGCCATATTTTGGAGATAACAACCGGAGAACGCGTAACCTGATCCCCGATATTGCGGACGCCGGCCGGGAGTTTTATCATTACTGGTTTCGCACCGGTTTTACCATCCCTGAAAAATTTAAAGGTAAAAGGATCTGGTTAAAGTTCCACGGAATTAACTATCGCAGCGAATTTTGGGTGAATGGTCATCGCCTGGGAAAAATGGCAGGGATGTTTAACGCGGAAAGCTTCGACATCACAGCATTTGCAAAGCTTAAATGCGCTAATGTCCTGGCGGTTAATATACAACCGGTAGATCACCCCGGGTCCAACTTTAAACCCGGCAAAACTCAAACCGGGGCTGTTGGAGAAAATCATAACGGCGGGGATGGTGAGATCGGAAAAGATGTAACCATGCTGATGAGCGTCGGGTGGGATTTTACTGCTTACGATGGTATTCGTGACCGTAATACGGGGATCTGGCGCGATGTGGAATTATATGCAACGGGAGATGTTGTGTTAGAAAATCCTTTCATTCGAAGCAAATTACCCTTGCCTGATACCACGACAGCTAAAGAAACGGTGACGGTTGAAGTAACGAACGCCTCCGATGTTCCGCAAACCGGAACTCTATCCGGTGAATTTTTAGAAACGGGCGGCATATTCAGCAAATACGTCAGGCTTGCCGCCCGTGAAAAAAGAATGATCGTATTTGCCCCGTCAGCATTCCGCGCACTGAATATTACGCATCCGAAACTTTGGTGGCCCTTAAACAAGGGCCGGCAGTCACTTTATACCTTATCGCTTAAATTCACCAACCGCCGCAACATAATTTCCCATCGCTTAAATACGCGGTTCGGCATAAGGGAAATAACGTCTGACCAGCATACACCTGATAGTTCCCGTCGGTTTTTAGTTAATGGGGTGCCCATATTTATCAGGGGGGCTAACTGGGTTCCCGAAGCCATGCTGCGCAATACAGAGGCCCGGACTTATGCTGAACTGCGTTACACTAAACAAGCTGGCCTTAACCTGTTAAGGCTATGGGGCGGCGGTATTGCCGAATCCGACTATTTCTACCAGCTATGTGATGAATACGGCATTTTAATCTGGAACGAATTTTGGGTTACTGCGGATACGCATCAACCTACGGATACGGCTTTATATTTTAAAAATTTAACCCATACGATTAAGCGCCTACGTAACCACGCGGCACTGGCCTATTATGTTGATGCCAATGAAGGTAAGGAAGTTCCTGGCACAGGAGCGCTCATCAAACTGCTGGACCCCACAAGAGGTTACCAGGAGCAATCAGAATGCTGCGGTATCCATGACGGGAGTCCTTATAAGTACGAAAATCCGATGCAGTATTATGAGAATACGGCTTCGCGCCGCGGTAGCCGTATTGATGGATTTAACCCGGAATATGGTACCCTTTGTTTGCCTGTGGTGTCTTCCTTGAAAAAGATGATGCCGGTCAGTGCGTTGTGGCCAATTTCGGATTCAGTCTGGAATTACCTGGATGGTAACGGTTTCCACGGGGTGACCACTAAATATGCGAATGCCGTAAACGAATTCGGCAGATCGTCTTCCATTGAAGAGTTTGCCGGAAAAGCGCAACTGGTGGGCGCGCTGAACTTCCGCGCCATATGGGAGGTTTGGAACTACAACAAATTTAATTATGGGGATCGCTGGACGTCGGGATTTTTGTTTTGGTATCACAATAGCCCGCTGCCACAAACAGCTTCACGCATGTATGATTGGTTCCTGCAGCCAACCGCTGCCTTGTATTATTCACAGAACGGCTTGGCACCCCTGCACGCGCAGTTTGATTATTTAAAAAATACGGCTTCCGTTTATAATGATTATCGCCGATCGTTCAAGGATTACACGCTTGAGGCCGCTGTTTACGATCTTCATGCGCGGCTGGTCTGGAGCAAGTCGGTTGGGTTAAATATTCCGTCAGACGGCGTCATAAACGACGCTCTCAAAATCGATTTCCCAGAAAGCATTACGCAAGTGCATTTTATTAAACTACAGTTGAAGGACAAAAAAGGCAAACTCGTCAGCGATTCATTTTACTGGCGTTCTAAAGACAGCTATAAAGGTGCCTGGACGCTTAGCGGCCCCGCTGTTTCTGGCTTCTCAGACCTTAATAAACTGAAAGCTGTCACGCTCAAAGTAACTGCTGCCGCCAAGACTGCAAAGGGGCGTTCGTTGATTATCGCAGAAATCAAAAATCCATCAGCGGGTCTGGCATTTTTTACCCAATTGAAATTGCAGGATAATATCGGAAATGATTTACCCGCTGTGATTTATTCCGACAATTTCTTTTCGCTGTTGCCCGGCGAAGTTAAAGAGATCACCATTGAAGTTCCTCCAACAGCCGCCACGAAGGATCTGGTGGTTGCTACCGCAGCATTCAATTCAAAAATGAGCATCACAAGAATTATAAAAAAGTAAAATGACGTTAAAAAACAATAATACGCTTACTATGAAAATCAACAAAGTAGTCATGATGGCATTGTTAGCCGTCCTTATGGGTCAACACCCGGCTTTGGGACAAAAACTTAACACTTTAACCAAACAAGAAAAAAAAGAAGGCTTTACCCTGTTATGGGATGGCAAAACGAGCAAGGGCTGGCGGAAACTATTTAAAGACAACTTCCCTGAAAAGGGCTGGGTAATGCAGGCTGGTGTGTTGACCATACAAGGTTCGAATGGTAAGGAAGAAGGCCTGGGTGGCGATATTGTCACTACTAAGGAATACAGCGCTTTTACCCTGAAGTTTGACTTTAAACTAACTGAAGGTGCTAACAGCGGGATCAAATATTTCGTGACGGAAAAGGAAAAAACCGAACTATCAGGTATTGGCCTGGAATACCAGATTTTGGATGACGAGCGCCACCCCGACGCTAAACTGGGACGCGATGGCGATCGTAAATTGGCCTCGCTGTACGATTTGATCCCCTCAAACAAACCGGCTGCAG
>Ga0075366_10001378_pt1 | contig 12170 bp, 16 predicted proteins | sample EndMethybrTD3031_FD_72351 | JGI IMG/M metagenome (GOLD analysis project Ga0075366, IMG submission 72351) | Populus endosphere microbial communities from Tennessee, USA - Endosphere MetaG P. TD hybrid TD303-1 | ecosystem: Host-associated > Plants > Roots > Endosphere | place: USA: Tennessee... | reverse complement strand
GATCAGGCGTTTGCTGCGCAGCCCCGAGAGCCACGCGGCGAATTGCTCCATCACCAGCTTCGGCTCGTCGAATTCCAGGACCTGCTGACGGCTGAAGCCGCTCACCGCGAGCGCCTCGGGAACCCAGTGCTCGGAGATCGGTCTGCAGCGTCCGTAGAACGTGCGCCGCAAGCCTGGTTCCACCACCACCGCACCAAAGCAAACCATCGAAAAATCACCAGGGATCGGCCCATCCGACTCCACATCGACCATTACGTAACTCATGCCCGGAGTGTGAAGGGTTCACTGCCGAGCCACCAGGACACGATTCCGGACATCACTCCGTCGGCTCGACGATTGAGCGCCTGGGCTTGCTCAGGGGTGAATTTTCTCGCCTCGCTCCAGCATCGCGACGAGCTCGCGCACCTTGCGTTCGCGCGTCTCGGCCTTTTTGGGCGCCTGCACGCGGAACAGGATGGAATAGCGATTGCGCGCTTCGAGCGTCTGAAAAAATGCGGCCGCGCGCGGTGACTTCTGAAGGGCGGCAGCAAGGTCGGCGGGCACCGTCGCGTTGCGCGGCGAGTCGTAGGCGGCCTGCCAGCGCCCATCTTTCTTGGCTCGTTCGATCTGCTCGAGCCCGGCCGGCTTCATTTCCCCGGCCGCGATCAGAGCGAGTGCTTTATCGCGGTTGATTTTGGACCAGGTGCTCCGCGGGCCCCGCGGGCTGAACTTGCGCAGCCAAGATTGCTCATCGAACGGCTTGACCTGACCGTCGATCCACCCCCAAGCGATGACCACGTCCAGCGCTTCTTGATAGGTCAGCGCCCGCTGACCGGACGCCTTCTTCCACAAACGCAGCCAAATTCCGCGCGAAGAAGCGTGGTGCGCGGCCAGCCAAGCCTTGAACCGCGCCGGGCTCTCAAAGGTGAGAATCGGCAGTTCCGCCGCCTTCGAGCCAGCAACCGGCGCCGCTTTGACGCGCGCCTTTTTGGTCGACGCGGCAACGCTTGGCTTGGCGATTGTTTTTTTGGTTTTTGCGGGGCGTTTCTTGGCGGTCATGGGGGCATCGAACTCGCGCCGATCACGGAGCGAATCTAGCGCACTGTCCGACAATGCGCTCTGCTCGTGTCGCCATGACCTCACGCTTGCTGCTCTTGAACGGATCGCTGCGCGGCTCGACCGGAAACACCGCCCATCTCCTGGCGCGCGCAGCGGCGCTACTGCCGGACGGCTGGCAAAGCGATACGCTCACGCTCGCCGAATACTCCGGAAGCATCCAGGGCCTGGTCCAACGGCTGCTCGAGGCGGACGCGTTGCTGATCGGCAGCGGCGTCTATTGGGGTTCCTGGGGTTCGCCCTTGCAACGCTTCCTCGAGGTCATCAGCGCGTACGAGCTATCAGCCTGCTTCGTGGGCAAGCCCGCGGGCGCGGTGCTCAGCGTCGACTCCGTGGGCGGCTTGGACGTAGCCCAACGCTTGCTGGGCGCGTTCTCGCTCATGGGCTGCGTCGTACCGCCGCTGTCGACGCTCGTCGTGTCGCGCGTCGGCCTCGCCGCGACGCACGCGGATCCCGAGGCCAACGAAGACGTCTGGCAAGTCGCTGATCTCGACGTCGTGGTGCAGAACCTCACGCTCGCTCGAGCGCTTCGCGACGTGCCCTGGGCGACCTGGCCCGTGCGACGGCTAGCACGCCTAGAGGGCCCGTATCCCGCTCACGGCGTGCTCGCCAACGGCTTGGAGAGGTTCCTGTAAACGCGCCGAGCGGCGACGCCAGCCGCTGCTAGCGATAAAGCCCGCTCGTAAAATGCAGGGCCCAACCCAAGTACGCGACGACGGCCCCGAGCACCGCGGTCGAAGCGAGTGGCGAGCGACGCGGGCGCGCGCGCAACCGCTGCCGCCCCCGCAGCACGACGAGTCGCGAAAAATCGCGATCGGGCTCGATGGGTTCGAGGTTGCGCAAGCGCGCGAGGAGCTCGTCCACTTCGGTCATCGCCGGATATCCGACTTTCTCACGACTGCGGGCGTCGTGTCGAGAACCTCTGCCAGTCGAGCGCGCGCGCGACTCAGCCGCTTTCGCAACACCGCGGGATCGATACCGAACATGAACGCGACTTCGCGCGGACCCAGGCCTTCGACCCCGATGAGCAGCAATAGCTCGCGATCTTCCCGAGTTAGACGCGCGAGCGCCATTTCCAGTTCGTTCAGCGCCAGGCTGGACTCAGTCAGCGCGCCGTCGATGATGACGCAGGGCGGCTCCGCGCGAGCCGCCGTCGCAGCCGCGCGCGCGTGACTGTGGAGCGCATTGCGCGCCACCGTAAACAACCACGCGCGTAGATCGGACTCGGGACGCAAGCTCGGCCCACGCTCGGCGAGCCGCATGAACGTCTGTTGCAATAGATCGTCGGCCAAAGCTCGTGATCGCGTGAGCCTCACCAGGAAGCCGTAAACACGGGCGGCATAGCGCGCGTAAGCCGCATCGAAACCGCGCGCGTCACGTTCGCGCAGAAGAGCGACCAAATCTCGGTCTGCGACATCGGGCTCGAGCGCGGGCACGCTCGATAGAACGCGCAGCCGCCCGGATCGTGACCCGGATTTTTCGTCCTTTTTGCATGTCACGCCAGCCGCCTCCGAGCGTTCCCCCAGTATGCTCACATTGTTCGAAGAAGGCGGTTTTCCCATGTGGTTTTTGCTGGCCTTCGGGGCTTTGACCCTGGTCAGCGCGGCGCGCTTTGCGGCGCGCCCGGAGCCCTTGCGCTTGCGTCTCAGCCTCGCGCTCGGCGTGGCCACCTCGTTCGCGACCGCAACGGCAATTTGCGCTGACCTCGCCCAAGTCGGGCACCAAGTGCCGGACTACATGGCACGGCATCCCGCGCTCTCGCTCAGCGCGTTGCTCTTGCAAGGCGTCGCGGAATCGATGAGCCCCGCGATCCTGGGATTTACCGTGCTCTCACTCACCGCGCTCATCGTCGCGCTGGGCTTTCATCGGCAGCCATTCGCGACCTTCGAGGCACCGCGCGATCGTGATCGGTTGTGACCGAAGCGTGATGAAGTAAGACGAGGCCTCTGTAGTTCAAGGTGCGCAAAACCCCTTGTTTCATAGCGGCATTGCATTTGCATCGTGTTCGATCAGGTCCCCAATGAAGTCGTGTCAATGTGCACAATGCAACGTCTCATCCGCGCGCTTCGCTTGGGGCTTCGCCCTTCTGGCGCGTGACGGGTGGCAAGTTTCTCCAACCTCCGATCTGATGAGCTCTGCTGACGGCGCGTGGCTCTGCCCCAGCTGTCGCAAGCGCTCGGAGGTCGGGCAACCGGGCTTGGCGAGACCGCCAGCACCACAGCGCACGCGCAACAGTCGCCGGCGCTCCGTCGGCAGGCTGCGTGTCTTGCTCATCGACGACGAGGAAATGGTGCGCCGTTGCACCTTGCGCATGCTCGGAGACTTCGAGGTGGTAACCGCCTCGAGCGCGCTCGAAGCGCTCAAAATCCTGCGCCAAGATGCTGATTTCGACGCGGTGCTCTCGGACGTGATGATGCCGGACATGAGCGGCCCGGAGCTGTACGCGGTGTGCTATCGGAATTTTCCGAATCTCGCGCCACGCTTCGTGTTTGCCAGCGGAAATGCCGAGGCGGCGCGGGTTCTGTTACAGCAGGCGGTCGACCGCGTGGAGGCAGAGCAAGCGCCCATTTTGCTCGCTAAACCCAGCTCTCGTGAGGCGCTGGTGCTGGCCCTGTTCGCCGCCGCGGCGCAGGGTGAGCCGCACTCTGGCACCTATTCGGCAGTCGATCCGATGCTGGCTGAGGTCACAAAGTACCGGGGCTAACCACCACACCGTGGCGAACGGCCTCGCGCGTCGGCGTCCTGATGCCGCACATTTCTGTAACAGAATTTCGATCAGGCTGGGTGCGATGACGCAGCGCCCTCGATATCCGAACCCGCTCCATCGATCCGAATCGGATCGATGGAGGCTTCGGGGGAGCGGCTCAGCACAGCTCGTAAAAGTTGGTGCGCGGCGCGTGCACGGCCGCGCCCTTCATCAGGGAACGACGGGCCATTCTGTGGCGCTGGCGCAATTCCACTTCGCCATACCGGTTGCGCCCGTGCATACGCACAGACCGCCGACCTTTGCCGCGCCGCTGCTGTCCTCGTAGGGACCACAGGGCATGCAATCGGCGACCGTGCATGCGGTATTCGCCGTGACCACCATTTGCGAAGCGTCGGTGGCGTTGGCGTGTGCGCCGTCGCAAACCATGGGCGTCGCCGGCTTCTTGTAACAGCTCAGGTCCGCGCCTGTCGGGTAGGTGCACGGACCTTCCACGTAAACGCCGCCCGTGCAGGTCTCGGCCTTGGTCGCGCCGGGGCCCTTGACGCCACACGCCTTCGCGCAAGACGTCGTGCAAGCGCCGCCCTTCTTCACGCTGCTGTCGCAAGCCGTGGCCGGCATGCCACCCGCGTCGGTGCCGCCCGCGCTCGTGCCGCCGCTGCTCGTCCCTGCAGCCGAAGTACCGCCCGCGCTGGTACCCGCCGCCGAGGTACCGCCAGCGCTCGTACCGGCCACCGCGGTGGTGCCGCCGGCGCTCGCGCCGGCCGTCGCCGTGGTACCGCCAGCGCTCGTACCGGCCACCGCGGTGGTGCCGCCGGCGCTCGCGCCAGCGGTCGCCGTGGTACCGCCGCTCGAGGTATTCCCGGTGCCGGCCGCCGACGTATTACCCGTATTGCCCGTACCACCGGTGCCGCTGTCTGAGCTGCTACAGCCCTGTGTTGCGACGATGAACGCAAATGCGAGCACGGTTCCTGAGGCCAAAACCAATCGATTCATGAGAAAGCTCCTGTGCCCGACTTTGAGGAAAGGGTCAGAACGCGGGCGTGCCATTCGACCAAAGCAAAATGCGCGGGCGCGCTCGGATCGATCACAGCTTTCGTCCGCAGCACACATCAGAGCCATTTTCGGCTCAACTGGACATTCGATATCGCTAAATCAAATGTACCAATACGGCGCGAATGCTCAGAAGCCGAAACCGCGCCGGACACTCGCCATCTCGTCAGACAACGCGCCGTCCGCGGTGCGCACGATCATCGCGTCCTCGACGACGGTGCCCGACGCGCCATGCGCGTGTCGACACGCAAACAGCGAAAACAGCGAGGCCAAGCCAACGCGCGGGATGACGTCGCGAACTCGCTCGACGCGAAGGCCAGCGTCGGCCACCGCAGCGAGCGCGCGTTGCTTTTGGGGAGTCGGAAAACAAAACACGAACCAGCCGTCCGGCGTCAAAGCGCGCGCGGCGGCTTTTGCGTAGTCGGATACGTCGCCGCGTAGCTCGAAGCGCGCGTGCGCTTTCTGTGAATCCTGCGGCACGATTCCCGCAGAAATCGGAAAATACGGCGGACTGCCGGTGATCAGCGGAAAGCGCTCTGGCTCGGCCAGCTCACGCAGATCGCCGAGCCGGGTGTGCACCCGCTCCACGAGCCCATTCGCCTTCACGTTCGCGACGAGCAAGCGATGACTGAGCGTTTGCGCTTCGACGGCGGTCAAGGTCGCGCTTGCCATGGCCGAGAGCACGAGCAACCCCACCGTGCCGATCCCAGCGCCGAGATCGAGATGCGTCGCGACGGGCGGCGAGACCTCGAGCGCGTAGTGCGCCGTGAGTACGTCGTCGACGGAATGGCGATGACCGCGAGCCCGCTGAAAGATGAACCAGGACCCGGTCAAGCCGTCGACCGTGATCGCTTCGCCGAGCTCTGCTTCGAGCTCTGCCTGCAGCTCCGCGAAGTGCGGCGGCACCACGCGAGCGTCTGGCCTCGATTCGACGTTGGTCAACGGCGCGCGCGTAGCACTCGCGCGCCGCCACGTCGACAGCGCTCGCAAAAGGGCCGGCTAGAGCAGGAAAGACAAACCCACGGCCAACGCCGGATGCCCGACTCGAAACGTGAGCGTGACGCGATCCGAAAACCTCAGTCGAGCGCCGCCGTACAGGGTGAAATCTGCGCGATCTCGGCGCCCGTTGTCCGTGAAATGGAAGGCACCACCCGGCTCTCCGAATACGGACCAGTGCGTGCTCAGCCAGAAGTTCCACTGCATCACGATCGGCACCCAGGTGTTGTCACGCGTCCAATCCGCGCCGAACCCGAGCCCCACGCTATCGTTGATCGAGTCGATGAAGCCGTCTTGCGCGAGCACGACCGTGCCGCGAAAACCGACGCCCGGCGCTGGACCGTCGATCGGCGCGAGCAAGAAGTGCGGCTCTGCCTCGAACGCGTAGTGCGGGTGCCGATCCGGATCGCGCACGATGTTCTGTTCTGCGTGTGCCGCGTGACTCACGAAACCGACGAATGAAGACAAGCCGAGACCGAGCAGCGCATACCTAAGCTTCATGTATTCTCCTTCGGCGCATCTCAGCAAAGGCCATGCCCGGAACGATCGAGCCGTTTTTCCGCGTTCTCAGCGTCGAATTCGAGCCAGCCTGTCGCAGCGCGGCGGTTTGCCCCGGAGCACCGCGCGACTTGGTTCACACCTGAATCGGGAATCATTCCCGTGGCATCGACGGCGAAACCAAGGCGACTAACACGCGGCACGGCCTTTGCTCGATGCAAGCTCATGTTCCACCCACCGAGTCCAGGTTCGTTCGTTCGCGCGTTGTGCGTGACGGCTTTGATGGCACTCGGATCCGGCTGCTACGCGGAAGCAGACGCCGAACCCGTGTACGTCGACGCGACGGTCGCGCCGGTCGATATCGAGATGGCACCGAGCTACTACTACGAGGGCCGCACGGTCTATTACGTCAACGATCACTGGTACGCACGCGATCGCGGTCACTGGGTTTACTACCGCTCGGAGCCCGCACCGCTGGCTCGCTATCGCGTCCAGGTGCAACGCGCGCCACGAGCTCCCGAACGCGTCGAGGTACAGCGTGCACCACGAGCTCCGGAGCGCTTCGAGGATGGGCGCGGCCCTCGCAGGCCCGAGCGATCGCGCCCCATCGAACGTTCGCGTCGGGATGAGGCGCCGCGGGCCGAGCCTCGTCGGGAAGCGCCGCACGCCGAGCGGGTGGAGTGAGGACGGATCATGAAGAAGCTATCGCTTTTGGGACTGGCTCTGTGCGCAGCGCTGCCGGGCTGCTTCATCGAGGCCGATAACGGACCGGGCCCGACCCCGGTCGTCGCAAACGACGGCTCACTCGTGCTCGACTGGTCGATCGACGGCAGCAAAAATCCTGATCGGTGCGATCAGAGCGACGCGACGGACCTGGACATCACCGTCACGACCGAATCGGGCGCGCTGGTGGGCGAGTTCCAAGAGTCGTGTCGTGCTTTTGCGACGACGATCGATTTGCCGCGAGGCACCTACAGCGCGGAAGCCGTGCTCATCGACGGCGCAGGTCGCGATCGCACGACACCGGTCGAAACTGGAGTGTTTCGCATTTACGGCGACGACGAGCTCACGGTGCCCGTCGACTTTCCCGCCAGTTCCTTTTACTAGGCCGGGCTCAGCAACCGCACAGAGTGATGCACGCCGGGTCGCCTGCGCACTCCGCGCGGCAATTCTTGTCGCAGCTCGAGCTCGAATTGCCGTTGGTCGTGGCCGCGGATTTGCCGACGACCGTGCAGCGGCCTTCCGCGAGGCCCGCACACACGCCCTGCGCCGACTGGTCGGCGAGCAAAGCTTTGGCATCGGAGCAACTCGCGGCCGAGCCCATCGGACACAAAGAGTCGTTACACAAGCACTCCAAGTCGATGACGCGTCCGGCGATCCGATAGCCGCAGCCCGGGAATTGGTCGGGGTCCACGAGCACCGTCGGGCACGACGTGCTGCCGAGACACAGTGCGATGCCCGAAGCCGGATCGACTCCGCAGTTGGTGCCCGTCGCCGGGCTCACGCCCGCGTCGGCGGAGCTACCGGCTGCCCCGCCGCTCGTACCGCCGGCGCTCGAATCCGCGGGCGCCCCCAACTGCAGACACGCGGCGAGAGAAGTCAGGGCGAGCAAAGCGAGGAGCGAGCGCATCGTGGGACCGATACTCGGCCGAGCTCGCGTCCGCGGGCCAAGTTTTGTGGCCTCGGCGCGCTGCATTTGCGCCGAAAAGCCGACGCCCAGCTGCGGCACACACCGAGCAGCGCTATGCTCGGTGCATCGTGCAGACTTTCCTTGGGTCTTGCCTAATGTTGGGGGCGCTCACATTGCCTGCGTGTGCCTCGCACAGTCAGGCATCCGCGCACGCAGCGCCGCCCACCGGGCCCAGCGTGAGCGGCGCATCGCCAAACGGACAGCGCCCCGTGCAGAGCCCCGCCGACATCACGGCGCACGCCATGCCGGCGATCGTCTCGGTGCGCGCGGGCGAATCCATGGGCACGGGCTTCGTCGTGCGCGCCGACGGCTGGGTGGCGACGAATTTTCACGTCGTGCGCGGTGCCACGGAAATCTCCATCGTATTTTCCGACCACAAGGAATTTCCCGTGGTCGAGATCATGAACGCCAATCGGCTCCACGATTTGGTGATCCTGCGTATCGACGCCAAGGGGTTGCCCGTATTGCCCGTCGGGAACAGCGACGCGGTACGCCCCGGCGACAGCGTGCTGGCCATCGGTCATCCGCTCGGGCTCGAAGACACGGTCTCCAACGGACTGATCAGCGCCGTCCGCCACGTCCACGACAATCTGGACGTGCTGCAGGTCTCAGCGCCCATCGCGCCCGGCTCGTCGGGCGGCCCACTCTTCAACGATCGCGGGGAAGTCATCGGCGTGGCCACCGCGTTCATGAAGAGCGGCCAGAATCTGAACTTCGGGCTGCCTTCCAAATACGTAAAAGAGCTGGTCGACCACCCGCACCCAATTTCCATGAGCTTGTTCTCGGCGGCAATGGTCGCGATCGAGAACGGGAGTGAGAGTTCGAGCCAGCAGGTCACGCGCAACGTTCCTCATCACCCGCTGAGCGCATTGCGAGGCTGCTCGAACGCCCAAAAGGTGATGATCTTCAAGACGCTCCAGGGAGCTATCGAAGTGGGCGCCCCGCTCTACAACGAGGGCAAGATCGCGGCCTGCTATCACATTTACGAAGGCGCCGCGGCAGATCTCACGCAACGCCTGGCCGCGAGCTGCAGCGGGCCGAAGCGCGCTCTGTCGGAGGGCCGGCAGCGCGCGTCGAAGCTCGACGATCCGAGCGCGCAAGCCTGGGCCATGCGCGACAGCTTCGACGGCGTGCTCGATCTGTTGGAACGCGCCGCGCACTGAAATCACCGAGGCAGTCCCTACCGCGGCGGGCGCGGCTCGACAGCGGAACCATTCGCTTCGCAAGTTCGCCCGCGCTGCGCGGCGCCGTGCACGGAGAAACCGCCGCGCGCCGCGTTCGCAGCTGACGCCCCTCGGTCCGCGTCGCAGTGACGCCCGGCTCAGCTACGCTCGAGGGCGCCGACGCCGGTCCAGGGCTTGTCGTCGATATGAAAATGCAGCAAATTCGCGGCAAATTGCGCGGAAAAATGATAACCGACGCCCTGCGGGTCGTACAAGATCGCCTGCAGCTGCTCACCCTCTGCGCTCGTGATCACGTAGCGCCCGGCAAAGTTTACGCCCGGACCCACGGCGGTAAACTGACTCTGATTGAACGTCACGACGAGTTGCCCGAGCTCCGCTGCCAGGACGGCCTGGAGCGGCAAATCGAGTGGCTGAACCGGGGCAAAGCTCTGCAGCCGCCAGGAACCGGTCAAGCGTTGGTTCGCCGTCGCGACGCTGTTCGCGGGTGCGTTGGCGCTGGAAGCACACGCCACGAGCGCCGGCGTTGCCAAGAACAATGAGCCTAAAACGAGCAGCCTGCTGAATCTCGAGGGCACACCCCGACGATAAGCGGCGGGCCAGCGGCGTGCAACGAGGCAAGCCGCCTCGGCGCCCGGCTCGCCCTTCAGCGAGAGTCGCTACTCAACGAAATCAGCGGCAATTGCTGCTCGGGCCGGAATCCCCAAGCCGAGCGCCTCCAAGCAGTGAGCGAAGCTGCCCTCGAGCGGCGCCCGAACCGTCATCCGCTGCTCGGTGACGGGGTGCACGAAGCGGAGCGCCGCAGCGTGCAGCGCCAGGCGGTCGAGTGCGTAGCGCTCGCGGAACAAGCGATTGTGGTCGCCCTTGCCGTAGCGCACGTCGCCGATCAGCGGACACGACAGGTGTTTCAAGTGGCGCCGGATCTGATGCAGCCGTCCAGTCTTGGGTTGCGCCAGCACGAGCGCGTAACGTTCGAACGTTCCCAGCCGTTGATACTCAGTTTGGGCCGGCACTCGTTCCTCGCCGGGCGCGCGCGGAAGCGCGTGATCGATCAAGCCCTGCTCGGGCGGGTGCCCGCGGGTCAGCGCCAGGTATCGCTTCTCGATCGTGCCGGACTGGAACGCTTGATTCAGGCGACGTGCGGCGTGCGCATCGAACGCAAACAGCACCGCGCCGCTCGCACCCCGATCCAGGCGGTGCAGCGGGTACACGTAGCGATTCAGCGTATCGCGCGTGAGCCGCATCAAGTCGCAGTCGTCGTTGGCCCAACCGCGATGCACAATCATCCCCGCAGGCTTGGCGACGACGGCGCAAGACTCATCCTGATATAGGACGTGCAGCGCGGTTCGCGGCTCTAGCTCGGGTGTCATGACTCAGTGTGTCTCTAGCGCAACACGAGCAACGACACACCCGCGCGTCAGGCATGACACCGCGGTCATGGTGATCACCCGCATACTGCGCAGATCGAACGCAAATTTCTGACGATCGGCCCGCTTTACAAACTGGCACGTTGGCTGCACATGTGAAGCAGCGATGGCTGCTGTGATTCGAGTGCTACTCTGGGCTTTGGTGCTGCTGGCGCCGGGCGGGATCTTGCTGGCGCCGGTGCTCGCCGCTCATGAGCTCCGCCGTCGCGGTCGCGCGCAGCCCAGCAATACGAATCAAGTTCCAGTTCCATCGTTGCTGTAGCGTACGTTTGCTGGCGCGTCTGAGCCGGGTCCCGTGTCAAAGTCGCGCGCGTGCCAGAAGTTTCAGTAAATTCCGCAAATCCCGAGGACGAGTCTTGGATGCGAGCGGCGCTCGGCGAAGCCGACCTCGCGCCCGAGCACGGTGATGTGCCCGTCGGCTGCGTGATCATCGACGCCGGCGGCAGCGAGCTAGCGCGCGACCACAACCGCCGCGAAGAGCGCGCGGACCCCACCGCACACGCCGAGCTGCTCGCGCTGCGCAGCGCTGCCGCAAAACGCGGCCACTGGCGTCTCGAAGGCGCGACCGTATTCGTGACGCTGGAGCCCTGTCCCATGTGCGCCGGAGCGCTGGTCAACGCGCGGGTCGCCCGCGTCGTCTTCGGCGCCAGCGATCCCAAAGCCGGCGCGCTCACCTCCCTGTTCGAGATTGGGCGGGATGTGCGGCTCAACCATCGTTTTCAAGTCGTCCCCGGCGTGCTCGCAACCGACGGCGCAGCGCGGCTGAAAGCCTTCTTCGCCGAGCTGCGCGCTTCGGCGAGCGTGGACTGAGCGGCGGCTCAGGGAGACAGCTCGCTCGGCGTGTCGGTTCCTTCCTCCGCCGACGCCATGCCGGTCGGCGGCGGCCCCCCGCCCGAGTCCGCTACCCGAAATGCGACCTGCTCGGCGAGCCCCAGCGCGAGCTGCTCGTCCGTGACCTTGCCGATCTTTTTTGCGATCACCATCAGCCGCTGCAAATACTTCGTCCAACCGGCGCTCACTCGCCCGTCTTTGTCGAAGTGCTGATGCTCCGGATTCGGGAGAATCGAGGCAATATATAGCGCTTGCCCGAGCGATAGGTCGCTGGCGCGCTTGGCGAAATAGTAGTGCGCCGCCGGCCCGATGCCGTAAATCCCGGGCGCGTACTCGATCACGTTCAAGTACAGCTCCATCAGCTCACGCTTGTCGAGCTCCTGCTCGAGGAGCAGCGTGAGCACGGCTTCCTGGAGCTTGCGGCTGAGCGTCTTCTCTTTGCCGAGGTACAGGTTCTTCGCGAGCTGCATGCTGATGGTGCTGGCACCGCGCACGAAACGCCCTTTGATCAGGTTCTCGCGAATCGAATTCTGAATGGCCTCGTAGTCGAAGCCGCGGTGCCGTTCGAAGTGACCGTCCTCGCACACGAGCACCGCGGTCGGCATGAAGGGGGAGATGGCGTCCAGGGGCACCCAGTCGGGCGAGCCTGGGCCGCTCTCGATTTCCATGGCTTGCTTGTCCGGGCCCTTGACCTC
>Ga0075366_10001376_pt1 | contig 12173 bp, 10 predicted proteins | sample EndMethybrTD3031_FD_72351 | JGI IMG/M metagenome (GOLD analysis project Ga0075366, IMG submission 72351) | Populus endosphere microbial communities from Tennessee, USA - Endosphere MetaG P. TD hybrid TD303-1 | ecosystem: Host-associated > Plants > Roots > Endosphere | place: USA: Tennessee... | reverse complement strand
CTCGGAGCGGCGGTGCCGATGCGAAGTTCCTCGAGGATGTCGTCGACGCAATCGACGAGAGCCGCGCCTTCCTTGATGAGGCTGTGGCAGCCGCGGCTCACCGGCGAGTGGATCGCGCCGGGCATCGCGAAGACGTCGCGGTTCTGGTCTGCCGCTTCATGGGCCGTGATGAGCGAGCCGCTGGCGAGCGCGGCCTCCACCACGAGCACGCCGCGCGACAGGCCGCTGATCAGTCGATTGCGGCGCGGAAAGTTCTCCGACCGCGGCGGCGTGCCGAGCGGAAACTCGCTCACGATCGCGCCTCGCTCGGCGAGCTCGGCCGCGAGCGGCGCGTTGCGCCGCGGATAGATGCGATCGGCGCCCGTGCCGAGCACCGCGATGCTCGACGCCCTTCCCGCGAGGCCGCCGCGATGCGCCGCCGCGTCGATGCCCAGGGCGAGGCCGCTCACGATGGTGAGCCCCGCATCGGAGAGGGCCTGCGCGAACTCGTGCGCGTCGCGCACGCCCTGCGGCGTTGCGTTGCGGCTGCCCACCATCGCGAAGCATTGCGCGTTGAGGAGTTCCGCGCGCCCCACGACGTAGAGCACCGTGGGCGGATCGTGGATCTGGCGCAGGAGCTCGGGGTATTCGGCATCCGTGATCGCGACGAGGTGGTGGCCGGGTTGGTCCAGCCATCGCAGCGCGGCGTCCAGGACGGCGCTCGATGGTCCACGGGCGAGGCTCTCCACGACGTGCTCGGGCACGACGCATTTCGCCGAGCGCGGGCTGGCGCCAAGGGCGTTGTCGGGTGTTCCGAAGGCTTGCAGCAACGTGCGTTGCCAGCGTTCGAAGACGCCGGGCGCGAGGGTGAAGCGAAGCCAAGCTGCGAGGTTGCCACGCGATGCGGGTTGCGATTCCAAGGGGTGGTGCCGCCGGGGAACGGGAGGATGCCCGATAAACGGCGCCCGGTCACGCGCCGCTGACCGGTCCGGAAAAAGAAATGGGGGCCGAAGCCCCCGATTTCACCTGATGCGAGCGACGCTCAAGGCGTCTGGACGACGTCCCCGATGTAGATCGGCTTGGTGCTGCGCATCACGATGGCATACGACATCTTCTCGAAGACGCGGAACACGAAGACCAGGCCGGTGCGCTCGTCCGGCAGCTTCACGACGGAGCCCTGGAGCGTCTCGCCCTCCGGTGCGGTCGTGGTCTTGTCGGCTTCCGAGGCGTACCAGTTCTTCTTGATGTTCGCCCACCAGTCGGAACCGTACCCCGTGACCACCGGACGGCCCGTTGCGTCGACGATTTCACCCTTGCGGTACGACGCCAGCACATGGCCGACCTCGATGCCGTCGCGCGAGCCGCGGTTGATCGTGATGATGGAGTACTGGCCGAGTTCGGCCACGCCGCCGTCGACGGACATGATCACGCCCTTGATCGGCTTGTCGGGCGCGCGCGGCACGTAGCTGGGGAAGCTCGTCTCGCGCGCGGGCGCGAGGCGGTCGGCGCGGTTCACTTCTTCCTTGGCCTTGGTGATCTCGAGCGTCGTGGGATTGCCGAAGCGCTTCACGCGGGCGTCGCCGACGTACTTGGCTTCGTAGCCCAGGATCTCGTTGGTTTCCGGATCGTGGAGCGCCTCGCCCTGGCGGAAGATCTGCCAGTTGATGCCGTTCTGCTCGCCGATGCGGTCCGCATAGATGGTGTTGCCCGAACCGACGACGACGCGGCTCTCCTCGGTGGCGAGGATCGTGGGCGCCCGGTCGAGGGCGTCGGCTTCCACCACCAGGGGCGACGTGAGGAACGGGCCGAGCGCGGTTCCCGGAATGCTGGGAACGGCCGTGGCGAGGGGTTCGACGCGGATACGGGGCGCGACCTTCTGCAGGTTGCCGGCGGCGTCCGCCGCGGTGCCGCCGCTGGGGCCGGAACCACCCGCGCCGCCCGAGCTGATGGACAGGGAGGGATTGGCGCCGGAGCGGTCCAGGCGAATCACGTCACCGGGATAGATCCAATGGGGGTTCTTGATCTGGTCGCGGTTCATTTGCCAGATCTGCGGCCATTTCCACGGATCCTTCAGGAAACGCCCGGCAATGCCCCAAAGGGTGTCGCCCTTGACGACCGTGTAGGAATCCGGGGCATCCGCGGCCAAGTCGGCCATGGTGACCTTGGAAGGGTCGCCCTTGGCTTCGGCGCGTTCGCGCTTGGCGTCCGGGGGCATCCCGTCACCATTGGCCCAAAGGGCCGCCGGAACCAAACAGACCCCTCCGACGACTAAAGATATAATTGCTTTTCGCATGGCTGGGCTCACTTGTGGATATGGTGCTCGGGACCCATATTCCGAAAAAGGGTTACGGCCCCTTTTTCAAGTAGTGCGGTAGATTCTGCACATAAACTATTCTATTAGCAAGCATTCATGGCCATTCTCGAGATCCTCCAGTACCCGGACCCCCGGCTTTATACCCCCGCCGAGCGCGTCGAAAACATCGACGCCAAGACCCGCAAGCTCGTCGAGGACATGGCCGAGACCATGTATGCCGCCCCTGGAATCGGCCTCGCGGCCACCCAGGTGGATGTCCACAAGCAGATCATCGTCATCGACGTGAGCGAGGACCGCAGCGACCTGCGCGTCTTCATCAACCCCGAAATCACGCGCCGCGAGGGCCTGGCCACGAACCAGGAGGGTTGCCTCTCGGTGGCCGGCATCTACGACAACGTGGAGCGTGCCGACAGCGTCACCGTCACGGCGCTGGACGAGAAGGGCTCGCGCTTCACGCTGAACGCCTCCGGACTGCTCGCCGCCTGCATCCAGCACGAGATGGACCATCTCCAGGGCAAGGTCTTCGTGGAGTACCTCTCGGAGCTCAAGCAGAACCGCATCCGCGCGAAGCTCAAGAAGCGCCAGCGCAAAGCCGCCTGACCGCGAGACGGCCGCCTTCTTGCGCGTCGTCTTCGCCGGCACCCCGCCCTTCGCCGTTCCCGCGCTCGAGGCCCTGCTAGCGGCCGGGCACGAGGTCCCTCTCGTTCTCACCCAGCCCGACCGCCCTGCCGGCCGCGGCATGCGCCTTACCGCCAGCGCGGTGTCGAATTGCGCCGCCGGGAACGGCCTGACGCTCTACAAGCCGGCGTCCCTCAAGCTGCCCGAGTCGCACGATCCGATCCGCGAGGCCAAGCCCGATGTCATGGTCGTCGCGGCTTACGGACTGATCCTTCCGGCGGCCGTCCTGGGCATTCCCCGCAAGGGTTGCATCAACATTCATGCGTCCCTCCTGCCGCGTTGGCGGGGTGCGGCGCCCATCCACCGCGCGATCCTCGCCGGGGACGCGCAAACCGGCGTTTGCATCATGCAAATGGAGGCGGGACTCGATACGGGCCCCGTCCTGCTGGAACGGAGCATCCCCATCGGCCCCCGGGACACGACTGCGGGCCTTACGCGGTCGCTGGCAAGCCTGGGGGCCGCAGCCCTGGTCGAAGCCCTCGGCCGGCTGGAGAGCCTGTCACCGGCGCCGCAGGATGCTTCCCGGGCCACCTACGCCGCCAAGGTCGACAAGGCCGAGGCCCGGATCGATTGGAGCCGGAGCGCCCGGGACGTGGATCGCCAGATCCGGGCTTTCAACCCCATGCCGGGCGCGGAAACCACCTGGAAAGGCGAACTGGTGAAGATCTGGGAGGCCCTGCCCGTTGCCGGGTCGGGCAAGCCCGGGACGCTCCTGGCTGCCGGCCCCGAGGGCGTGGTGATAGCCTGTGGGGAGGGGGCCCTGGCCGCGCTCGAGATCCAGCGCCAGGGGTCCAAAAGGCTGGGCGCCGGGGAGTTTCTCCGGGGATACCCCTTGGAAGTGGGGGGACTCTTCGGGACCTGAGGCGCGCAAAAAAGTGTGGCAATATGAAAACAAAAGTGGTAGATTTACAACAACTTTGGAGCTGAGCGTCGAGAGACCCGATGAGTACCGCGGCGGCATTCTGTTCGCTTTCCCGGTCGGTGACCGGGAGCCTGCTGCCATCCCTTTCGAGGATGGTGCTTGCCGCTTTGCTGGTTTTCGCCGCGGTCCCGTTCGCCAGCGCGGAAGGCATCAGCGTCCCCAGCGCCTCGCTCGAGCAGACGGAAGACGGCTGGAATCTCAACGCCGACTTCGACATCCAATTCAGTTCCAAGCTCGAGGAAGCGGTCACGCGAGGCGTGCCCCTCTACTTCGTGATGGAGTTCGAGCTCACCCGCCCGCGCTGGTACTGGTTCGACGAAAAGCCGGTCAAGCAATCGCAGACCTACAAGATCACGTACACGCCGCTGCTGCGCCAGTACCGGCTCTCGGTGGGCAACCTGTACCAGAACTTCACGCGCTTCGATGAAGTGAAGCGTGTCCTGTCGCGCGTGCGCAGCCTGCACGTGGCCGACAAGGGCGCCCTCAAGGGCGAATACCAGGCGAACCTGCGCATGCGCCTGGACACGGGCCAACTGCCCAAACCGTTCCAACTGAACGCCGTCGCCTCGAGCGACTGGTCGCTCAACTCCGAGTGGCATCGCTGGGCGGTCAACCCCTGAGGGGTTCATGAAACCGCTGATTTTCCTGTGTGTGGTCGCCGGCGCTGCGCTGGTGTATCTCCTCTCACAGGCCACGTCCAACAGCGAGCAGCTCAACCAGCACTACATCCCGCTGCTCTACCTGGGCGGAGCGCTCTCGCTCGGCTTCATCTGCCTGATCGTCTACCAGCTCGTGGTCCTGCGCCGCAAGCTGAAGGAGCGCGTGTTCGGCTCCACCCTGACGCTGCGGCTGGTGGCGGTGTTCGCGTTGATGGCCGTCATCACCGGCGGCCTCATGTACGCGGTGTCCTTCCAGTTCCTGCAGAAGTCGATCGAATCGTGGTTCGACGTGCGCGTCGACAAGGCCCTCGAATCCGGTCTCACCCTGGCACAGGGCGCGATCGACAACTCGCTGAAGGAGCTGGGCAAGAAGGCGGACTCGATGGCCGCTGCGCTCGAGACGTCGGCCGAGCCGAACGCGCTGAACAAGCTGCGCGAGCAATATGCCATCGAGGAGGCGACGCTGATGACCTCGCGCGGCAAGGTCATCTCGCAATCGAGCTCCGAGCCCCTCTCCCTGCTGCAGGACCTGCCGAACGCCAACATGCTCCGCCAGGTGCGGGCGCAGAAGCCGGTCAAGCAGCCCGAGTCGATCCCCGACCGTGGCCTCTACCTGCGCGTGATCGTGCCGGTCAACGTGATCACGATCGCCGACGACATGCGCATCCTCCAGGTCCTGCAGCGCGTGCCTCCGTCGATCGAGCAGGCCGCGCGCGTGATCGAGAGCGGCAACGCCGACTACCAGCAGCTGCTTCTCGCGCGCACGAACCTGAAGCGCATCTTCGGCCTCACGCTCACCCTGGCGATGCTGCTCACGCTCTTTTCCGCGCTCGCGCTCGCCTTCGTGCTCTCCGAGCGCCTCTCGGCGCCGCTGTCCGCGCTCGCCGAGGCCACGCGCGCCATCGCCAAGGGCGACTACACGAAGCTGAACCCGGTGAAGAGCCGCGACGAGTTCGGCGTGCTCACGCAGTCGTTCAACACCATGACGCGCCAGATCGCCGATGCCACCGAGGCGATGGAGCGCAACCAGCTGCAGCTCGAGAACGCCAAGACCTACCTCGAAAGCATCCTCTCGAACCTCACCTCGGGCGTGCTCACGTTCGACGAGCGCTTCTACGTGAAGACGCTGAACGGGGCGGGCAGCGACATCCTCGCGGTCGCGGCGAACGCCTTCCACGGCGTGAAGCTGCCCGACTGGCCGCGCATGGTCCCGGAGGTCGCGCCGTTCGCCGAGGTGGTGCTGCGCCGCTTCATCACGGGCACCGCGGCCCAGTGGGAAGAGCAGATGGAATATCGCCGTGGCGACGGCGGCCAGCGCACGCTCCTCGTGCGCGGCACGCGCCTGGGCGGTTCGGACAACGGCTACGTCATCGTGTTCGACGACATCACCCACCTCATCCAGGCGCAGCGCGACGCGGCCTGGGGCGAAGTCGCGCGCCGCCTCGCCCACGAGATCAAGAATCCGCTCACCCCGATCCAGCTCGCGGCCGAGCGCATGCAGCACAAGCTCGCCAAGATGCTCCCGCCGGCCGAGGCGGAGATGCTCGCGCGCTCCACCGGGACGATCGTGACCCACGTGACGGCCCTGAAGGGGATGGTGGACGACTTCAGCCAGTACGCGCATGCCGCCCGCATGAACGCCCGGCAGGTGCACCTGAACGACGTGATCCGCGAGGTCCTGTTCCTCTACGAATCGATGGGCATCTCCATCGAACCGCGCCTGGGCGAGAACCTGCCGCCCGTCTTCGCCGATCCGGCGATGCTGCGCCAGGTCCTCCACAATCTCTTCCAGAACGCGATCGACGCGCTCACCGGGGTGGACAATCCGCGCATCCTGGTATCCACAAGTTTGGGCGCGGCGGGCGTTTTGCTCACAGTGCGCGATAATGGCACTGGAATCGCCGAGGGCGTCATGGGCCGCATCTTCGAGCCCTACGTCACGACGAAACCGAAGGGAACCGGCCTGGGGCTCGCGATCGTGAAGAAGATCGTCGACGAGCACCAGGGACGGATCCTCGTCGAGAATGTGAAGCCCCACGGGGCCAACGTCAGCATCGTCCTGCCCCCCAAGGCCGCCTGAACCGCACGAGCAACTAGCACTACATGTCAGCCAACCAGATCCTTGTCGTCGACGACGAAGTCGGCATCCGCGAATTGCTGTTCGAGATCCTCCGCGACGAGGGTTACGGCGTTCGCCTGGCCGAAAACGCCCAGACCGCACGCTCCGCCCGCAAGGAGATGCGCCCGGATCTCGTGCTGCTCGACATCTGGATGCCCGATACCGACGGCATCACCCTGCTGAAGGAATGGGCGGGCTCGGGCCTGCTCACGATGCCGGTGGTCATGATGTCGGGCCACGGCACCATCGATTCCGCGGTCGAGGCCACCCGCATCGGCGCCTTCGACTTCCTCGAAAAGCCCATCAGCCTGCCCAAGCTCCTCGCCACGGTCGGCAAGGCGCTCGCCGGCGGCCGCGTGCTGCCGAAGACGGGCCTGTCCCTCGTGAACCTGGGCAAGGCGCGCGTCGTCCAGGACCTGCGCCAGCGCCTCGAGCAGGTGAACCGCCTGCGCACGCCCGTGCTCCTCGTGGGCGAGCCCGGTTGCGGCTTCGAGGTCTGCGCGCGCCACCTGCACCTTCCGAATACGCCGTGGGTTTCCCCCGAGAGCAGCGAGTGGCTGGCCTCGAACCCGTTCGAGCCGCTGAACGACGCCCGTGAAGGAACGCTGTTCCTCCAGGAGATCGGAAACCTCGGCAAGGCCGAGCAGAAGGGGCTGTCGCAACTGCTGTCGAAGCTCGAGAAATTCAACGTCCGGCTGATCTGCGCCTCGACCGGGCCGCTCGCCGCGATGGCCGACGACGGGCGCTTCGACGCCGCGCTCTACCACCAGCTCTCCGGTCTCACGATCCGCGTGCCGTCGCTCGCCGACCACCCGGAAGACATCCCCGACATCGCCGCCACGCTGCTCACGCACCTCGTGGACGCGAACGAAGTGCCGCTGCGCAGCCTCACCGTGGGCGCGCTCAACGTGATGCGCAACCTGGACTGGCTGGGCAACCTCCCGGTGCTGCAGAACGTCGTGAAGACGCTCGCGCTCACGGCGCTCGCCAACGAGATCGCCGGCGACGACGTGAACCGCGTGGCCAAGGAGTTCAACCTCGCGCCGCGCGAGCAGGCGACCACGGAAGTGGGCGTGTCGCTCGACCTGCCGCTGCGCGATGCGCGCGAGCAGTTCGAGAAGCAGTACTTCCTGCACCACATTCGCCGCGAGGAAGGCAACATGTCGCGCGTGGCCGACCGTGTCGGCCTCGAGCGCACCCACCTCTACCGGAAGCTCAAGCAGCTGGGCATCCGGCCCTCGGGCAAGAGCGAGGACGCCGTCGGCTAGAGGGCCTCGACGCGCCCCAGGCGCACGGCGGTGAGGCCGGTCTTGATGTTGTGCGGGACCGGCATGATCAGCACGCAGTTGTCGTAGGGCGCGCGCACCGCGTTCTCCCCATCCCACGCAATCACGTCGCCGCGCCGCTCGATCACGTCGAGGCCGGTGAACTCGCGCGCGAAGCGGAACGACGGCGAGTGGGCCACCACCGCATCCGTCACGCGGATCAGCTTCTGCGGCGCGACTTTCTCGTCGATCTCCTTCGCGGCACGATCGCGATCCACGACATCGAGCGCCCGCAGGAAGCGCCACGTCGACTGCCAGGCCACGACCGCGGCCTTCTTCTCCCAGTGCTGGCCGCACTCGATCAGCTGCGCGTTCTTCGGGCTGGCCGGGTCGCCGAATCCGCCGTAGTCGCGCATGCGGGTGCCGTTCGCGTGGCCGGTATCGCTCACCACATGCTCGGGAACGCCGATGTCGAAAGCGAAGCGGATGCCCTTGTCGAGCGGTCCGCAGATCATCACCGCGGGACTGGGCTCGAGCATCGAGTGGATGTCGAGGAGGTAATCGGCCGCATCGATGAAGGGGCGCAGCTGGCGCGCGCGATCGAGCTCGACGCTGTGGCGCGTCCCGTCGAGCGTGGCCGGCGTCCACACGCGGTTGAAATCCTCGTCGACGAAGCGCGTGGCGAAGGGGCGCTCGCGGTCGAAACGCGAGTACGCCTCCACGTTGGCGAAGGCGAGCGTCAGCGTGCCGCGCGTGGGGCGCAGGCCCTCGCGCAACAGGCGGTCGACGGCGATCGCGCCGCAGATCTCGTTGCCGTGCGTGAGCGCGTTCACCATCACGTGCGGTCCGGGCTTGCCGCTTTCGAAGGTGTGGATGAAGTCCGTGCCGGTGCTGGAGCGGCGATGGGGCTGGATGTCGGGAGCGTCCAGCTCGACGGGGAAAGGGTTCGTGGTCATGTTCAGTGCTTGTGTCCGTGGGAGTGATCGTGTCCGTGCCCATGGCCGTGATCGTGATCGTGGCCATGGTCATGAGCGTGGTCGTGATGGTCGTGCCCGCAGCCCGGGCCGTGCACGTGGCCATGATGGTCGTGGCCGTGGTGGTCGTGGCCCGCGGCGCAGGCATGCGAGCCGCGTTCGGCCGCGTATTCCGCGATCACCGTGACGAGGCGGTCGAGCCGCGCGCGCAGCTCGGCGAACCCGGCGCTCTTCTCGCGCGTGCGCTCATCCATGTAGAGGCGGCGGTTCACCTCGATCTGGAGGCTGTGGCGGTTCGCGGCAGGATCCGAGTACGCGCGCACCAGCTCCACGCCCTTGTACGGGTCGTTCACCTTCACGTCGTAGCCCATGCCCTTCAGCGTCCCCGCCACGAGCGCGGTGAAATCCGGAGAGCAGGTCGTTCCGTCGCGGTCGCCCAGCACGAAGTCGGCGCGCGGCTTGCCGGGGCCTTCCTCGGAGATGCGGCTGCTCAGCGCGGGCATCGAGTGGCAGTTCACGTGGTAGACCACGCCGAAGTGCGCGTAGGTCGCGTCGAGCGCCTCCTGAACGGCCTTCTGGTAGGGCTGGTGGAAATGCGTGATGCGCCGCTTCACCTCGTCCAGCGTGAGCTTGCGGTCGTAGATCGGCTCGCCCGAGTCCATCACGCGCCAGATGAGGCCGATGCCGAGCTGGGTCTTCCGGCTCGCCTGCGCCGGGCCGGGCCACGGCGCCTCGAGCAGCGACGTGTCGATGTCGAGCACGGAGCGGTTCGGGTCGATGTACGAGCGGGGGAAGCGGGCCGCGATCAGCTTCGCGCCCAGCGAGGGCGCGGCGCCGTAGAGCTCGTCCACGTAGCTGTCCTCGGCGGAGCGCAGGGCCTCGAGGCTCGTCGCCGGACGGAAATCGGGCGGGTATTCGGTCCCGCTGTGCGGGGAGTCCAGCACCAGGGGGACCACGGTTCCGGAAGGTTCGTGCAAGGTATAGGCGGGGTGCGGTTTCATGACGGCCGATCGTTCAGGTGACAAGCGGAATGATGCCCCGGAGCGACCTCGCGCAGTAGCGGCGCCTCGACGCGGCAACGGTCGAAAGCCTTGGGACAACGGGGGTGGAAATGGCAGCCGCGCGGCGGGTCGAGCGGCGAGGGTATTTCGCCGCGGATCGGCACGAAGTGGCGGCGGCGCACGTCGATGCGCGGCACCTCGGCGACCAGGGCCTGCGTGTACGGATGATTGGGGCGGTCGAAGATCTCGGCGGAGTCCGCCGTCTCGACGACACGCCCGAGATACATGACGACGACACGGTCCGAGACGTGGCGGATCACGCCGAGGTCGTGGCTGATGAAGAGGTAGGTGAGGGCGAGCTCCTCGCGCAGGCGGATGAACAGGTTCAGCACCTGCGCCTGGATCGAGACATCGAGCGCGGCGACCGCTTCGTCGCATACGAGGAAGCGCGGCTTGACCGCAAGCGCCCGGGCGATGCCGATGCGGCTGCGTTGCCCGCCCGAGAATTGGTGCGGGAAGCGCCGGAGCAGGGAAGCATCCATGCCGACGCGCTCGAGCGTGTGGGCGACGTATTCCGCCTGCGCCTTCCGCGGGATAAGGCCGTGGACCACCGGCGCCTCGCCCACGATGTCGACGATTCGCAGGCGCGGATTCAGCGACGCATACGGGTCCTGGAAGATCATCTGCACCGCGAGGCGCTCGGCGCGATCTCCGGCGTGGTCGTATTCGGCGTACGGCCGGCCCTTCCAGAAGCGAACTCCCGCCGTGGGCTCGAGGATGCGCGAGACCACGCGGCCGAGCGTGGACTTCCCGCACCCGGACTCGCCGACCAGGCCGACGACCTCGCCCTCGGCCACGGCGAGATCCACCGTGTCCACCGCATGGACGGTTTCGTCCGAGATGCGCGAGCCGAGCTTGCGCGCGATGCGGCCCGCGAAGTCGAGGCGCTTGTCGAAGCGCTTCGAGATGCCGCGAAGCTCGAGCAGGGGCGTGGGCGCAGTGCTCATGGCGTGGCCGGATGGAGGCATCGCAGCGTGCGGCCCGGGGCGGGCCGGGTGGTGCCGGGCGCCTCGGCGCAATCGGGCTGCGCGCGCGCGCAACGCTCGCGAAATGCGCACGCGGCGCCGAGCTTGAGCAGCGAGGGCGTCATGCCCGGGATCTGCGCGAGCGGGCGTCCGCGCTCGTTGCGGCTCGGCACGGAATCGAGGAGGCCGCGCGTGTAGGGATGCAACGGGCGGTCGAGCACCTCGTCGACCGTGCCGGATTCGACGACGCGGCCGGCGTACATGACGCACACCTCGTCGGCGAGGCCGGAGATCACCGAAAGGTCGTGCGTGATCCAGATGAGCCCCGTCCCGCTCTCGCGGCACAGCGCCTGCATCTCGTGGAGGATCTGCCCCTGGATCGTCACGTCGAGCGCGGTGGTGGGTTCGTCGGCGATGACGATGTCCGGCTTGTTCAGCAGCGCGATGGCGATGGCCACGCGCTGGCGCATCCCGCCCGAGAAGTGGTGCGGATACGCGCGCAGGCGCTCGTCGGGCGACGCGATGCCGACTCGCACCAGGGCCTCGCGCGAACGGCGCAGCGCCTCGTCGCGCGACACGTCGTGGTGGGCACGCACCGCCTCGATCATCTGGGTGTCGATGCGCAGGACCGGATTCAACGTCATCATCGGGTCCTGGAAGATCATCGAGATGCGGTTGCCGCGGAGCTTTCTCCACTCCGTTTCGTCGAGCGTCGTGAGCTCGCGGCCGTTGAGCGCGATGCGGCCGGCGACGATGCGTCCGGGCGCGTCGACCAATCCGAGGATGGAATACCCCGTCATCGACTTGCCGGATCCCGACTCGCCCACGATGCCGAGGATCTTCCCGCGCTCGAGCCGGAAGCTCACGTCGTCCACGGCCTTCACGACCCCCGCCTTCGTGAAGAAGTGCATCCGCAGGCCATCGACTTCGAGCAGCGGAGCGCTCATCGCTTGAGCCTCGGGTTGAGGATGTCCCTCAGCTGGTCGGCCACCAGGTTGATCGCCATGATGGTCGCGAGGAGCGCCACCCCGGGATAGAAGCTGATCCAGTACTTGCCCGACAGCAGGTATTGGAAGCCGTTGGAGATCAGCAGCCCCAGCGACGGCTCGGTGATCGGCAGCCCCAGCCCGAGGAACGACAGCGTCGCCTCGAGCGAGATGGCATGGGCAACCTGCACCGTGGCCACCACGATCAGCGGCGGCAGGCAGTTGGGCAGCAGGTGGCGAAAGACCACGCG
>Ga0075366_10001375_pt1 | contig 12174 bp, 13 predicted proteins | sample EndMethybrTD3031_FD_72351 | JGI IMG/M metagenome (GOLD analysis project Ga0075366, IMG submission 72351) | Populus endosphere microbial communities from Tennessee, USA - Endosphere MetaG P. TD hybrid TD303-1 | ecosystem: Host-associated > Plants > Roots > Endosphere | place: USA: Tennessee... | reverse complement strand
TTGCCTCGGCTATTCACCTTATTATGGCGCAGCGTTTAGTGCGTATACTCGACGACAAAACTAAGGTTCCGTATCAGCCAGACGAAGGTTTGCGCGCTCAGTTGCAGTCTATTGTCGAGACCTTACCTCCGGGTGTTGAACGACCTGACATTAGTAACATCACCCTCTACAAGCCAGGTACTTCTGTCGAACATCCATTCGGCTTTATCGGTCAAACTCCAATCCGCGAGCAGATGCTTATGACGCCTGGCGTGCAAGCGCTCTTGCGCAAACCGCCCAACGAAATAACAACGGACCTCCTGGAACAGAAGGCCCGTGAGGACGGCATGTTGACTATGTTGCAAGACGGAATCCTGAAGGTACTTGCTGGCCAGACTACATTAGAAGAAATTTACCGCGTCGTTGGCTAGTTCAGAATTTGTGCTTCACAAATTGGATTTCGCCAGTCAATGTTTCCATAAAGATCTTCGCATTTTTGAGGCTGGCCATATGTTGGGGCAGACTCGCCATACTTTGGGTCATAAAACGGTGTGTCATTTAGCAGGCTTTCTGGTGGCTTGATTTCACCATTTGGCTTCCAGTCAATGTCGGTGCAATCGGTAATTTGGCCTTCTGGCATCTGGTGTTTACGATCACCAGTAAGATTAACCGCGCCTTGGACATAGCCGGTATCTTCCCATGGAATACTAATCTCTAGCCGGGCTGGCTTGTCTTCGCGACAGGCATAAAATTCATCACCAGCATGTACGAACGATAGATCCTCGGCAATATTATTAGGGTTGTATACTGTGGCACAATCTTCTTGACCATGCTCTGTGCCGCTAGGCAGTATGCTACCAATGCGCACGAAGGCAGGATCTTTGCCACTTGGGTCGATAACTTCTACTTTGCCAATGAGCCCTGTGCATCCGATCTCGGTTGGAGTAGGCTCTGGCCTTGCTGCTGGTGCTGAACTTTCGGCTGTCGCAGGGTGGTGTGCGTCTGAGTCACCATTTACTGAACGTTCAATACCTAGTGCTGCAGCGCCCAGTAGTGTAAGTCCAGCTGCGGTTGCAGCTATATAGCCTTTTGGTATTTCGTGTCGTCCGATTTTCATATATGTCTCCGGAGTAGTAATTTTTATCTAAAAAGAAACCTTATGACAAACGACAGTGGTTTGCAAGTCTTAACGACTCTCAAGCGGGCTTATGGGTGTAGAACATCTACCTACGACTTGATTTCGTAAAAAGTCACTACTCACCGGAGCTACTCCGTGAAACGTGCCATTACCCATGCCAATTTCTACCCTTATGTCCTTAGCGGTGTCGCTGTATTTGCAGGCCATATTTAACTCGTCACCTACTGTGACGGTGAGAGCAGAGGGCTGCCCGTTCTCGGAAAATACCGGTGCGCAAGACTGGTCGCCCCTGCCACCAGTAGCAATACTTGTTACTCGCCAAGTAGTGCCACCTTTTTCTTCGCTGGCAACCACTAGAGCGCCTAGACTTCCGGTGCACGCCTTAGGTCTAGGTGCGGTGACATTTGGGACTTTATTGGCTTCCTGGGGTGCTGGGTGTATGTTTCCCCAGACTGCAAGGCCAAGAACGGCTAAAGCGCCGAAACTGCCTGCGAATACATCGCCTTTCGATAATTTCGCGAGTTCATATTTACCGATTTTCATATGTATTGATCACCACCTCTAATTATCTGTAAGAAGAGACAATACAATAACTGGCGATATCTAGCAATCGGTTATTTAATCACTGCGGCAATAGAAGGAACCAGGCGATCGTCGAGTGGTGAAGGAATGATCTGGTCTGCGGTGGGATTTTCTACCAAAGAGGCAATAACCTCGGCGGCAGCAATTTTGTGCTGATCGGTAATTTTGGCTACGCGGTTATCAAGCGCACCGCGGAAAATACCAGGGAAGGCCAAGGAATTATTGATCTGATTAGGGAAGTCGCTGCGGCCAGTGGCCATGATAGCTACGCCAGCTTCCTTGGCTACATCGGGCATAATTTCAGGCACCGGATTAGCCATTGCCATGACGATAGGGTCTTTGGCCATTATTTTTACTAAGTCAGCGGTCAGTAGTCCTGCTTTTGATACGCCAATGAAGATATCAGCATCTTTAAGGGCATCCTGTAGAGAGCCACTGACATCGTGTGGGTTAGTAAAGTCTAGTAATTTCTTTTTCTCGTCATTTAGGTCAGTTCGGTCAGGACTGACAATGCCCTTACTGTCGACTGCCAAGATTTCTGGCTGTGCGTATAGATTGAGCAGTTTCATGATGGCAGTACCTGCTGCACCTGCACCTACGACTACAATGCGACAATCTTTGAGTGATCGCCCAGTAACCTTCATGGCGTTGATTAACCCAGCGAGTGTAACCACGGCAGTGCCATGTTGGTCGTCGTGCATTACAGGGATGCTTAGCTCGGCCTTTAGACGTTCTTCGACTTCAAAACAGATCGGTGCGGCAATGTCTTCGAGGTTAATGCCGCCAAAGCTTGGTGCAATGGCTTTTACGGCTGACACAATTTCGTCTGCGGAGTGTACGTCCAAAACTATTGGCACGGCATCAATGTTTGCGAAGTGTTTAAACAAGGCTGATTTACCTTCCATAACTGGCAAAGACGCCTGGGGTCCGATGTTGCCAAGACCCAGCACAGCAGAACCGTCACTAATAACAGCCACGTTGTTATTGAGCCAGGTGTAGTCTCGAGCTTCTTCTGGGTGTTCGGCAATATAGCTGCTGACGGCGCCGACGCCAGGTGTGTAGTAAATGCTCAGCTTTTCTTTGCTGTCCAGTGTATCCTTGATCTCTACGCCAATTTTACCCTTTAGCTCCTTGTGCTTATCCAATGCTAACTTGCCGTAATCCATACGTGTTCCCCTCTATATTTCTTATAGTATTGTATCACTTCACTTTGCTAGACGAGCAAGATCAAATAGTACATAATATAGATGACAATGAGTGAGCATTACAACGGTGCATATAACAAGCAGTACGACGTAGGTGGAGGGCCGGGCAGGCCAATCCTAGATGTACAAGCTATGCGGGTAAGTGCAGAGCCATATGCACAACTGCATAGTAGTCTCCTCCTAAGCTTATGGAACAAGGCAGGCCAAGACCCGAGCGCAGATCTAGAGGTTGGGTTTCAGGGTCTTGCTGCAATCGAAGCGAACGAGATTAGGCGAAAGGCTCAAGGCCTAGGGTCGACATGCTTGCGCGATATACATGAACGTCTGGGAAGAGTGGTGGATTCGCCACTGGGCATGCTAGGAAATATCCGCAACAGGCTATGGGGCCATTGGGACGTGCTCTTTGCTGCAGATATTGGCGTGACTACAGAGCCTTCCGCAGTAGAACAGCTTGGCGTTGCTCTTGCACTGCCAGAGGGGCACGATATTGCGACATATGCCTCAAGAGCTGTCGCATTAAAGGTGGGCGAGACCAGCGAATCCGGCTATGAGCGGATGATGACAATGCTGCGGGAGGCGGTTGAGCGTAGTGATCCAGATGCTGGGCTCACAAATGAACTTCGTGGTATGGGTGATGTGCTCGCTGCTTCAAGAATAGTTGGCCTGCCTGAATTACCGACAGCGCCCTAACGGGTCTTTTCAAGCGCTAACAGATGTGATATACTTGATCTAAAGCGAATATTAGTGTAAGGTTTATAGGTTATGCAATCTGTTATTCAAAAAATTGAAGCGAAGTTCAAGAAACACGACGTTGTAGACGTCAAAAGTGGTGACACTGTAGAAGTTCACCAGAAGATTAAAGAAGGCTCAAAAGAGCGTGTTCAGGTGTTTAAGGGTCTTGTGATCCGCACTGACCGCAAGGGTAGCCACACTAGCCGCATCACTGTGCGCCGCATTGCTAGCGGTATCGGTGTTGAGAAGAGCTTTTTGGTTCACTCTCCACTTGTAGTAAAGATCGAAGTTACCAAGCGAAGTAAGGTTCGCCGTAACTACCTTAGCTACATGCGTGCTCGTACCGGTAAGGCTGCACGTCTTACGGGCGTTGCTTTCGACCGTGATAGCGTAAACACTGTTGCTGAAAAGCCAGTTGAAGCTAAGCCAGAAGCAGCTGCAGAAGCTACCGAAGAAAAGGCCTAATACTTACAGATCGCAATCTCTTCAAAACCGCCGGAGTTATCCGGCGGTTTTTTATTTCACTCACACATCGCTTGGGGGGTTAGGGAGTGGGGATAGTAGCAAGGTCGAGAGACGGGCAAGGGTACATCTGATTATCTGGAATACTGTCGCCCACCGTTCCAGGAAACTGATTAGGTTCATTCGGCTTATATATTGTGTCGTGGACATCAACGACTAGTACGGCCGGATATGATGAGAATCGTGAAGGCTGAAAGTTGAATGACTGCACGCCCTGTTTGGCATAGACGACATCGTCATCTCGTATGTTGTCGTAGCCGGCGAGTATTGTGTAGACGTATGGTGAATTCTTTTCTCCAATTACGTGTTCGACAACGGGTGTCACTTTGTATAGGTCGTCATTGATCTTCTCGACTTCAATATCAGCACAGCTGAGAGTGACTCTCCCGTAGTTACTAAAATCCCCACTTGAACTAGTGGGGTCGGTACTTGGTTTAGTTTCGTTTGATGGCGCTGACGGCGACTGTGTGCCTGGCACAACAGGCGCGGCAGCATCTTTGTCGCCGCCACTCCCAGAAGTTTCATTGGCGTTTGAGCCAATACCGTCGAGAAGGCCAATCTGGTTTGCGCCAATAATTGCGCCCAAGACGCTTACGGCTACAAACGCGCCAATAGCCTCTCTATTATGCTGCGCAAACGCTTTTACAGTGTCCCAGTCGGGACGTTTATGAGGTACATGTGGTGGTTTTAAAGTCTCTGCCATACTTCTATTAAGCACTAATTACGAACATCTGGAATATGATGTATATCACATAGTTGCTTGCATGTAACAGAGGTGGTGTGATGTAAATCACAAACGGCGAACATTACTGCAGAACCGAGTAACCTATGCTAGACTGCCACTATGATTATGGGGATAGATGAAGTTGGACGAGGTTGTTGGGCTGGACCAGTGGTTGCTGGTGCGGTCATCCTCAAGCGTCGTATCCCAGGCTTAGCTGACTCCAAAAAACTAACCAAAGCCAAGCGCGAAGAACTAGATATTCGTATACGCAAGCAAGCTGTAGCCTTTGGTATCGGTTGGGTTGCTCCTATCGAAGTCGACCAGCTGGGTCTGACCGAGGCAGTACGCTTGGCTATGCAGCGCGCTGTCGATCAAGTACAAGCAGATTGTGACCAGATCATCATTGATGGTAACTATAATTATTTACCTAATGATCCTCGCAGCCAGGCGATTATAAAAGCAGATGACAAGGTCGCCGCAGTAAGTGCTGCCAGTATTATTGCCAAAGTTGCTCGCGACAATTATATGGCGCAAATGGCGCTCCAGTATCCTAACTATCAGTTCGAGAGCCATGTAGGCTATGGCACGGCAATGCATCGCGCCGCACTCAAACTACATGGTGTCTGTGATTTGCATCGTAAATCGTACGCTCCTATTAAGGCGCTACTCGCTGATCTAGCATGACCTCCTTTGAATCTGGCCGCCGGGCAGAGGCGGTGGCGGCAAGCTTTTTGGAATATAAAGGTTGTGAGATTCTGGCCCAGAACTGGCGAACGCGCTGGTGCGAAATAGATATTGTTGCAATACGCGACACCACTATATATTTTTGTGAAGTTAAATACCGGCGAACGCTTTTACAGGGTGCAGGGCTGGATTATGTAACACCCCAAAAACTGCAGCAGATGCAATTTGCCGCAGAATTCTGGCTAGCCAAATATGCCTGGCAGGGTGAGTGTAGTCTGTGTGCTATAGAGGTCAGTGGCCCCAAATTTGCAATTACCCAGGTAATTAAAGACTTGTCTTGAAGTACTTGGCAACAGGAGCAAGATCACGTTCCAGCCAGGCAACACGGTTCTCGAGTTCCTCGATGCCCATAACAATGTTGCGAGTAAGTGCCGGCTGGTCCTTCATAGGCTCAAAGAAAGCCTTGTATTCATCAAGCAGTTTCTGAGTGCTAAAGGCACTTGCGGCGTAGCGTGGGAAGTAGTCATACGACTTGTCGCTGCCAAAGGTTTCTTCGATCCAACCCCAGTTATCGCGGAGCCAATCCCAGGCTTGGTCGCGGCCGTAGCGGCTGCGCAGGAGGTATACGAGCCAGTGGTCAACATCTTGCTGGCGTACTTGGTCACTGTCCTTTAAGCGGGCTAGTAGAGTAGTGATGTGGCCTGCATCGCGTACAGCAGTAAGTGCTCCCATAATGTCTTGTTTGAGGTCGACATTATTAGTTTGACCATCTAGATCCAACAGATATGCAAAGGCGTCTGACTTGTTGTGACGAACTGCGGCGGTGAATACAATGCCGCGAAGTTCTGAGTGGATGCTTTGCTGGTCCTGTTTGTAAGTCTCGAACAGCGTGAGCGCTCGGTCCAAGATTTCTTTGTGCTCTGAGTACACGCCGAGGGCAATAATAGTTGCGCGAAGCTTAGTGTCCTGACTGTTTTCGCCAGCGAGTTCATCCCAGCCTAGACGCTGGTACTGCTCTTCGATAAGGTCACGAATGAGTGCTTTAATTGGGGCCTCGAGTTTTGGCTCTACATCTACGAAGCGACGGGCGATACCAATGATCATGGCCATGATGTCCCATACTGGATCGCTGCTTTCCTTGCTATAGTGCTCGAGTAATTTAAGCGATTCAGCGAATGACTGCACGCCAGCTTGGCCAAGGCTTGCACTGTCGCTAAGGAGCATTAGGCGGTCGGCGATGCCCAGTTTTTGGTCTGAGACTAGCTTGGCAATGCTGGAAGCGTGAGCTTCGTTGGCGTAACGTACGATGTAATGACCGATAGCGCCTTGGTTAATGCGCACAAAGTCGGTGCTGGAAAGAGTAGTTTCGAGCTTCTTTTCTTGCAACAGGGCTGGAACATCAGCGCTATCACTGAGTAGTGGCACTGGCCAAATGCGTTCAGGATCGGCCTTTTGGGTGTCCATCAAGAAGTGGTGCTGATGCAGGCACAGGTCTTTACCTTCTTGTTTTACTTCAACTACCGGGTAGCCTGAACGGGTAAGCCAAGGATCCATAAAGGCAGCTACATCTTTGCCGCTAGCCTCAGATATGGCAGCCCATAGGTCTTTGCCCTGGGTGTTCTTGTATTTGTGCTTGGTGAAGTAGGTCTTGAGACCCTTGCGGAAATCATCTTGGCCAACGTAGTTCATGAGCATGTTAAGCAAGCGGCCACCTTTGGCATACACAATGGATGGGTCAAAGAGGGTGGAGATTTCGTCTGGATGGCGAACCTCGGTCTTAACCGCCTGAACACCGGCAATGGCGTCACGGCGTAGCGCGCCAAGTCCCTCGGTGGTAATGAAGGTGTTCCAGATCTCCCACTCAGGGAAGAGGGCGTTAGTGGCAACATATTCCATAACGTTGGCAAAGCTTTCGTTGAGCCATAGGTCATCCCACCAGCGCATAGTTACGAGGTTGCCGAACCACTGATGTGAGAGTTCGTGCAGTACAACGGTAGCAACAATTTCGCGGCCGCTTTGTGATGTAGTGGCTGGATCTACGAGCAGGCAGCGCTCCCGGTAGGTAATAAGCCCCCAGTTTTCCATGGCTCCAGATGAGAAGTCGGGGATTGCTACATGATCACACTTGGCGAGGGGGTAGGGTACGCCGTAGTATTCATCGAAGAATTCGATACCGCGCTTGGCAACATCAAGGGCGAAATCGAGCGTCTCGGGCTTCTGGGCCTTAGTCGCCCAGACACGCACATCAACGCCTCCAGTAGTTTTAGCTTCTTTGCAGTGGAGATCACCGTATATGAACGCCAATAGGTAAGTCGACATTTTGGGAGTGGTCTCAAAGACTGTAGTGCGTTTGCCATTTGCGTCTGATTGAGACTTGTGGGGCATGTTGCTAATTGCAGTTTCGCCCTCTGGTGAGACAAGGGTAAGGTCAAATGTTGCCTTGGCTTCTGGTTCGTCAACACAAGGGAAGGCTTCGCGTGCATGGTGGCTTTCGAACTGTGTGGATACGATCTTGGACTTTTTGCCCTCAAATTCGTAGGTGCTGGCATAGATGCCGTGCATGCTGTCCTGGATTTTGCCTTCAAAGTGAAGTGTGATTGAGTACTGGCCGGGGAAGAGTTGATCTTCGGTGTGTAAACGCACTTCGTCGAAACTCTTGTGGTGACTGATTCGAGTGACTGCTTTGGTTTGGGTAAGCTTTTTGTCGTGCCTAGTAATGGTAGCCTCGGTAACTTTAAGGCCATGTTGGTGCAGGGTAAGTCGTTGGGATGGGCGGCCAACCTTTTGGCCTGATATCGTAACGGTACCACTAATTTTCATGGTGTCCGTGTCAGGATTGAGTTCTAATTTGTAGTTTTGTGGCTGAAAACCCTCGAATAGTCGCTTCACTTTTTTGCTCATTATTCCATTCTAGCACGAGAGGAGTTACCAAGATCAGCTTTTTACCCGTTTTTAAGCATGAACGTATTGAATATTTCTATATTTTATGATAGAATAGGCACTTATGATTGAGCGACTACATACCCGTAAGAATGTCCGCAAGGCGGGCGCTTTAGTAGCATTAGGTACTGCTGCAGCAATATTGACTGGCTGTACTAATAGTTCCGGAGAGACTGCACCAGACAAGAGCTCTTCTGCGGAGAGCGTAGACCTAACCCAGGCTAATGCTGACCGAAACGTCATTGCTGGTCTCTACCAGGCATGTAAGATTGTTAAGGTTGAACGCGATCCAAAGCACAAGGCTGGTATATATAGCCAAGCTAATGGCTACGAAGCGCCAGTTAAGATCACGGCTGATATTACAGTCAGCGATAAGGCAGAGCAACTTCGTCAACAATACGACAAGGATGATACTGTCCGTTGGAGCAGCCAGTCTGTGCGCCTCGATTTCTTTAATCATAATGGTGACAGTTTTCAGCAGAGGGGTCCTCGCTCGAATCGACCAGAAGATTTGCCTACGCAATCTGGCCGCGATGCCTTTTATGTATTTCCATCAGGCTACAGCCGTGATCACAATGTCATAGTGCCTTATTTGGGCAACAGTGCCGAAACGGACGATGGCGCAGTTACTGCTGCAACACCATGTGGTGCAATCGAGCGAGTACACGGCGAATGGGAACAGATCCAGCCACCGGCTGACATTCATGCATTCGGCCCAGTGCCTATAGACCACTTACCGTCGATGCCTTGGTCCTAGTCTCTCGCCGTGATGGCAATTTCGTGGTGTAATTCCCAAAAGAACATGGGAGTACAGCATGCGACGACGTCTACCAGAACTTCACTTATCTAGGACTTTTGAGAGAGCGAAGGATATAGCTATCGTCGGTAGCATTACCAGTCTCATAGGTATGACCATGAGTCAGGAATGGCTGCGTGATGGTAGTTATGCTTTGCTTGCGGGTGCGCCTTTGGGTGTAGTGGCTACCAAGACCATAGCTGGAGCTGGAGAACGCTTAGGTTTGTCGGAAGGAAAGGCACTTTTCCTTGGGTCAATAGTGTCGTCGGCGGCTGGCGTGGGTGTTGCGGAGGGCTTACAGCACTTCGATGCAATCGATGCACATCAGACAGTCGCATGGGAAGTCGGCACGGCCGTGGGCACGTTTGACGGGGTGATGCAGCGAGCTCAAGAGCTAGAAGACGCCCGACAGAAGTACAGACCTCCATATGTAGGAAGCGCCGATTATTAGATCTCCCGAGTTGACCAATAACGTTCCTACTGGTATATTTAAAGTCAGTAGTCGGCCCAAGCAGGGTCGGCTTTTTTCGTAAAAGACCCTTACAATTTAGATAGGAATAATAAGAAAGGAACAATCATGGACTTAGACATGAAACAGCTAGCACTAGCCATCAAAGCTATTGCTGAGGAGAAGAACCTCCCTGAAGACACAGTCCAGGAAGTAGTTGAGCAAGCCTTAGCTGCTGCATACCGTCGTGATTACGGTGAGCGCGAGCAGGAAGTACGCGTAACTATGAACCTTAACACCGGTGACGTAGATGCCTTCGTTGCCAAGGAAGTTGTTGAGACTGTAGAAAACGCAGCCTACGAGATCAGCCTTGCTGAAGCTCAGGTTATGAAGAAAGACGCCGCACTTGGCGACGAAATCGAAGTGCACGAAAAGGTTAATAACTTTGGCCGTGTTGCTGCCCAGACCGCTAAGCAGGTTATCTTGCAGCGTTTGCGCGAAGCAGAGCGCGAAATCGTTATGGCGGAGTTTGAGGACAAGATCGGTACTGTCATCAACGCCCTCGTTGGTCGCGTTGAAGGTAACATCGTACGTATGGACCTCGGCAAAGCCCAGGGCATCATGCCTCGTTCTGAGCAAATTCAGGGTGAGCGCTACTACCCAGGTCAGCGCCTCAAGGTATTCCTAAAGGATGTTGAGCGCGGTCCACGCGGTCCTCAGCTTGTAGTATCTCGCGGTAGCGTACAGTTCATTGAATGGCTCTTCCGTGCTGAAGTACCAGAGATGGAAAGCGGCGCCGTTGAGATCAAGGGTATCGCTCGTGAAGCAGGTGTCCGTACTAAGCTTGCAGTAAACAGCACCGTCCCTGGTGTAGACCCAGTTGGTACCTTTGTTGGTGGCCATGGTACTCGCGTGAACGCTGTTATGAGCGAAATTGGTGAGCAAGAGAAGATCGACATCATCGTATGGGATGAAGCTCCAATTGCGTACATTACTAATGCACTTAGTCCAACCAAGGTTACCCGTGTGGTTATTGAAGGTGAAGACAAGAAGGCTAAGGTTGTTGTACCTGAAGACCAGCTAAGCATCGCTATCGGTAAGGGCGGCCAGAACGTACGTTTGGCTAGCAAGCTTACCGGTTACGAACTGGACATCGTTGCTGAGCAAGATGCTCCTGCTCCAGCGCCTGCTGCCGCAACTGCAACCGCAGTTATCGAAGAAAAGAAGCCAGCAGCAGTTCCAAAGCTCAAGAAGAAGTCTGAGCTTGAGAACAGCTTGCTTGAAGCTATCGAAGAGCACGGCGAATAGTTTTTCACTAGTAGCCAGAAAAGACCAGGAAGTGATAATCCTGGTCTTTTTCTTTAAATTATTGTATAATATATCTATTATGAGCGCTGAGAGCCCGTATCATTTTGAGATTATGGAAGCTACCTGTGTTGGTTGTCCTTTACGTCAGGTTAGTGAGAGCCGGCTTGCCGAAATGGCGCAAGGTGAAGATCCATATTATTTCGCTGACCAACTAGCTGACGGCCGTGGTGCGGCTGTCGATGATGAAGATGTTATTGCTGGGATGGCGTATTTATTCGATAAGATTAGTTTTACTCGCAAGGAAGGTGAGTATGAACTGCCTGACCGTATAGATTTCGAAATGCGAGGTGAAGACATGTATGCCGTACACGAACCTAACGACGGGAAGACTATAAATAGAGCTGGTGAGCTCATTGTTTCTGTCCCAGAAAGCGAGTGGCCCGTTCAGTCTCGTGCAATCCTGGGCTGTCTTCGTCGCGCAATTGCTGGGGACTGTCGTAAATAGCGCCTGTAGATTTGCTGGAACAGATTACAGTATGTGATATTTAGCACTCTTGACGTGAGAGTGCTAAAAGCTATATTATGTACAGTAAGTGGCGCAGTCCACCGCATATTTTTAGCGAAAACTTGATACATCAAAGGGAGGGTAAAACATATGATGCCCGGATCAGCAGACTTCCAAGATTTTTTGAATCACTTGACCAACAATGCTTTACAGAGCCTTAAGCACGCCGATGCCATCGCGCGGAGCTTTGGCAGTCAATATGTTGGCACCGAACACCTACTTTTGGGTGTCCTTGCCCAAGACACCAGTATGGGTGCTAAGTTGCTCGAAGGCGCTGGCGTTACGCTAGACCGTGCTCGTGTTGCCTTAAACTTAACACCTAAGACTGTGACTATGAACGCGGGCGCTAAAGGTCTAAGCGAGACCGCTAAGCTAACGCTGCGCATGGCCTACGATACAGCTCAGGACTACAGCCAAGAATTCTGTGGTACAGAGCACATTCTCTTTAGTATTTTGAGCCAAAAGAATGCCCGCGCAACTGTTTTGCTGCGTGACATGAATATCGACGTAGAGTCGTTGTCTACTGAGCTAGAGCAGTTCTTGAACCGCCA
>Ga0075366_10001374_pt1 | contig 12179 bp, 10 predicted proteins | sample EndMethybrTD3031_FD_72351 | JGI IMG/M metagenome (GOLD analysis project Ga0075366, IMG submission 72351) | Populus endosphere microbial communities from Tennessee, USA - Endosphere MetaG P. TD hybrid TD303-1 | ecosystem: Host-associated > Plants > Roots > Endosphere | place: USA: Tennessee... | reverse complement strand
CAAGGAAATGAGCGAGGCGCACATCGCCGCCGTGACGCGGTTGTTCGGCGGCTTCGCCGAGGCCGAGCTGATGACGGTGCTCGATGCCGCCGGCCAGCCCGTGGGCGAGCCGCAGCTCGTCACCAACACCGACCACCCACCAACGGCCCCTGAAGGCAGCCGGCTCAAGCGCGTGCCCATCGCACGCATCTTCCGCAACGAGGACTTCGGCTACACGACCATCACCGTCGAGCGCCCGCTACGCGACGGGCACGGGCAGGTGGTGCTGGGTGAGCGCGGCAAACAGAAGGGCAAGCCCCAGCCCGACAGTGCACTGCGCGACATTGAGAACGTACCGCTGACCGATGACATCGGCACCTACTTCAAGCGCGAGGTGCTACCGCACGCACCGGACGCGTGGACAGATGAAGAAAAGAGCAAGGTCGGCTACGAGATTCCGTTTAACAGGCACTTCTACGTCTTCGAGCCACCGCGCAGCCTGCATGTCATTGACGAGGAACTGAAGACCGTCACGGCCAGCATCATGAAGATGCTGGAGGAGTTGGCGGAATGAGTCTACCGAGGTACTCGAAGTACAAGGACAGCGGAGCAGGCTGGCTAGGTGAGGTGCCTGCGCACTGGGACTGCGCTCGTCTTGCAGCGCTTTTTCGGGAGGTGAGCGAGCCAGGGAACGACGACCTGCCCATCTTGAGCGTTTCCATCCACGACGGCGTCTCCGACAAGGAACTCGACGAGGACGAAGCAGAACGGAAGGTGTCCCGGAGCGATGACCGCTCAAAGTACAAATCGGTATCGCCAGGGGACCTCACCTACAACATGATGAGAGCGTGGCAAGGAGGATTCGGGACGGTCGCGGTTCAGGGCATGGTCAGCCCCGCCTACGTCGTTGCTCGGCCAATCGCAAGGTTTTTGACTTCGCACATCGAGATGCTTTTGCGTACGCCGATGGCTGTCTCGGAAATGAAGAGGTACTCACGAGGCATCACCGACTTCCGCCTCCGGCTGTACTGGGACGACTTCAAGTGCCTCAAGATTGCATTGCCGCCATATGCTGAGCAAATCAGCATCGCCAGCTTCCTCGAACGCGAAACCGGCAAGATTGATGCGCTGATTTCCGAGCAGGAAAAGCTCATTGGCCTGCTGTCCGAAAAGCGACAGGCCACCATCTCCCACGCCGTCACGCGCGGCCTCAACCCCGACGCGCTGATGAAGGACTCCGGCGTCAAGTGGCTGGGGAAGGTGCCTGCGCATTGGGCGGTGAAGCCACTCCGATACTGCATCGACTATCAGGAAGGCCCCGGAATCCTGGCAGATGATTTCCACGAACAAGGCATTCCCCTGCTTCGCGTAAGTGGGGTCCAAGGCCAATGGGCAACCTTGGAAGGCTGCAACTACCTTGACCCCGAGAAGGTCTCGAAGAGATGGCAGCACTTCCGCCTCAAGAAGGGCGACCTTCTCATCAGCGCGAGCGCCAGCATGGGAACGATTTGCGAGGTTGGCGACGAAGCAGAAGGCGCTGTCGCGTACACGGGAATTATTCGCTTGCGAGGACGTGCCGGAGAGATGGTCAAGGACTTTGTGCGGCACTTGGTCGTATCGAGCCCATTCCTGACGCAGATTGACTTACTCAAAGCTGGGGCGACGATTCAACACTACGGTCCGACTCACTTGAGCCAGATGTTTGCCGTTCGCCCGCCAGAAGAGGAGCAGATTGAAATCGCAGCGTTCATTGACCTGGAGCTTAATAGGCTCGACTCACTGCGGGACGAAGCCGAGCGCGCCATTGCGCTGTTGAACGAGCGCCGCGACGCTCTCATTGCCGCCGCCGTCACCGGCCAGATTGACGTGCGCGGCACCATAGCACCAGAAGCTGAGGAAGTGGCCATCGCTGCCTGAGCGGGGCCCATGACGCAACAGCCCGAGCGGAGGACCATGAGCAAGCAAGACCCCCTCTTTGTCGAGCTGTCAGAGGAACATCAACGCACAGATGCGCTTTCGGGGCCGCATGGCTTCGTTTTTGGGGGCATGTTTTTGCCGACCAAGCTTGAGATGGCTGGACAGTATTTGCACGCGGCGAACCTTCTCGCCGAGACCATCAAGCGCCAGGAGCAGGAAGACTTCCATCTCGCGAATCCGGTACTGTTTCTCTACAGGCATGCTCTTGAACTAGCCCTGAAAGCGCTGCTGAGGAGCGACAGCACTCACCATAAGCTGGATTCGCTCGGCGCGGACTTGAAGACTTTTGTCCGTGAGACGCATCGGCAGGATGTGCCAGCCTGGATTGCCGACCGTTTGAGGGAAATTGCCGCAATCGACCCAAACTCCATGGCCTTTCGCTATGGCGAGGAAAAGTACGGCGGCAGCAAGAAGTTCTCGCCTGTGGATGGCGAGCTCTACGTTGGCGTCGCGCATCTGCAAAGGTCGATGAATGAGCTCTTTGCCGCTCTCGCCGGCGCGGCACAAAAGATGGGAGTGAGTGCGCCACGATGAACCTGCACCAAGAACTCCACTTCGAAGCAGAAATCTGCCAGCATCTGGCGGCCAACAACTGGCTGTATGCCGAGGGCAACGCGGCTCTTTTCGACCGCACCAACGGCCTGTTCACGCCCGACCTGCTGGCCTGGGTGGAGGCGACGCAACCCGATAGCTTCCAGCGCCTGACCAAGACCCATGGTGCGGCCCTGCAACCCGTGCTGGCCGAGCGGGTGCGCAAGAACCTGAACGAGCGCGGCACTCTGGACGTGCTGCGGCGTGGCGTGGAGATGCTGGGCCTGAAGGAGCCGCTGATGCTGGCGCAGTTCAAGCCGGCATTGGCCATCAACCCGGCCATCCAAGCGCGCTACGCCGCAAACCGTCTGCGTGTGGTGCGTCAGGTCGCCCACTCGCCCAATAACACCAAGGCCGAGCTCGACCTGGTGCTGTTCCTCAACGGCGTGGCCGTGGCCACCGCCGAGCTGAAGTCGGACTTCACGCAGAGCGTGCACGACGCGGTAGACCAGTACCGCTTTGACCGCCATCCGCAGCCCAAGGGCGGCGTGCTGGAGCCGCTGCTCGGCTTCCCTGGTGGGGCCTTGGTGCACTTTGCGGTGAGCCAGTCGGAAGTGATGATGACCACCCGGTTGGCGGGGCCGACAACCACCTTCCTGCCGTTCAACCGGGGCAATTCGGGCGCGGCTGGCAATGCGCCGAATCCCGATGGCTTCGCTACCGCATACCTGTGGGAAGAGGTGTGGGCGCGCGAGAGCTGGCTGGACATCCTGCACCGCTACCTTATCGGCAAGCGCGACGACAAGAAGCAGCTCACCAGCATCATCTTCCCGCGCTATCACCAGCTCGACGCGACGCGCAAGCTGGTGGCGGACGTGCTCACCAAAAGGGCTGGCCAGCGCTACTTGATTCAGCACTCAGCCGGCTCCGGCAAGACCAACTCGATTGCATGGACGGCCCACTTCCTCGCCGACCTGCACGACGCTGAGCACAAGAAGATGTTCGACAGCGTGCTCGTCGTGTCCGACCGCAACGTGCTCGACGCGCAGCTGCAGGAAGCCATCTTCGACTTCGAGCGCACGACCGGCGTGGTGGCCAGCATCACCAACGAGCACGGCAGCAAGAGCGCCCAGCTGTCGCAGGCGCTGAAGGACGGCAAGAAAGTCATCGTCTGCACCATCCAGACCTTCCCGTTTGCCCTGGCGGCCGTGCAGGAGCTCGCGGCCACGGAAGGCAAGCGTTTCGCGGTGATTGCCGACGAGGCGCACAGCTCCCAGAGCGGCGAGGCTGCAGCCAAGCTCAAGCAGTTGTTGTCCGCTCAGGAATGGGCCGAGCTGCAGGATGGCGGCGAGGTCGATACCGAGGCACTGCTTGCAGCGCAGATGGAGGCTCGCGCCGGCGGAAACGGCAACGGCGGCCTGACCTATGTGGCCTTCACCGCCACGCCCAAGGCCAAGACGCTTGAGTTGTTCGGTCGGACTGGCGCGGATGGCTTGCCGCAGCCGTTCCACGTCTATTCGATGCGCCAGGCCATCGAGGAAGGCTTCATCCTAGACGTCTTGAAGAACTACACCAGCTACAAGCTGGCCTTCAGGCTTGCACACGACGGACAGGAGTACGACGAGCGGCAGGTTGAGCGCAGCGCCGCCATGAAGGGCATCATGCAGTGGGTTCGGCTGCACCCGTACAACATCTCGCAGAAGGTGCAGGTTGTCGTCGAGCACTACCGCGAGAACGTGCAGCCTTTACTGGCCGGCCGCGCCAAGGCCATGGTGGTGGTGGGCAGCCGCAAGGAGGCCATACGGTGGCAGAAGGCCATTCGCGCCTATATCGCCCAGCGGAACTACGCGCTCGGCGTGCTGGTGGCCTTCTCGGGCGAGGTAAACGACCCGGAGAGCTATCCGCAGGCTGTGTCCGAGACGAGCAGGGACCTGAACCCGAGCCTCAAGGGCCGCGACATCCGCGACGCCTTCGCCGAACCCGACTACCACCTGCTGCTGGTAGCCAACAAGTTCCAGACGGGCTTCGACCAGCCGCTGCTTTGCGGCATGTATGTGGACAAGATGCTGGGCGGCATCCAGGCAGTTCAGACGCTGTCGCGCCTCAACCGCGCTCATCCGGGCAAGGACACGACCTACATCCTCGACTTTGTCAACGACTCGACCGACATCCTCAAGGCCTTCAAGACCTACTACGACACGGCCGAGCTGGAGGCCGCGACCGACCCGCACCTGGTCTACGACCTGCGCGCCAAGCTCGATGCGACCGGCTACTACGACGATTTCGAGGTGGACCGGGTGGCCAAGGTCGACCTGGACCCGAACGGTACGCAGAAACAGCTCGACGCCGCAATCGCGCCGGTGGCCGACCGCTTGCTGAAGCGCTTCAAGGCGGCCCAACAAGACAAGGCCGCGGCGGAGGAGACGGGCGACGACAAGGCGGCGAGTGCTGCCAAGGACGTGCTCGACACGATGTTGCTGTTCAAGAACGACATGGGCGCCTACGTGCGCCTGTATTCCTTTCTGAGCCAAATCTTCGACTACGGCAACACCGACATCGAGAAGCGCTTCCTCTTCTTCAAGCGGCTCATCCCGCTGCTGGACTTCGGGCGGGAACGCGACACCGTGGACCTGAGCAAGGTAGTGCTGACCCACCACACGCTGAAGAACCTGAACAAGCAGCCGATGGGGTTGAACCAGGACGGCAGCTACAAGCTGCCGCCGATGGACGCAGTCGGCAGCGGCTCGGTCCAGGAAAAGCAGCAGGCCTACCTCGCCGAAATCATCCAGAAGGTGAACGGCCTGTTCGATGGCGAGCTCACAGACGATGACCAGCTCGTCTACGTGAACGGCGTGCTCAAGGGCAAGCTGCTGGAGAACGAGACGCTGGTGCAGCAGGCAGCCAGCAACAGCAAGGAACAGTTCGCCAACTCGCCGGACCTGAAGGACGCTCTCCTGCACGCCATCATGGATGCGCTCGAGGCGCACACGACGATGAGCACGCAGGCGCTGGGCTCGGAGCGAGTGCGCGATGGGCTCAAGGACATCCTGCTAGGGCCCGCGCAACTGTATGAAGCGTTGCGTGCGAGGAATGCTTCAGAGGTGAACAGCCCGAGAGGTTGAAAACAACAGGATAAGGGGAGGACGCGCGTGTACTTCAAAGCCAACACGTTGGATGACCTGCTGCGTCAGGTTCTCGAATCTCTTACTGTCAGCACTGAGTGGGAAAGCGCCACTCGGGGCAGATTCACTGAGTTGTATGGGCCCTTGCTCCATCTCACCAACCCGCGAGCCCGGCTAAGCCGGAGCGAGATGAAGGGGAAGGTATTCAGTGCTTTGGGCGAATGGTTTTGGTACCTGTCTGGGGCGAACGACTATACGTTCATCGACTACTACATCCCAGGACGCTACAAGGACGAGACAGAAGACGGAAAGACGGTGCGAAGCGGTTATGGGGAACGGCTTTTCAGTCTCCGAGGCATCAATCAACTGAAGACGGTTATTGAGCTCCTGAAGCGCAAGGGGAGCACTCGCCGCGCAGTCATTCAACTGTTCGATGCATCAGACATCGAAAGGGACTACGCCTCCATACCCTGCACGTGCACGCTTCAGTTTCTCGTGCGCGACAAGAGGCTCAACATGTTCGTGAACATGCGGTCAAACGACGCCTTCTTCGGACTTCCGCACGACGTTTTCGCCTTCACAATGATGCAGGAGTTGGTTGCGCGCTCGATAGGTGTCGAGCTCGGAGAATACAAGCACAGTGCCGGAAGCCTGCACCTCTACGAGGACCAGTTTCCGTCGGCGGGGGCCTACCTTGGGGAGGCTTGGCAGGCCACGGTGGCGATGCCGGACATGCCGTCCACCGACCCATGGCCCTCAATCGACACAGTCCGCGGCATCGAATGCGTCCTCAGGGAAGGAGGAGTGGCGGACATCGAGAGGTGCGGACTCGACCACTACTGGAAGGACATCAGCCGTCTCTTGGCCGCGTACCGTGCGGCTCGCGACGAAGACATCGAAGGCCTTCGTTCGATTTATGGCAGCCTGCACAGCGCTACCTACAAGGTGTTCATCGAAGGCAGGATGGACAAGCTGCAGGCCAGCCAGGCGAGCGCTGCGACGAGTGACGGGACCAAGGCGTGAGTTCGACTGCACATCGAAGCGAGATTCGGCGCCTCGTACGCCTCCTTGCCAAAGGGACCCCGACGGCCTTTGGCGCGATTCCTTGGGCATCGCCGGTGATGATGTTTGGCCGTCTCCAGACGAGCCGAGTTGCCACGCTTGGACTCAATCCAAGCAACCTGGAATTTGAAGCTGCGGGCGGAATCCCCCTCAATGAACCCCTCAACCGATTCGAGACGCTCAATACCTTGCGCCTGCAAGACTGGTCACATGCAGGCAAGGCAGAGATTGAGCGCATCTGGAGCGCCTGTGAGTTCTACTTCACTCGCCGACCCTACGACGGCTGGTTCAGGCCTCTCGACAAAGTAGTCAGTGGACTCGGTGTTTCTTACTATGACGCTTGGTCAACAGCCTGCCACTTGGACCTGGTGCCGTTCGCAACGGGCGAGAAATGGTCCAGCCTGAGGTCGGATACACGGGAGAATCTCGTTGCTCTGGGCGCTCCAACGTTGGTCGCAACACTGGCTGCTTCCGACATTCGGGTCCTTGTTCTCAACGGAGCGAGTGTGATTCGGGCCATTGAGCGGCTTCTTGACTCTCCACTCGAGGTCACTGAAATGTCAACCTGGAGCCTGCGCCGAGGCACCTCTCCAGCGGTTAGAGGATTCGCGCACAGCGGCAAGGTGTCCAGCATTGCAGGCATGGACCTTGGCAGAGAACTCCTCGTGCTGGGCTACAACCACAACATACAAAGCAGCTTCGGCGTCACCACGACGGTGGTTCATGAAATTGGCAAGTGGATATCAAGAAGAGCAAGGGGTGTCTTGGCATGAGAGCGCGAGAACAAGCCTTGGTGCAGCAGCTGCATGCCGACCTCGCGACGCTTGCTGGCAATTCGGTTCCACTGCCCGGCATCCAGAGTGCAGCAAGGGGAGATGCGTACGTTCGCCAGCTGGTCGACAGCATTCGTCGAGTTCGATTCGTCTCTGCAATCGCGTCGCGAGACGTTCATCCCGACCGGGCCGACGGCCTGAGTTCAATGTTCGACCCTGTCAAGGCGGCCGTTCTACGGCAGCGTGCCGGAGACGTCGAGGAAGCTTGTTGGCTAGTCTTTCTGTTCGTGCACTTCGGGAAGCACGCTAAGTCCGGGTATCGATACGCTCGCGAGGTATACAGCGCTCTTGGCACCCGCGCGCCGTGGACCTTCGTAAGCGTAAGCGCCGACGTGGCCGCGTTCCGCGACTGGCTAGACGCGCATACGAACGAACTCATGCGCGGAACCGGGCGCGGCTTCGGCAACCATCGGAAATATGAGAGTCTTGCCGCCTACGGGCCAAACGGAACAGGCGAGGCAGTCGCGTCCTATGTCCAATGGGTGAGCGGGCATGGCAACCACGCAACGCTGATTGCAGATGCCTTGGCTCAGGTTAACGGCGACCCTGCCCTAGCCTTTGATTATCTTTACCGCTCCATGACCGCTGTGAGAAGGTTTGGAAGAACAGCCCGGTTCGACTATCTCACGATGCTAGGAAAGCTTGGTTTGGCCGCCATTCGCCCGGGGTCGGCATACTTCTCTGCAGCAACCGGTCCCGTCGTCGGTGCGCGACTTATGCTGCAAGGCAATGTCAATCAAGAGTTAAGCGTGGCCGAACTGGACCGACGAGTCGGTCTCATGGCGCAGCAGTTAGGTGTTGGTATGCAAGAGATGGAGGACTCGCTCTGCAACTGGCAGAAGTCCCCCGACCATTACGTGCGATTCCTTGCCTAGAAAGTCACTCGTCGCGCCACGAGTACCGAGCCTTCAGGTAGTTGAAGTGACGGTAGGGCACGCGCTCCATCTCCTGAAGCTGGCCGACGACCAGGCCGGCCGCCACACCCAGCCGTTTCGCGAACCTTGCTATCGCAAAGTGGTTGAGCGGAAGCGACCGCAGCTCATTCAGCCCGACCTCCGTGAACAAGTTCAGACGCGCAAACTCGTCGGCTTCGCGCTCTGCACCCGAGTTTGCCGTCTCGATGCCTTCGAGGAATAGGCCGTCGTGAAGCAGTAGATGACCGGCTTCGTGAAACACAGTGAACCAAAACTGGTCGTCCGAGAGGTAGCGAAAACTGAGCAGCATGAGCGCCTTCTTGGAGCTCAAGAACTTTGTCGCACCGCTCGCCCGGCATCCGCTCGGTGCGCGCTCAATGACGACCGCTACCCCACATTGCCTGCACAGCTCACTCAGTTCCGGAAGGAACTTCTCAGGGTTGGGTTCGCGAGACAGTGACCGGAGCCGTGGCAAAGTTGCTCGAAATCTCTCTTGGTTCCAAGACTCGCAATCGAGCTCCCTCGCCGCGAGCTCTCCTTGTCGAAGCCAGGCCGCTACTGCACCAGGCTTGGTTTCGTACGCGGTACTAGTCCGGTATGCCGCTGATTCGAGAGCCAAGCTGTAATGGCGACGCCAAGAGTCAACGGAGGGAACGCCAAAGAACGCAAGGGCGTTGGTCACCGACTCCGCCTTCGAGGTACCTCTCGGGAGCCAGCCGAAGCGAACCATGTCTTCAACTGGCAACTCTGTGAGCCAGGTGGTCGCGACCTCGGGGTTAGACGATAGCCACAGTCTCTCGACATCGCGGCGATACTGCTCTTCACGCCGGAGCCAGAAATCAGGCGATGCGCCCAGCGCACTTGCCAGTTGCTCCGCCCACGACCCGTTGAGCCGCTCGGCGCCATAGAGCAGGCGAGAAACCTCTTGGGTAGTGCGATGTATGGCCCTAGCAAACTCGCCGACGGTGCAGCCTCGCTCTTCAAGCAGGTCTAGCACCGTGGCTCCCGGGGGTGATACCCAGTCGGGCTCAAATGCGTGTGCGACATTCATATCATTGCTCCACCGACCTAACCTTCACGCGCCTGACTCGCGACCAGTCTGTCAGACCGTTGACGTCGAGTCGAGACGGGGCGTGGTTCGCGGTAACCGTTAGTGCATAGCGGTCCGCCAAGTCGAACTGAAAACACTCGACGCCTGAAATGACGCTGGTGCGTGGCCGGCCTGCGACCACATCGCCGATGAAGTCTGCGGCTCGAATGTCGGAAAGACGGTTCTTGAGTGCTTCTGCAGGGAGCGTACCCAGGCGAGCGATGGCGGTGGCTTCGTGCTCGCACATATCGCGGAGGTCCTCCGTGTCGAACGCGAGTTCCACAGGGAACCCTCCCTTCATGCCTTGACGGCATCTTGTTGGCCCATCGAACCACGCGCTGAGGGGCACCGAATTTTACATTTCGGGAGGCGGACAAGGCGCGTATCTGCACCTCTGGCATTCGACTTGGGCAACGGGAGTTGCGCCGACCTAACAAATACGCTTGCAGGTGCCCACCGGCGGCGGCGATGTGGCACCCTGGTACATCATCGCAAGCCGTTGATTTATCATTCGCGCGATTGGTCCTGTCCTTAAGGCTCCATCTATATCCAAAGGTCACACTAGAGAAGAAGGAACAGAGATATGGAAACCCCTGCTTGGTTCGAAGCCGAAATCGATGACCAGGAAGAGTTCTCGGTCCGAGAGTATGACATTACTGCGGTGCCGAACGACTTCAATATCCGAACCATTTATGACTTCGTTGATTCTGGGGTTGTTTCCATTCCCGGCTTTCAGCGGAACTACGTCTGGGATATCAAACGCGCGTCGAAGCTGATTGAATCACTGCTCATCGGCCTGCCAATTCCACAGATTTTTCTGTACGAAGAATCAAGAAATAAGTTCGCCGTGATTGATGGTCAACAGCGACTGATGTCGATTTACTATTTCAAGAAGAAAAGATTCCCAAGGGAAGACAAGCGTCCAGCGCTTCGAAAAATCATCGAACTGAATGGAACGGTTCCACCAGAGATTCTTGGCAGCGATGACTACTTTGTGAACTTCAATCTTCATCTCGCGGCGTCTCTGCCAAACCAAGTCAACAGATTCAACAAGCTGAACTACGACACACTCGGAGACTATCAATCTCAGTTCGACCTTCGTACCGTACGAAATGTGGTCATCCGCCAAAACTCACCGGATGACGATGATGATTCATCGATTTATGAAATATTCAATCGACTAAATTCTGGCGGCATTAATCTTACCCCTCAAGAAATCCGCGTAAGCCTCTACCACTCGAAGTTCTATGCCATGCTCGACAAGCTCAATCAGCTTGAAGACTGGCGCAAACTTATCGGATTTGAGGAACCCGACCTGCACGCAAAGGATGTCGAAATTCTCCTCAGGTCATTTGCAATGCTGTGGCATTCGTCCGAATATCGACCCTCCATGACGAGGTTTCTAAACCTATGCTCGCGTCGGTTCAAGCGCGTAGGTGATGATGATATTGCCTATTGCGAACGCCTGTTTGTATCGTTCCTAAATGCCTGCTCGCAACTCGATGGCAAGGCATTCATATCAAAGCAGGGCAATCGATTCAACATATCGACATTCGAAGCTGTCTTCGTGGCAGTAGCCGAGAAGAGTTTCAAGGAACGAACTCTTATAACGACGAGCATCAACGTCGAGCAGCTTGAAAAGCTAAAATCCGACCCGGACTTTGTTAAAGCAACTCTGACGGCGACAGCAAGTACCGCGAACGTTGCATTGCGAAAGGCCAAAGCCCTGGAATTGCTCTGAGACCATCATGGCAAACGAAGTAACGGTCTTCTACCAGCGCCAATCTGAACTGATATCTCATTTGTTGTCAGTCAAAGAATTGACGCTTGCTCAAGATGCCGAGCAAATGCTTCAAAAGAACCTCCCGCTCGCGGCTGCCAGCTATTTCGAGCATCACGTGACCGAGGCATTGCAGAGCTTTGTCAATGCAAAATCAAACAACTGTGTCGAACTCGCGTGCCTATTTGACCAGAAGGTAATCAAGCGGCAGTATCACACCTTGTTCGACTGGGAAAAGTCGAACGTGAACAAGTTCCTGGGACTCTTTGGCGAGGAGTTCAAGACGGCGGCCACGGCTGAAATAGCAGCTGACGGGCAGCTAACACAGGCTGCGAAGGACTTTCTCGCGATTGGTGAGATGAGAAATCGAATCGTCCACCAGAACTACGCCACCTACGTCGCCGAGAAATCTGCCGCAGAGATTTTTGAACTCTTCTTGAGTGCGGAGAGGTTCGTGGCTTATGCCAAACAACGTCTGGCTTGACGCGGGAAACTGAGCACTTCCTGGGCAGACGACACGCACCAAAATGTCATCGCTTGAGCGCGAGCGAATCGGGACAGTGTCACGGCGACGCCGGCCTTAGGGTGACCGACGACGAAGCGCCCTGGTACGCAGAGCCATCCGAATGCTCGTCGTGAAAACTATAGATTCCTGTCTCCTTCTTTTGCGTGCGGCAGCACGGTCCCTGCCACCACCAATTCAAGGGTCTGTGCTGTGCCCAGCATCTAAGCAGCGACCGATACACTTTGGGGTGCCACAAGGTGTGGCGTGGTGGTGCGCTGCCCCCGGCTTTCGTAGCACTTCGATCTAGAGCTCGAGGGTTTGCATCGTAGTTGATGCGGTGGTTTGCGCAGTGCCGCCAGTGAGCTGGCGGCACTGCGCGGCGAACA
>Ga0075366_10001373_pt1 | contig 12181 bp, 14 predicted proteins | sample EndMethybrTD3031_FD_72351 | JGI IMG/M metagenome (GOLD analysis project Ga0075366, IMG submission 72351) | Populus endosphere microbial communities from Tennessee, USA - Endosphere MetaG P. TD hybrid TD303-1 | ecosystem: Host-associated > Plants > Roots > Endosphere | place: USA: Tennessee... | reverse complement strand
GGTTCCAAACCTGCCGTTGTAACCAGGGCTTATGATGGCCCCGTTTCTAGCGGTAAGATCGCCTCGGGTTCCACCTATCCCTGCAATTTCGCCGCCATTCATTTGGATATTGGCCCTTGTATCGCCGTTGAGGACAAGTCGACCGTATCCGTTGTAGGTATTGATAGTCCCTTCGAAATGATCCGTCCCTTCAAAGATCAGATCACCGTAGCTGCGCTGGTTGATGGTACCATGATCATATTTATCGCCCGAAAAAGTAATATCGTGAGGGTTTGTTGGGTCATTTGGATTATCAATAACGTCAAGCTGAGTATCCGGACTGATGCATAAAGTCCAGGGAATATTAATATCGCCATTGAGCGCAAAGAAATTTGCGTCGTCCGAAACGAAGAAGTCAAGCTGATCATCCATCAAGCTGGCGGGTGCAATACCCAGAGTTCCTCCATCAAGAACCAGACGAAGACTTCTTTTTCCGGTCCAACGATTTAGGGGGTCAAAGAAGCCGTTAAACCAGCCTTTGTGGACGTGGAGAGGTGCCTCCATTAAAAGGGTGCCGTAGCCGGTTTTCCTCAGAGTCTTCCCTAGATTGACCTCGCCCAGAAGTCTTACGGTTCCGTCTCGATCAGGGACGTGCATCAGCAAGCCCTGTGGGAGATTCAGACGTGTTTCCACGGTGAGGGTTTGCGGTCCGCTGTACCTGAGAATCCCATAACCATTTGGTACCCATGTACGAAAAGTAAGGGTGCCTTCGTTCTGGGATGACGAGAGAGTCCAAGAGTTGCCGACTACATTGAGCCCATTAAGAGTGCGATCGCCCTTTAGGTCAAAGTTGAGTGGGTCGGCTCCTTCGTTGAACAGGGTTACATCGTCAAACATGCCACCTGGAGTTCCCAGCAGCCACCACGTGAAGTAGTATAACCACGGACCTGCTGTCTTGGACCATCCTAACTGGAAAGTATCGACTCCTGACCGTGTGGAATCGGGTAAGAATTGAAAGAAATTGGGTGTGCTGACACCCAAAACGAAGTCGACTGCTTCAACCGACATAGCGCCCAACCATTGAGAGATACTACTTCGGAGAAGCAACCTATATGAGACCTCTAGCTCGACAAGCTTATTCATAAAATAGCCCGCAAGTGTACCGCTTCCAGCGTACACTCTGGAACGACCGGCTACCCATCGCCCGGCATCCCCTAACGCCCTTGTTACGGCGCTTTCGGCGAGAGAAATCGCTTTGCGCGCTTTGAGCGCGGCATTCAGATCTACGACGGCTCCGCCACCGAGCCCAAGAGCAAGGGCTTGACCAATGGGAAATGAAAAAGGTGGAATCCAATCGGCGCTCCATCCCCAGTCATCCCAGGAGCCACCGGCAGTTCGGGAGTAGCTCGAAGCAAGCAAATTGGAACTTATGGCTAGGAGCAGCAGGAGCAACACGATCGACTGCAAGATTTTTTTCGTCTTCATTAAAACTGGGTAAGGCTTCTGAAGCTGCATACTGCTTTTTAGTGCGACGAATGAAGAAGAAGCCGGAACCACTCCAAAGTTACGTTGGTTTTTTCAAAGATAATAGAGGCACCTCCGAAGTATCACCATTCAGATCAGCGTTGCGTAGGCTGGCTTCAGCGTGTCCAGCTTTATCCAGTCGTCCCGCCTCCTAGGGTCCGCCAGTATCTCGATAGTAGTCCCAGGTAAGCAAATTGGAACTTACAGTCGAGCATATAATTAAAACTTAATTCTTTACAAATTTTGCGATATATTTTTCACATCGAGAGTAATTTTGCCGGTATTGGACGATGATCCTTGATCTGTGCCCACAGGCATTCATGCATGAGGCGGTGAATGCGATTCTTAAGGTCGTAGATATATTTGCCGCCTCGGCCTACGGCTTGAAGATCGGCCAAATAATCGCAGAGATGCTTTTCGAGTGGGATTTGAGAAGCCTTGTGGATAGCCTGCGGTGGTAGAATGCCGACGGATTCCAACTGCTTCTCCCGCACGATTTGTTCTAGCCGCTGTTGAGCCACGCGCTTGTCGGTGGTGTTGAGAGGAATGTCGGTGACCTTGTCGGTTCCATCGAGACGGTATCTGCCGCGATAGGAGCGCGCGATGTGGGGTTTGCCGTTCCTGAGGCGTTTGGGACGAAAGAGGGTGAGGATCATGAGATTGAGTGACGGTTGGAGGTTCGTTTGTTTTTAAGCCGTTCGAGGTAAGTCAGAATGTCGGAATGGTAGAGCCTGGGCGAACTGAGGACTTTAACCGGTCGTGGCAAGTCGCCCCGTGCAATCAAACGGCGCACGGAACGCTCGGAGACATCTCCGAGCAGGTGGGCGACTTCCTTGAAATCAATCAGCCGGTCTTCTTGGGAGAGCAGTACGGTGGCAATGTTCATAAAATCTCCGATTCATGGCTCGTTGCTGTTTGGGAGAGGTTCGAGAAAATCAACAGGGTGCCGGCATTCCGTATGGCGCAAATCGTTCTCTATTTGCCCTGGCTCACTTTGGTTCATGGCTGGCAATAATGAATGCAGCCTGCCCCCGGCTTGGGTCAATTTATGACAAGCTACATCGGCGGCACGAGGAACAGTGAGTCTCCCGTTTCTCCACCGGCAACCAAGTTATTTCCATTTTATTAGCGGCCTCAGCTTTTGGTGCATCTTTACCAGCAGTATGCGGAGCGCCAGGTATGCCTCGTTAGCGATCAGCCGATCTGTTTCGTCCCAAAGGGTGCTGCTTATTCGAAGAATAAATTTTCAATGCACTACCAAAATCCCGCCCTTTTCAAACGCCATGTATACTCTCACGTACCGTCAACCTCGATTCTAGGAGCTAGGCTGCCCAGCTTTACCTCTCTAGCTCTATTTTGCAAATGTGAAGATTCGAATCCTGCTGGGTTCAAAGGTAATTTCACACCTGCCAACGGAAAGAGAATTTTTTCGTCCTGCAAAACCATGGACCAGCCAAGAAACGGGAAGGTTTCTTCAAGCTTTTCCTTTTCCAGAGATTGCAAACGTATTCTCGTAGGAGGGCGAGTCCTCGCAAGGTTTTGAGGCGCTTGGCGAAATTGTAGGCCGCCATGAATGTTTTCAGATGGCCCCAGAGCTGGTCGTAACTGTGGTAATGGTAACGTCTGACAGTCGCTTCTTTGAGTGCCCGGTTTACTTGCTCCACTTGACCATTGGTCTAGGGATGGTTCGATTGGGTCAGACGATAGTCCAATGTGGCTTCAGCATTCGACAACCCCACGTAGGCCGGATCGCGAAAATAACAATCCGAATTGCAATGGTATATCCGGCTAAGGCTACGCTTCCAAACTGGGCAACGATCTTGACCATCCCGATCCATACTGCTGTGTTGAGAAGGTTTTGCACCACTCCGCTCGCTCCGATCCTAAGGATGCCCAGCATCACGAGAGGCTCCAGACGCAGATACCGGAACTGGAGCCGAAACTGATCAGCGTTCTGTGTCAGAAAATGGAGCTGATACAACACTCCACAGGCACGTCTGATATTGGTAGCGACGGCTGCTCCAGTCACCCCAAGAGCCGGGAATGGACCAAGACCAAACATGAAACAGGATCCGTGTAGGATATCGATCGCATTGGCAAGCCAGAGGGTATGCATTGGGATCACCGCCTCTCCTGCCTTTAAACAGAGCGATGCAGCATCACTCGTCATACTCGGTCGCGACTCGTAAAGACCGTTTTACCAGTTTAATTGATTCGATGTGGATTGAGGAATCATTCAACGCTGCTGGACCGAAATTGATTCGTCCCGCTGTTTACCGGTGGATCGCGTGGTGTGGTCCGTCATTGGTTTAGTTTTATTTCGAAATGAACCGATCTGGCACGTTGTGCGCCAACTGGAGTCAGCTAGTCCAAAAGATGATCAAGGTAAACCCGCGCCCAGCGCAGCAATCCAGGCGCGGCAACGATTGGGAAACTCCCACTGGCGCGGCTATTCAAACGCCTTACCCAACACTGGGTAAAACCGCTGTGCCAACTTCTGCACTCTTCGACGGCCTGTGCCCCTATGCAGTAGATGGCGCGGTGTAGTCGGTGCCAGATATCGTAGAAAATCAGCAAACCTTCGGCGCGGCAAGCTCACAGTAAGGCAATGGCACCTGGCCACAATGACAAGGAGTGTGCTTATAATACCTATACTCATTTGGCACACGATGTCAGGTTTGGAGATTATGCAACCAGGGAAATCACAGATGCCGACGAGTTAATGTCGTCAGCCGTAGATTGTTCTCTGACAGTATTTGATCGAGCCTACCAAGCAGCCTCCTTTCTTTTGGATTGGCAATAAGCCGGTCATAAACGTCACTGGTTGATGGGTGTAACATCTTCTCTGTGCTATGAGATGGTAAAAAAAGTTAGGCAAAGGAGATCTACAGCGTGAAGAAGTGCTACACAGCAAGAGGCATGAGTTGATCCAGCAAGAGTTATGGAAAGTGCTGATTGGTTATACCTGCTGTGCAAAGAAATGCTAGACATCGCCTAGGAACAAGCTGCCGCTCCACAGCGCTTGAGTTTCAAAGTAGTTGGCCTTGGCGATTTGCAGTCTCCTGCAGCATGCATCACTCGAAACAACAGGCCCATTACTATAATTGGTTCTATTACTGAGCGTCCTCTTGCGCTTTGGTAGACCATGCGATAAACGTTGAGTAGCCCTCCATTACTAGTAGCCAATTGCCACGGAAAGTCGAGAGCTGAGTAAGTTCGCCGGGCTCATAGATGTTAGGAACAACCACACCTCTTTCATCGTCCGTATTAGTAAGAGGCAGGAATTGCATTTCACCGTGGTGACAATCGACATGTGCGCTGAGTGGTAGGTGCTCTGCTAATACCGAGAATGCTGTAAGAGGATACGTAATGCCAAACCCAAGTGCTTTTGAGAACGCTTCCTTTGCGACCCATGTGTCATAGAATACGTTGCAAGCAAGGGCAGATGGCAGCGTATCAATATAGCGAGATTCACATGCAGTTAGTAAATGGCTCGCAACCGTTACCCAGTTAAAGTCTATGCGCTGCTCTTCAATATCTATGCCGACAGGTCCATTTGTAGAAATGGCAATTAATGCTTGACTTCTCGAATGTGACACATTGAAGTCGATTCCCTGTGTATTAGCTGACACAAGTTTCCCATGTGTGTCTTGAGTCAGTCTTACCACCTTAGGGTGGAGGTTCATCGACGTTGAGAGTAAGAGTCGGAGTGCTGTGCGCGTTGCTAGAAAGCGATTAGCATCGGCGACCCTCTTGAAGTTTTGCCCTCGTGCAATTTCGTCTTTCGAAAGCACACAATCTGGCGTGAAACGTGGGGGGTCCTCAGATCGATGTTGACCTGCCACACTCGTACATGAGGAATGGGCAATGGTGCTGTAGCTAGTGCCAAGCTGAAACTGCATGACTGCAAGTACATCATCTCAGTGCGGATTTGATCGTCTCTACACATGTTAATCTCGTCATACCGGTAGGTCTATCATGATCTTTGCGAAGTCGGTGGGTAGGGTTAAGCAAAGCTGCGCTCGATAATCCATCGCGTGGGCAAAATTTTGAAAGTGTGAAGTCCAATGCGTTTGATCACACTCATTAGCCAGTTAAACATGGCCTTATCCTAATCAAGCAGTTTGCCGTTATAATCGCCGTCAACAAATACGGTTTGAATGACGGTACAGCAAACAAACAGTCTGATGAACACCGTCTGCACCCCAATACGATCCTGAGGGCCATAGAATGAACGACTATGCCAACAATAATCCCATCGTATCTACTGCAATGTGTTGCTTGCGATCTTTGATTTTCTTACTTGCATCAAATCCACGTCGCCCCCCCTTTTAAGGTCGTCTTGACCGACTGTAAATCAATGATCGCCACACTGGGTATCGCCTTGCGTCTTGTATGGATATGCTTAGCTTCACGTAACGTACACAGCACACGCCCACACATTAGATAAGCGTTAATGTTGGAACCGTACATATACCTCTGACCAATGCCAAACTCCTGCAGCAACGTCCGCCATTGGCAACCTCTTGAGCACGTACAAGATCGCATCAACTTCCTACCGACTTTCGGCTCCATACCTCGAATCTCTGCCAATAGCGGATACAGTACCTCCTATTGCTTGTCATTCAAATCACTCCACACTAAGCGCAAAGATCCGCAAGAGAACAGCTTTGAGCGTCAGAGTTTTGGATTTCCGCGTCGTCCGCGAAACGGCGCGCGATCGCTGGTATGTATTTGCACTAGGTCCGGAGAAGTTAAACGCGGTGCCGACGTGTGCATCGGCAGGAAGTACGGTGTGTATCCATCGCAACCCAAACACATGTCAAGCAGCGTTGCATCATTGCGCCGAGCCGCCAGTGCGCGAATGTACACCTCGTATCGTACTGAACCCCCATTCGATTATTATAGGCAACACGTCGATGTCCGACCTGGATCGCTTGGCTTACTTAGCCTCAGCAATAGATATCTGATATGTTTCCACTGCACATCACCCATTAGCATTCAAACCATCCCGATCTCCTTCAAAGATTAGAATGTAAACACAACTGTTGATACCTCAGGCGAGTGAATGAATGAGAAGCTTTTTCGTGCCTTGGCTCAATTCGGGCTCGAGGACAGACAGCGCGGCGTCAACCGATTTGACTAATGGGACAGAAGATACGCCAAAATCTTTGCTCTTCTGGGTGAGTCCTCAAAAATCCGTTTTCTGCGTGTAGTGAATCGGTAATAGAGAAATTCTGCATCGAAGTTGGGATTCGTAGCCCACATCGAAGCTTACAATTAGTCGTGATGGGACACGTGTTTTTCGAATTTGTTCAAAGAACAATCAGATTTTCTTGACGACCGGCGCATAAAATATATTGTAAAAATTGAGCTTCTCTGAATTACGTTTAGCAGGTGTTAGATTAAGTTCTGGTGAAACAAACTGTCAGATTTTGTTTACACCTATATTGATTTAGTGCTTTCGGTGGCTGTTCCCAGCTTTAGTCGATCTCATCCTCTGAATTCATTTGCTACAACTTTAACCAAATGTGAGGGCGGTACACCGCAAGGCATTGAATATTAACAATTCCTGGAGTCGTCAGCGTGGTCACAATCATATCTAAAGAGAAGGTGACGCACAGGCCCTTGTCTGTTGCGCAACTCGGTATTTGGTTCGCACAGCAGCTCGCTCTAAAAAGCCCGATCTACAACATCGGCGAGTATTTTGAGATCCAAGGAACGATCGACCCGATGCTGTTCGAGACGGCATTGCGTCGGATTGTTGCGGAAGCTGAAGTCTTACATATCACCTTTGTCGATGATAGCGAAATTCCCCAGCAGATCCTCAATACTTCGATCGATTGGGCGTTCACAATTATCGATGTCAGTGAAAAGCCAGATCCCCGTGCGGCTGCCGAAGCTTGGATGCAGGCAGATTTAGCTCAGCCGGCGGATTTAATACAAGGACCCCTATTTACCTTTGCATTGTTCAAAGCTGCGCCCGACTGCTTCTTCTGGTATCATCGCTACCATCACATTATCATGGATGGTTGGGGCATGTGGCTGATCAGACGGCGAGTGGCAGAGATCTACTCGGCGCTAGCTAGAGACGCACCGTATACGGCGAACTGTTTGGCGAGTGGACGTCTATGTTACAGCAGGAGCAAACCCATTATTCCTCAGAGCAGTTTGCTGCAGACCGACGTTATTGGCTGGAGCGTTTTGCTGATCGGCCCGAGCCGGTAAGCTTTGTCGACAGGTCAGTAATGCCTTTGGAGCATTTCCTGCGGTAGACAGCGCATCTGCCATCGACAATGTTGGATGATTTACGAACGGTTGCATGTAGAGCGGGAACGAATTGGCCACGGGTTATTACAGCAGCTATGGCTGCTTACATGTACCGCATAATAGGTGTATCAGAAGTCATTCTCGGTTTGCCGGTTTTGGGGCGTTTTGGTTCAGCGGCGCGTCGTATTCCCAGCATGATGACAAATGTTGTACCCCTGCGGTTAGCTCTACACTCGGATATAAGCGTGTCGGATCTTGTACAGCAAGTGTCGCGAAGTTCGGCAAGTACTACGTCATTAGCGCTACCGGGGCGAAGATCTACGTCGGGATCTACAGCGCTCTGGAGTAGGCAGTGTCTGTTTGGTCCGACCGTTAATGTGCTAGTATTCGATGATGATCTACGCTTCGCAGGTTACCCGACGACGATCCATATTCTGTCGAATAGATCAATTGATGATCTATCATTGCACGTTTATCAATGTTCTGATGATAGATGGCGGATTGATTTTGATGCGAATCCGGCACTTTATACAGCTGACGCCCTATCTACTCACCGCCAGTGCCTGTTGTACCTGCTTGCTGTAATAGCCCCAAGACCCTGACCGCCCGCCCGATTGGAACTATCGATCTTCTGACATCACAGGAACGTCATCAGATTCTAGTCGAGTGGAACGATACCGCGGTGGATTACCCGGTGAACAATGTGTCCATGAGCTGTTCGAAACCCAGATAGTCGAGACACTCAAGACAGTAGCAGTAGTCTATGAAGAAAAACAACTGACTTATGCCGAGTTAAATGCCCAAGCTAACCAGTTAGCTCATTACCTCAGAGAACTGGGCGTCAAACCCGATGTTCGGGTAGCCATCTGTGTGGAGCGAAGCTTAACGATGGTAGTAGGATTGCTAGCGGTATTGAAGGCAGGCGGAGCATATGTGCCGTTGGACCCAGTATATCCGGCTGAGCGACTGGAGTACATGCTGGCAGATAGTGCACCAGTCGTAATGTTGACAGAGGGCGATCTGGAAAGCGGACAGAAAGAAGGTCTTTAATAAAGAATTTCCATCAAGGAAAATAAATTCGTGGCCCCAAATTTTCTCAATCAATTAAACTTCAAAAGCGAGTGCTGGCCCACCTGAGCTTTTAGCCCTCCCCCTTCCTTGGCAACGTTTGCCACTTCAAGCATTGGGACGCTTTAAAAAACCTGTTCAGCCTACGGCCCTAGCGGGCCTCTGGTGATGCGCTCGCCATACGGCGCTTGTTCCTTTGCAGCCGAAAACCTCGCCCTTGCCAGCGGGAAGGTGCTTTATCTTGTTCATACACTTGGCTTTTTTTTTGATATCCAAACCGAATCGCCAGCTTTTCACCCCTATGCACTTCGCGATCTAGTTTACTTCTTTCATAACGAACGGCCAGTCTATCAGAAACCTGCACCTAGGCATCCTGTGAAGTAGTCGCTACGACCTCGCCTGTGAAATTCCGTTTGAGCGCGTCCGCATCGTGCACGATCAAGTTGTGGTGATGCACGCTTATCTCGAAGGGGGGGTTCTACCAGATGTTCACGGATAAGGGTGGCTAGGGCGGTGTGGTCGCTATGGTACGAGAAGACGAAAGCATGTACCATCGTATCGCGCGACATGCCCGACCAATCAATGTGATAGCCGGCCTCGTCTCGTGCGCAATCTGTCCAATAAATGTGAGCTACGCGCGTCCATTGCCATCACGAAACAGATGCAGCGTTGATCGCCGAGGGGGTCGCTGAAAGTGTCAGCATTAAGGCCGACAAGATATTGCTCGCTAGCAAGCTGCTCAAAAAGTTTGGTGCTGGCGCGCCCAATCGTCGCAGCATGAGCAAACCGGGTCGTGCCTTCAATGATATCTATCTGGCGCAGCTCACCCGCCCACGTGTAAACATTCCCAAATAGGCGCTTGTGTAACTTGCAGGTGGAAAAGATCAAATTTGCTTGGTGGCGGGTCACGGTTTAACGCATAGAGGCCAACGCGGAGGACGCCGCTTCTGCCCGTTCTAATTCTTTAGCCTCAGTGATGCTAAGCCGGTTTCGCAAAATTGCCCGATGTTAGTCAAGGTAAGGATGAATTGCTGGTAGAACGCACGAAGGTGGGTCTAGAAGCCGCCTGTCAGCAGGGTCGAAAAGGGGGACGCAAGCGCAAAATGACAGACAGCAAACTGAAATCCGCTAAACAGTTGCTCCTCAGTGGATGGCGCCTCGGGAGGTCACCAGAAATCTAGGGGTTTCTATTCCAACGCTTTATCGTCAGGTGTCGGCTTCCTCACTTCCTTAAAGGGTTTCCACGTAAACACCCTGTAAACATTAAAGTATAGGGAAAAACCGCTTACCTTGAGTCACCGAATCTTAGCGTACTTTATTTTTCGTTTGGTAACACGACCCCAACGAAGATCATCATGATTTCGCTGGCCGACAGGCGGCTTGGCCTATGCCCTTTCTCTAGTCCTGCGCTGAGCAGATACTGATTTCATAAGGCATAACTTCTTTGCAAAAACCATCGACAATGGCAAAACAGTTCTACTACCTTCTCAAGCAGGGTGGTTTTTCGTCGGTTCTGTTGGTATCTCTAAGTAAATCACTGTTGAACTACTTAATACCGCCTTTTCCATCTCCCTTGCCATTCTTATCCGAATTGGCGTTCTGTGAGCGTTTGAGAGCGGCTGGTAAACTCACAAAAGTGGTGTCCATCGCTGTCGTAGATTAATTGCTGCGCTCAATCACGTTGGTCAGTGTCAATCTCCTTGGCAAGAACATTGGGAACAAACGACTTGACTTTGGTTACAGCTGCTTGCTCTAGCCTCTAGAGATTAAGTTGATTTCTGATGAGGCGGCGCAAGATGGCGCGTATCGTTATCTTCGCTAGCCATCTGTGCTCTCAATCAAACTCTTGGGACGCATATCGGTCCAGTTCGTTTTAATATAGTCTAGACACGCCTGGCGCGCGTCGGGCCCGTAGACGGTTCGCCAACCTGCCGGCACCTCAACAAAGCCGGGCCACAGTGAATGCTGATTCTCGTCATTAACCAGTACCAGGAATGTCCCATTGGGATCATCGAACGGATTGTTCATTCTAAAAGCTCCTTTCCTTTTTGATTCAATAATTCATTCAGCTTACGTACCAGAACGCGACCAATCACGGCCATCGGTTCAGGCCTATCCATTTCCCCGTGCTTGCAGTGGATATCAAAAACTTCCATATTACCTAGCACGTAGAGTTTCCATGCAAGGGGGGGAAGCTAGCACGCTGGATTCAGCTTCCGCTAGGGTTGCACGGAAGAATAGCATATTTCCACCGTAAATTGACGGAGTAAAGCTTTTCAGAAGGCAAACATGATTTTGCCCGATCTTGCAGACATTTTCCCATATATGTTCATCCATGCCCACAAAAGCTTCCTCGCCATAGCGAGAAGCGAGCTGAGCATGCATCGTATCTGGACTGAACTTCAACTCTCTACTAAGGAAGTTGGTATCCACATTACTATCCAGCAAAGCCAGCAGCGCTACTTTTCCACCTTGCTGCTCGAGTTGGGCAGCCATGCTGTGAGCAACATAGCCACCGAAGGACCATCCCAATAGGTGATAGGGCCCGTTTGGCTGGATGCGATGAATTTGTTCAAGATAATCCGACGCCATGGCGTCAATCGTCGGCGCAAGTGGTCCCCCTCCATCGAAGCCGCGGGCTTGCAAGCCATAGAGAGGTTGATCAGTACCTAGATGCTTCGATAGCCCAATATAACTCCAACTCAAACCAAATGCGGGATGGATGCAAAAAAGTGGCGGGCGGGTGCCTTTGGGTTGGATAGGGATCAGAACAGCGAAAGGACTGTCTTGTGAATCTTTAAGCATATGCAAGCACTGCGCCAACTCGACGATGGTGGGGGCCTCGAACAACGTTCGAATTGTGATGACAACGCCCAAGCTAGCATGGATACGGTTAATGAGCCGTATGGCGAGCAGTGAATGACCGCCCAGATCAAAGAAATTATCGTGAATATGCACCTTCTCCAGTCCGAAGGTATCCGACCACAATTCGGTCAACGCCTTTTCCATGGGCGTATGGTGCGACGTCGAGTCCAATGTTGGCAACGCCTTGTGATCGAGCTTGCCGTGAGATGTCAACGGCAGTTTGTCTAACAACATGATTGTGGCTGGGACCATCAGCTCGGGTAATTGAGTCGCTACATGCTGGCGCAGATCATCTGGCTCGACGCATGCATCGCCTTCCGCAGTAGCCTGATGAAGGACCGCATAGCCGACCAATTGCTTATGGCCGACGCCTCCTTCGCGGACGACGACCGCAGCCTGCGCCACGGCCGGATGACGGCACAGGGCCGCTTCCACTTCTGTGGGCTCGATACGCCAACCCTCGATTTTGACTTGT
>Ga0075366_10001372_pt1 | contig 12184 bp, 11 predicted proteins | sample EndMethybrTD3031_FD_72351 | JGI IMG/M metagenome (GOLD analysis project Ga0075366, IMG submission 72351) | Populus endosphere microbial communities from Tennessee, USA - Endosphere MetaG P. TD hybrid TD303-1 | ecosystem: Host-associated > Plants > Roots > Endosphere | place: USA: Tennessee... | reverse complement strand
GAAGCCATCCCTTGAGCCATGCCTTGCCTCCCTCGATTTCATTTTTGCCGAGCATATCGCGCTGGCGAGCCCTTAGGCGAGCGGCCAGCGCGAGCACTTCATACGCGAGCCGCGCCGCCCCTCGCTACGCTCGGCGGCGCGGCATAGCAGACCGGCAATTGCAAAGGACCACAAGGGCCGTCCGACCGTCGTAGGATCGCGCCATCAACCAGGAGGACCTGACATGCGGATGATCCTTGCAGGGCTTGCAGCGATTGCTTGCTTATCCATCTCTTCGCCCGCGTCGGCGCAGAGCTTCGAGAAGAAGAACTACAACTACAGCGAATGGACCAAGGGCCGCTTTTCGGAAGCCGTCACCGTCACCGGCCCGGGCAAGATGATCTTCCTCGCCGGCGTCGGAGCAGAAGACGAAAACGGCAAAGGCGGCGACATCCTGCACAAGGGCGACTTCACCGCCCAATGCAAATACTCCTTCGACAAGATCAAGCGCGCGCTGGAGAAGAACGGCGCGACGCTCGGCGATATCGTCAAGATGGTCAGCTATCTGACCGATGTCCGCTTCCAGCCGGACTTCGGCAAGTGCCGCCAGGAAACCTTCGGCTCGACTCCGATGCCGGCACACACGCTGCTCACCATCAGCCAGCTGGCGTGGCCCGGCATGCTGGTCGAAGTCGATGTGACCGCGATGGTGCCGTTGAAGTAGAGTCTCGGAGCCGATGTCTAATCGACCTTGATGTTGGCCTCGCGCAGCACCTTGGCCCATTTCGCACTATCACGCTTGATGAACACGGCGAATTCCTCGGGCGAGGTCACCATCGGCTCGAACATGTTCGGAATGATCACCCGGTCGATGAATGCCTGTTCGGCGAACAGCGCCCGCACCTCGGCGTTGATCTTGGCGATGATCTCGGGAGGCGTGCCGGCGGTGGTGAACAGGCCGAACCAGGTGACGGCCTCATAGCCGGGCAGCGTTTCGGCTGTGGTGGGCACTTCCGGGATCTGCGGCAGGCGCTTGGTGCTTCCCACCGCGAGCATCTTGGCATGGCCGGCGCGATAAGGCGGCACCGAGGCGCTCAATGCGACCGAGGTGAGCATGACGTGGCCGGCAATGACATCGTTGAGCGCCGGCGTCGCGCCGCGATAATGCACCGCCGTGAGCTTGACGCCGGCCATGCTCTCCAACAGCGCCATATTGACGTGGCCGGCTGCGCCGATGCCGGAGTCGCCATAGGTGATCTCGCCGGGCTTGCGTTTGGCGAGCGCAATCAGCTCCGCGATGTTGTTGGCCGGCAGCGAGGGATGCGCAAGCAATCCCTGATTGAGGCGGACCAACCCGGTCACCGGTGCAAAATCGTTGACGTCATAGGCGAGCTTGCCGGCGTGCAGCGTCGGATTGATGACGAACACGGTTTCGGCGCCGACCATCATCATGTGCCCGTCCGGCTGAGCCTTGCCGACCATGGCGGCACCAATGGCGTGATTGGCGCCGCCGCGGTTTTCGACAATCACCTGCTGGCCCCACGCCGTCATCAAGCGCTGTGCAACGAGGCGACCCATGACGTCGCTGACACCACCGGGAGCCGCCGGCACGACGAGCGTGATGGGTTTGCTGGGATAGGATTGCGCCAGAGCGGGCGCTACCGCAAAGAGACACGCGGTCAGACCGAGCATGATCATCCGGAACGTCATCGCCGCATCCTCAGTCGATTTCGAGGTAGGCCACGTCGATCACTCTAGCCCATTTTGCCGAGCCTTTCTGGAGATGGTTGCCGCAACCCAATCACTGTCGTCTCGACTTCGCGGCCGCGGCCGGTATGGTGCCGCACGCAATCCTGCATCCGGTCTTAAGTCCATGCCAGACGATCTCCCGAACATCCCAGCCGCGCGGCGCGTTCAGCACAGCGTCACGCATCATGGCGTCACCGTCGAAGACCCTTACGCCTGGCTTCGCGATCCCGCCTTCCCGCAGGTCAACGACCCGGAGGTGCTCGGCTATCTCAACGCGGAGAATGCCTATTTCGAAGCGGCGATGAAGCCGCGCCGAGCGTTGATCGACACGCTGTTCGCCGAGATGAAAGGCCGGGTGAAGGACGACGATGCCAGCGTGCCGCAAAAGGACGGCGCATTCTTCTATTGGAGCGCTTTTGAAGCCGGCGCCGAATATCGCAAGTGGTACCGGCGCCCGGCCGGCGGCGGCGCCGATGCCGTCATCGTCGACGAACCGGCGCTCGCGGCAGGCCATGAGTATTTCCGGCTCCGCGGTCAGACCGTCAGCCCGGATGGTCGCCTGCTCGCCTATGCGGTCGATACCAACGGCTCCGAACGCTTCGTTCTGAAGGTGCGCGATCTCGAAACCGGCGTGGAGCTGCCCGACCTGATCGAGAACTGGCGTTACGGTCTGGTCTGGGCGGCGGACTCCAGGAGCTTCCTGTACACCGACGCCGACGAGAACTGGCGGTCGAAGACCATCTGGCATCATCGGCTCGGCGATCCGCAATCGGCGGACCGTGCCGTCTACCGCGAGCCGGACGAGAAATTCGGCGTGTCGATCGGCCGCTCGCAGTCGCGGGCCTTTGCCCTCATTTCCACCGGCGATCACGCGACCAACGAGGTCTATCTGCTGCCGATGAACGACTTCGCGGCAGCGCCCGTGCTGGTATCGGGTCGCAAGACGGACCGGAAGTACGACGTCGACGAGCGCGAGGGCACTCTTTATATCCGCGTCAACGACACGCACCCCAATTTCCGGGTGGTGACGGCAGAGGTTTCCAAGCCCGGAGACTGGACCGAGCTGATCGCGGGCGCCGACCGCCACTACATCCAATCGGTCACGAGCTTCGAGAACCTCTTGGTGGTCGAGGAGCGCGTCGACGGCCTGTCGCAGATCCGGCTGCGCGACTATGCAAGCGGCACGGAGCGTTATATCGCGTTCCCGGAGGCGAGCTTCGTCGCCGCGCTGTCCCACAATCCCGAGTATCGCGTCGCGGCGCTGCGCATCGACTACGAGTCGATGGTGACGCCCAGCACGGTCTACGACTACCACATCGCCGATGACCGGCTCAAAACGCTGAAGGTGCGGGAAATTCCGAGCGGCTACGACGCGTCAAAGTATGCAACCGAGCGCCTGATGGCGACGGCGCGGGACGGCACGCTCGTTCCGGTTTCGGTCGTCTATCGCAAGGATTTCGTCAAGGACGGCTCCGGGCCGCTGCACATCCAGGGCTACGGCGCCTACGGCTATGCCTACCCGCCCGGCTTCTCGACCAACCGTCTGTCGCTGTTGGACCGCGGCTTCGCCTGCGCGGTCGCGCATATCCGCGGCGGCGACGATCTCGGTTATCGCTGGTATCTCGACGGCAAGCTAGAGAAGCGCACCAACACCTTCAACGATTTCGTCGATGTCACGCGCTTCCTGATCGCGGAGCGCTTCGCAGCACCGGGCCGGGTCACCGCGGCAGGCGGCTCAGCCGGCGGCGAGCTGATGGGCGCAATCGTCAACCAGGCGCCGGAGCTTTACGGCGCGGTCGCGGCGCATGTTCCGTTCGTCGATGTGCTCAACACCATGCTCGACGGCACACTGCCGCTGACGCCCGGCGAGTGGTCCGAATGGGGCAATCCCATCACCGACAAGGCGGCGTTCGATTTCATCCGCAGCTACAGTCCCTACGACAACGTGACGGCGCAGGCCTACCCGGCAATGCTGGTGACGGCAGGCTTAAGCGATCCGCGGGTCACCTACTGGGAGCCGGCGAAGTGGGTGGCGAAGCTGCGCGCCACCAAGACCGACAGCAACCTGCTGCTGCTCAAGACCAACATGGGTGCCGGCCACGGCGGCAAATCGGGCCGCTATGTCTCGCTCGAGGAAGCCGCGGAGGAATATGCCTTCCTGATCACGCAGGTGCCGGCTGAGTGAGGCTTATTGCAGCGGCAGCCCGCTCGCCTTCACCTGGTCGGCCCAGGTCTTCATTTCCGTCACCGTGAAGTCGCGCTGATAGGCCGCCGACCTGCGTTCCGCGGCGACCGGCTCGATGCCGGCCCGGCGCAATTGCTCCACGGTCGCGGGGCGGTTGAGCGTCTGGTTGCTGGCATCGGCGAGCCGCTGGACGATGGCGTCCGGCGTATCCTTCGGAAACAGGAAGGCCGACCAGAAATAGGAATCGACGCCAGCCACGCCCTGCTCCTTCGACGTCGTCAGCTGCGGAAACAGCGGCGACCGATCCGCTGTGAGCAGCGTGACGGCCTTGGCCTTGCCGCTCTCGATCGGCTGACGGGCGGTGGCGCCGAGCGCGCAGAGATAGTCGAGACGCCCGCCGATCAAGTCCTGCGCGGCCAGGCCCGAGCTGCGATAGGGCACATGGACCGTTTCGATCCCGAGCGCCGCATTCAGCTTGGCGCAGGCAAAATGCGAGCCGGAGCCAACGCCTGCGGAGCCGAACTGCATCTTCGCCTGGTTGGCTTTTGCATACGTGGCGAATTCGGCCAGTGTCTTGGCCGGAAGATCCTCGCGCACGATCAGCACGATCGGCTGTTCGACAACCATGCCGGCCGGCGTGAAGTCCTTGATGCTGTCGTACGGCGGCTGCTTTTGCAGGGCTGGCGCGATCGCCAGCGTGTCCACCGTTCCGAACAGCAGCTGGTAGCCGTCCGGGGCCGAGCGCGCGACCCGGAGCGTGCCGGTCATGCCGGCCGCACCGCCGACATTTTCGATCACCAACTGCTGCCCCAACGCCTCCGACATGCCGACCGCGAGGATGCGCGCCGCCGTATCGGTCGAGCTGCCGGCCGCGAACGGCACGACGATGGTCACGGGCCGCGTCGGCCAGCTTTGCGCCGAAGCGGGACCGATTGCGGCAGTGGCTGCAAGCGTGCAGAGCGCCAAGAGTGCAACACGAAACGGAATCCACATGATCTTCATCATCCCTTACCCCGGCCATGCGAGAGCGGAAGCTTTGCAATCTCCTTGACGGCGTCGTGGTTGAGCTCAAAGCCAAGTCCTGGTTCGTTCGGCAAGGTCAGCCAACCGTCCCGGCATTCAGGCAAGCCGGTGTAAATCAATTTCGACAACTCGATCGCCAGGTAATGCATTTCGACCAGGCTGCCGTTGGCGAGGCCGGCCTGCAAATGCATGTTGTGATACGGCCAGGCGCCACCGTTCGCGATCGGAACGTTGAACGCGGCCGCAAGACCGGCGATTTTCACACACTGGGTAATTCCGCCGCTGATCGCGACATTCGGCTGCGCATAGTCGATGGCTTCGTGCAGCAGCAGGTCGCGGAAACGAAACAGCAGGCCTTCGTTCTGACCGCATGCCAGCGGAATTCCGCATTGGCGCCGCAGCTGCGCCATTTGCAGCGCGTCGTTCTGCGTCAACGGCTCCTCGAAAAACGAGATGTTGTATTCCTTGATCCGCTCGCACAACCGGCTGGCGTGATAAAGGTCCAGGCTGCAGTTCGCGTCGATGTAAAGCTCGATGTCCGGCCCGACTGCCTCGCGCACGGCCGCGATGCGCGCCGCGTCCTCGCGGATGACGCCGGCGATCGGACGGCTGTCGCGGCGGCGCAACGCCTCCCCGCCGACCGTCATCTTCAATCGCGTGTAGCCTTGCGACACCCACAGCTTCGCGGCGGCGGCGAGTTGCGAACGATCAAAGAAGCCAAAGCCGAACGTCGCATAGGCCGGCACCCGCGCCCGCGCGCCGCCGAGCAGCCGCCAGACCGGCTGCCCCAGCGCCTTGCCTTTGATATCCCACAGCGCGAGATCGATCGCCGCCAACGCATGCGCCGCATAGCCGGTCTGGCCGCGTGGCATCAGCGTCCAGTAAAGCTTGTCCCAGATGAATTCGTGAACAAGAGGATCGTCGCCGATGATGGCCGGTCCGGCAACGCCACGGATGATCTGGGCGATAACGTCTTCTTCCGTGATGGCCGTGAAGCCATGCCCGACGATGCCAGTGTCGGTCTCGATCTCGACCAGGCATGCCGACAAGGATGTCGGGTGGTTCAGTCCAACGATCTCGATCTTGAGGGGGACATTGACCGGAGTTGCGGTCACACGTGTGATTTTCATCACTGCTGCTCGATATTGGCGGCCTTGATCAAAGCGGCTCGCACCTCGCTGTCCCGCTTGATCATCGTCGCAAGCTCCTCCGGCGTGACCGGACCCACCACCAGGCCGAGCGTGGCCAGCTTCTCCTTTATCGGAGGGTCGTTGATGATCTTCGTTACCGCATCGCCGATCCGGGCAACCAGCGGCGCCGACGTTCCGGTGGGCGCGAACACGCCGAGCCACGACGACATTTCGAAGCCCGGGATGGTTTCGGCGATGGTCGGCACGTCAGGCATGACGGGGTAGCGGCTCTTGTCGATCAACGCGATGATCCTGAGTTTGCCGGTCGGCAGCGCGGGCACCGCGGAGGACAGCGAAAGGAACGCCATCGGAATATGGCCGCCGAGCAGGTCGTTGGCCGCCGGGCCGCCGCCGCGATACGGCACATGGACGATCTCGATGCCGGCCTTGAGCGCGAGCAGTTCGCCGGACAGATGATGAGGCGAGGCCGCGCCAGGCGTGCCGTATTTCAGCTTGCCGGGATTGGCCTTGGCGTAGGCGATCAGCTCCGGCATCGTTTTCACCGGCAGGCTCTCGTGAACCGCGAGACAGATGATGTTGGCGCCGGCCATCGCCACCGGCACGAAGTCTTTGATCGGATCGAACGGCATGTTCTTGTAGAGATGCATGTTCGACGTCATCAGCGCGTCGGTGCCGATCATCAGCGTGTAGCCGTCGGGCGCGGCACGCGCCGCGATCGCTGCACCAAGGTTGCTGCCGGCTCCGGGCCGGTTGTCGATCACGATGCTTTGCCCCCAAAGCGCCTGCAGCCGCTCGCCGAGCGTGCGCGCCAGGAGATCGCTGGCGGCTCCCGGCGCCTGCGGCACCAGAATGGTCACCGGCTTGTTCGGAAAATCCTGCGCCACGGCGGGCGCCGAGACCGCGATCAACACCAGCGCGACAATGCCACCGATGGCCTTTCGGACGGCCGCTTCCATCGTGTTCCTCCCTCTTTTATGCATCACTATCGGATAAAGCGGGCCGAAGCGGAAGCCGCGGCCAGCGCCAGCAGGGGTTGATCTTGGAAAGGGCCAGCGCCCACGGCGACAATCGTGACGGTTTCCTGTCCGGCTGGACCTCGACTCCGGACAAGGCCGGCTGCCCACTGACTCGAACATCAAGCTTGCTTCCGCATGGTGTCGGAACCATGATTGACTGCCGCCTGTGAAGCGCCGTTGGCCGTTGCCCTGCGGAGCACAAAAAAGCAAAAGCCGCTAACCGAATACCGTCGCGGCCGGCAGGGAGAAAGTGATGGCTTCGGTCGCGATCCGCGACGTCCGCAAGGCATTCGGTGCCATAACCGTCATCCATGGTGTCGATGTTGCGATCGGCGACGGCGAGTTCGTCGTGCTGGTCGGCCCTTCGGGCTGCGGAAAGTCGACGCTGCTGCGGATGGTCGCAGGATTGGAGAACATCACATCGGGCGAAATCCGCATTGGCGACCGGGTGGTCAACAACCTGCCGCCGAAGGAACGCGACGTCGCCATGGTGTTCCAGAACTACGCGCTCTACCCGCATATGACGGTCGCCGCGAACATGGGCTTCTCGATGAAGCTGCGCGGCGCGCCCAAGTCCGAGATCGACGCGCGGGTCGCCCGCGCGGCCGAGATTCTCGGTCTCGGCCCCTATCTGGAGCGGTTTCCCCGGCAGTTGTCCGGCGGCCAGCGCCAGCGTGTCGCGATGGGCCGCGCCATCGTTCGCGATCCCCAGGTGTTTCTGTTCGACGAGCCGCTGTCCAATCTCGATGCCAAGCTGCGCGTGCAGATGCGCACCGAGATCAAGGAGCTGCATCAGCGGCTGAAGACCACAACGGTCTACGTCACCCACGATCAGATCGAAGCGATGACCATGGCCGACAAGATCGTGGTCATGCACGACGGACTGGTCGAGCAGATCGGCGCACCGCTCGAACTCTATGACCGGCCGGACAATTTGTTTGTCGCGGGCTTCATCGGCTCGCCGGCGATGAATTTCCTGCGCGGCACGATCCGCTTGAACGGCGCGGCCTCGTTCAGCGGGCCAAACGGCATAAGCCTGCCGCTTCACACGGCGCCGGCCAATGCCGACGGCAGACCGGCCGTATACGGTGTCCGCCCCGAGCACTTCGTCATCGCCGATGACGGCGCGGACGCCGAAGTTCAGGTTATCGAACCGACGGGCTCGGAGACGCAGGTCGTCGCCAAGCTCGGGGGAGCGGACATCATCGCTGTGTTTCGCGAGCGACATCAGTTCAAGCCGGGCGACAAGATCCGGCTGAAACCCGATCCGCGGCTCGTTCATCTGTTCGATGAGGCCACGGGGCAACGACTGACCGCATAAAATCCAAAGGCAGAAAATCCACAGGCATAAATCTAAAGGCAAAATCCAAAGGGAGGACGACCCATGACCATGTTCACACGGCGCACGCTGGTGAAAACTGGAACGGCAGCCGCCGCAGCAGGCGCGCTGACAACCCCTGCCCTGCTCGACTGGGCCAAGGCCTGGGCACAAGCGGCGCCCTGGAAGCCCGAGAAGAACGCGCAGCTCTCCATGCTGCGCTGGAAATATTTCGTGCAGTCGGAGGACGACGCCTTCGTCAAGCTGATCGAAGCCTTCACACAGGCGACCGGCGTGAAGGTCAATATCTCGCGGGAGTCCTTCGAGGACGTGCAGCCGAAGGCCTCGGTCGCCGCCAACACCGGCGCGGGACCCGACCTGTTCTGGGGCCTCTACTCGCTGCCGCATCTGTTTCCGCAGAAGTGCGTCGATGTGTCCGACGTCGCCGACTACCTCGGCAAGAAATACGGCGGCTGGGTGCCGAGCGCCGTGCAATACGGCAAGAGTGGCAACAAGTGGATCGCGATACCGATCTGCTACACCGGCGCCCTGATGAACTACCGCATCGAGGCGTCGAAGAAGGCCGGCTTCTCGGAATTCCCCAAGACCACCGATGAATTCCTCGCCTATGCCAAAGCGATGAAGGCGCAAGGCACGCCGGGCGGCATGGCGCTCGGTCACGCCTCGGGCGACGGCAATACGTGGATCTACTGGTGCCTGTGGGCGCATGGCGGCAACCACGTCGACAAGAACGACAAGGTCACCATCAACTCGCCAGAAACCGAGAAGGCGCTCAACTTTGCCAAGGCGCTCTATGCCGAAATGATCCCGGGGACGGTTTCCTGGAACGATGCATTCAACAACAAGGCGTTCCTGGCCAACGAAGTCTCGTGGACCAACAACGGCATCTCGATCTACGTCGCGGCCAACCGCGACCCCAATCTCAAGAAAATCGCCGAGGACATGAACCACGCCTACATGCCGATCGGCCCGGTCGGCTTGCCGACCGAGTTGCATCTCATGTTCCCGGTGCTGGCCATGACCCATTCCAAGTATCCGCAGGCCTGCAAGGCACTGATCGCGTTCATGATGGAGGCCGACCAGTTCAATTCGTGGATCGGCGCCGCGCAAGGCTATCTGACGCACTGCCTCAACGCCTACGATGCCAATCCGGTGTGGACCGCCGACCCCAAACGCACGGTGTATCGCGACGTCGCCAAGCGTTCGCTGACGGCCGGTGGACAGGGCTCGGTCGGCGAGAAGGCTGCGGCCGCAATTGCTGACTTCGTACTGCTCGACATGTTCGCGAGCTACTGCACCGGCCGTGAGGACGCCAAGGCGGCGATGAAGATCGCCGAGCGGCAATTGCAGCGGATCTATCGCTAACCTGCTTGCCGCGGCGCCCCGCCCGCATGTCGCGGGCATGGCGCCGCGGCCCATCGCGAGTGATCGATGACTGACGCCGCTATCAGCAACACCAAGCCTGCCCTGCGCGACCCCAGCGCCTGGGACCGGCTGAAGGTCAATAGCAACTGGCTTAGCATCTGGTTCATGCTGCCGGCGGCGGCGTTCCTGATCCTGTTCCTGGCCTACCCGCTCGGGCTCGGCGTCTGGATCTCGTTCACCGATGCGCGCATCGGTCGCGGCGGCAATTTCGTCGGCCTCGAGAACTACGAATGGCTGTGGGACGACACGGTGTTCTGGCTGTCGGTGTTCAACACGCTGCTCTACACGATCGTCGCCAGCATCATCAAATTTGCGGTCGGGCTCTATCTCGCGATTCTGCTCAACGAAAACCTGCCGTTTAAGGCGATGCTGCGCGCGGTGGTGCTGATTCCCTTCATCGTGCCGACCGTGCTTTCAGCCATCGCGTTCTGGTGGCTCTACGACAGCCAGTTCTCGATCATCTCCTGGTCGTTGCGCAAGGCCGGGCTGATCTCGACCAACATCGACTTCCTCGGCGACGTCTGGAACGCGCGCTGGTCGGTGATCTTCGCCAACATCTGGCGCGGCGTGCCGTTCGTCGCCATCACGCTGCTGGCCGGGTTGCAGACCGTGTCGCCATCGCTCTACGAGGCGGCAACCATCGACGGCGCCAACCGCTGGCAGATGTTTCGCCACGTCACCTATCCACTGCTCACGCCGATCATTGCGGTGGTGATGACCTTCTCGGTGCTGTTCACCTTTACGGATTTTCAGCTGATCTGGGTCTTGACTCGCGGCGGACCGGTCAATGCCACGCAACTGATGGCGACACTGTCCTACCAGCGCGCGATCGTGGGCGGCCATCTCGGCGAGGGCGCCGCGATCTCGACCGCGATGATCCCGTTCCTGCTGGCGGCGATTATGCTCTCGTGGTTCGGATTGCAGCGCAGAAAATGGCAGCAGGGCGAAAGCAATGACTGACGCGCTGGTTCCCAAGGTGGCCGACCCGAAAACCGTGCTGCGCGGCTCGTCACCGCTGGCCGATCATTCCGAAGGCATGAGCTATCTGGAGCGGCTGCCGCGCCGGCTCGTCACTCTCTATCTGCCGCTGTCGATCATCCTGCTGGTGCTGCTGTTCCCGTTCTACTGGATGGCGCTGACAGCCATCAAGCCCGACGAGCAACTGCTCAACCTTGAGAAATTCAATCCGTTCTGGACCTGGAATCCGACGCTCAAGCATATCCAGAAGCTCATATTCGAGACCTATTATCCGCTCTGGCTGTGGAACACGATGCTGGTTGCGATCTGCGCCACCATCCTGTCGATCGTTGCAAGCGTGCTCGCCGCCTATGCCATCGTGCGGCTGCGCTACCGGGGCGCGCAGTGGGTCGGCGGCGCGATCTTCCTCGCCTACTTGGTGCCGCCTTCGATCCTGTTCATTCCGTTGTCGTCGGTCGTCTTTCAATACGGATTGTTCGACACGCCTTTCGCCTTGATCCTGACCTATCCGACGATCCTCATTCCGTTCTCGACCTGGCTGCTGATGGGCTATTTCAAGACAATCCCATTCGAGCTCGAAGAATGCGCGCTGATCGACGGCGCGAGCCGCTGGCAAATCCTGACCAAGATCGTGCTGCCGCTGGCGATCCCCGGGCTGATCTCCGCCTTCATTTTCTGCTTCACGCTGTGCTGGAATGAATTCATCTACGCGCTGACGTTCCTGTCCTCGACGCAGAACAAGACGGTGCCGGTCGCCATCGTGAACGAGTTCGTCGACGGCGACATCTATCGCTGGGGCTCGCTGATGGCCGGCGCGCTGGTCGGTTCGCTCCCCCTGGTCATCCTCTACGCCTTCTTCGTCGAACACTATGTTTCGGCGATGACCGGGGCCGTGAAGGAGTAAGCGGCAGGACTTGAACCCGCAGCAGTTTTGATTGCAGCAGCCGAACGTAAAGATCCGGGCTAATCGTCCGAGAGAATTTCGTGCGTGAGGTTGTCAACCACGACGGGGCTGTCAAAGTACGTGACCGAAGGATCTGCACCATACTTCTCCCGTACGAAACCCCTCCAGCTCTCGGTGTACATCGCCTCGGCTTCAGCGCGCGAGTTCCAGAGATAGATTCCGCCGGCTGTGCTCCCGTCTTCCGACAGGACATAGCACTTGCGAAAAAGGCCAGCCACGCCCTGATAGTTCGGAGCTGTGCTCAGGAAAATGCTTCGTGCCTCTTCCCGGGTGATCGGCTTTGACAACTGAAACGTGGTGATGGCGGTGATCATGGGAGCTCTCCTCGTCGACGAGAAACCATTCTTGACATCATTGTTAAACTTGACGACACTG
>Ga0075366_10001371_pt1 | contig 12186 bp, 6 predicted proteins | sample EndMethybrTD3031_FD_72351 | JGI IMG/M metagenome (GOLD analysis project Ga0075366, IMG submission 72351) | Populus endosphere microbial communities from Tennessee, USA - Endosphere MetaG P. TD hybrid TD303-1 | ecosystem: Host-associated > Plants > Roots > Endosphere | place: USA: Tennessee... | reverse complement strand
ACGTAGAAGAAGCCGTTGCGATCGGCGTGGAGCAGCAGCTTCGATGGCTTGCCGCGATAGACGCGGTCGACCAGCACGTTGGGCTCGGTGGCATCGCGGTCCGCGACATCGTGCGGCGTGAACTGGTAGTGCCACTTCAGCGCCCCGGTGGCCGCGTCGAGGGCCAGGACGCAGTTGGTGTAGAGGTTGTCTCCGGGACGGTCGCGGTCGTCGCCGCCCGGCCAGGGATTGCCCGTCGCCCAGTAGAGCGTGTCGGACGACGGGTCATACGAGCCCGTCAGCCAGGTGGATCCGCCGCCTCTGATCGGCTCAGGCCCCTGCCAGGTCTCGATGCCGCGCTCGCCTTGCCGGGGCACGGTCCAGCGGCGCCACACCAGAGCACCGGTCTCGGCGTGGAAGGCCGCGACGAAACCGCGCATGCCCGCATCGGCGCCCGCGACACCGGCCACGACCATGTCGCGAACGACGAGCGGGGCGATCGTGCCTCCGTAGTGGTGAGGCCCCTCGGACGCCGGCGCGTCGGGCGCCAGGGGCGTCTCCCAGCGAAGCGCGCCGGTGCCACGATCGAGCGCGAGCAGGTGCGCGTTGTCGGTCACGAAGTAGACCTGGTCGCCGCGCAGCGCGACGCCGCGATTGGTGCCGAGCCGTGAGTCGCCCACCAGCCCTGGCGTGGGCGGACGCGAGTACGTCCACAGCGCCTGTCCCGTCTGCGCCTCCAGCGCCACCACCTGGTTCGGTCCCGTCACGTAGAGCACGCCGTCGGCAGCCAGCGGTGTGACCTCGAGCCCGAAATGCGGCATCGGGAACACCCATTTCACCCGCAGCGAGGCGACGTTGTCGCGGGTGATCCGCGTCAGCGGACTGTATCTGTTGGCCGAATCGCTGCCGTTGTAGGTCCGCCAGTCTCCCGGCTGGGGCGGCCCCCACGCCGCCGTTCGCGCCGGCCCGGCGGCCGGCGGCGGAATGATGGTCTCGACGTTGACCCGGCGCAGGTAGCGCGCGAGCACCAGCAGGTCCTCGGCGGGCAGGTCGGGGAAGGCCGGCATCCCCGCGCCTGGATTGCCACGCTCCAGGTAGGCGCGCAACTGCTCGACCGACTGGGTCGCGACGCGCGCATTCATGACGAGTCCCGGCGCCTTCGCCGTGCCGCGGGCGTCGTCGCCGTGACACGTGGCGCAACGCGCAGTGAACGACGGCGGAGCCGGCGCCGGCTGCGCCGACAGCCCCAGCAGGAGCAGCGTTGCGGCGATCATGGCCGCCACGATATCCCAGCGGGACGGACGTCAGGCGTCCCGCTCGCCGGCCCGCAGCGGCTACCGTCCGCCGACCGCAGGGTAACGAAACCGCGGCGGCTCTGGCGTCGAGGCCAGCGCACGCACGGCGTCGGCAGTCAGCCGGACGGCGCGCGCCATCTTGTCGAAGTCGATGCGATCGACGGTGTCCACCGGCTCGTGATAGCCGGGGTGGAAGCCCCCGAACAGCCAGATCGCCGGAATCCCCTTCTGGAGGAACGGTAGATGGTCACAGCGGAACAACGCCCGCATCGACGAGTCGCGGTCGAACTTGTCGCTGAGCGCCAGCCCGGCGGCCCCGGCGGCTTCGCGCCGCAGCAGGCTCGCCAGATCCGGACTGTAGACGGCGCCGACCATGTTCAGCTGATCGGAGCGGCCGGCCGTGATCTCGTAGGCGCCCGTGCTCTCGGGCGTGTGCTCTTCGCGACGGCCAATCATGTCGAGGTTGAGCACGGCACGCGTGGTCGACAGCGGACGCAGCGGCCTGGCCACGTAGTGATACGACCCCAGCATCAGCTGCTCTTCCGACCCGAACGAGACGAAGAGGACGCTGCGGGCGAGAGGCGCGCCGGCGAGCAGACGCGCCACCTCCAGCATCGCCACGGTTCCAGACCCGTTGTCATTGGCACCCGGGTAGAGCACGCCGTCCTGCACGCCGAGGTGGTCGTAGTGCGACGTCACGAGGATCGTCTCGTCGGCCAGCCGCGGATCGCTGCCGGGAAGCAGCCCGGCGACGTTCCACGACGGCTGGACCGGCCCGCCATCGTTGACCGCGTCGATTCGAACGGTGACGCCGTCCAACGGGCGCGAGGCCGGCCGCATCGCGCCATCGATGGCTCGCTGCAGGTCGGCCGGCGTCCGTCCGGTCCCCGTCAGCAGCGCGACGGCCGCCTCGGGGGGAATCGTGATGCGTGGAATCCGCAACTCGCCCTGGACGAGCGCCTGGGGCGGGGCGTTGGCGCGGCCCGGAGCCCGCGGCATCGTGCGATGGGCGTTGATCGGCTCGGCGACCACCAGCAGCGCGGCGGCGCCGTGCCGCTGGGCCGTCGACGTCTTCTGCCAGGCGTTGGCGTGCAAGGTGAAGCCGGTGCCATGGAACGACGCCTCGGGATCGTCCTCGCGCGGCTCGTGATCGAAGACCAGGACGGCCTTGCCCCGCACGTCCACGCCGGCGTAGTCGTCGTAGCCGAACTCCGGTGCGGTGATGCCATAGCCGCCGAAGACGACCTCGAGCGTCAGCTCGATCCTGGCGGCGGGATCCGGAAAGGCCACGCCGACCGGCGCGAACCGCGCCTCCTCGCCGGAGCGGCGCACCGCGACCACGGCCCGCTCACGGTCCAGGCGCAGTCGCTGCAGGTCGAACGGCTGGAGGTACGAGTCGGCGTTTGCCGGGCGCAGCCCCGCCTTCGCGAGCTCGCCGGCGATGAACCGCGCCGCGGCCTCGGCCCCCGGCGACAGGCTGGCGCGCCCCGCGAGCGATGCCGAGGTCAGGACCTCGAGATCCGCGCGCAGGCGCTCGCGGCTGACCGTCGGTGCGCCCTGTTGAGCCTGCGAGGGCGCGAAGGCGCAGGTGACGAGCACCGCCACGACGCATCGGATCCACATGCGCGATGTCCTCTGCGCGGCAGCCCATGCTTCTCGACGTGCAATACGTCCCGCGGCATGGCGTCGTCCTCCGCGTCTCGGATGGGCGAGATGGTATCAGGACGCCGCTCCGTCCGCCGGAGTCCGCATACAATGCCACGGCCCTCGGGTGCCACTCATTGAACTGGAGGTTTGCGTGCGTTCCTTTGCCGCGTTGCTGACAATCGGGCTCATCTGTGTCGCTCCGGCCGGATGTGGCGACCGGGCCGACTCCCGGCCGTCGCAGACGTCGGGAACGACGCCGGCGGCGATCAAGCAATACTCCGTCGCCGATTTCTACAAGAACGTCGACTTCTTCGGCGCATCGTGGTCGCGCGACAAGCAGCGGATCCTCGTCTCTTCCAACCTGTCGGGGATCTGGAACGCGTACGCGGTGCCGACGGCGGGAGGAGCGCCGGTGCCACTGACGAAGTCGACGACGAACTCGGCTTTCGCGATCACCTACTTTCCGGGCGACGACCGGTTCCTCTTTTCGAGCGATGAGGGCGGCAACGAACTCACGCACATCTTCGTCGGCAACCCGGACGGCTCGACGACGGACCTCACGCCGGGCAAGAAGCTGAAGGCCAGCTTCCGGGGCTGGGCGGCCGACGACCAGTCGTTCTTCATGTCGACGAACGAGCGCGACGAGCGATACTTCGACCTCTACGAAGTCACCGTGGAGGGCTACAAGAAGACACTGCTCTATCGGAACACGGCGGGCTTCGATCTCGGTCCGATCTCGCGGGACAAACGCTATGTCGCGCTGGTCAAGTCGCGTTCGACGGCGGACGCGGACATCTACCTGCACGATCGCCGGTCGAACTCGACCAAGAACATCACCCCCCATACGGGCAGCGTCAACAGCTTCCCCGCGGACTTCTCCGTCGACAGCTCCAAGCTCCTCTACATCTCGGACAAGGGCCGCGAATTCCTGGCCCTCCTGAGCCACACGATCGCGTCCGGTGCCGTGTCCGAGGTGTATACCCAGAACTGGGACATCCTCGCGGCCGACTACTCCAAGACCGGCAAGTATCTGACCGTCTACGTGAACGAAGACTCGCGCTACTCGGGGCGCCTGCTCGATGCGGGCACGCTCGCGCCGGTCGAGTTCTCGCCGCCGCCGCACGGAACGGTGCGCGGGATCAGCGTGGCCCGCGACGACGCCTCGATTGCCTTCTACTCGAGCGACGGCAGCGTGCCGGACGAGCTCTACGCTGGCGCGCTGACCGCCAGTCCGAAGCGGCTGACCAATGCGCTGAATCCGGCGATCGCACGTGAGAACTTGATCGTTCCCACCGTCGCGCGCTTCAAATCGTACGACGGCGTCGAGATTCCCGGTCTCCTGTACAAGCCGCACCAGGCGTCGCAGGCGTCCCGGGCACCGGCGTTGGTCATGGTCCACGGCGGGCCGGGCGGCCAGGCGCAGGTCGGGTACTCGGCGTTGACGCAGGCCCTGGTCAACCACGGCTACACCGTTCTCGACATCAACAATCGTGGCAGCTCCGGCTACGGCAAGACCTTCTTCGCGATGGACGACAGGAAGCACGGCGAGGCCGACCTCGGCGATGTCGTCGCCAGCAGGAAGATGCTCATCGACACCGGCTACGTCGACCCCGAGCGCATCGGCATCATCGGCGGCAGCTATGGCGGGTACATGGTCCTGGCGGCGCTCACGCTGCAGCCGGACGCCTTCAAGGTGGGCGTCGATTTCTTCGGCATCTCCAACTGGGTCCGCACGTTGACCAATATTCCGCCGTGGTGGGCGTCCTTCAAGGACGCCCTCTACGCCGAGATGGGCGATCCGAAGACGGACGGCGCCCGGCTGCACCGGATCTCGCCGCTGTTCAGCGCCTCGAAGATCAAGGTGCCGTTGATGGTGCTTCAGGGGGCCAACGATCCGCGCGTCCTGAAGGTGGAGAGCGACGAGATCGTCGCCGCCGCCAAGAAGAACGGCGTGCCCGTCGAATACATCGTGTTCCCCGACGAAGGCCATGGGTTCGTCAAGAAAGAGAACGAGATCAAGGGCAACACCGCCATCGTGAGCTTCCTCGATGCGCACCTTCGCGGCGCCGCTCGAGCGAAGTGATGGTTGCCGCCCGAACGGCGGCGCGCGACCCCGGGCCGTCGGCAGTGGCGGCGACCGACGTCACCGACGGGTGACGGTGACCGGCGGCGCCGACGACACGTGCCGCGCCGGCAGAGGAGCGATGGCCAGGAGGCTGCGGGTCCAGGCCAGCGCTTCGTCGGCGCGTGGGAAGCGTTCGCCGGCCGCACCGAGCAGCCCGAGCTGGTAGTCGGCGTGTCCGGCGACGTGGCGGAAGAAGTACTGGAGGTCGTGGATCGCCACGACGCCGTCCTCGTAGGCGATCGCCAGCCGCCGGCCGTCGGGCAGGAAGCGGGCGCGTTCGGCGCCCGGTGTCCGCCGGGCGACCGTGGCGAGCCACTGGCGCGTCGTCACGTCCCAGAGCCGCGTCGAACCGTCGCGGCTCGTGACCGCCAGCAGGCGGTCGTCGGGGCTGAAGTCGAGCGACGTCGCCATTGCGGTCGGGCCGCTCAACTCGCCGATGAGCCGACCGGTCTGGACGTCGAAGACGCACACCGCACCGAGATAGGTCCCGGCCGCCAGCAGCCGCTCGTCGCGGGTCAGGGCCAGGGCGAACGGCGCCGAGGTGGTCGCGTATCGACGCAGTTCGCGCCCCGTGACCCGATCGCGCAGGATGACGACCCTGCTGCCGTGCCCGACGAACAGGTGCGGGCCGCGGGCCAGCAACACATTCGCTTCGACGGGGTCGGACTTCCACGACCGCTCGTTCGAGACCCGGCCATCGGCCCAGTCCCACGACCTGACGGTCCCGTCGGCATCGCCAATCCACAATTGGCGGTCATCGCCGGTCACCAGCACGGCGCGCGAGGACGGGACGTTGGTGAGCGCCGTCCGAAGGGTGCCGCCGCGCAGATCGCGCACCGCCGCCCGGCCGGCGGCGCCGACCGTCACGATCCACCGGCCGTCGCCGCTGACGGCGGCCCCCAGCACGTAGCCCTCCGTCCGCCACGTGCTGGCGGCGGCGGTGGCGCCGGGCTCCCGCACGGTGACGACACCATCGGTCGACGTGGAGACGAGGGAGCGTGCATCGGGCGACACCGCCAGCGACGTCACCCGGCCGCCGTCGACGCGCCAGTCCGCGACCCGGCTGTCGGCTCCCAGATCCCAGACCCGCACTTGGCCGCTGCCGTAGTTGGCCGACACCAGGGCGCCGCCGTCGGCCCGGACGGACACGTCGTGGACGCCCTCGGCCTGAGGGAACTCGCGCGGCGGGCGCGACGGATCGTCGAGTGCCCAGACCCGCGTGCTCCACTGCCCGGCCGCCGCGACGATCTCGCCTCGCTGGTCGAACGCCATGGCGATGACACGGCCGTTCTCGGTCCGAATGCTGCCCGCCTTGACGCCGTCGGCGCGCCACATCTGGATCATCGCGTCGGCCCCGCCGCTCAGAACCAGACCCCGCCTCGGCTCGATGGCCACGCTGAAGACCCGACCGTCGTGCCCCTTGACGCGCCACAGCGGCTGGCGGCGGGCGACGTCCACCGCGACGATCGATCCGTCTTCGCTGCCGACGATCACCCGCCCGTCCCGGCTCGCCGCCAGCGCCACCGGCGCCGCCGCCATCGACGACAGGTCGGCCAGCTGCGCACCGCTGGAGAGCGACCACACGTGCAGTCCGCTCGCGCCCGCGGTGACGACGGTATCCATGTCCGCAAGCGGCGCGAGATCGACCAACCCGGGCGACGCGCGCGTGAGCTCGCGCCGGACGGCTCCGCTCGCCACGTCCCAGAGGCGGATGGTGCCGTCCGCGCCGGCGGCAAGGATCGACCCGCCGTCGGCGCTCAGGATCGCCCGTTTCACGCCGTGGACCGGCGGCGCGGCGAACGTCTTGAGGATCCGCCCGGAGGCCGCGTCGAGCAGATGAATCAGGCCGTCGACACGGCCGGCCGTCACCAGGTGCCGGCCGTCGGGGCTGAACCGGACCGTCTGGGTGCCCTGATCGTGAACCATGCGGGCCCACAGGCTCGGCGTCCGCGAGTAGATGTCCCACAGCGTCCAGCGCGCGTGGCTCGAGTCGGGCTGGCGGAACAGCTCGCGCCAGACCAGCGACTCGGCAATCGGCACGTTGCCGGTCAGGCTGAGCAGGCGGCTGCGCTCGATCGTGCTGGTCGCGAGCTGGTGCTGCAGCTCGCGGTTGGTGTCGTCGGCCCGCGCTCGCTGCAGGTTGGCGTAGAGGGTCAGGGCGACCAGGGCCACGACGACCGCGGCGCTGACGGCCAGGGCGGCGCGGTACTGTCCGAGCCGGCGGCGCACCACGTACCAGGCGGAGTCGGCCGCGGCCGAGATCGGCTGACCCGCGAGATGCCGACGAAGATCCGCGGCAAAGCCCGCCGCCGACGCGTATCGCCGCTCCTTCTCCTTGGCCAGCGCGCGCGAGACGATGATCTCGAGATCGCCGCGCAGCGACGCGTCGAACGTCGCGAGACGCGGCGGGTTGTCCTGCAGGATGCGACGGGCCAGCTCCGGCAGCGGCGGATCGTCGTGCGCATACGGCAACCGGCCGGTCAGGAGGCGGAACAGGATGACGCCGAGGGCATGGATGTCCGTGCGGGTGTCGATCCCGTCCGGGTCGGCGGCGACCTGTTCGGGGCTCATGTAGGCGAGCGTGCCGACCAGCTGCCCGATCTCCGTGCGCATGCTCACCCCGGACGTGTCCGCGTCGGACGGCCGGGCGACGCCAAAGTCCACGACCTTCGGCTGCCCCTCCTCGTCCACGAGGATGTTGCCGGGCTTCAAGTCGCGATGGATGATGCCGCGCTGGTGGGCGTGCTGGACCGCATCGCAGGCGGTGGCGACGAGCGCCACCCGATCCCGTACTGGCAGGCGTCGGCTCTCGGTGAATTCGGTGATCGGCGGTCCGTTCACCAGCTCCATCGCGATGAACGGCGGGGTCCGGCCGTCACCCGGATCGGCCGCGTAGATCTGGGCGATGCCTGGGTGATGCAGCCGCCCGAGCAGTTCGGCTTCGATCTCGAACCGCCGCTGGACGGCGCTCGCCAGCAGTTCCTGCCGCAGCACCTTGAGCGCGACGACGCGGGCCGGGTGCTGCTGCTGCGCGAGATAGACGACCCCCGTCGCACCGGCGCCGATCTGTCGCACCAGGCGAAAGCCGCCGATCGTCGTTCCAGGTGCAGGCGCCGGGGCGATCCCCTCGAGCGGTTCCGCTCCCGCCGTCACGCCCAGCCCGATTACCCCGTCGGGTCCGTCGCCCTCGTCCAGCGCCGCGACGAGCCGCTCGACGGCCTGGCGAAGGGCCGCGTCGTCGCCGCAGCGCTCGTCGAGCACGCGTCGTCGGTCGACCGGCTCGACATCGGAGAGCGACAGGAATATCGCCGCCGCCCGGTCGTTCGTCGCTGGGCTCACGGCGTGTCGGGATCGTCGGCCGCGGCCGGCGACCGCAGCGCCTCGGCCAGCCAGACCCTGGCGAAGGCCCATTCGTTCTTGACGGTTGCCGGCGACAGCTCCATGGCCCCGGCGGTCTCCTCGATGGTCAGCCCGGCGAAGTAGCGAAGCAGCACCACGCGGGCCTTGGTCGGGTCGAGCTGCTCGAGGCGCGTCAGCGCCTGATCGATCGTCAGGACGTCGGCGATCTCCGGCAGCGACGCCGGCGGCTCGGCCTCGAGCTCGACGCGCTGCTGGGCGCCGCCGTGCCGGACCCGGCGGGCGTGCCGGGCGCGCTCGACCAGGATGCGGCGCATGGCGATCGCGGCCGCGCCGAAGAAGTGCCCGCGCCGGTCCCACCGGCGATCGCCCCCCTTGGTCAGCCGCAGGTACGCCTCGTGGACCAGCGCCGTCGGCTGGAGCGTGAGCCCCTCCCGTTCGCGCGCGATCCGCGAGCGCGCCAGGCGCCGCAGCTCGTCATAGACCAGCGGCAGGAGCTCGGACGAGGAGCCGCCAATCGCTTCCGTGTCCGTCGCCGGGTCGGCGGGGACGGCGGGATCGCGGGGATCGGCTCCCGGGGTACTCGGCGCGCCTGGCGGCTGCCGGTTTCGAGGTGCGGCTGTCACGGCAACGGCTCCCGGAAAGGGCGGATTGTCCCACCAAATCGCGCGACCGCCAAGGCCGCGACGGACTCCTGGCCGGTCTTCGGCAAAACGTCGCATTGGGAACCAACCGAGGGAGATCACCTGCACATGACCAGCCAGACATCGCTTCTGCTCGCGGAACCGGACAGCGAGGCCGCCGCGGCGGCCGACGACAACGGCGCCGCCGCCCGGGCCTCGCGCCTCGACGCGCGGCTGCGGGCGCTCCTCGAGGAGACCGATCCGCGCCACGGCACGCGGTTCGTCGTCGGCGGCTCGACGGCATGGCGGCTGGCGCTCAGGCAGGCCACGCAGGTCGCCTCGACCAACACGACCGCCCTGCTTCTCGGCGAGTCGGGGACCGGCAAGGAAGTGGTGGCCCGTTTCATCCACCGGGCCTCGGCGCGTCGCGCCGGGCCGTTCGTGGCGATCAACTGCGCCGCCCTCCCCGAGCACCTGCTCGAGGCGGAGCTCTTCGGCTACGAGCGGGGCGCCTTCACCGGCGCCACCCAGAGCCGCCCCGGACAGATCGAGCAGGCCGCCGGCGGCACGCTCTTCCTGGACGAGGTCGCGGAGATGACGCCGTCGGCGCAGGCCAAGTTCCTGCGCGTCCTGCAGGAACGCGAGTTCCAGCGGCTGGGCGGAACCCGCGTCCAGCGCGCCGACGTGCGGATCATCGCCGCGACCAACAAGAACCTGTCGCGCGCGATGCTCAACGGGCAGTTCCGCGAGGACCTCTACTACCGGCTCAACGTCTTCAGCATCCGGCTTCCGGCCTTGCGCGATCGGACCGACGACATCCTGCCGCTCGCAGAGACGTTCCTCGCCACGACCGGGCGCGAGCTCGCCCACCCGCCCGCCGGCATCTCGCGCGCGGCGGCGACGGCGCTGATCGGATACCCCTGGCCGGGCAACGTGCGCGAGCTGCGCAACGTGATCGAGTGCGCGGCGATCCTGAGCGACGGGGCGCTCATCGCGCCCGAACACCTGGCCATCGACGCCCCGGCGCCGCTGCTGCCGGCGTCGCCGCCGCCGAGGGCCGTCGCGGCGCCCGCCGCGCCTCCGGTCGGCGACCTGCATGCGATGGAGCGGGCGATGATCGAGCGGGCGCTCCACGACGCCCGGTTCAACAAGTCGCGCGCGGCCAAGGCCATCGGGCTGACGCGCCACCAGCTCTACGTCCGCCTTCGGAAGCACGGGTTCACGGACGGGGCCGTGGCCGGCCCGCCGTCGGTCACGGCTGGCAGCGCGCGGGCATGAGGTCGGCGCGTCTCGCGCGCCGGCGGGACGAGGCCATACGCCGTCAGTTGCGACGGCTCGGCGCCACCGATCCACGGCAGCTGTCCGACTTCGAAGTGTGGTCCGGCATCGAGCAGTGTCTGGTCGAGGCGCCGAGCTGGGCCTGGGCATCCCCATGGCGCGGCCGGTGCGTGCTTCGGCCGACAGACTGCCGGCTGTTCACGCCGGACGCGCTCCAGCCCCGATCGGCCCTCGCGGCGGCGCTGGTCGAGCTCGCACAACTGGGCGATCTCGCCTGCCGCGACCCACTCGTCGTCCGATGGCTGGCGACCGAGCCGCGCCCCGCCGCGGCGCGTCGCCGCGCACTGGCTGGCACCGCTTTCATCGCGGCGCTCGACCGGTTCCTCGAACGCCACGGCCACCGCGGTGCGTCCGGGCGCGACTGGTCGCGGGCCGGCTTTCGCGAAGACCCATCCCCCGTGATCGCCGCCGTGCGGCGGCGGGTCGGCGCCAGTGCCCCGGTCGACGACGACGTCGAGGCCAGGCTGGAGCGCCGGCGGACCGAGGCGGCCGAGGCCTGGCGGGCGCTGGGGACCGGCCTCGCGCCGTGGCGGCGTTGGGCCCTCCGGACGTGCGCCCTTCGGACGGCGCGCGTGGTGCACGGGCACGCCCACGCGCGCGAGCGGCTGCGCGACCAGGTCGCCGGCGTCATGGGCGCCTTGCGGGCCTGGCACCTCGCGCTGGCCGATCGGTTCGTCGAGCGCGGGTGGCTGCGTCGCCGCGACGACTACTTCCTGCTGCGCCTGTCCGAGATCGCACCAGTGATCTGCGGTCATCGGCCGGCGCCGACGCTCACCCGGCTCGCCGACGCCCGGCTCGGCGGGCCAGGAATCGGCGAGAACCAGGGTTACGTGCTCCCGCCGCTCGACGACGATCCGCTGGCGCTCGACGCGCGCGCCAGGCCGGCCCCGTCGGTCGCCGATGAGCTGCGCGGCCTGCCGCTCGGCCCAGGCTCGGTCGACGGCGCGGCCGTCGTCATCCGCAACCCTGACGACGTGGGGCGCATGCGCGTCGGCGCCGTCCTCGTGGCGCCGGCGCTCGACGCGTCGTGGCTGCCCGTCCTCTCGCTCGCTGCCGGGATCGTGCTGGAGACCGGCGGCTTCCTCTGTCAAGGCGCCGCCATCGCACGCGAATGCGGCCTGCCGGCCCTCGGCCTCGTCACAGGGGCGACGACGCGCTTGCAGACCGGCGAGGCGATTCGTCTCGACGCGACCGGCGGCCGGGTGTTCCGCGTGTCGCCAGCCCGCTCAGCCGTCGTCGAGCGCGGCCAGCTGAGGAGCACCGCCTTTCCTTGGGCGTAGGCGCGGCTTTGATGTCACGATCGTCAGCTGCGGCCGACTGATGCCGCGAGGAGAGCTGATGAGAGCCATGCCAGGACCAAGGAGCGGATCATGAAGCGCTGGGTGCCGATTGCGTTGGTGGTGTTCGTCGTCGCGATGGCGGCCTGGACCGCCAGCGGGTACAACGGCCTGGTTCGACTCGACCAGGGCGTCCGCAGCGCCTGGGGCCAGGTCGAGAACGTGTACCAGCGGCGCGCCGATCTGGTCCCGAATCTGGTCGAGACGGTGAAGGCCGCCGCCGCGTTCGAGAAGGACACCTTCACCGCCGTCGCCAACGCCCGGGCCCAGGTCGGACAGGTCTCGGCCGCTGGGGTGGAAAAAATCACGAGCGATCCGGAGGCAATGGCCAAGTTCCAGCAGGCGCAGGATGGGCTGTCGTCGGCGCTGTCGCGGCTGCTGGTCGTGTCCGAGCGCTACCCGGATCTGAAGGCGACGGCGGGCTTCCGCGACCTGCAGGTGCAGCTCGAGGGCACCGAGAACCGGATCGCGGTGGAGCGCATGCG
>Ga0075366_10001369_pt1 | contig 12194 bp, 12 predicted proteins | sample EndMethybrTD3031_FD_72351 | JGI IMG/M metagenome (GOLD analysis project Ga0075366, IMG submission 72351) | Populus endosphere microbial communities from Tennessee, USA - Endosphere MetaG P. TD hybrid TD303-1 | ecosystem: Host-associated > Plants > Roots > Endosphere | place: USA: Tennessee... | reverse complement strand
GCCGTCATGGCAGCTTGCGTGCTGATCTCGGCCTGCACCGTCCGGTTCGCCTTCAACTACCGGTTGGAGATGGGCCCGCACGCCCTGGTTCGCCACCGCCTGTTCGCCTCCAGGCCGTTTGCCTACGCGGCGATCAGCGGGCTTACCGCTGCGCACGACATCCGGCGCACGTCGTGGCGCATTGAATTTCAGTTCGAGGACGGCACCGACATGGTGGTTTTCCTCGACGACGTGCATCTGCGCGACGAAGATCTGCTGGCGTGGCTCGCGTCGATTCCGCGTCGCGGCGGTGATGCCATCGTTCCAGTCCCGGGCCGCCAGCGCAGCTCGAACGCCGCACGCGTGACGTCCGGCATCTTCCTGGCGCTACTGATGCTCGCCTGCACGGCCTTCACGCTGGTCCCCGTCAACCAGGCGAGGCATCTCGCGGAAGGCTACCCACCGCTGTCGCAACTCGACCTGACGGAAGGCGCGGTCGCCCAGGTGCAGCCGTGTCACCGCTACGGCAAGGGCGGCGTGTACTTGCCCATCATCGTCCAGACCGAAGCAGGCAAGCGTCGCATCGACCTGCGCTGCGAACTGGAGCCGATCCTGCGCCACGGCACGTGGCCGCACCATCTGTCCGTTTATCGCGGTCGGCGCCTGTTCGACGACGCCACGCGGCAGGTCCAGATCGACGGGCTCGTCGTGCAGAGCTACTCCGACTTCACTGCGGTTGATCGGCATCGGGCGCGATGGATCCTGGCCGGCGAATCGATGCTGGTCGCTGCCACGTGGGTGCTGGCCCTCGGATTCGCCGCTTCGCGCCGGCGTCATCACTGAACCGATCAGACCACCCGCTCCACGCGACACGAGAAGCACCCGCGCTTGGCGTTGTGCAGGTGAACGTAGGCGACCGCGTCGTCGGCCAACATGCGATCGAGCGCGTCGCGCACGTCGGTGCCTTCGCAGACATCCGCGTCGACCATCATGTCGTCCGCGTCGTAGGCACGCACCGACATCACGCGACGCGTCACGTAGGGCGGGATCTCGCCCGGCGCCAGCACCGCGCGCGGCACGCCGCGGCGCACGAACACCGGGCCGCTCGCGCGATACGGCGAACGCGTGCTCAGGTGCTCGAACGGCAGGAGCAGCAATTCCTCGCCGGCGGCCGCGTCGGCCAGCGACACGCGGCAGGGGAAGCCGGTGGGCGCGTCGGCGACGACGCGGCGCGCGCCCAGCGCGGCGAGTTCGTCGTCGCTCATCGCGAAGAAGGGTTCGAAGTTCTCTGCGGCGAGGCCGACCAGGCGGAACGAGGACATGGCGTGCAATCCGGAAGTCAGGGAATGCGGCCAGTGTCCGGCGCGTCGCCAGGCGCGTCCCGCCGGATTCGGACATCGAATTTCACCGGCCCCATCTGCCAGAATCGCGGCTTCGCCCCACCCTCTTCGAACACCGGCCATGCACCTGGAACCCCTCGAGAAGCTTCCGCGTTCCGTGCGGGAGTTCCTGTCGCACTATTCGATGATCGTGCTGTCGATCCTCACGGCGCTGGCGCTTGAGCAGGTCGCTCTGCGCATCGAGCATCGCCACGAGGGGCAGCGCGCGAAGGAGGAGATCGAGCAGGAGATCGCCGCCAACCGCAAGGCCGTCGAGGAGGCGCTGCTGATCACGTCGGGCAATGAGAAGACCTGGGAAGACCTGCTGGCCCGCACCGTGGCCGAGGTGAAGTCGGGGCAGGCGAACGACGAGATCCTGGTGGGCCACCTGCACGAGGCCAGCCGCAGCTTCCGCGACGCCCTGCCCCCGCTCAAGACGACCGCCTGGGACGCCGCCCTCTCCGATCATTCGGTGAACTACCTCGCCCACGAGGACCTCACGCGCTACAGCGAGGTCTACGCGTCCCAGCGGCTGTTCTCGCAGGCGATGTGGGACGTGCTGCGAGACAGCGCGGCGCGCGACCTGGCGGCCATCTCGCTGGGCGTCACGCTCGGAAAGGCCGATGCGACGTCGACGGTCGTGACGCTGAACTCGCGGCTGCGCACGATCAGCATCGTCCAGTCGCAGCTGGCGCAGCTCGAGGAGGTGCTCAGGGGCCAGGAACCTGGCACGCAGGCCCCCGAAGCGCCCGCGGCATCCGTTCCCACCCACGCGGCGTCGGCGGCGTCGCTGCCGGCCGCTGCGGGCACGGCGTCGACCGCCGCCTCCCGTTGACGCGTCAGGCCGCGGCCTTGGGCGGCCGCGGGATGCGGAACAGGTCCCGCTCGGCGCCGTCGGGCGCGACGAAGCGCTCGATCTGCTCGCCGCCCAGGCGCCGCACCAGCGCGCGCGCCAGGTCGTTGGTGTCGACCATGTAGGTCTCGACGCTGGGCCAGCCGAACACGTCGTACGCGTGCTCGACCACGGCCTCCGAGGCCTCCTGCGCGAAGCCGCGGCTGCGATAGCGCGGCAGCAGCCACCACGTGAGCTCGCGGCGCCAGCCCGGGGCCTGCCAGAAGCCGCAGACGCCGACGAGCTCGCCGCGTTCGCGGTCGCGCAGGACCCACACGCCGAAGCCCTGCAGGTGCCACGAGCCGAGGTCGCTCGCCAGGCGCGTCCAGGAGCCCACCACCGACAGCGGGCCGCCGTACGCCGACGACGCATCCGCGTCCGTGTAGAAGGTGCGATACAGGTCGGCGCAGTCCGCGCTCGGCGGCAGCAGGTCGAGGCGCTCGGTGTGCAGGGTCGGGATGTCGAAGGCCATGAGGCGGAGTCTAGGCCCTCGCCGGCCACCCGGGTCGCCGTGGAAACCTCCACGGGATAGCACTTAGGGATGCGGCGCGCGCCCGCTCAACGGATCGTGGACGGTTCCGCGGCCGCCGGCTGGGCCGGCGCGAGCGGGCGCACGCGCGCGGCGGGCACGACGATGCGGAATGCGGAGCCGCGGCCCGGTTCGCTCTGGATGTCGAGCTCGCCGCCGTGGCGCTGCACCACGTGCTTGACGATGGACAGGCCCAGGCCCGTGCCGCCGGTGTCGCGCGAACGGCTGCCGTCGACGCGGTAGAAGCGTTCGGTGAGCCGGCCGATGTGCTCGCGCGCGATGCCCGGCCCCGTATCACGCACCTCGATCTCGGCGTTGCCGTCCGGGCGATGCGACCAGCTGACCGCGATGCTGCCGCCCGCCGGCGTGTAGCGCACCGCGTTGCTCACGAGGTTCGCGACGGCGCTGGTCCACTCGCTGTCGTTGCCGGCGAGCTCATCCTGGCCCTGGATGTCGAAGCGCAGCGCGTGGCGGCCCGCGGACAGCCCGCGCGCCTCGCTCTCCACCTGCGCGAACAGGCGCGCCACCGGCGTCCAGCGGTCGCAGGCCGGGCGCGGACTGCCTTCGAGCTTGGCGAGCGTGAGCAGGTCCTCCACCAGCGTGGTCATGCGCGCGGTCTGCTGCGTCATCAGCGCGAGCACGCGCTCGCGCTCGACGTCGGTCAGCGGCAGCGAGGAGATCGTCTCGACGAAGCCGGCCAGCACCGTGAGCGGGGTGCGGATCTCATGCGAGACGTTGGCGACGAAGTCGCGCCGCATGGCCTCGGTGCGCTCGCGCTCGGTGATGTCCTGCGTCAGCACCAGCCGCATGCCGTCGCCGTAGCGGCTGACGATCACGCTGAGCGTCGAATCGCTGCCCGGCGTGGAGAAGACGAGCGGCTCGTCGAACACGCCGGCCTGCAGGTAGGCGACGAATGCCGGCGAGCGCACGAGGTTGGTCACGCGCTGCAGGCGGTCGCGCACCGGGTCGAGCCCGAAGTGCGTGGCCGCCACGGCGTTGAGCCACTGGATCTGGTCGCCGGCGTCCAGCAGCAGCACGCCGTTGGGCGAGGCCTCGATGGCGGACATGAACTGCCCGAAGCGCTCCTGTTCCAGCGTGAACGCGCGATCGCGCTGGCGCAGCGCACGCTCGATGCGGTACGACGCCTCGCCCCAGAAGCCGCGGTCGCGCGGCGACTCGCGCTCGAGGTCGCCGCGCAGCCAGTCCATCAGGCGCAGCGCGCGCACGCCGTCGGCCACCACCCACGCGGCGATGGCCACCGCTGCGCCGATGGCCGGCCCGAGCTGCGGCGCGCCGACCAGGTTGCCCACGATCGCACCGACGCCCGCGCCGGCGAGCGCGATGAAGATGGCCAGCATGGCGCGGTTCAGCAGCCAGCTCACAGGGTTCCCCGGTTCGGCAAGGCGGTCAGTCGCGGCTTCAGGCGGAGGTGGCCGCGGCCTGCTGCGTCAGGCGATAGCCCGCGCCGCGCACGGTCTCGATCAGCGCGGAGCACTGCACCGGCGCGAGCGCCTCGCGCAGGCGCTTGACGTGGACGTCGACGGTGCGTTCCTCGATGAACACGTGGTCGCCCCAGACGCGATCGAGCAGCTGCGTGCGGCTGTGCACGCGCTCGGTGTGCGTCATGAAGAAGTGCAGCAGGCGGAATTCGGTCGGGCCGATCTTGACCTCCTGCGTGCCGCGCGTGACGCGCCGCGTGGCCGGATCCAGGCGCAGGCCGGACACTTCCACCGCCGAGTCCAGCGCCTCGGGCGCCTTGCGCCGCAGCACGGCGCGGATGCGCGCCAGCAGCTCCTTGGTGGAGAACGGCTTGGTGAGGTAGTCGTCGGCGCCGGCGTCCAGGCCGGACAGCTTGTCGGCTTCCTCCGAGCGCGCGGTCAGCATGATGATGGGCAGGTCCCGCGTGCGAGCCTCTGCTCTCCAGCGCTTGGCCAATGCGAGGCCGGTCTGGCCCGGCAGCATCCAGTCGAGCACGACCAGCTCGGGCAGGACGCGATCGACCTCGACCTGCGCGGCGTCGGCCGTCTCGGCGATGGCCACTTCGAAGCCGGCGTGGCGCAGGTTGATCGCGACCAGCTCGGCGATCGCGGATTCGTCTTCGACGACGAGGATACGGCTCATGCTGCTGCTCTTTCCAATTTCATGTGGCTGTTAGAAGAAGCCGTGCGGCGCGCACGCGGCCGCTCCTTCGCCTGCCGCCCTGCCCTTCGGGGCCGGCGCGCGCGGCGAGCGGGTCAACGCACCGCGTCCTCGACCGCGGCCACGGTGTGGTGGCGCACGTCGGTGCCCTTGACGATGTAGATGATCTGCTCGGACAGGTTCTTCGCGTGGTCGCCCACGCGCTCGATCGCCTTGGCCACGAACACGAGGTCGATCGACGACGAGATCGTGCGCGGGTCTTCCATCATGTAGGTGATGAGCTTGCGCAGCAGGCCATCGAACTCCTTGTCGATCTCGTCGTCCTGCTTGAGGACTTCCAGCGCGCGGTTGACGTCCAGGCGCGCGAAGGCGTCGAGCACCTTGCGCAGCTGCGCCGTGGCCAGGTTGGCGCCGAAGGCGATGTCGGCCACCGGCAGGCGCAGGCGGCTCGACACGCCCGAGTTCATCAGGCGCTGCACCGTGCGCGCGATGCGCGTGGCCTCGTCGCCGATGCGCTCGAGGTTGCCGATGGTCTTGGAGATGGCGATCAGCAGGCGCAGGTCGCGCGCGGTGGGCTGGCGGCGCGCGATGATGGCCGACAGGTCGCGGTCGATCTCGACTTCCATCTGGTTGACGCGCAGCTCGCGGTCGAGCACCAGGCTGGCCGTCTCGCCGCTGAAGTTCGTCAGGGCGTAGACGGCCTGCGCGACCTGCGACTCGACGAGCCCGCCCATCTCGAGGACGCGGTTGGAGATCTCGCTCAGCTCGGCGTCGAATTGCGTGGACAGGTGCTTGTCGGTCATGGTCTATTCCCTGGGAGAAAAGTCGGGGGAGCGGCAGATCCGGCTTCGCCGGTCTGGACGCGGCCGGCCCCTCGGGGGCAGCGAGCGCCAGCGAGCGAGGGGCTCATCCGAACCTTCCGGTGATGTAGTCCTCGGTGTCCTTCTTCTTGGGCTTCATGAACAGGTCGGTCGTCTTGCCGAACTCCACCAGGTCGCCCAGATACATGTAGGCGGTGTAGTCGGAGCAGCGCGCGGCCTGCTGCATGTTGTGCGTGACGATCACCACGGTGTAGTCGGACTTGAGCTCGTGGATCAGCTCCTCGATCTTGCCGGTGGAGATCGGATCCAGCGCCGAGCACGGCTCGTCGAGCAGCAGCACCTCGGGCTTGATCGCGATGCCGCGCGCGATGCAAAGCCGCTGCTGCTGGCCGCCGGACAGCGCCGAGCCGCTCTGGTTCAGCTTGTCCTTGACGTCGTTCCACAGCGCGGCCTTCTTCAGGGCCCACTCCACGCGCTCGTCCATCTCCACGCGCGGCAAGGTCTCGAACAGGCGCACGCCGAAGGCGATGTTGTCGTAGATCGACATCGGGAACGGCGTCGGCTTCTGGAACACCATCCCGACCTTGGCGCGCAGCAGGCTCACATCGAGCCGCGCGTCGAGGACATTCTCGCCGTCCAGCATGATCTCGCCCTGCGCGCGCTGCTCCGGGTAGAGCGCGTACATGCGGTTGAAGGTGCGCAGCAGCGTGGACTTGCCGCAGCCCGACGGCCCGATGAAGGCCGTGACCTTGCCCTCGGGGATGTCCAGGTTGATGTTCTTCAGCGCGTGGAAGGCACCGTAATAGAAGTTGAGATTGCGGATGGAAAGCTTGGCTTTCTCGGTGACCGGCAGTTCGACCTTGGCGTCCATGATTGGCTTTCGGTTGCTTCTTACTTCTCTTTGCGGAAGAACACGCGCGCGGCGATGTTCAGGGCCAGCACGCCCATCGTGATCAGGAAGACGCCGGCCCAGGCGATGCGCTGCAGGTTCGGGTACGGCTGCATCGCGAAATCGTTGATCGCCTTGGGGATGCTCTCCATCGCCTTGGACATGTTGGCGTTGAAGAACTGGTTGCTCGCCGAGGTGTACAGCAGCGGTGCCGTCTCGCCAGCAATGCGCGCCACCGCCAGCAGGATGCCGGTGATGACGCCCGAGCGCGCCGCCGTGAGCGTGACCGCGGAGATCACCTTCCACTTGGGTGTGCCCAGCGCGTAGGCGGCCTCGCGCAGCGCGTGCGGCACGAGGTTGAGCATGTTCTCGGTGGTGCGGATGACCACCGGGATGACGATCAGCGACAGCGCGATCGAACCGGCCCAGCCGGACGCGCCGTGCGACGGCACGACGATCAGCTCGTAGATGAACAGGCCGATGACGATCGACGGCGCCGACAGCAGGATGTCGTTGATGAAGCGCGTGGCCGACGCGAGCCAGCTGCGCGCGCCGTACTCGGCCAGGTAGACGCCCGAGAAGATGCCGATGGGCGTGCCGATCAGCGTGGCCGCCAGCACCATCACGACCGAGCCGTAGATGGCGTTCCACAGGCCGCCGCCGTCGGACATGGCCGCGGGCGTCGACTCGGTGAACAGCGCGAAGTTCAGTCCGCCGCCGCCCAGGTGCGCGGTCTCGTACAGGATCCACAGCAGCCAGAACACGCCGAAGGCCATCGCGCCGAAGGCCAGCGACAAGGCCATGACGTTGATGCGCTTGCGACGGTGATGCATCGCCAGCTTGGCCGGCGACATGGCGGAGATGGCGGTCATGACTTGGCTCCTTCGCCGCGTTGCAGGCGCATCAGCAGCATCTTGGCGAACGCCAGCACGAAGAACGTGATGACGAACAGCACGAGCGCCAGGTACAGCAGCGCCGAGCGGTGCATGCCGTCGGCCTCGCCGAATTCGTTGGCGAGGACGGAGGTGATGGTGTTGGCCGCCGAGAACAGCGAGATCTGGCTCAGCTGGCTCTGGTTGCCGATGACGAACGTGACGGCCATCGTCTCGCCGAGCGCGCGGCCCAGGCCCAGCATGATGCCGCCGACCACGCCGGTCTTGGTGAACGGCAGCACGACCTTGTAGACGACCTCCCAGGTGGTCGCGCCCAGGCCGTAGGCCGATTCCTTGAGCATCGGCGGCGTCACTTCGAAGACGTCGCGCATCACCGAGGCGATGAAGGGAATGATCATGATCGCCAGGATGATGCCGGCGCACAGGATCCCGATGCCCACCGGCGGCCCGGAGAACAGCGTGCCCAGCAGCGGCGTGCTGCCGAAGACCCGCTGCAGCGGCTGCTGCACCCAGGTCGCCAGGATCGGGCCGAACACGGTCAGGCCCCACATGCCGTAGACGATGGACGGCACGCCGGCCAGCAGCTCGATGGCGGTGCCCAGCGGCCGCTTGAGCCAGGCGGGCGACATCTCGGTCAGGAACAGGGCGATGCCGAAGCTCACCGGCACGGCGATGACCAGCGCGATGATCGACGTGGCCAGCGTGCCGTAGATCATCGCCAGGCCGCCGTAGTGGTCCTGCACCGGATCCCACTCGCTGGTCCACAGGAACGACAGGCCGTACGACCGCATCGCCGGCATCGCGCCCACCACCAGCGAGCCGAGGATGCCCGCCAGCATCGCCAGCGTCAGCCACGCGGCGCCGTGGGCCAGGATGGCGAACAGCGTGTCCGCCCAGGGCAGGGTCTGGCGCCGCTCGGGCGGGCGACCGGCCGGTTGGGCACTGTCCTTCGCGTTGCGCAGGGTGGTTTCGGCGGGCAATGTGGCAGCCACGAGGGCCTCCGATGGAAGTTTCAGGCCGCCGGCCGGCTGGGCCGGCGCGGCGGCGGGACTCGCTCGGGCGAGTGCTTACTTGAAGGCGACCGTCTTGCCGGAGCCGTCCTTCACGTCGCCCCAGGTCTTGCGGATCTGGGCCTTGAGCGCATCGGGCAGCGAGACGTAGTCGAGATCGGCGGCGGCCTTGTCGCCGTTGGCGAACGCCCAGTCGAAGAACTTCATGACCGCGGCGCCCTGGGCCGGCTTGTCCTGGGTCTTCTGCAGCAGCACGAAGGTGGCGCCGGTGATGGGCCACGAATCCTTGCCCGGCTCGTCGGTCAGGACCTGGTAGTACGACTTGGACCAGTCGGCGCCGGCGGCGGCGGCCTTGAAGGTCAGGTCGTCCGGCGCCACGAACGCGCCGGCCGAGTTCTTCAGCAGCACGTAGTCCATCTTGTTCTGCTTGGCGTAGGCGTATTCGACGTAGCCGATGGAGTTCGGCAGGCGCTGCACGTATTGCGCGACTCCTTCGTTGCCCTTGCCGCCGACGCCGTTGCCCGGCCAGTTCACGGCAGTGCCCTCACCGACCTTGGACTTCCACTCGGCGTTCACCTTCGACAGATAGTTCGTGAAGATGAAGCTGGTGCCCGAGCCGTCGGCGCGGTGCACGGTGGCGATCTGCGCGTCCGGCAGCGTCACGCCCGGGTTCAGGCCGGTGATCTCGGCGTCGTTCCACTTGGTGACCTTGCCGGCGTAGATGTCGGCGAGCACGGTGCCCGTCAGCTTCAGCTGGCCCGGCTTCACGCCGGCGACGTTGATGACCGGCACCACGCCGCCCATGCACGTCGGGAATTGCACGAGGCCGGCTTCCTTGAGCTCCTCATCCTTCAGCGGCATGTCGGAGGCGCCGAAGTCGACCGTCTTGGCCTTGATCTGCTTGATGCCGGCGCCCGAACCCACCGACTGGTAGTTGATCTTGTTGCTGGAAGCCTTCGCGTAGGCCTCGGCCCACTTCGAGTAGATGGGGGCGGCGAACGACGAACCGGCGCCGGTGACTTCGTCGGCTGCCTGGGCGGCGACGCCGGCCACGCTCAGGGCGGCGGCGATGGTCACCAGGCGAATCGGTTGGAACTTCATGATCGGGCCTTTCAGGGGCAGTTTAATGGGACTGCGCCAATGTAGAAGGCCCTCATGACAGGACTGTGACACGACCGTGGCAGTTCACCGCACGGGCTTTCCGCAGGGAAAATGCCCTGGCAAATCAGACGCTTGCACGCGGTGGCCGCCTTTTGTGACAGCCGCTCCCGCGGCTGTCACGGAAACGTCATGCGGCCTTGGCCGCCTCGGCCAGCCGCTCGGCGAAGCCGCGGGCGGCCGCCTTGTCACGCGCCTCGACCATCACGCGCAGCACCGGTTCGGTGCCCGATGCGCGAATGAGAACGCGGCCATCGTTGCCCAGTTCGCGCTCCACGGTCGCCTTCTCGGCCACCAGCGTCGCGTTCTGCTGCCAATCGGAACGCACCGCCAGGCGGACGTTGATCATGACCTGCGGGAACAGCCGAACCCCGTCGAGCAGCGCCGACAGCGACTTGCCGGTGCGGCTGACCGCCTGGAGCACCTGCAGCGCGCTGACGATGCCGTCGCCGGTGGTGTGGCGGTCGAGCACGAGCAGGTGGCCCGAGTTCTCGCCCCCGAGCTGCCAGCCCCGGGCCAGGAGTTCTTCCAGCACGTAGCGGTCGCCCACCTTGGCGCGGACGAGCTCGATGCCCCGGTCGCGCAGCGCCTGCTCGACGGCCATGTTGGTCATCAGCGTGCCCACGACCCCGGGCACGGGCAGGCCATGGGCGAGGCGGTCGGCCACGACGGCGAACAGCAGCTCGTCGCCGTCGAAGCAGCGGCCGCTGGCGTCCACCATCTGCAGGCGGTCGGCATCGCCGTCCAGCGCCACGCCGTAGTGCGCCCCGTGCTTGAGCACGGCGTCGACCAGCGCCTGGGGCGCCGTGGCGCCCACCTTGTCGTTGATGTTGAAGCCGTTGGGCTCGCAGCCGATGGTCACGACCTCCGCGCCGAGCTCGTGGAAGACGCTGGGAGCCACGTGGTACGCGGCGCCGTGCGCAGCGTCGACGACGATCTTGAGCCCCTTGAGGGACAGCTCCTGCGAGAACGTGCCCTTGCAGAATTCCAGGTAGCGGCCGGCCGCGTCGTCCAGGCGGCGAGCCTTGCCCAGCGAGGCCGAGTCGACCCATTGCGCCGGCTCGCTCAATGCGGCTTCGACGTCCATCTCCCACTGATCGGGCAGCTTCTCGCCGGAAGCCGAGAAGAACTTGACGCCGTTGTCGCCGAAAGGGTTATGCGACGCACTGATCACCACGCCCAGATCCACGCGCAGCGCGCGCGTCAGGTAGGCCACGCCGGGGGTGGGCAGCGGGCCGGTGAGCAGCACGTCGACGCCGGCCGAGGCGAAGCCGGCCTCCAGCGCGGATTCGATCATGTAGCCCGAGACGCGCGTGTCCTTGCCGATCAGCACGGTCGCCTTGGGTGCCCTGGCGCGCAGCACGCGGCCCACGGCGTGGCCCAGGCGCAGCATGAAGTCGGCGGTGATGGGGGCGGTGCCCACGGTGCCACGGATGCCGTCGGTGCCGAAGTAGTGTCTGCTCATGCGGGAATTCTCAGTGGATTTCGCGGCTCGCCCGAAATTGGGTGCAGGAAACCGCGCGTTGTTGTTGGAAGTTTCACGAAGAGAGTGCGCGCCACACTTTCAGCGCGTCGACCGTCTCGGCCACGTCGTGGACACGAACGATGGCCGCGCCCTGCTGCACGGCAGCCAGTGCGGCGGCCACGCTTGCTGCAAGCCGCTCGCCCACCGGGCGTCCGGTGAGCATGCCCAGGGTGGACTTGCGCGACCAGCCCAGCAGCAGCGGACAACCCAGCGCCAGCAGGCGGCGCTGCTGCAGGGCCAGCGCGACATTGTGCGCCGGCGTCTTGCCAAAGCCGATCCCGGGATCGAGGGCGATGCGTTCGCGCGCGATGCCGGCGGCGATGGCGGCGTCGCGCCGCGCGGCAAGGAAGTCTGCCACCGCGCCGACCACGTCGTCCCGCTCGTAGTGCGGATCGGACTGCATCGTGCCCGGTTCGCCCTGCATGTGCATCAGGCAGACGCCCACGGCCGGGTCGCCGGCGGCCACCGCCAGGGCGCCGGGCCCCTGCAGCGCGCGCACGTCGTTGAGGATGTCGACGCCGATGGCCAGCGCTTCGCGCATCACCACCGCGTCGGCGCTGTCGACCGACACCGGCACGCCCAGCGTGACGGCGTGCTCGAGTACCGGCCGCACGCGCGCCAGCTGCTCCGCGGTGTCGGGCAGGCGCGCGCCAGGGCGCGTGGATTCGCCGCCGATGTCCAGGATGTCCGCGCCTTGCGCGACGAGCAGGTCGCAGTGCGCGCGCGCTGCGTCCGCCTGCGCGAAGCGGCCGCCGTCGGAGAACGAGTCCGGCGTGACGTTGACGATGCCCATCACGAGGGGCCGTGCCAGGTCGAGGCGGAAGCGGCGGGTCTGCCAGATCATCGGGAAACGCGGAGCGCGAAGGCGGATGCAAAAACGGGGCGCGAGGCCCCGTTCGTGGTTGGTCGGCGAAAAGCGGTCAGGCCGCGGCCGGCGCGCCGTCCGTCTTGACCGGCGGTGCGCCGTTGGAGCGGTTGGT
>Ga0075366_10001368_pt1 | contig 12194 bp, 11 predicted proteins | sample EndMethybrTD3031_FD_72351 | JGI IMG/M metagenome (GOLD analysis project Ga0075366, IMG submission 72351) | Populus endosphere microbial communities from Tennessee, USA - Endosphere MetaG P. TD hybrid TD303-1 | ecosystem: Host-associated > Plants > Roots > Endosphere | place: USA: Tennessee... | reverse complement strand
ATCGGCCGCAAGTTCACCGAGAAGGAAGTGCAAAAGGACATCGACCTGATGCCCTACAAGATCACGTCCGCGGACAACGGCGACGCCTGGGTCGAAGTGCGCGGCCAGAAGCTCGCGCCGCAGCAGATCAGCGCCGAGATCCTTCGCAAGATGAAGAAGACCGCCGAAGATTATCTCGGCGAAGCCGTGACCGAAGCGGTGATCACCGTGCCGGCGTACTTCAACGACTCGCAGCGCCAGGCCACCAAAGACGCCGGCCGCATCGCGGGCCTGGACGTCAAGCGCATCATCAACGAGCCGACCGCCGCCGCGCTGGCTTTCGGCCTGGACAAGAACCAGAAGGGCGACCGCAAGATCGCCGTCTACGACTTGGGTGGCGGCACCTTTGACATCTCGATCATCGAGATCGCCGACGTCGATGGCGAGAAGCAGTTCGAAGTGCTGTCGACCAACGGCGACACCTTCCTGGGCGGTGAAGACTTCGACCAGCGCATCATCGACTACATCATTGCCGAGTTCAAGAAGGACCAAGGCGTCGATCTCTCCAAGGACGTGCTCGCGTTGCAGCGCCTGAAGGAAGCGGCCGAGAAGGCCAAGATCGAGTTGTCCAACAGCGCGCAGACCGACATCAACCTGCCCTACGTCACGGCCGATGCCTCGGGTCCGAAGCACCTGAACATCAAGCTCACGCGTGCCAAGCTCGAAGCCCTGGTCGAAGACCTGATCGAACGCACGATCGCGCCTTGCCGCACCGCCATCAAGGACGCTGGCGTGGCCGTGGGTTCCATCGACGACGTCATCCTGGTGGGCGGCATGACGCGCATGCCCAAGGTGCAGGACAAGGTCAAGGAGTTCTTCGGCAAGGAGCCGCGCAAGGACGTCAACCCTGACGAAGCGGTGGCCGTGGGTGCCGCCATTCAAGGCCAGGTCCTCGGCGGCGACCGCAAGGACGTGCTGCTGCTCGACGTGACCCCGCTGTCGCTGGGCATCGAGACGCTGGGCGGCGTGATGACCAAGATGATCCAGAAGAACACGACGATTCCGACCAAGTTCTCGCAGACTTTCTCGACCGCCGACGACAACCAGCCGGCCGTCACCATCAAGGTCTACCAGGGCGAACGCGAGATGGCCTCGGGCAACAAGAGCCTGGGCGAGTTCAACCTGGAAGGCATTCCGCCGGCGCCGCGCGGCCTGCCGCAGATCGAAGTCACCTTCGACATCGATGCCAACGGCATCCTGCACGTGAACGCCAAGGACAAGGGCACGGGCAAGGAAAACAAGATCACCATCAAGGCGAACTCGGGTCTGTCGGAAGAAGAGATCCAGAAGATGGTGAAGGACGCCGAGTTGAATGCGGCCGAAGACAAGAAGAAGCTTGAGCTGATCCAGGCACGCAACTCTGCAGACGCGATGATCCACAGCGTGAGAAAGAGCCTTGCCGAACACGCCGACAAGCTCGATGCTTCCGAGAAGGAAAAGGTCGAGACCGCATTGAAGGCGGCCGAGGAATCGCTCAAGAGCGAAGACAAGGCCGAGATCGAAGCCAAGACCGAAGCCCTCGTGATGGCGAGCCAGAAACTCGGCGAGAAGGTGTACGCCGAAGCCCAGGCAGCGGATGCCGCCGCGGGCGGTGCGGCACCGGGCGCTGGCGCCAGTGCCGGCGCTGGTGCCGGTGCCGGTGCGGAAAGTGCCAAGGCCTCTGCCGCTCCGTCCGACGACAACGTGGTCGACGCGGAGTTCAAGGAAGTCAAGGACCGCAAGTGATGGTCGACTCCGGGGCCGCGTGCCCCGGAGTCTTCGCCGCGTTCGAGTGCACCGACCTGGGTCGGAAGCTCAACGCGGCGTTCTCGTTTCAAAGACTCTGAGTTGGCAAGACGGATTGAGCAGCAATGGCAAAGCGCGATTACTACGACGTTCTGGGGGTGGCGAAGAATGCCACGGAGGACGACATCAAGAAGGCCTACCGCAAGCTGGCCATGAAGCACCACCCCGACCGCAATCAAGGCGACGGGGCCAAGAAATCTGAGGAGCATTTCAAGGAGGCCAAGGAGGCCTACGAGATGCTCTCCGACCCGCAAAAGCGCGCGGCCTACGACCAGTACGGCCACGCCGGCGTCGACCCGAACATGGGCGGCGCGGGCTTCCGTCCGGGCGGCCCTGGTGCGGAAGGCTTCGGCGGCTTCGCCGAGGCCTTCGGCGACATCTTCGGCGACATCTTCGGCGGTGCCGCGGGTGGCGGACGGCGCGGCGCGGGCCAGCAGATGTACCGCGGCAGCGACCTGAGCTACGCGATGGAAATCACGCTCGAAGAAGCCGCCGTCGGCAAGGAAACCCAGATCCGCATCCCGAGCTGGGAAGGCTGCGAAACCTGCCACGGCACCGGCGCCAAGCCGGGTACCTCGCCCAAGGTCTGTTCCACTTGCAGCGGCTCTGGCACGGTGCACTTGCGACAGGGCTTCTTCAGCATCCAGCAGACCTGCCCCAACTGCCACGGCACGGGCAAGATCATCCCCGAGCCCTGCACCACCTGCCACGGCCAGGGCAAGATCAAGAAGAACAAGACGCTGGAAGTGAAGATCCCGGCCGGCATCAACGAAGGCATGCGCATCCGCTCGGCCGGCAACGGCGAGCCGGGCACCAACGGCGGTCCTCCGGGCGATCTCTACATCGAGATCCGCATGAAGCAGCACGAGATCTTCGAGCGCGACGGCGACGATCTGCACTGCACCGTGCCGGTGGCGCTCACGACGGCAGCCCTGGGCGGCGGCATCGAGGTGCCCACGCTGGGCGGCACGGCCGAAATCGAACTGCCCGAAGGCACGCAGCACGGCAAGACTTTCCGCCTGCGCGGCAAGGGCATCAAGGGCGTGCGATCGAGCTACCCGGGCGACCTGTACTGCCACGTGCAGGTCGAAACGCCGGTCAAGCTCACCGAGCACCAGCGCAAGCTGCTCAAGGAACTGGACGAGTCATTTCGCAAAAGCGGAGATCGGCACTCGCCGAACTCGAAAAGCTGGTCGGACCGGGTGAAGGATTTGTTCAAGTAGCAGGAACTCCCTGCCCGGGCGCAAACCCGGGCAGACCGTGAAATGGTGAGCCCAACCCGGGATTCACCCGGGCCTGCACCGCTGCGAATAAATCACGAGGCGCCCGCCGCGCGCCTCAAGGCGGTGCCTGATCCGGTCGATAAGGGGACAGACCCGAACCGACCATGTCCCGCCTCGACCACGACTTTCACACCTGCCGCGCCCTCGTGGTCGACGGCAACCCGACTTCGAGGAGCGTGCTCACTGCCCAGTTGCGCGATTTCGGCGTGGGCACGGTCGTCCAGACCGGGCGGGTGAAGGATGCTCGAACCATCCTCGAAAACCGGCAGTTCGACGTCGTCCTGTGCGACTACCACTTCGACGGCAGCGAGATGTCAGGCCAGGATCTGCTCGACGAACTTCGGCGCGAACAGCTGCTGCCGTTTTCCACGGTCTTCCTCATGGTGACCGGCGAAGCGTCCTATGCCAAGGTCACCGAGGCGGCCGAGTCGGCGCTGGACGGCTACCTGCTCAAACCCCACAACGCTGCCAGCCTGGGCATTCGCGTGCGCGAAGCGCGCCAGCGCAAACGCGTGCTGCGCCATGTGTTCGAGGCCATCGAAGCCGGCGACTTCGGCGCCGCGGCGCAGTTGTGCCAGGCGCGCTTCGAGAAGCGGGCGCAGTACTGGCTCTATGCGGCGCGCATCGGCGCCGAGCTGTACCTGCGGCTGGACAAGCACACCGAGGCGCAGGCGCTCTACGCGGCGGTCGTCGAAGCGCGCGCCCTGCCCTGGGCCAAGCTCGGCATCGCCCGCGCACAGCTCGCCTCGGGCCAGATCGTGCCGGCACGTCGCACGCTCGATGCGCTCATCGGTGACATGCCGCAGTACGCGGACTCCTACGACGTGCTCGGCCGCGTGCTCGTCGAGCAAGGCGACATGCAAGCCGCCTTCGACATTTACCAGCGCGCCGCCGAACTCACGCCCGGCAGCGTCACGCGCTTGCAGCATGCGGGCACCTTGGCCTTCTACGCCGGGCAGGCCGAGCAGGCGCTGAACCTGCTGGATCGCGCCTGCGTGATCGGCGTGGCGTCGAAGATGTTCGACGACCACGGGCTCGTGCTGCTGGCGATGCTTCAGTTCGACGCCAAGGACGCCAAGGGCCTTCTGCGCACCAGCGACCATCTCGCGCGGCGCGTGGCTCGCGCGCAGGAATCACAGCGACTCTCGCGCTTCACACGGGTCGTCGAGACGCTTCGCACGATGCAAGCGAAGAAGGTCGGAGAGGCCATGCGCCTGGTGCGCGACCTGACGGCCGAAGTCGACAGCCCCGACCTGGACCTGGAAGCCGCCTGCAACGTCATCGGGCTCTGGGCCCGGCTGAACTCGCAGGAAATCCAGCTCGACGAGATGCCGGGGGAAGTGCGCCGCATCGCGCAGCGATTCTGCGTCTCGCGCGCGTCGATGGAGATGCTCGTCACCTCGGCCCAAGGCACCGAGCCCACGGCAACCATCGTGCGCGAAGCGCACGCGACGATATCGGCCGCTGCGGAGAAAGCCATGGGCTACGCGGTCAATGGCGCGCCGGGCGACGCCGTGAAGATCCTGCTCGTGCAGGGCGAGGAAACACGGAACGCGAAGCTGATCGAACTGGCGGCGCTCGTGGCCCAGCGCCACCACGAAAAGATCGACGATGTGGCCCAGCTGCAGGCCCGTGCACGCGAACTCGCGCAACGCTATTGCAGCCAAGGTGGGCACGTCATCGGCAGCAAGCCCGGTGGCCGCTCCGCCGGCGGCTTGAGCATTCGAAGCTGATCCGAGCGCCTCGCGCGGCACGGCGTCAGCCCGGGCGAGCCTCGCCAGGCAGGACAATGGCGGCATGCTCCGAACGCCCGCCGCACTGAACCCCGCCACCATCGCCTTGCTGACCGCCGCCTGGATCGGCACCTTGGGCAATTGGCCCTTGTGGCGCGCGCTCGGGTCGCTGCCCGAAATGTCGTCCTTGCGGGGCGTCATCTTCGTGGCCGGCTTTGTCGTGGCGGTCATCGCGTTGACGCTCGCCCTGCTCGCTGTCTTTGCATGGCGGCATGCGGTGAAGCCTGTCGTCGCACTCTTCTTGCTGGCTGCGGCATTCGGTGCGCACTTCATGGGCACCTATGGCGTCGTCATCGATCCGACGATGATGGTCAACGTGCTGCAGACCGATGTCCGCGAGACACGCGACCTCATGAGCTGGCGCATGGTCGTGACGGTGCTGCTGCTCGCCGGCGTGCCGCTCCTGGCGCTGTGGCGAATGCGCGTGGCGCCCTTGTCGGCGTGGCGGCAGGCTGGACGAAATTCGCTCGCGCTGGTCGTGTCCCTGGCCGTCGTGGTGGCCATCGTGTTCGCACTCTTCGCCGATCTGTCGGCCACCATGCGCAACCACAAGCAGCTGCGCTATCTCATCAATCCGCTCAACTCGTTCTTTGCATTGGGCGTGGTGGCGGCGCAAAGCGGCGCCAAGCCGGCGGGGCCGCCGGTGGCCATCGGCGCGGACGCCAGGCTTCTGCCTCGCGCCGCCGGAGCCAAGCCACCCTTGCTGATGGTGGTGGTGGGAGAAACGGCCCGGGCCGATCACTTCGCGTTCAATGGCTATGTGCGGCCCACCACGCCGGAACTCGCCACGCGCCAGGTGCTGAGCTTCGCAGAAGTAAGCTCCTGCGGAACGAACACTGCAGCGTCGCTTCCCTGCATGTTTTCCCTCCTCGGTCGCAAGGCCTACGAAGGGCGGGATCGCGACTACGAAAATGTGCTGGACCTGCTGCAGCGCGCGGGCCTCGCCGTGCTGTGGCTGGACAACCAGGCCGGTTGCAAGGGCCTGTGCGCCCGCGTGCCCAACGCCATGGCGTCCGACCCGCCCGCTGGTGGCACAAGTCTCGTCAAGGACTTGTGCGGCACCGACGGCGAATGCCTCGACGAGGCATTGATCCGCGGCCTGGACCAGCGCCTCGCCGCCCTGCCCGCCGACCGGCGCGCCAAGGGCGTGGTGCTCGTGCTGCACCAGATGGGCAGCCACGGGCCGGCGTATTTCAAGCGCTCGCCGCCTGGCCGGAAGCCCTTCCAACCCGAATGCAAGACCAACGTGTTGCAGCAGTGCGACCGCGGCGCACTGATCAATGCCTATGACAACACGATCGCCTACACCGATCACGTGCTCGCGCAAGCCATCGACTGGCTGAAGACACACTCCGCCGATCACGCACCGCTGATGCTCTATGTGTCCGATCACGGCGAGTCGCTGGGCGAGAACAATCTGTACCTGCACGGCCTGCCCTATGCCATCGCGCCGCGAGAACAGACGCACGTGCCGATGATCATGTGGATGCCGCCGACCAACCCACTGGCCGCGTGTCTCGCGAACGAAACGAAGAAGAGCCTGACCCACGACAACCTCTCGCACACGATGCTGGGCATCGCTGGCGTGAGGTCGTCGGAATACAAGGCGGCGCTGGACATCACGGCGCACTGCGCCGTGCAGTGAAGCGGCGGGTCGCGGCGGCGGAACATGCGCATGCGTTAGGCTTCGCCCCGGCGCCGTGGCCCGACGGCGTCGCCGCGAATCGTTTCGCCGAACCCTTCGACCAGGCCCTCCACCCATGTCCGCACAAGCCGACTCGCTCAAATCGATCCTCTTCGCGCTCGGCGCCAACTTCGCCATCGCAGTGGCGAAGACCGCCGGCGCCATCTTCACCGGGTCGTCATCGATGCTCGCCGAGTCGATCCACTCCTACGCCGACTGCGGCAACCAGGCGCTTCTGATCTGGGGGCTCAAGGAAGCCAAGACCGCTCCGACCGCCGACCATCCGCTGGGCTTCGGCAAGGCCATCTATTTCTGGAGCTTCATCGTCGCGTTGATGCTCTTCAGCATGGGCGGGCTGTTCTCGATCTACGAGGGTGTCCACAAGCTGCACGACACCGAGCCCGTGCAATACGCATGGGTGGCGGTGGCGATCCTGAGCTTCAGCATCGCGGCGGAGGGCGCGTCGCTGTGGGGTTGCCTGCGCGAGATCGACAAGGACCGCGGATCGCAGACGCTGTGGCAATGGTTTCGCAGCTCGCGCCAGAGCGAGCTGCTGGTCGTCCTGGGTGAGGACATCGCCGCCTTGGGCGGTCTGGTCCTCGCGCTCGCATTCATCTTGCTGTCGATGATCACCGGCAATCCGATGTGGGACGCGATCGGATCGATCACCATCGGCGTGCTGCTCGTGGTGGTTGCGGTGCTCGTCGGCGTGGAGGTCAAGGCGCTGCTGGTTGGGCAAAGCGCGCCACCCGAGGTGGTGGCGGCGATGCGTGCGCACCTTGAATCGCAGCCTGAGGTGAAGACGGTCTTCAACCTGCTGACGCAGCAACTTGGCAGCGAGGTCATGGTGGCCGTGAAAGCGCAGATGGCGCCGCAGCCCACGGATGTGGCGCTGATCGACGCCATCAACCGTGTCGAGAGCCGCCTGCGTGAAGGCTTTCCTCAGGTGCGCTGGATCTTCTTCGAGCCCGACGTGAAAGACTGAAGCTCAGTCGTTCAGAACAACTCCGCCTGCCCGTCCACACGCGGTTTGGCCGGCCGCTGGAACTGGGTGAGATCGAGTTCGATCCGTTCGCGATCGAGCTTGAAGCGGGTGACCGCCTTGTTGAAGCGCTGCCGCAGCAGATCGGCCCACACGCCCTCACCTTTCATGCGTGTCCCGAAACGCGCGTCGTAGTCTTTGCCGCCACGCATTTCGCGCACGCGGGCCATGACACGCTCGGCCCGCTCGGGGAAGTGCTCTTGCAGCCAGTGCTGGAAGATCGGGTTCACTTCCCACGGCAGACGCAACACGATCGAAAAGGCGCACGACGCGCCCGCATCGGCCGCGGCCTGGAGAATCTTCTCCAGCTCGGGCTCGTTGATGAACGGGATCACCGGCGAGACGCTGACGCCCACCGGCACCCCCGCCTTGGCCAGGGCTTCGATGGTGCGCAAACGCCGGTGCGGTGCGGCGGCGCGCGGTTCCAAAATGCGAGCGAGCTGCGGATCGAGCGAAGTGACGGACACGTACACCGCCACCAAGCCCCGCGCCGCCATCGGTGCCACGAGGTCGAGGTCTCGCTCGATGCCGGACGACTTGGTGACCAGCGAGAACGGGTGGCTGCATTCGGACATCACCTCGATCACCGAGCGCGTGATGCCGAGCTTGCGTTCGATCGGCTGGTAGGCGTCGGTGGCCGAGCCGATGTTGAGCATCACCGGCTCGTAGCTTCGGCTGGCGAATGCCTCGCGAAGGCGTTGTGCCGCATTGACCTTGGCGATGATCTTGGTCTCGAAATCGAGGCCGGGCGACATGTTGAGGTAGCTGTGCGTCGGACGCGCAAAGCAGTAGACGCAGCCGTGTTCGCAGCCTCGGTACGGGTTGATGGAGAGGTCGAAGTGAACGTCGGGCGACTCGTTGCTCGCGAGGATGGACTTGACGTGCTCTTCGATGATCTGCGTGGCCGGCGGCAGATGCTCTTCTTGCGCCGATTGATCGATGGTGCCCCAGCCATCGTCGAAGGACTCGCTGGCGAGCGAGGCATAGCGGTGCTCGATGGCCCAGGTGGTGCCGCGCCCTTTGACGGGGTCGGGCATCGGCCCTTCGGGGATGAGCTGGATGGTTCGCGGGTGGCGCATACTGTAAATATATACAGTACGCCGTCATTCGCCAAGCGAGCCGAACCCTGCCGCTCCAGGGTTTCCTCGATCGTCAGTAGTCGTCGCCCGAATTCATCCCCGGCGCGAGGTTGTCGAACTTTGTCAGCGGCTTCAGGAACGTGAGCTTCACCGTGCCCGTCGGGCCGTTACGCTGCTTGGCGATGATGATCTCGGCCACGCCCGGCTCCTTGCAGGCTTCCTTGGTGTAGTACTCGTCGCGGTAGATGAACATGATCACGTCCGCGTCCTGCTCGATGGCGCCCGATTCGCGCAGGTCGCTCATCATCGGCCGCTTGTCGGTGCGGGTCTCCACGCTTCGGTTGAGCTGCGAGAGTGCGATGACCGGACACTTCAGTTCCTTGGCCAGCCCCTTCAGGCCGCGGGAAATTTCGCCCAGCACCGTGGCACGGTTTTCTTCGCTTGCGCCGCCGCTGCCGCTCATGAGCTGCATGTAGTCGACAACGATCAAGCCCAACTGCCCGCACTGCCTGGCCTGGCGGCGCGCGCGCGCCCGGACTTCGCTGGGCGAGAGCGCCGGGCTCTCGTCGATGTACATGCTGACCTTGCCGAGTTTCTCGACCGCCTCGGACAACCGCCCCCATTCGTCGTCGCGAAGGCGACCGGTGCGAAGGTTCGACTGGTCGATGCGGCCCAACGAGCCGACCATGCGAAGCGCCAGTTGCGATGCGCCCATTTCCATGGAGAACACGACGACCGGCAGGCCCTCATTCACGGCGACGTGCTCGCCGATGTTGAGCGCGAAGGCGGTCTTGCCCATGGATGGACGGGCGGCCAGCACGATCAGGTCGCCCGGCTGCAGGCCGGCCGTCATGCGGTCCATGTCGAAGAAGCCGGTGCGCACGCCCGTCACTTCCTCGGCACCGTTTTCGTGCAGCTCATTGACTCGGTCGATCAGCTGGACGACCAGCGAGTCCATGCTCTGGAAGCCCTGGCGCGACTTGGAGCCTTCTTCACCGATCTTGAAGATCTGGCTTTCGGCTTCGTCGAGGATCTGCGACACCGGCCGGCCTTGCGGGTTGAAGGCATTGGTGGCGATCTCGTCGCTCGCGGCCACGAGCTTGCGCAGCACGGCGCGTTCGCGAACGATCTCGGCGTAGCGACGCAGGTTGGCCGCGCTCGGCACGCTCTGCGCGAGCGCGTTGAGGTAGGTCAGCCCGCCGCACTCTTCGGCCTTGCCCAGGCTTTGCAGTTGCTCGAAGACGGTGATGACGTCGGCCGGCTTGCTGCCGTTGATGAGCGTGCCGATCGCGCCATAGATGAGCTTGTGCTCGAAGCGATAGAAGTCGTCGTCGTTGAGCAGGTCGCCCGCCTTGTCCCAGGCGCTGTTGTCGAGCAGCAGGCCGCCCATCACGCTTTGCTCCGCCTCGATGGAATGCGGAGGGATGCGAAGGCGGGCCACCTCATCGTCAGGCTGGCCGGAAGACGGGTACCGCTTGGAGGGCTCGAACACCTTGGACATCATTCGATCCTAAGAAGACTGGCCGCTTTCGCGGAGGGAGTTATCCCTGCAGCACGCATCGTGCCGAAATCGACGAGGCTGTGGGTAATCCTGTGGACATCCCGTGGCAAATCAGTGGAAAGCCGTGAATAACTTCCGCGCCAATGAGAAAGGGCCGGCAGAGCCGGCCCTTCGGGGCATGGATCAGCGGGGGACTCAGTCCGTCTCGCCGACCACGACCACCTTGACTTCGACCACGACGTCGGTGTGCGGAGCCACCGTGACGGTGTGCTCGCCAACCGTCTTGAGCGGGCCGTTGGGCATGCGCACTTGCGCCTTGGCGATCTTGAAGTCGATGCGCGTCAGCGCTTCGGCGATGTCGTTGTTGGTCACCGAACCGAACAGACGACCGTCCACGCCCGCTTTTTGCGTGATGTGCACGGTGCGACCGTTCATCTTCTCGCCGAGGGCTTGCGCCGCGGCGAGCTTGTCGGAGGCGGCCTTTTCGAGTTCGGCGCGCTTGACTTCGAATTCCTTGATCGCGGCTTCGGTCGCACGGCGTGCGACACGGGTCGGGATCAGGAAGTTGCGGGCATAACCGTCCTTGACCTTGACGACGTCGCCCAGGTTGCCGAGGTTGGCCACTTTTTCGAGCAGGATCACTTGCATGCTCTTGCTCCTTAGACGCGATGTTGGTCGCTGTACGGCAGCATCGCCAGGAAGCGCGCGCGCTTGATGGCAGTCGTGAGCTGACGCTGGAAGAACGCGCGCGTGCCGGTCAGGCGAGCCGGCGTGATCTTGCCGTTTTCGCTGATGAAGTCACGCAGGGTGTCGACGTCCTTGTAGTCGATCTCGGTCACACCGGTGACGGTGAACCGGCAGAAACGCTTGCGGCGGAACAGCAGCGATTGCTGGTTGCGCTTGGGCTTGCGGTCCTTGGAAAACTTACCTTTACCACGTGGCGGGGGCATATTTCACCTCAATCAAATCTGTGCAGAGAGCTCGGTCACATGAAAAACGATGCCGCGTCCGTTGCGCTGAGACCCGAGGAAGCCGGCAAAGCCGTGTTCGCTTCCAATGTCGAGTGTCAGCAGACGCTGTGTGATGTCACCGATGGCGCGCGCCTTGATCTCCATGGAGACTTTGCGCGGCTTGCCGTCTTGCGTGACCTCCGATTCGTGCTTGAGCACCAGATCGAGGGCCGGCAGTCCGGCGGGGGTGTATCTCACGGCGCCCCGCTCCAGCAACTGGGCCGAAAGAACCAGGCGGTTCATGCGGCTCGGCGTGAAGCGAACGCTGCGTTCGTTATCAGGCCGCGGTCTCCTGCGGTTGCTGCGGGGCCTTGCGGGCTTCTTCCTTCTCGACCATCTTCATCATGACCGACGGAGTGGTCTCGGCCTTGCTCTTGACCACCGTGAGGTGGCGCAGCACGGCGTCGTTGAAGCGGAAGCCGGTTTCGAGCTCGGCAAGCACTTCCTTGCTGCACTCGATGTTGATGCACAGATAGTGGGCCTTGGCCAGCTTCTGGATCAGGTAGGCCATCTGGCGACGGCCCCAGTCTTCCACGCGGTGCACCTTGCCGCCGGCGGCGGTGACGATGCCCTTGTAGCGTTCCAGCATGGCCGGAACTTGTTCGCTCTGATCCGGATGGATCAAGAGCACGATTTCATAGTGACGCATTGGAACTCCTTCTGGTTTCCGCCGTGCGAGATTGCCCGGCAGCGAAGCCACCCCGAAGCGTCAGACCCGGGTGTGGCAAGGGAAGCCGACGATTATAGCCCGAAGGCGAGCGGCGCCCGCTGGGCAGGCAGCGGGCGTTTCGGGCGAGGCGGCCTCAGACCGGGCGCGGAATCCGCAGATTCTTCACGAACGCTCGCTCCTGCGCGCTGGGCGCGGGCGTCAGCAGGCTCACGACCACCATCACTGCAAGCCCCACCGGAACGCCGAAAGTGCCAGACGCAATCGGCTGGATGCCCCACCAGAGGTCGATGGGCGAACTCACGTGAGCG
>Ga0075366_10001367_pt1 | contig 12195 bp, 5 predicted proteins | sample EndMethybrTD3031_FD_72351 | JGI IMG/M metagenome (GOLD analysis project Ga0075366, IMG submission 72351) | Populus endosphere microbial communities from Tennessee, USA - Endosphere MetaG P. TD hybrid TD303-1 | ecosystem: Host-associated > Plants > Roots > Endosphere | place: USA: Tennessee... | reverse complement strand
GTGCGCTTGTCGAGCAGCGGCGGCAGCGCGATGCCGTCGATCAGGTCGACCGGGTCGAGCACGTTGCCTTCGCTCTTGCTCATCTTGTGGCCGTGCGCGTCGCGCACCAGGCCGTGGATGTAGACGTCGCGGAACGGCACCTTGCCGGTGAAGTGCAGGGTCATCATGATCATCCGGGCGACCCAGAAGAAGATGATGTCGAAGCCGGTCACGAGCACGCTCGACGGCAGGAAGAGCTCGAGTTCCTTCGTCTTCTCGGGCCAGCCGAGCGTCGAGAACGGCACCAGCGCCGACGAGTACCAGGTGTCGAGCACGTCCGGGTCGCGGGTCAGCGCACCGGTGTAGCCGGCCGCGGCGGCCTTCGCGCGCGCCTGCGCCTCGTCGCGTGCGACGAACAGCTCGCCGCCGCTGCCGTACCAGGCCGGGATCTGGTGGCCCCACCAGAGCTGGCGCGAGATGCACCAGTCCTGGATGTTCTTCATCCACTGGTTGTAGGTGTTGACCCATTGTTCGGGCACGAAGCGCACCGAGCCGTTCTCGACCGCGTCGATCGCACGCCCGGCGATGCTTTGGCCGTCGCGGCCCGGCTTCGTCATCGCGACGAACCACTGGTCGGTCAGCATCGGCTCGACGACCTGACCGGTGCGCTCGCAGCGCGGCACGACGAGCCGGTGCTTGCGCACCTCGACGAGCAGGCCTTGCGCTTCGAGGTCGGCGACGACCCGCTTGCGTGCAACGAAACGGTCGAGCCCGCGGTACGCAGCGGGTGCGTTGTCGTTGATCGTCGCGTCGAGGTTGAGCACGCCGATCGTCGGCAGGCCGTGGCGCTGGCCGACCGCGTAGTCGTTGACGTCGTGCGCCGGCGTGACCTTGACGACGCCGGTGCCGAACTCGCGGTCGACGTAGGCGTCTGCGATCACCGGGATCGTGCGGCCGGTCAGCGGCAGCGTGACCTGCTTGCCGATGAACGCCGTGTAGCGCTCGTCCTCCGGATGCACCATCAGCGCGACGTCGCCGAGCATCGTCTCGGGGCGCGTCGTCGCGACGACGAGCTCGCCGGTTCCCACGGCGCCTGCGGTGCCGTCCACGTCCACGAGCGGATAGCGGATCAGCCACAGCGAGCCGTCTTCCTCCTCGCTGACCACCTCGAGGTCGGAGACCGCGGACTTCAGCACCGGATCCCAGTTGACGAGCCGCTTGCCGCGGTAGATCAGGCCCTCGTCGTAGAGCTGCACGAAGGTGTCGGTGACGATGGCCGAGAGCTTCTCGTCCATCGTGAAGTACTCGTGCGCCCAGCTCACGCTCGCGCCCATGCGGCGCATCTGGCGCGTGATCGTCGCGCCGGAGCTCTGCTTCCAGTCCCACACGTGCTTCAGGAAGCCGGCACGGCCGATCTGCTCGCGGCTCACGCCGCCTTCCTGCAGCTGGCGCTCGACGACGATCTGCGTGGCGATGCCGGCGTGGTCGGTGCCCGGCAACCACAGCGTGTTGTGCCCGCGCATCCGGTGGTAGCGCGTCAGCGAGTCCATGATCGTCTGATTGAACGCATGGCCCATGTGCAGCGTGCCGGTCACGTTCGGCGGCGGCAGCTGGATGCTGAACGAGGGCCTGGCCGCATCGAGCGTCGGCGCGTAGACGCCGCTCGTCTCCCACAGCGGGCCCCAGCGGGCCTCGATCGGAGCGGGGTCGAACGATTTGGCGAGTTCGGTCATGACGAGGGCCGGCGGCGCGTGTCGCGCGCAACAGTGTGCAAAACGGGGGAGGGCGCCCATTGTAGGTGGTGCCTCCCGCTGCTATGGTCCGCGCCAGCCTGCAACGACACGGGGACGGGATGGGGTTCGAGACACGAATGCGGCACATCGCCGCGGCGCTCGCGGCGGCCGCGGTGGCCGGGCTCAGCGCCTGCGGCGGCGGTGGCGGCAACGGCGGTGCACCGGCCGGCAGCACGAGCTGCGAGCTGGCGGCGCAGCAGTCCTGGCTGCGCGGCTATATGCTCGACTGGTACTACTGGAGCGGCAGTTCGCCGAACCCCGAGCCGAGTGGCTACACGAGCGTCGCCGACTACTACACCGCGCTGAAGTACGTCGGCAACGGCACCGTGCCGGCCGACCGCTGGAGCTACCTGCAGGACAGCGCGAGCTACAGCCAGTTCTTCGAAGAAGGCCGCACGCTCGGCTACGGCCTGTTCGTCAACGGCATCGAGCTGCAGCTGCCGCTCAAGGTGCGCATGACCGAGCCGCTGTCGCCCGCCGCTGCGGCCGGCCTGCAGCGCGGCGACACGATCGTCTCGGTCAACGGCCGCAGCGCCGCCGACCTGATCGCCGCGAACGACTTCGCGGCGCTCACCCCGGCGCGCGAGGGCGACCAGCTGACGCTCGAGATCGAGTCGAGCGGGACCACGCGCAGCGTCGTGCTGACCGCGGCCACCTACACGCTGACGCCGGTGCCGGTGACGCGTGTGCTCGACCTGCCCGGGGGCGCGAAGGCCGGCTACCTGATGATGAAGGACTTCATCACGCAGGCCGAGGCGCCGCTCGCCGCCGCGTTCGCCCAGTTCCGCGCCGCCGGCGCGACCGAGCTGATCGTCGACCTGCGCTACAACGGCGGCGGGCGCATCTCGACCGCGAACTTCCTCGCCTCGCAGATCGCCGGCGCGGCGCATTCCGGCGATCTGTTCGCCGAGCTGCGCTACAACGCCGCGCACGCCGGATCGACGAGTCGCTACCGGCTCGACGTTGCACCCGGACCGGCCTTCGGCCGGGTCGTCGTGATCAGCGGGCCGCGCACCTGTTCGGCGAGCGAGCTGATCGTCAACGGGCTGCGGCCGCACGTCCAGGTCGTCACGGTCGGTGCGGCGAGCTGCGGCAAGCCGTTCGGCTTCAACCCGGTCACGTCGTGCGCGACCACCTTCAGCGCGGTCAACTTCCAGTCCTACAACGCCAGCGGCGAGGGCGACTACTACGCCGGCATCGCGGCGACCTGCCCCGCGAGCGACACGTTCAGCGGCGCGCTCGGCGACCCCGCCGAGGCGCTCACCGCGGCGGCGAGCAGCTACCTCGCGAACGGCGCCTGCCCGGCCACTGCGACGGCCGAACGCGAACGCGCCGCCGCCATCGGCCAGCGCGCACGTCGCCAGGGCGTCGAACCCGGCGAGCGGCAGGGCATGATCGATCGCTGATGAGGGTCGTGTGTCCGCCGCCGGTGCGGTGCGACACATTCAGACATGTTGGCGCACAGGCAGGCAACATCCGGACGTGAATATCCGGGTGATGAACCGCCCCTACCACGTCCATCTGGTCGACGCCGACTCGCCTTCGCGTGACGCGTTGCGCAGCTACCTCGAGGCCAACGGCCTCACCGTGACGACGCTCGGCAGCGCCGAGGAGTTGCTGCGCCGCATGCATCGCCTGCGACCGGACCTGATCGTGCTCGACATGCTCGTGCCGGGCATGGGCGGCCTGCGCGCCTGCCAGCAGCTGCGCGCGGTCGGCGACCGCGTGCCGGTGATCTTCGTGACCTCGCGGGGCGAGGAGGTCGACCGCGTGCTCGGCATCGAGGTCGGCGCCGACGACCTGCTCGTCAAGCCGGTCTCGCCGCGCGAGCTGCTCGCGCGCATCCATGCGGTGCTGCGCCGCACCGTCACGCCGCCCGGCCTGCCGATCTTCGCGCTGCCGCCGGTGACGCTCGGCCGCCAGGTGTTCGATCCGGCGTCGCGCTGCCTGCGCGAGGGTGAGCGCCAGGTCATGCTCAGCACGGTCGAGTTCGCCGTGCTCGCCGAGCTGGTCGGCAACCCCGGCGTCGCGCTGTCGCGCGAACGGCTGCTCGCCGCGTCGCACTCGCGCGAGGAAGAGCTGCAGCTGCGTGCGATCGACGTCGTCGTGATGCGGCTGCGCAAGCGCATCGAGCCCGATCCGGCCGAGCCGCGTTACCTGCAGACGATCCGCGGCCACGGCTACATGTTCGTGCCGGAACGACATGACGGCAGCTCCGACCGCGGCATGCCGCGGTCGGGGGCCGTATCGCTACCGGTCGCGGCGTAACACCCCGACCGGCGTCGTCGTGTCGCCGAGCATGAACACCGTGTAGACGCGGCCGGCCAGCAGGGTCACGTCGGTCAACAGGAACATCGAGCCCGTGACCGCGGGCGAGGTCACTTCGAGGCGGGCGGTCGTGCTCGCCGCGGTGCTGACCGGTGTCGACGCGCTGTTCAGCGCGAGGTCGGTGGCGATCGCGCTGTAGTCGGCGGTCAGCGTGATCGGGCTCGACAGGCCGGAGACGCCGTTCACGAGGCGCAGCTTGGTGTTGGCCGAGCTGAGCGCAGGCTTGTTGTCGTCGTCGATCAGCGTGACGGTGGCGGCGCTCGAGGCGCCGGTGACGAGCAGCGTGGTGTCGGAGCCTGCTTCCAGCGTGTGGCCGGTCGCGCTGATGCTGCTGCCGTCGACCGTCACTGCGAGCGTCAGGTCGCCGGCGGTCACCAGCGTGTAGTTGCCGACCGCGGGCGACTTCAGCCCGCTCGACAGCGTCGTGCCGTTCGCCGTCGCAGCCACCGTGCCGTTGCTCGTCGCGCTGGCCACCAGCCGCAGGCGCGCCGAGGTGTTGCGCTGCGCGCTCGTGCTGCTCTGCTGGTTGATCACGAGGCCGTGCACCAGCACGCCGCCCGGCGTCGTCGTCAGCACCAGCGTCGCGATCTGCTGGTCTGCGAGCGCGATCGACGGGATGTCCAGGCGCAGATCGGTCTTGTCGCCCGCGGCGGTGACGCGGATGCGATAGGTGCTCTTGCCGAACGCGACGTAGCTGCTGATGCGCTCGGTGCCGAGCGACGAGAAGTTCGCCGCGCTCGACGACAGCTCGGCGTCGGTGGCGGTCACATAGATGTCGACGCTGCCGGCCTCGGTCGAGGTGTTGAACACGCGCAGCTTCGCGGTGCCCGAGCTCGGCGCGTCCTCGGTGTCCGACAGGTAGGCCGAGCGCAACGACTCGGCCGTGGTGTAGGCCACCAGCGTGTAGTAGCCGCCTGAGCCGACGGTGCGGCTGCTCGTGCTCGCCGTCGTGCTCGAGCCGTTGCTCTTGAGCAGCATCGAGTAGGTCGCGCCGCTGAGCGACGCGTAGGCGCCGGCGTTGCCGGTTTCCACCCCCGAGTTCAGCAGCGTGTCCGAGGCGTAGAGGTCGAGCGACGCGTAGGCGTCGGTCGCGTTGACAAGGCGAACGTAGCCGGTCCCCGCGTCGTCGCTGCCGCCGCCGCAGCCGTGCAGCAGCGGGAGGATGCAGACCGCCACCGCGGCCCACCAGGTCTTCAAAGTCACGGACTTTTCCTTCTCTTGATCAGGTTGCCGCTCGACACCGCGCCGGCCGCGCCGCCGATTGGGCTGTCCCGACGTTGCCTGGACGTTGCCGCAGCCGCGTCGTCGATGACCTTCCATGACATGGGATGACAAAGAGCCTCTTTACAAGTTGTCTATTCCGGAAGGACTCCAATCGCGCCCTCACAACCGCCGGGAGACCCCAATGCATGCCGTCGCTGCCCGCGCAGCCCGCCGGAGGCATTCGCTCGCCTGTGTCGCACCGATCGTTTCGCTCGCCTGCCTCGTGACCGTCGACGCACGCGCTGCCGACACCTCGTGGACCGGCGGCGCCGGGCCGTCGCAATCGTTCTGGGATCTGGTCGCGAACTGGTCGGCCGGCCCACCGCTCTCGGCGACGACGCGTGCGTCGCTCGGCGCCTTCGATACGACGCTGCGCAGCGGCAGCTTCGAGGTCGACACGCTGCAGGGGACCGGCACGCTGACGATGACCGCCGGTGAACTGCGCATCGGCGGCAGCGGCTCGGCGCTCGGCACGCTCGACTTGCGCGGGGGCAATCTGTTCGGCGCCGGCGGCCTGACGGTGAAGCAATTGCAGTGGAGCGGCGGCTCGCTGGGCCGCGAGCCTTACGTGGATGCGCCGCTGCAGCTGACGGTGAACGGCCCGGCCTCGATCTCGGGCAACGTCAGCGTCGGCTACACGCCGGGCCTGCCGAGCGGTCTGACGCTGCTCGGCGAATCCGTCTGGCAACCCGGCGCGTCGTCGATCGATGGCAGCGCGCGGGTGACGATCGGAGCGACCGGCGTCTTCCACGACCAGGCCAGCGGCGGAAACCATGGCTTCGGCGCGTTCGGTACGCTGCTCAATCAAGGGCGCTACGAGAAGACCGGCGCAGGAACCACCTTCATCTCGGCGTTCCCGGGATTCGGCAACGCCGGGATCTTCAAGGTGCACGAAGGTGGCGTGCTGTTCCAAGGCGACCCGGGCAGCAATTGGGGCAACAGCGGCACGTTCGAGGTCGCGGGCGGGCAGGTCGATGTGAGGCTCTTCCGCGGCGCGATCTCCAACGCCGGCACGATCAACGTCCTGGCCGGACAGATGTCGATCGTCGGCGGCGGTGACTCCACGTTGCGCAGCACCGGGGACTGGTCCGTCGCGACGGGGGCGCTCTTGTCGCTCACCGGCGCCGCCGGCAACGTGGGCGGCGGCGGGCCGCAGGCGGCCCGCTTCGACTCGGGGACCGTGAACAACGCAGGAACCCTGCGCTTCCTCTTCGGCGAGACCATCTTCTCCTCACCGGCCACCCTCACCGGGCCAGGCCTCGTGGAGGTGCTGGACGGCGCGCGGCTGAGCGTCGCCGGCGCGGTCGACATCGGCGGCCTGCGCATCGCGCGCCCGTTCCCGATCGAGTTCGAGGGTTCGATCCTCGGCTACGCCAGGAGTGCAGTGGACGTGGGCGGCGCGCTCACCGTCGGCATGCTCGACTGGGCCGACGGCTCGCTCACGGCCGGCGGGCCGGTGACGGTGAACGGCGCCGCGATGCTGAGCGAAGACGTCGAGATCACGCTGCGCGACGGGCTCGGGGTGCCGGGCAAGTTGATGAACGTGCCGTTCCGTTTCAACGGCGGCGTGAACTGGGACGGCAACTCCGACCTCTACGGCAGCGGCTCGATGGCGATCGCGGCCGGCACGACCTTCGAGGACCGCAACACGCGCGGCACGCTCGAAGCGACCGGCGGCGAGCCGCTGGCGCGGCCGACACGCATTTCGCTCACGGGCGGGGTCGCGAACGCCGGCACCTATCTGAAGACCGGTGCCGGCGAGACGGTGATCACGAGCGCCTTCGACAACTCTGGCACCGTGCGCAGCATCGATGCCGGCACGCTCACCTTCGCGGGCACGCTGAACAACACCGGCACACTCGAGGCGGTGCGCTCGCGCATCGTCGTGTTCGGCACGCTCGCGCAGGCCGAGGGCGAAACCTTGACGGGCGGACGCTACGCGATGCGCGACGGGCGCATCGTGCTGAACCTTGGCCTCAACGCCGCCGGGAACGGCGCAGCGCTGATCCGGGACAACGCCGCCGACATCGTGCTCGATGGACCGCAGGCGCAACTGGCAACCACCTGGCTTGGCAGCGACGTGAACGCGCTCGCCGGCCTGCGCATCAATCACGGCCGGCTCGCGCTGCGCGGCGGCGCGGTGCTCGAGATCGACGGCGACGGGATCGTCAACCAGGGCTGGCTCGAGATCGCCGGCGGCAGCCGCCTCGGCGTGACGTCACGCCCGTTCACCGCCTACAGGCAGTCCTTGTTCGGCGGCAGCGGCGACCCGGCGGCGATGGCGACGTGGGTCGACGGCACGCTCGAGGCACGCACGATCAGCTTCGACGACGGCCGCTTCGGCGCGGGCGGCGCAACCAGTATCGGCCTCGCGAACCTGCTCGGTGATGTCAGCTTCGGCAGCTCGCGCTTCGACGTCGACGTGACCGACCACACGCACTTCGACCTCGTCGCGGTCACCGGCGACGTGTCGCTCGGCGGTGTGCTGGTGGTCGACTTCGCGGGTACGCCCGCGCTCGGCAGCTATCGCATCCTGACCGCCGACGTCGTCAGCGGCCGCTTCGGCACGCTGCAGAGCAACCTCGATCCGGCGCTGTACCGCGTCGATGCCTTGTACGGCACCGACTACGTCGACCTGAACGTCACGGCAGTGCCCGAGCCGGCGAGTCTGGCGCTGCTAGGCATCGGTGCGTTGCTGATCGGCCTGCGCGCGCGGGCTGCGAGGAGACAAGCATGATGGCCCGTCACACCAGAACCTTCGGCCTCGCTGCGGCGTTGCTCATCCACTGTGCCGGCGCCAGCGCCGCGGACACCAGCTGGACCGGCGGTGCCGGCCCGTCGCAATCGTTCTGGGACCTGGCCGCCAACTGGTCGCCAGGGCCGCCGCTCTCGGCGACGACGCGTGCGCTGCTCGGTAGCTTCGACACGACGCTGCGCAGCGGCGCCTTCGAGGTCGACACGCTGCAGGGCAGCGGCACGTTGACGATGACCGGCGGCACGCTGAGCATCGCCGGCAACGGCTCGACGCTCGGCCGCCTGAACCTGCGCGGCGGCAACCTGCTCGGCGCCGGCGATCTCACGGTCGGACAACTGGTCTGGGGCGGTGGCGCGCTGGGCGAGCCGTCTTCCGGCACAAACGCGCTCGGACTGGTCGTGACCGGCACGGCTTCGATCAGCGGCAACGTGACCGTGGGCGACAGCACTCCTTCCGGTCGCTTCGTGCGCCTGCAGGGCGAGACGACCTGGCAGGACGGTGCGTCGACGATCGCGTTCGCAATCGTCGGTTACCTCCAGAACGATGCGAGCGGTGTGTTCCACGACCACGCCGCGACGGGGCCGCACACGCTGGGAAGCATCCAGAGCGGCCTGCTCAACTACGGCAGCTACGAGAAGACCGGTGCCGCGACGACCCTGATGGCCGGGCTGAGCAACGGCGGAACGATGACCGTTCGCGACGGCCTGCTGCGCGTGCAGGACGGGGCGGGCGGCAACTGGTCCAACAGTGGGACGTTCAACGTCGACGGCGGGCGGGCCGAGGTCGACATGTTCCGCGGCTCCATCGGCAACAGCGGCACCGTCAACGTGAACGCGGGCGAGATGGCGGTGCGCAGCATCGGCTCGGGGCTCAGCACCACCGGCGCATGGAACGTCGCGGCCGGCGCGGTCCTCTCGTTCGACGCCGGCTGGGGCTCCGCCCCGTGGCTGTTCCCGTTCACGATCGACGGCGGCACGCTGAACAACGCCGGGACGCTGCGCTTCACCGGCGCCAACATGCAGATCACCTTCGCGTCGGCAGCCACCCTGACCGGCTCCGGCGTCGTCGAGCTGCTGGAGGGTGCCGGCCTCGTGTACCCGGGCAGCCTCGACATCGGCGGCCTGCGGCTCGGGCCGGCCTTCACGATGCAGGACACGACCGGCTTCTACGGCTACGCGCTCAACAGCGCCAGCGTGGGAGGCAGCCTGACCGTCGGCCGGCTCGACTGGGGTGACGGCCCGTTGGTGGTCGGTGGCCCCGTGACCGTCAACGGCCCGGCGACACTGACCGAAGACATCGAGAAAACCTCGCAGGTCGGTTCCAGCAGCGGTCCGCCGGAGCCCGGCAAGCGCATGGACGTGCCGTTCCGCTTCAACAGCGGCGTCACCTGGGACGGCCGCTCCGACATCTACGGCAGCGGCTCGATGGCGATCGCAGCGGGCACCACCTTCGAGGACCACAACAGCCGCGGCACGGTCGACTACTACGGCACGCCACGCACGACCCGCATCCTCGTGGCCGGCGGCGTTGCCAACGCCGGCACCTACCTGAAGACCGGCCCGGCGCCGACCGTGATCACGAGCGCGTTCACGAACGCCGGCAGCGTGCGCGCCGTCGATGCCGGCACGCTGACCTTCGCCGGTGCGCTCGACAACACCGGCACGCTCGAGGCGGTGCGCTCGCGCATCGTCGTGTTCGGCACGCTCGCGCAAGCCGCAGAAGAGTCGCTCAGCGGAGGGCGCTACGTGATGCGCGACGGCCGCATCGTGCTGAACCTGGGCGCGAACGCGGGTGGCACCGGGCCGGCCTTGATCGTGACCAACGCGGCCCACATCGAGCTCGACGGCCCGCAGGCACAGCTCGTGACGACCTGGCTGGGCAGCGACGTGAATGCGCTCGCCGGCCTGCGCTTCAACCAGGGGCGGCTCGCGGTGCTCAACGGCGCAGTGGTCGAGCCGACCGGCGACTTCGTCAACAACAGCGGCCTCGTCGAGATTGCCGGCGGCGGCCGGCTCAGCGTGAAGCTGCGTCCGTTCACCTTCTATTCGCAGTCGTTCAGCGGCGGCGATCCGAACGCGGTCGCGACCTGGGTGGACGGCACGCTCGAGGCGGGCTCGATCACGTTCACGGACGGTCGCTTCGGCGCGGGAGGCGCGACGAGCATCGGCCTCGCGAAGCTGCTGGGCGATGTCAGCTTTGGCAGCTCGCGCTTCGACGTCGACGTGACGGACCACGCGCACTTCGACCTCGTCGCGATCACCGGCGACGTGTCTCTCGGCGGCGTGCTGGTCGTCGACTTCGCGGGCACGCCCGAGCTCGGCAGCTACCGCATCCTGACTGCCGACGCCGTCGGCGGCAGCTTCGGCACGCTGCAGAGCAACCTCGATCCAGCGCGGTACCGGGTCGATGCGCTGTACGGTGCGAGCTATGTCGATCTGAGCGTCACCGCAGTGCCCGAGCCGACGAGTCTGGCGCTGATGATCGGTGGACTGCTGGGACTCGGCCTGCGCGCACGGGCGACGAGGAGGAACGCATGAGCACTCGCCATGTCGCGGCCTGTGGGCTCGCCTCCCTCGGGCTTCTGCACAGCATCGGCGTGAGCGCTGCGGACACGTCCTGGACGGCCGGCGCCGGCCCGTCGCAATCGTTCTGGGACCTGGCCACCAACTGGTCGGCCGGTCTGCCATTGTCGGCGACGACACGTGCGCTTCTGGGCGCCTTCGACACGACCCTGCGCAGTGGGACGTTCGACGTCGAGACCGTGCATGGCACCGGAACGCTCGTGGTGTCCGGCGGCTCGCTCGGCATCGCCGGCTCGGGGTCGACACTGGGACGGCTGGACATCAGCGGCGGCAGCGTCGCCGGTGCAGGCGATCTGACGGTGAGCAGCCTGCTCGTGGCGGGGGGCGCAAGAGTCGGCCTGGCGACGCTCAACGTGAACGGGCTGGCCACCATCAGCGGGCCCGCCACCATCGCGGGCGTCGTCAACGCAACGGGCTTCACGCTGATGGGTTCCATACGCGGCGAGCCGGGCTCCGCGCTGAGCGCGGGCGACACCCTGCAGGTGGGACCCGGCGTCGAACTGCGTGGCATCGACAGCGTCTTCGCCTCCGGCGCCGTGGTGAACGACGGTCTCGTCGTCAAGAGCGGCAGCGGCTCGGGATCGTTCGGCACTTTTCATGCGTTCGAGAACAACGGCAGAATCGTCGTCCAGGGCGGTTCGATGAACCTGTCGTCCGGTGTCGGGGGCCTGTGGACCAATCGCGGCAGCATCGTCCTCGAGGGCGGCAGCACGGTGATCTCGCTGTTCCGCGGCGGTGGCAACATGACGCAGGCCGGCACGATCGACGTGCGAGGCGGCAGCCTGCGGGTGGAGTCGCAGTGGACGGAACTGGTCAGCACGGGCCACTGGTCCGTCGCCGAAGGCGCTCGCGTGGAGTTGCTCGGAAGCTGTTGCGATGACTTCGGCCGCGATCGCCCGCTGCATTTCGACGCCGGCAGCTTCTACAACGCCGGCCACCTGACGATCCGGGGCGGCCCTGTGGGCTTTGCGCGCGGGACGCTACAAGGTCCCGGCTCGATCGAGGTGCTGGACGGCGGTTCGATGGGCATTCCCGACGGCGCCTCGATCGGCGCACTGCGCGTGGCTGGTTCGACCGATGTCAACGGCTTCCCTTACTACAGCTCGGTGGGGACCAGCGCGCTGACGGTCGGAAGGCTCGAATGGGCGGACGCGCTGCTCTGGCTCAGCGGCCCGCTGGTTGTCAACGGGCTCGCGACGCTCACGAAGAACACCTACGACTTCAGCCCTTATCCGCCCGGAGGCAAGCCCGAGATGGGCAAGCAGATCAACGTGCCCGTCGCGTTCAATGGCGGCGTGTCGTGGGACGGCGAAGCCGACATCCACGGCACCGGCACGGTCTCGGTGGCCGCCGGCACGACGTTCGAAGATCGCACTGCGCGCAGCGTGCTGGCGACCGATCCGGATACCGGCGCGCAGGGTGCCGGCCCGATCCGCATCGATCTCGCCGGCTTCGACAACGCAGGCACGTACCTGAAGAACGGCGCCGGCCCGAC
>Ga0075366_10001366_pt1 | contig 12197 bp, 9 predicted proteins | sample EndMethybrTD3031_FD_72351 | JGI IMG/M metagenome (GOLD analysis project Ga0075366, IMG submission 72351) | Populus endosphere microbial communities from Tennessee, USA - Endosphere MetaG P. TD hybrid TD303-1 | ecosystem: Host-associated > Plants > Roots > Endosphere | place: USA: Tennessee... | reverse complement strand
CTGGCGCGTCATTTGAGCGTCCTTTGAAAATAATCGATCGTCCGTTCGAGGCCTTCTTCCAGCGGAACTTTGGGCTCCCACCCGAGCATGGATTTTGCGCGGCTGATGTCGGGCTTGCGTTGCTTTGGATCGTCCGCGGGAAGCGCATGATGCACCAGCTTTGACTTTGATCCCGTTTTGCGCAGAACGAGCTCTGCCAGCTCAAGCATCGTAAACTCGCCGGGGTTCCCGACATTGATGGGTCCGGTGACGTCGTTGCCGGTCTCCATCATCAGGATCATAGCTTCCACCATGTCGTCGACGTAGCAGAACGATCGAGTTTGCTGTCCGTCGCCAAAAATCGAGATCGGTTGGCCTTTCAGGGCCTGGACGATGAAATTCGACACCACGCGGCCGTCACTGGCGTGCATTCGCGGCCCATAAGTGTTGAAGATGCGCAGCACCTTGATCGGTAGCTTGTGCTGCCGGTGGTAGTCGAAAAACAATGTTTCGGCGCAGCGCTTGCCCTCGTCGTAGCAGGCGCGCGGTCCAATGGTGTTGACGTTGCCCCAATAGCTTTCGGTCTGGGGATGAACCAACGGGTCACCGTAGACCTCACTGGTCGAGGCCTGCAGGACCGGCGCGTTCAGGCGCTTCGCCAGCCCGAGCATGTTGATCGAGCCATGCACGCTCACTTTGGTGGTCTGGACAGGGTCGCGTTGGTAGTGGATGGGCGAGGCGGGGCACGCGAGGTTGAAAATGCGAGAGACCTCGACGTAAAGCGGGAAGGTTACGTCGTGGCGCAGGACCTCGAAATGTTCATTCGCGATGATATGCGCGATGTTGTTGCGTGTTCCGGTGTAGTAGTTGTCGACGCAAAGGACGTCGTGTCCTCGCTCCAAAAGCCGTTCGCAAAGATGAGATCCGATAAATCCTGCTCCGCCGGTTACGAGAACCGTTTCGCCATACGACATTCTTGCTGATCCTGAACAATTGCACGGTAAGCGCGGCTTTGGCGCCGCGCCGTTTCTGGAACTCTGGCGTTAAGCCGCCCTCTCGACGTCGCCTGCGCCGAGCGGGCCAGCAGCAGTGCGACCCACGTCGACATAGACAAAGCCGTGTTTGCGAACGTCGTCTGCGCGATAGACATTGCGCAGATCGACGAGGACCGGAGCGGCCATTTGAGACCTCACACGCTCGAGATCGATTGCGCGGAAGGCATCCCATTCGGTGACGATGACAGCGGCATGGGCGCCGGTCACGCAATCGTAGGCGCTATCGGCGTAGATCACATCCTCCAGCACGGCCTTGGCGTTGGGCATGCCCTCCGGATCGTAGGCGCGAACGCACGCGCCGGCGTCCTGAAGCGCCTGGATCAGAGCGAGCGAAGGGGCGTCGCGAATGTCGTCGGTATTGGGTTTGAAGGTTAGGCCCAGCACCGCAATGGTCTTGCCGTGAATCGAGCCGCCGCAGGCCTGTATGATTCTCCGGGCCATGCCGCGTTTGCGCTGGTCGTTGACCGCAGCGACCGCCTCAAGAATGCGAAACGGAACTCCGAAATCCTGCGCTGTCTTGATCAGGGCCAGCGTGTCTTTGGGGAAGCATGAGCCGCCGAAGCCTGGCCCAGCATGAAGAAATTTTGATCCGATGCGATTGTCGAGCCCGATGCCGCGTGCGACCTCCTGAACGTTCGCACCGACCTGCTCGCAAAGATCCGCGATCTCGTTGATGAAGGTGATTTTTGTCGCCAGGAATGCATTGGCTGCGTACTTGACCAATTCCGCGGTGCGCCTGCTCGTGTGCAGAACCGGTGCGCTGTTCAGGTAAAGCGGCCGGTAAACCTCCTCCATGACTTGCCGTGCCCGACCGTCTTCCGAGCCGATGACGATCCGATCTGGCCGCTTGAAATCGCTGATCGCCGCACCTTCGCGGAGGAACTCGGGGTTGGAGACCACTGCAAATTCGGCATCAGGCCGCAGTTCGCGGATAATACGTTCGACGGCATCACCGGTTCCGACGGGTACCGTCGACTTCGTCACGATCACGGTGAATCCGGACAGAGCGCTCGCGATCTCGCGGGCGGCCGCATAAACGAAACTGAGGTCGGCGAAGCCATCACCGCGCCGCGAGGGGGTTCCGACTGCGATGAACACCACGTCGGCCTGACTCACGGCGTCCGCGATATCGACATCGAACGAGAGGCGACCGGCCTTTACGTTCTTGGTGACGAGATCCGTGAGACCGGGCTCGTAGATTGGGATCTGACCGCGCTTGAGACTCTCGATTTTTCCTGCGTGCTTGTCCACGCAAACGACGTGGTGCCCGAAATCCGAGAAACATGCGCCGGATACCAAGCCAACATATCCAGCGCCAATCATCGCGAGATGCATCATCATTCTCCAAAGCGAGGCCACCACGGCGCGCGCATCAGGCGCACGTCGAGCGGCATTTCTGCGGCCAGAACAAAGAGAGCGTCGAGGCGGCGGCAATCGGAACGGAATTCGTGAGACCGTTACGAAGAATGGATCCGCCGTCTCATTTGATAATTTGCGCAGGCCTCCATTTCGTCAAGCTATTTTATTGCATCGCAACAATGAGACGTTCAAACCTCGCCGAAATCATGGCGGGGCCCTGAATCAAATTCTTGCACGCGTGAAGTTTCGTAGCGTGTCGTACTGGATAAATTTTCGGCAATTCAGCGCAAGTCTACGCCATGCAGGCCAGCGCGTGTCTGCGCCATGAGGACTATTCGTGCGTGAAACTGCACACTCGGACTGATTTCCCAACCATCGCGATCGGCATGGAACTAGTGCCAGGACGCAGCAGTGCACGATCTGGTCTTGTTGACTCTCAAATCCCTACTAGAGCACCGGCGACCCGCAACATGACCCAGGGAGTCTTCGCGCGACGGTGGCGCATCGCCTCGCGCGCGATGCCGATTCCGGTCGATGTGGCGCCGTTTCGGATCGCTTGCATGGCACAATATGTCATAAGGCTGACCTCGGCATCCCGGCGGGCTGGTGCGACATCTTCCGACGGCAATTGGGCGAGCACACCGCTGTCGCTGAAAATCGCCTTGAGCGCGGGTTCAAAATCTTGATATCGCCGGCCGCGGATCATCATCACGCTGCTCGAATGCTCGCGATAGTCCATGACTCGATCGGCCGTGTAAACGAACGACCCTGCGGCAGCGAGCCGGCACAAGAGGTGCCAGTCTTCGCACAGCGACAAGCGCGGATCGAAGCCGCCCAGTGACCAGAACACATCGCGATCGACGATTGCGATACCGCCATTGATGATAAAGTTGCCTCTCACGAGCCGATTGAGGATGGCGCCTGACGGCTTCGCTCGAGAGCGAAGCAGGAACCGGCGGCCGGCGCGCCGGCCTGTGCGATCGATTCTTTCGTAGTCACCATAAGCGACAACCGCCGATGGCTCTCTTGCTGCGGCGGCCAGAAGAAGATGCACCGCACCCTCAACCAGCCGATCGTCTGCGTCGAGAAAAAGCAGCCATTGGGTGTCGGCCTGTTGGGCGCCAAAATTCCGGGCCGCCGAGACTCCGCGTCCGGGATTTTGCATTGTTATCACGCGGCGATCATTTAGAGCCGCCACCGAAGCCAGCGAGCCGTCGGTGGAGCCATCGTCGACAACAACCACGCGCGTTACGTGGTCGCCCTGCGAAAGTGCACTCCGCACAGCCTCGGCAATAAAAGGCTCGCCGTTTTTCACGGCAATAACTACGGTGACGTTGCCGTCAGCGGCCATGGACAACCCTGTATTCTTCGTATTGTCCGCCGCTCAGCGCGACAATCTTGCCCATGACCCGCGCGCCAAGCCGCAAGCCTTCGAAGCGGCGAGGCGGGTACCAGGCAAACAGGATGACGTTGAACGCCGCCACGCACAGCGCGCCGACGATCTTCGCGCCCTCGGAGATGAAGTTGAATCCGGGCGGACGATGTTTGAGATTGATCAGCGTATCCGTGTTGCCCACCCTATAGGCTCGCTTGAGCATCCACCATTGCGAGCATCGTGACGCCGGCATCTCCTCGGTGACATAGGCCCGGGAGGCCCAGGCAAATGTTCTGCCCTCGAGCTTGAACGAGGTCAGAAGATCTTTGTCCTCGCAGCCCATCAGGGCGTAAAGCGGGTCGAACCAGGGAGCGGCCCGAGAGCGAAATAACTCGGCGCGAAACAGGATGTTGCTGGTCGCGTCGATCAGGTCGACTTGGCTGTCAACCATCTTGTCAAACTTGGCTTGATTGGCGCGAGACAGATAGCCGGGCACGGCGCGTTCAAATACACGGCGCACGGGTCCCCCTACGACGTCAGCGCCAAAAAGGCTCTGAACGCGCAACAATTCGGCCATCCAGGTGTCGTCAGCCCATTCGTCATCGTCGATCATCACGATGGTTGTGACGGAAGGGTGTTTGAGTGCTTCCGCAACCAAGGCATTGCGTGCGTGTGAAATGCCGCGGTCGGTGACGCGGATGGCGGTGAGCGGCACAGGAAAGCCTTCGGACCGCAGCTTTTCGCACACCGCAATACCTTCGGCGCGCTCGGGGTCATTGTCGGCAACGACGATGGCAAATGGCCGGTCGAACTTCTGCTCCAGCAGCGATTGTAGGCATCGGCGGAGCCATTGCGGCCGCCGGAACGTCGGAACGCCGATAACAATCGTGCCGGGCGCCATCATTGAACCCCTATCTGCATTGCCGCCGTCTCATCTCTGCCAGTCTACGCGCGCGAAAGCTGCCTTCAGCTTCTCGTCGGGCCGATGCTTTGCCGAATCAAACGTCTCGGACGTATCCCGTTTGTACTTCCAGCCGGTGCTTAGGCCGCGAAAGTGGCGAAATGAAAATTGCGGGTTCCAAATCTGGCTGCGCCACCAATTCTTGATGCGATGATGGGTCATATGGCCAAGCGGCGGAACCGCCCGGGGCACAACGGCCCATTTCGGTTGGCAAAGGTTCTTGTAGGGCGGCAAAGAAAAGGAATAGACCGGTGCTTCCACCATCGTGAATTCGTTATGACGGGCAGGCATGGCCACGTCGAACCCGTTTGCTCTGATATTTGGCACCCAAACGCCGTAGAAGCGCGCAAGGCCACGGCGTTCCGCCGCCTCGAATACGCTTTTGCCGTTCCGGGACACAACCAGCTCGTCGACGTCGGTATTCAGGAAGCTTCGCGCGTCGAGGAGAAAGCGCCATCGGGCGTGCTCAAGCGAGCCGATTTGAAGAAAATTTGAATCCCAGCTGTTTCGCAGCCCAAGGCCGGGCGGTCCGAAACGGAACGGAAATGGCACAACGCCAACGAAGGCGAGCCCGCCGACATCGCCGAGCCGGCCGGTGAGTTCATTCAGATCGTAGTTGGTGGAGGCGTTGTCATAGAGCAGGATTGCCTGAGCTCCATGGACGTCCCGATTGTAACGTGCCCAGTCACAGATCCATGTCAGGTCGTTGTTCTTGGAGATGGTGCACAAGACACGTAGCGATTTGTAGTTGTCGGTCTGCGGCGCGGAAACCCTCGCAGAAAGTTCGCCGACGTCAGTCTTGAGAACGATTTCCGATGTGCCGGCTGGCGCGTCGATCTCCACGCGCGAGAGCCGGTCCATGTCAAATCGGCGAAACGCGCAGTTTGTATTGCTTGGTTTGGCTACGATCGTAATTCCTCTGAACAGGCTCGCGAGGTTGTAAAGTGCGGGTCCAATCATCAAGACCTTGTCATTGTCCGGATGCCGGAACACGTCGTAGAAAAGCGTATCAAAATCAAATCGATCATCAAAATCCGGCTGGCGGAGAGCGTGGGGCCGAGGCGATTGCCTCCGCAATCCCATTGTCGGATCCAATATGATCGGTGAGATCGAAAAAATCCGGCTGTGCATCGAGACGTTCACGAGGCAACGGTCCGCTGTGCCGAGCAGTCCTTAGCATGGCGTTGGTGACAGTCGATATGCAGCAATTTGAACCTTATCGTTGCGTATGCGGCATTGGCGGCAATCCCTGACCCGGGCGCCAGTTCCTTGCTCGCTACATCACTTGTTTCTCGGTGAAGTCAAAATTGAGTACCGGCATAGACGTATTCGTTATTCCGAGCAAAACCTCCTTTTGCTCCAACGAACGCAGTGTGAATTCAACGCAGCGCGCGCTATGCGCGTAGCACGCCTTGATTTTGATCATTTTTGGGCAAGCATTTGCAGCGCGCAAATAGTGGTTCACGATGGTGGTGTTGACTTTGTCCTGCACGATCCTGCCCTTGAGCGTGACACAAGGTTTATTGGCGGCGCCGCGAATCCGCATAGGGTTTTTCTGTGCAGGATCGATCTGATCGTCGGTGGATCCGATCTGTGCGATAGCCGCTGTAGAAAAAATCGCTGTTATCGCTATTGCAATCAGAGATCTGACGAATTTCGGCATCGGGTATGTCTTCTCGATTTGAATGACAGCCGATAGCTTGGCTCGCAATCTTGCCGATTGTGCGGAATGCACGTTCTGTTCCAACAAAACGAATTGGATGTGATCCGACTGCGGCTTGCATGCCCTCACGGACCGCGAAGATCAGAGGTCGCGAGGGCCCTTCGAACGGTATTAGTCTACTGCGAGCATGAGGAGTCATGGCGAGAGTGTGGCGTTGGTGTCCAAAAAATACTCGTCGCCCGCTCGAATCGGTGGCTGTTTCACAAGAGTAAGATCGCAACGCGGACTGGGTGTCGTGATCGGTGCGAAGCTGGATTGATCGAAGCTGGATTGATCAATGTGTTGGCCGGGCTCCGCCGAATGGTGTGGCGGTGTTCTGACACCAACGCGACGAATACGATGACCCAGCAGTTGCTTTAACCCTGCCACGAGCAGTTGTCTTCACCAGCTTCACCCTCTGCTTTTTGCGAATAGCCGCGATGCAATCCGCTCGGTCGTCAATTGTTGTGCGAGTGCGGCTGTTGGCTTCGTCGAATTGCAGAAAAGTAGTGCAATTGAATCGAGGAAATTCGTTCGAGTGGGAAGCGATCCACCATGATCCGGACACACTATTCAGTGCATCATTGCACAGCGTAGCCAAGTGGAGGGAACTTCCGCAATTGGAGTTCCCGCTTTTGGTGCTGTTCGTTTTGTTGCAACCATAAGCTCAACCTCGCAATCAAACGAGGGTCGAAGCGCGCAGGTTTCAAGCGGGAGCGCGCAGGTTTCAAGGGGGAAGCACAACAAAGGGGAGGGCCGTAGCGCTCAACGCTGTCCGAGCTTGGTTGGATAATTGTTAGGGAACGACAACCGCTCATGCTTCAAACTTCGAACACTCGAATCGCAGAGCCATCGCAGTCTTCACAAGCTCTGTCGCCCGTCGAGCTTTTGCTCCGGGCCTACGCAATTGTCCGCAGACATTTCGTGCTTTGCGCTGGCGCTGTCGCGGCATGCCTGTTTCTCGCAATCATCTATCTTCTCATCACGCCGCAGCAGTTCACGGCGACGGCGATCATGGCGATCGACTCGAGGAAGAGCACGACTGCGACTCCGGGCTCCAATCAGCAGCCAGACTTGCCGATCGATAGCCTGACCGTCGAAAGCCAGACAGAATTTCTTAAGTCCGAGAACATCGCGCTTGCCGTTATCCGGGATCTGAAGCTCCTCAACGACCCGGAGTTCAACGAGTCCAGCGGTCTGTGGGCGATCATTGGCTGGTTTCGATCATGGTTCAGCTCCGCGGAGCCGCCAACCGAGGCCGAGCGAGTCCGGGCCGTCGTCGAGGAGTTCGGGAAGCGGCTTACCATCAAGCGGGTCGGCGTGACGTTTGTGTTCGAGATCGGCTTCACGATGGCCGATAAGGAAAGGGCTGCTCAGGTCGCAAACGCCGTTGCTGACGGGTATGTCGAGGATCAGTTGCAGGCCAAATATGCTTCGTCCAAGCGCGCTGGCGATTGGTTGCAGGAGCGGCTCAAGGAACTCGGTGAGCAGACGTCGGAGGCGGAACGCAAGGTTGTCGACTTCAGGATCCGTAACAGCATTATCGACACGGGCGGCCGACTGATGAACGAGCAGCAGTTGGCGGAGTTGAATTCGCAACTGGCTTTGGCCAGCGCCAACGCCAGCGAGGCGTCGGCAAAACTATCGCGAATTCAGGAGATCATGAATTCTGGCATTCCAGACGCAAATCTGACCGAAGCGCTGAAGAGCGAGGTTATTGTCAAGCTGCGGAACCAATACTCCGACTTGCAAAAGCGTGAAGCCGAGATGATCAGCCGGTTAGGGTCCACGACGCATCAGGCTGTGTTGAATGTGCGTCGGGATATGCAAGAGACTCAGCGCTCGATAAACCAGGAGCTGCAGCGCATTGCGCAGGGCTATCGCAGTGACTACGAGATCGGGAAATCGCGTGTCGAAAGCATTCAGAAGAGACTTTCAGAACTGGTTTCCACGTCGAATATAACCAGCCAAGCTCAAATTCAGCTGAAGGCGCTGGACAGCACCGCTCAAAGCTATCGAACAATGTACGATACGTTTTTGCAGCGCTACATGGAATCCGTTCAGCAGCAATCGTTCCCGTTGACGGATGCGCGCGTCATTACCAAGGCGACGCCTCCGCGTAAGAAAAGCAAGCCAAAGACCCTGATCACCCTGTTAGCCGCCATGGTCGGTGGCGGTGCCATTGGGTTTGGCTTGGCCTGGACGCGCGAACTGCTCGACCGGACGTTCCGTACCACCGAAGAGGTTCGATCCATCCTCGGCGTACCATGCATCTCGACGGTGCCGATGTTGGACTCCGACACAAGAATGAAACCGCTTGTTACCGGTATCGCGCATTTGGGTGAGGTTGCGGCTCACCCGGTTTCCCGATTCGCTGAATCGATGCGCAATATCAAAGTCGCGATCGATTTCTTCCCGGGGAACCGCAGGCCGCAGGTCGTTGGATTTATCTCTGCCATGCCGGGCGAAGGGAAAAGTACGATCTGCGCGAATTTTGCCGCACTTGCGGCGCGTTCAGGCGCGCGTGTGATCCTGATCGATGGCGATCTGCGGAGTCCGACGCTTTCGGCACGACTGACTCCGGGCGCGCGAAGCGGGCTCGTCGAACTGCTGTCCGGACGCGCGGCCGAAGGATCGGTTTTGCGGCTGGACCGGTTGCATTGCGACTTCATCCCGGCCGTTCGCAAGGAGACGGTTGCAAGTTCAAATGAGCTGATTTCGTCGGGCTACATGCAGGCGTTGCTTGAGAAACTGAAGACCCGATACGACTACGTTATCGTGGACCTGCCGCCACTCGTTCCCGTGGCCGACGCGCGCGCCGCCGCGGACTTGTTCGACTGCTTCGTGCTGGTCGTGGAGTGGGGTTCGACTTCGGCGGAGGTGGTCCAGAACGGATTCCATGCGTCGTCGCGGATCCCGATAAAGACTGTCGGAGCCGTGCTGAACAAGGTCCATCCGACCTCTGGCGCGTACTACGAAAACCTGGGATACGCAGAAGGCAAGTATTACTGACTTGCGATCAAGCACGTGGGCGCACGAGAACCGGTGAATCTGCCTTGGCTGTTTCCTCCATCCATTGCGGGCGATGAGTTTGCGGCCCATGGCAAGCCACGCGCTGATTTATCTGGTGGCGTTTGCGCTGCCGGGCGTTTTTGGGTTTTTTTCATTTAGCATCTACACGCGGATTCTGTCACCCGAAGAGTACGCGCTGTATTCGGTTGGCACGAGCGTGTCTTTTCTGATCTGCAACGTGGCCTATGGTTGGATTCGCTTTTCCGTGGGTCGCTATCAGGCTGATTCGCCAGCCACGAACTTCTTACCGTTTGTGCTGGTTTGCTATCTCGTCGTTACAGCGCTGCTCATTCCGATTATAGGCGTTTCTTCGGCTTTGATCCAAAGTCTGTCGATAAATGCCATTCTCGCGGTGTCGGCTTTGACAATGGGACAGGCTCTCTTTGACATCAGTCAGGAAATCCGGCGCGCTCGTCATCAGTCGGTATCATTTGCCAAAGCGACCATTGGGCGCAGCCTCCTGAGTTTCTCGTTCGCCGTTAGCGGGGCATTTTACTTTTTTTCCGGGGCCGGACTGGTCTTCGGCATCGCCCTGGGCTTCACGGTGATGGCGCTTCTCTTCCTCTTCCAAAACCGCTCGCTGCTTCTGAAGCACACGCTTGCACCATCCGAGATCAAGCGGTTCCTCGCTTATGGTATGCCGCTGACACTGTCCGGACTGATGTTTTCAGGTAACGCGACAGCGGCGCGCGCCATGGTGGCGGCTTTGCTGGGCGCGGCAGCGGCCGGCCAATTCGGGGCAGCGCTTGATGTCACCACCCAGTTGGCCGGAATTATTGCGGCCAGCGTTTCGGCTATCGTTGGGCCCGTCGCAATCAGGGCCTACCGCGAAAAAGGCGCTGCGGTGGCGCGGCAACGACTGAGCGACGGTGTCGAGCTTTTCTTAGGTGCGCTGGCGCCTGCCACGGTGGGCGTCATTATTCTGGCGCACAGTTTTGGCGATATCATCGCAGGTCCGCAGTTTGAGCAGGCCGTGCAAGTACTGCTGCCGCTTCTCGCGGTTTCGCGCGCCGTTGATGCGTTCTCACAATTCTATCTCCATCTTGGATTCCAAATTTTGGAGCGGCCGCTGCTGCAGGTCGCATGCGGCGCGGTGACGCTGATTGTAAACGTCGTGCTCGCGGCTGTTCTGCTACCCATCTATGGCATTCAAGGAGCGGTGTATGGCCTGCTGGTTGGCGATATCGTCGGCTGCGTTATTTCGTTCTTGCTACTTCGATCAATTTTTCCAATGCCCATCCCGGTCCAGGCGATTGTGCGCGTCGGCCTGTGTACTTCCTTGATGGCAGCAGTCTGTGCCCCGCTTGCGTTCGCGTTAACGGGCCAGCCGGTGCTCTCGTTGATCGTGGTGCCCATAATCGGAATCTTGATCTATGGGGCCGCGGCCTATGCGCTGGATGTTGCCAAGCTGCGGACACAAATGCCCGATCTTAAAATGCCGCAGGTCGGTAACGGGCTGCTTTGAGAATGGCCATCTTCAGGAACCAAGTCCCGATTCATTGTGACCTGCTATGAAAGAGAGCGCGTCGTTGCAAGAGAATCAGCGGAGGTATTTCGAAAGCCTGGATCTGGTGCGCGGCCTGGCTGCGCTGGTCGTGCTGATTTATCACACCGATTTCATGTTTGGCCTGAGGCACTCGCTGTTGCCTGGTGGCTATCTGGCGGTCGACCTGTTCTTTGTCCTCAGCGGCTTCGTTCTGTCGTTAACCTATGGACGCAGCATCGCTGACGGATCGCTCAAGATCAGGAACTACGCCGTCGCCCGGATGGCGCGGCTGTTTCCGTTGTTCCTTGCAACCACGTGTATCGGCTTCTTCGTGATGACCGCCCGGTACCGATCGAATTTCGGGTATTTCGATACGGCGAACCTGATCAAGTCGGCTCTTGTCAATATCGCGATGATGCCGAGCTTCGTTGGCCTGTACAACATGCCGACCGCGACGTCGTTCCCATTCAACGCCGCGACCTGGTCAATTTTCTTCGAACTGGTAGCGAGTTTCCTTTTTTTCTATTTCTTTGGCCGGACAAACAGGATCGCTCTGATTGGTGTCGCGGTACTGTCGTGGTTGGTTCTTGCAATAACGGTGGCGCAGGTTGGCACGATTGATGTCGGCTATGCGAGCGACAATTTCTTCGCCGGGTTTCCGCGCGTCATCTTCTCTTTCACGGCTGGTGTTTTGATCCAGCGGATCTTTGCGCGCAATCCGTGGCAATGCCGCCCGTGGTTGCTCTGCGCTCTGCTTGCGGTCTGGCTGATGCTCGTGCAGCTGCGTGTCGTCATCTCGGCGGCGCAGATATTTGACCTGCTCGCGGTGACAATAGTTCTGCCGGCTATCGTCGTCGTGGGCGCGGGAGTTAGGCTGACAGGAACGACACGCGCCGTAGCCGTTTTCCTGGGACAAACCTCGTATGCGGTTTATTTGACGCAGGGCTCGTTGATTATTGCAGCTGCCGGCGTTTCACAGGCTCTGCTCGACAGGAAAATCTACGATCTCGGGCCTTGGGTCGGATTCGTATTCGTCCCATTTGTCGTGGCGGTGTCGTATCTCAGCTATCGATACTACGAACTCCCGGCGCGGGTCATGTTGAGACAATTCGGCGACAGCAAGCCTCTCAAGCCTGCGGATAGCCTGCCGCCGCAGGCTTGATCGGGCTTTCGAAGAGGCGCTGCGTACACTACACAAATGCATAGTC
>Ga0075366_10001365_pt1 | contig 12201 bp, 11 predicted proteins | sample EndMethybrTD3031_FD_72351 | JGI IMG/M metagenome (GOLD analysis project Ga0075366, IMG submission 72351) | Populus endosphere microbial communities from Tennessee, USA - Endosphere MetaG P. TD hybrid TD303-1 | ecosystem: Host-associated > Plants > Roots > Endosphere | place: USA: Tennessee... | reverse complement strand
CGACAGTGGCCGAGGCGCAGTGGCTGGCCGCGCACGGGGTCGACGCGATCATCGCCCAGGGTGTCGACGCCGGCGGCCACCGCGCCGTCTTCCTCGACTACGGCCCGGGGATGGATCTGTCCACGCAGCTGCGCACGCTGCCCCTGCTGGCGTCCATCCTGGAGGCCGTGCGGGTGCCGGTGATCGCGGCGGGCGGCATCTCCACGGCCGACGGCGTGGCCGCCGCGCTGCGCCTGGGCGCGAGTGCCGTGCAGCTGGGCACGGCCTTCCTGCTGTGCCCGGAGGCCGGCACGAGCGCCGTGCACCGCGCCGCGCTGCAGGGCGAGGGCGCGCGCGGCACGGCGCTCACCAACCTCTTCAGCGGACGCCCGGCGCGCGGCATCGTCAACAGGCTCATGCGCGAGCTCGGGCCCATGAGCGAGCTGCCGCCGGCGTTCCCGTCGGCGGTCAACGCGATCGCACCGCTGCGCGCCGCCGCCGAGCAGGCCGGCCGCGGCGATTTCTCGCCGTTGTGGGCGGGCACCGATACCAGCGGCTGCCGCGCGATCCCGGTGGCGCAGCTGGTCAGGGAGCTGGCGTCGAAGCTGTAGCCAGTGGCGCAGCCGCGTCGTCACCGCGGCCGATGCCGTCATCCTGCGCGCAGTCGCAGGATGACGGCGTGGCCTCAGCCCGCCGCGTCCGTCTCGAAACTGAACGCTCCCGGCAGCAGCGCGCCCGCCGTGGTGACGACGAGCGTGCCGTCCGCGGCGTCGCTGGCCACCGGCGCGCCGGCGTCGGCGAATTCGCGGATCACCTGGCGGCAGGCGCCGCAGGGCGTGATCGGGTGCAGCTTCGCGGCGGTGACGCCCACGGCCAGGATGCGCTTCGCACCCGCCGCCACGGCCACGCCCACGGCCACGCGCTCGGCGCAATTGGTGAGGCCGTACGAGGCGTTCTCGACGTTGACGCCCAGGTGCACGCGTCCCTGCTCGTCCAGCACGGCCGCGGCCACCCGGAAGTCCGAGTAGGGCGCGTGCGCGTTGGGCAGCACGGCGCGGGCGCGCGCGACCAGGTCGGCCAGCGTGGCCTCGTCGATAGTCGCGGGCGTCGCGCTCAGGATGCGAGCCCCGAGCTGCGCACCGCCTGCTCGAAGGACTCGGCGAGCTCCTTCGGTGCCGCGCCCAGCAGCGCGCGGGCGTGCTGAAGCAGGCCCGGCGACGCGGTCGAGCGGAACACGAACTGCACGATCTCCTCGTGGTGCTCCATGGCGGCGGGGTGGGTCGCGGGCAGGTCAATCGTCATGCAGTGGTTCTCCGGTGTCGGCCAGGGCCAGCGATTCGCGGATTTTCTCCGTCGACGCCCACAGCGTGAACACGAGGGTCTTGAGCGTCGGGTCGCCGGGAGTCTGCAGCAAGGGCGGCACGGTGTCGAGCCCGTCGACGTTGAGCACGCCCACGACGTCTCGCGCCACCGTCAGCTCGTCGCGCGTGACGATGCGGCCGATCGGCAGCGACAGCACCCACTGCAGCCGCGGATTGAGCTTGGCCTGCTCCGGGCCGGGCAGCACGCCGGCGGTCCAGGTCGCGCCGAGGCGGCGGATCGAGAACGGCGTGCCGTCGGTGAACGCGCGGCCGGTGCTGCCGTGGTCCAGCTCGAGCTCGATGTCGTGCTCGGGCGCCCACGTCATGTTGTCCCAGGCGCCCGGGATCATGCGCAGCGCATTGGCGTTGGGCACGAAGATGTTGGCGCGCACGAGGTCGACGTCGACGCCCAGCTGCGAGGCCGCCAGCGCGCGGATCTGCTGCACCAGCATGCGCACGCGGCGCAGGTGGTCGTCGGGCAGGCGCGGGTAGGCGATGAAGCGCGCCCACTTGTCGTAGTTGGCGATGTTGAGCACCTCGCTGTGGCCGCCGTCGATCGAGCGCTCGTGCACGCCGGGGCACGCGGTGGTGAAGCCGAGCGCGCCGCTGGCGCCCGCGCGCGCGGCGATCGGCCCGGCCAGGCGCGAGAACAGGTCGGCGGCGCGTACGACCCAGTCGCCGGTGGCGCGCTCGTTGCGCAGCGCCTGGATCCAGCGCTTGCGCAGCAGCGTCGCGCCCCACGGGAAATCGCGCCGCACGATGCTGCCGGTGAGTACCACGCGGTCGAAGCGGATGTTGCCGTTCTCGGCCTCGAGCACCTCCAGCGCGAGCCAGGTGCCGAAGCTGTGCGCGATCAGGCTGACGCGCCTGGCGCCCGTGCGGTCCATCAGGTCGCGCAGCTCGCTGCGCAGCCATTGCACGCGGCTGGCGCGCGCCCACGGCACGAGGAACGACACCAGCCCGAAGAAGCCGTAGTCGAGGTGGTACGGAATGAGCCCATGGCGGGCGAGGTAGGGCGTGATCTGCTTTTGCCACTGTCCGCGCGTGCGGATCCCATGCAGCGTCACGACGATCTTGTGGGGCACGGTCTTTCACTCCCGCCGCCTCGCGCCCTCCCGGAACCGGAAGAACAACTGCGAGCCGTAGCCCGTATTGTTCAGGGTGGGTGGCTCACGGCGTGAGGCGCTGCCGGCGCCCTGCCGCGGCTACTGCGGTGCCGGTACCGGCGCCGGCGCCGGCGCCGGATACGCCGCCGGGTACGCCGGCTGCGCGCTGCCGGTGGTGACCGGCGGCGCGTGCATGACGCGCGTGCGGCCGCCGGTGGTGACGAGGATCACCGGGTCGCCGACGGCGAAGACGTCGCCGCCCAGCCCCTGCACGACCGCGCGGCGGTCGCCGTTCCTGAGCTGCAGCAGGATCTCGACCGCCTGGCGCTGCGTGGCGTCGCGCTCGACCGCATTGCCGATCAGGCCGCCGACCACCGCGCCCGCGATGCCCACGATGCCGCCCGTGCGCGGACCGCCCACGTTGGAGCCGGCAATGCCGCCGATGACCGCGCCGCTGACGGTGCCCACCCCGGTGTCGCGGCCCTGCAGCGTGACGGGGCGCGTGGACAGGACGGTGGCGTCGAGCACGGTGGACATGCGCTGCGCGTCGTAGGCGCTGACGGTGTTGGGGTTGGCCACGACGCAGCCGGCCAGGGAACCGACGCCGGCGATGGCCGCGATCAGGACGAGCTTGTTGAACATGATCTGTCTCCGGGGATGAGCTGCCAACGGCCGCAAGTCGCCAATCGTTGACAACCTCAGATGCCTCCACTGTGCAGCAAAGCAATTGCCCTCGGTGGCGCAGGTGCGTAAAGAAGTGTGCCTGCACGACAGGCCGCCTTCAGCCAGCCGGCCGTGCGGACGTTCAGCCGTGCAGGCGGCTGCTGCGCGGCACGCTCGCGAGCAGGAATTCCATCTGGTCGGCCAGGATGCGGCGCCCGCGCAGGATCATGTCCTCGTGCAGGCTGGGAACGTAGGGCAGGTACATCAGCGCCATGCCGGCTTCTTCCGGGAGCCGGTTGCCCTTGCGCCCGTTGCACGAGCGGCAGGCGGTGATGCAGTTCATCCAGGAATCGAGCCCGCGGCGCGACACCGGCACGATGTGCTCGCGCGTGAGCTCGTCGCCGGGCAACAGGCTGCCGCAATAGGCGCAGACGTGGCGGTCGCGCGCGAACAGCTTGCCGTTGGTGAGCGCCGGGCTCTGGCGCCAGGCGCGCGAGGGGATGGTGCCGCGTACCGCGACGATGGAATGCACCTCGATGCGCGACTGCCGCCCCGTGGCGCGCTGCACGCCGCCGCGCAGCACGTGGCACGGGTCGCCCAGCGTCCACGCGACCGCGTCGCAGGCATACAGGATGGCGGCCTCCTTGACCGTCATCCAGGCCTGCGGCCTTCCCGACACGTCCAGCTGCAGAACATCCATTTCCAGGGCGCTCCTTCGTCCGTCAAGGATACAACTACTGGATGAAACCTCAACCGGCGGCGGCGCGAGCGTTGCGCGCGGGTCGTCGCGCCCGACCGGTCCGGGGCCGCCGCCGCCGGACTTGCGCGTTAACCACTATGGAAATGGCACGATCGTTCGAAACGGTTCCGGTTTCGTGACGATGTGCCGGTCTTTCTAGGAACGCGACCCTAAAAAAAGTGATCGACGGCATTGGCGCCCGGGCCGGTCCTATGCAAAATAGCACGACCGTTCGATTTATTCCCTCAGCCGGCGTCCCCCGGCGGACCGAACAGATCGGCAGGCACTCAACGCACTCCGGTTCGCCCCGGCAGATCCCGTGAACGACGCAACCGCTCTTCGCCGCCCGCCCCGTCCCCTGCAGAAGGGGTTGCAGACGCGCGCCACGATCATCGAGGCCGCGCTCGGCCTGGCGGCCAACAAGGGTCTCGAGGGCCTGTCCATCGGCCTGCTGGCCGAGGTCACGGGCATGAGCAAGTCGGGCGTCTTCGCGCACTTCGGCTCGCGCGAGGAACTGCAGATCTCGGTCATTCGAGACTATCACGTCAAGTTCGAGGAGGAAGTGTTCCTCCCCGCCATCCGCGAGGCCCGCGGCCTGCCGCGCCTGCGCGCGATGTTCGAACGCTGGGTGCGCCGCGTGTCCTACGAGATCGACTCGGGCTGCATCTACATCAGCGGCGCCGTCGAGTTCGACGACCGCCCGGGGCCCGTGCGCGACGCCCTGGCCACCATGGTGCAGACCTGGCAGGACGCGCTCACGCGCTCCATCCAGATGGCCATCGACGAGGGCCACCTGACCGGCGAGACGCCGCCCGAGCAGCTGATGTTCGAGATCCACGGCCTGATCCTCGCCCTGCACCACGACGCGCGCTTCCTGCGCAACCCCGGCAGCGTCGAGCGCGCGCGGCTGGGCTTCGAGCGCCTGCTCGCGCATTCGCTTTCCCCGGCGTGCGCCGCGGCGCCCGACGCCGCGGCGCCGGCCGATCCGACCCGATCGAAAGAGGCGCGCCCGCCGCGCCGCTGATCGATCCTTCCCCTCGCTTTCCTTCCGACCCGTTCCAGGAGCTCCGACATGCCCCAATACAACCCGCCGCTTCGCGACATGCAGTTCGTGCTGCATGAAGTCCTGAACGTGGTCGACGAGCTGAAGGCGATGCCGCAGCACGCGGACATCGATGTCGACACGTTCAACGCGGTGCTGGAAGAGGGCGGCAAGTTCGCCTCCGAGGTGATCTTCCCGCTCAACCTCAGCGGCGACTCCGAGGGCTGCAAGCTGGACAAGACCACCCACGAGGTGACGCCGCCCAAGGGCTTCAAGGAAGCCTACAAGACCTACGTCGAAGGCGGCTGGCCTTCGCTGTCGGCCGACCCCGAATACGGCGGCCAGGGCCTGCCCATCTCGCTGAACCAGTGCTTCTACGAGATGCTCAACAGCGGCAACCAGGCGTGGACGATGTACCCCGGCCTGTCGCACGGCGCCTACGAGGCGCTGCACGCGCACGGCACGCCCGAGCAGAAGAAGATGTTCCTGCCCAAGCTGACCTCCGGCGAGTGGACGGGCACGATGTGCCTGACCGAGCCGCACTGCGGCACCGACCTGGGCCTGCTGCGCACCAAGGCCGAGCCGCAGGCCGACGGCACGTACAAGATCACCGGCGCCAAGATCTTCATCTCGGCCGGCGAGCACGACATGGTGTCCAACATCCTGCACCTGGTGCTCGCGCGCCTGCCGGACGCGCCCGCGGGCTCCAAGGGCATCTCGCTGTTCGTGGTGCCCAAGTACAAGGTCAACGCCGACGGCTCGCTGGCCGAGCGCAACCCGATCTTCTGCGCCGGCCTGGAGCACAAGATGGGCATCCACGGCAACGCCACGTGCCAGATGGTGCTCGAGGGCGCCACCGGCACGCTGGTGGGCGAGCCCAACAAGGGCCTCAACGCGATGTTCGTGATGATGAACGCGGCCCGCCTGGGCGTGGGCATGCAGTCGCTGGGCCTGACCGAAGTGGCCTACCAGAACGCCGTCGCCTACGCGAAGGATCGCCTGCAGATGCGCGCGCTGTCGGGCCCGAAGGCGCCGGACAAGGCGGCCGACCCGATCATCGTGCACCCCGACGTGCGCAAGATGCTGCTGACGGCCCGCGCCTACGCCGAAGGCGGCCGTGCGCTGGCGATCTACACCGCGCTGCTGATCGACAAGGAACTGAACCACCCCGATGCCGACGTGCGCAAGGAGTGCGCCGACGAAGTCGCGCTGCTGACGCCCATCGTCAAGGCCTTCATGACCGACAACGGCTGGATCGCCACGTCGCACTGCATGCAGGTCTACGGCGGCCACGGCTTCATCCACGAGTGGGGCATGGAGCAGTACGTGCGCGACGCCCGCATCAACATGATCTACGAAGGCACCAACACGATCCAGTCGCTGGACCTGCTGGGCCGCAAGGTGCTGGGCGACAACGGCGCCAAGCTCAAGAAGTTCGGCAAGAAGATCGCGCAGTTCGTCGAGGACGAGGGCATTAGCGAGGAGATGCAGGAGTTCGTGAACCCGCTCGCCGACCTCGGCGACAAGGTCACCAAGCTCACCACCGAGATCGGGATGAAGGCATTCCAGAACCCCGACGAAGTGGGCGCCGCCGCGGTCGATTACCTGCGCGTCTGCGGCCACCTGGTGTTCGCCTACTTCTTCGCGCGCATGGCCAAGGTCGCACTCGACAAGAAGGACTCCGGCGACAAGTTCTACGCCGCCAAGCTCACCACCGCGCGCTTCTACTTCGCCAAGCTGCTGCCCGAGACGGCCGGCCTGATCCGCACCTGCCGCGCCGGCCTGAAGCCGCTGATGGAGATGGACGAGGCACTGTTCTGAGCAGAACCCACAGGCGACTTCGTCGCCTGTCGGACACGAAATCGCCGCATTCAGAGCGATCATTGGTCCGCGGCCCCGGGGCCGTTTCAACAATCCAGGAGACACCCTTGAAAAAAGCAGCAGTTGCATTCGTCCTCGCCACCGCCAGCGTCCTCGCGATGGCGCAGAACACGCCGGCGGGCCTGTGGCGCACCATCGACGACGACGGCAAGACGGAGAAGTCGACCGTGCGCATCACGGTGGCCAACGGCGTGTACACCGGCAAGGTCGAGCACATCACCGATCCCGCGAAGGCGAACGAGGTGTGCTCGAAGTGCGAGGACGACCGCAAGGACAAGCCGATCGTCGGCATGGTCATCATCAACGACGTCAAGCAGGACGCCGAGGAGCCGGGCCTGTACGGCGGCGGCCTGATCCTCGATCCGGCCAAGGGCAGCACCTACAAGGTGCGACTCAAGCCCATCGACGGCGGCAAGAAGCTGGAAGTGCGCGGCTACATCGGCTCGCCGATGTTCGGTCGCACGCAGACCTGGATCCGCGCCGAGTAATCGCGAATCCCTGACCCGGGGCCGGGCAGCAGCGTGCTGCCGGCCGACCCCGTTCACCCCTGGAGAGAAAAAGTGAGTCGATTCCAAGTTCGCAAGGTGGCCGTGCTCGGCGCCGGCGTGATGGGCGCGCAGATCGCGGCCCATCTGGTCAACGTCAAGGTGCCCGTCGTCCTGTTCGACCTGCCCGCCAAGTCCGGCCCCAAGAACGGGATCGTCACGAAGGCCGTCGACGGCCTCAAGAAGCTCAAGCCCGCGCCGCTGGGCGTGGCCGACGACGCCGCGCTGATCCAGCAGGCCAACTACGAGGACAACCTCGAGCTGCTGCGCGACTGCGACCTCATCATCGAGGCGATCGCCGAGCGCATGGACTGGAAGCTGGACCTGTACACCAAGGTCGCTCCGTTCATCGCCCCGCACGCCATCGTCGCGTCCAACACCTCCGGCCTGTCGATCACCAAGCTGTCCGAGGTACTGCCCGAACAGATCAAGCCGCGCTTCTGCGGCATCCACTTCTTCAACCCGCCGCGCTACATGCGCCTGGTGGAGCTGATCCCCACGCCGACGACGCAGCCGCAGATCCTCGACCAGCTCGAGACCTTCGTCACCACCGCGCTCGGCAAGGGCGTCGTGCGCGCCAAGGACACGCCCAACTTCGTCGCCAACCGAGTCGGCATCGCCGGCATGCTGGCCACCATCATCGAGGCCGAGAAGTTCGGCCTGTCGTACGACGTCGTCGACGACCTGACCGGCAAGAAGCTGGGTCGCGCGAGCTCGGGCACGTTCCGCACCGCGGACGTCGTCGGCCTGGACACCATGGCGCACGTCATCAAGACGCTGCAGGACAACCTCAAGGACGACCCGTTCTTCCCGAGCTACGCCACGCCGCCGGTCGTCGGCCGCCTGATCGAGCAGGGCGCCCTCGGCCAGAAGGCCGGCGCCGGCTTCTACAAGAAGGTCGGCAAGGACATCCTGCGCCTGGATCCGGCCAAGGGCGAGTACGTGCCGGGCGGTGCCAAGGCCGACGCCATCGTCGACCGCATCCTCAAGAAGCCCGCGGCCGAGCGCATCAAGCTGCTGCGTGAATCCACCAACCCGCAGGCGCAGTTCCTGTGGGCCATCCTGCGCGACGGCTTCCACTACGCCGCCGTGCACCTGGCCGACATCGCCGACTCCGCACGCGAGATCGACTTCGCGATGCGCTGGGGCTTCGGCACGAAGCAGGGCCCGTTCGAACTGTGGCAGGACGCCGGCTGGAAGCAGGTCGCCGGCTGGATCAAGGAAGACATCGACGCCGGCAAGGCGCTGTCGACCGCGCCGCTGCCCGCCTGGGTGTTCGACGGCCGCGACGGCGTGCACACCGCCGAAGGCTCGTGGAGCGCGTCGCAGGGCAAGTACCTGCCCACCTCCACGCTGGACGTCTACAAGCGCCAGCCCTTCCCCGAGACGGTGCTGGGCGCCGGCGCGGCCAACCCGCTGAAGTCGGGCACGGAAGAATTCAGGAACGACGAAGTGCGCGTGTGGACGCTGGACGGCGAAGTGCTGATCGCCAGCATCACCGCCAAGCTGCACCTGATCTCGCCCACGGTCACCGAAGGCCTGCTCAAGGCCGTCGAGATCGCCGAGGCCAAGTACAAGGGCCTGGTGATCTGGTCGCCGGACGAGGCGTTCTCGGCCGGCGCCAACCTCGAGGCCCTGATGCCCGTCTTCATGAAGATGGGCGCCAAGGGCATCGCGCCGGAGGAAAAGAAGCTGCAGGACATGATGCTGCGCGTGCGCTACGCGTCGGTTCCGGTCGTGGCCGCGGTGCGCGGCATCGCGCTGGGCGGCGGCTGCGAGCTCGCCGTGCACTGCGCGTCGCGCGTGGCCGCGATGGAAAGCTACATGGGCCTGGTGGAAGTGGGCGTCGGCCTGATCCCGGGCGGTGGCGGCCTCGCCTACATCGCGCGCCGCGCCGCCGAGAACGCGGCCAAGGCACCGGGCACCGACCTGCTGGCCTTCCTGAAGGACGGCGTGGTCGCCGCGGCCTCGGCCACGGTGGGCACCAGCGCGCTCGAGTCGCGCAAGATCGGCTACCTGCTCGACTCCGACATCATCGTCCCGCACATCGACGAGCTGCTGCACGTGGCCTCCACGCAGGCCAAGGCGATGTACGACGCGGGCTACCGCGCGCCGGTCAAGCGCCTGATCCCGGTGGCGGGCCGTTCCGGCATCGCGACGGTCAAGGCCTCGCTGGTGGCGATGCGCGACGGCGGCTTCATCAGCCAGCACGACTTCTTCATCGGCAGCCTGATCGCCGACGTCTGCTGCGGCGGCGAGGTCGACGCGGGCACGCAGGTGACCGAGGAGTACCTGATGGCGCTCGAGCGCAAGCACTTCTGCGCGCTGCTCGAGAACCCGAAGACGCAAGAACGAATCATGGGCATGCTGCAAACCGGCAAGCCCGTGCGGAACTGATTGGACGCACGACTATGAGCAAGCAAATTTCCGACGCCTACATCGTCGCGGCCACGCGCACGCCGATCGGCAAGTCGCATCGCGGCTACTTCAAGAACACACGCTCGGACGACCTGCTGGTCGCGGCGCTGCAGGGCGCGCTCAAGCAGGTGCCCAACCTCGATCCGAAGTCCATCGAGGACGCGATCGTCGGCTGCGCGATGCCCGAAGGCGAGCAGGGCCTGAACTTCGCGCGCACCAGCGTGCTGCTGGCCGGCCTGCCCAACTCGGTGGGCGGCATCACGGTGAACCGCTTCTGCGCATCCGGCCTGTCGGCCGTGCAGATGGCGGCCGACCGCATCCGCGTCGGTGAAGCCGACGTGATGATCGCCGCGGGCGCCGAGAGCATGAGCATGGTGCCCATGAGCGGCAACAAGCCGTCGTTCAATCCGCACGTGTTCGACAAGGACGAGAACATCGGCATCGCCTACGGCATGGGCCTGACGGCCGAGAAGGTGGCCAACCAGTGGAAGGTCTCGCGCGAAGACCAGGACGCGTTCGCGCTGGCCTCGCACCAGAAGGCGCTGGCCGCCATCGCCGCCGGTCACTTCAAGGACGAGATGACGCCGGTGGAAGTGTTCTCGCGCGTGCCCAACCTGGCCACGGGCGAGATCGACGTCACGAGCCGCTGGGTCGACATCGACGAGGGCCCGCGCCCCGACACGTCGCTCGAAGGCCTGGCCAAGCTCAAGGCGGTGTTCGCCGCCAAGGGCTCGGTCACCGCCGGCAACAGCTCGCAGACCTCGGACGGCGCCGGCGCGCTGATCGTCGTCAGCGAGAAGGCGCTCAAGCAGTACAACCTGACGCCGCTGGCCCGCTTCGTGAGCTTCGCGTCCAAGGGCGTGCCGCCCGAGATCATGGGCATCGGCCCGATCGAGGCGATCCCCGCGGCGCTGAAGTCGGCTGGCCTGAACCTCTCGCAGATGGACTGGATCGAGCTGAACGAGGCCTTCGCCGCCCAGGCGCTGGCCGTGGGCCGCACGGTCGGTCTCGACATGTCCAAGGTCAACCCGATGGGCGGCGCCATTGCGCTGGGCCACCCGCTGGGCGCCACGGGTGCGATCCGCGCCGCCACGGTCGTGCACGCGCTGCGTCGCAACAACCTGAAGTACGGCATGGTCACCATGTGCGTCGGCACGGGCCAGGGCGCCGCCGGCATCTTCGAACGCCTCTGATCGACAGTCACGACGACCCCCGGCCGCCGGGTACGGCGGCCACCCCCGAGGGGGCTCGGCCTTGCTCCGGAGCGGCCGAGCGCGGCGGCCGAGCGCTTACGCCCTTCGCTCGACGTGATCCTCCTGCGAACTGCCGCCTTGCAAGGGCGGCAGTTCGCCTTCCGGCAATCCCTGTTGGAGAAACCATGACCATCCGCACCGTCAACACCAACGGCGTCGCCGTCATCGAGATCGCGCGCCCCGAGAAGAAGAACGCGCTGACCCAGGCGATGTACACCGCGATGGCCGAGGCCATCGTGGCTGCCGACGCCGATGCCGCGATCCGCGCCGTGCTCATCACCGGCCAGCCGGGCATCTTCACCTCGGGCAACGATCTGGAGGACTTCATGATGCGCCCGCCCCAGGGCGAGGATTCTCCGGTGTTCCAGTTCATGAAGGCGCTGGCCGACTGCGCCAAGCCCGTGGTGGCAGCCGTCACCGGCGGGGCGATCGGCATCGGCACGACGATGCTGCTGCATTGCGACCTCGTCTACGTCAGCGACGAGGCGCGCCTGGCCATGCCGTTCGTGGGCCTGGGCCTAGTGCCCGAATACGCGTCCAGCCTGCTGGTCACGCAGCGCGTGGGCAACGCCAAGGCCACCGAGCTGCTGCTGCTGGGCGAGCCCTTCAACGGCGAAGCCGCGGTGGAGATGGGCATCGCCAACGCGGTGCTGCCGGCCGCCGAGGTGGTCAACCACGCGCGCCGCATGGCCGAGCGCTTCAACGCGCTGCCGCCGGGTGCGGTGCGCGAGAGCAAGGCGCTGATGCGCCGGGCGCAGAAGTCCCTCGTCGAGGACACGATCCGCACCGAGGCCGAGATCTTCGGCAAGCGCCTGCGCAGCCCCGAGGCGATGGAGGCGTTCCAGGCCTTCTTCCAGAAGCGCAAGCCGGACTTCTCGAAGTTCTGACCGCCGCGATGGCCACCGCCACGCTCGCCGTGCCCGTTGCCGGCCCGAGGCCTGCGGGCCGCGGCGCGTCGTCCCGATGAGCGCGTCCGGGTTCCCGCCGCTGGCCGCACGCGTCGACGTCGCCACGACGGCGCGTCCGGCGCCCCGGCGCCTCGCGACGCAGGCGTACAAGCTCGCGCTGTTGCCCGTGCTGCTCGCGCAGGGGCGGCGGGTGCGCGACAACGCGCTGCGACTGCCCGAGGCTGCGGGCGAGCGCCATGGCGTCGCGGGCCGCGGGCGTGTCGGGCTGCGCGTGCTGATCGTGGGCGATTCGTCGGCGGCCGGCGT
>Ga0075366_10001362_pt1 | contig 12203 bp, 9 predicted proteins | sample EndMethybrTD3031_FD_72351 | JGI IMG/M metagenome (GOLD analysis project Ga0075366, IMG submission 72351) | Populus endosphere microbial communities from Tennessee, USA - Endosphere MetaG P. TD hybrid TD303-1 | ecosystem: Host-associated > Plants > Roots > Endosphere | place: USA: Tennessee... | reverse complement strand
TTGGCGATCTCCACCATCTGGCGGCGCGACAGCGAAAGGTCTTTCACCAGCGCGAGCGGGTGGATGTCGGGCGCGCCCGCGCGCGCCAGCGCCTCTTCGGCCATGCGGCGTTGCGCGCGCCGGTCAATCAATCCGAAGCGCCGCGGCGGATTGCTGATCGCGATGTTGTCGGCCACCGACAGGTCGGGAATCAGCGACAACTCCTGGAAGATGCAAACGATGCCGGCCGCATTGGCCGCCGCGGGCGACCCGAACGACACCGGCTGCCCGTCGAGCAGCATGCGGCCTTCGTCGGGAACGACCACGCCGGCCATGATCTTGATCAGCGTGGATTTGCCGGCGCCGTTCTCGCCCAGCACCGCGTGGATGCGGCCCGCCTCGATCTTGAGGTGGGCGTCCTGCAGTGCGCGCACGCCGCCGTAGCGCTTGGAGATGCCTTGCATCAGGAAAAGGCTCATGGGACCCGGCGGCGCGCGCGTTGCGGTTTCTCTGCTCTTGCTCTCTTACTTGTTGGCCTCGGTCTGGCCCATGATTTCCTGAGCCGAGAAGTTGATGCCGCAGGTCGGGAAGGAGTTGCCGACGAAGAAGTTGTCGGACTGCTTGTCATAGTAGTCCGCGCCGTCCTTCAAGTTTGGATCCTCGGCCTTGGCCAGCGGCAACTTGATCGACTGCGGCAGCACCTTGCCTTCCAGCGCGGCCAGTGCGACCTTCATCGCCACGGCAACCTGCGCCGGTCCGGTGCCCGCAGAGGCGCACTTCAGGCCCTGGCTCGAGTACTTGGCGCAGAACTTCCGGAAGCCGTTCTCGGTCTCGCCGCCGAACGGCACGAACGGGTGCTTGGCGTCGATCATCGCCTGCACGATCCCGGTGTCGCCGCCCTGCGCCGCGATGGCATCGAACTTCTTGTGCACGGCGATCGCGTCGGCCGTCACCTTCTGCGCGGTGGGATCGTCCCACTTGCCGATCACCTCGACCACGTCCCACTTCTTGCCGGACTTCTTGAACACCTCGTGGATGCCGTCGTGGCGGTCGCGGTCCACCGAGGTACCCGACACACCGCGCACCTCGAGCACCTTGCCGCCGCTGGGCACATGCTTGACCAGCCACTCGGCCCAGTACACACCGAGGCCCTTCTGGTCGACGTTGACGTTGATGGCCTCCTCGGTGTCGAGGATGTTGTCGTACGCCACCAGCACCACGCCGGCGTCGTTGGCGCGCTTGATCACCGGCTTGAAGGCAGCGGGGTTTTGCGCGTTGACGACGATGGCGTCGAAGCCGGAGTCGATGAAGTTGTTGATCGCCGCGATCTGCGCCGCCACGTCCTCACCGGTGGAGACCACCTTGAACTCCTTCAGCTTGGCCGCCACCTCGGGCTGCGCCGCATAGGCCTTGGCGGTCTTGATCATCTGGATGCGCCAGGTGTTGGCGATGTAGCCGTTGGCCAGCGCCACCCGGTACGGCCCCTTCTTCGCCGGGTACTGGAACAGCTTGGTGTTCGCGGCCCAAGGCGCGAAGCACTGCGGGTCGGAATTCGGCGCCGTCACCACCTTGGGCGGTGCGCCCCACGCAGCGCCGGTGATCAGCAGTGCCGCGCCGGCAATCAATCGAACTGAGAGCTTCATGTGGCCTCCGGTTGTTTGTCGAGCAAGAAAGACGGGCACCGTTGAGGTGGCACCGGCAATCAACATATGATCATATGAATAGCGCCAGCGGCATCGGGTGAACCGAGCATTCGCGCCTCGGTGCGCAGCGCCGCGCTGACCAAAAAAAGGGCCCATCTGTCGATGGGCCCGAAGATGCAGGCCGAGACCCCTGTGTCACCCCACCGATCGAAGGTCCGATCGCCTCTGGGCGTCGATCGGTGGAATTTGGCCCACACGTAGGAGATGCATGCGCGCACGCGGCAAAGGCGCCGCGCGCGCCGCGGGCGGCGTCAGAACCAGATCTCGACTTGAGCGCCGTAGCTCGTGCCGCTGGTCTTGTTTCCGTTGCCAGGAACGTTGATCAAGCCATCCGGGCCGGCCGCTGCATTCGCTGCATCGTTCCACTTTGCGGTGGTCACGTACAGGCGAAGCTCGGGACGGCTGAACAGGCCGGGGCCGGTGGACAGCGTCGGCGCGATGGTGAACTTGGTCAGCTTCTGCGTCGGGCCGCCATCGGGCTTCTTCTGCGAATAGCCCAGTTCGCCGAGCAGCTTGAAGTTTTTCGTGAACGCCCAGGAGAGTCGCCCGCCCAGTGAACTGGAATCGACCTTGCCCGCCGCGTTGCTCTTGTCCTGCTGGAACATCGCCATCGCCTGGCCGCCGAGCCTGCCCTTTTGCCAGGTGATGCTCTCGACCGCCCGGATGCTCTTCACGTCCGATCCGTCGGTCAGGTTGCCGAAGTTGCCGTTCAGGCCGGCCGAACCCTGCGCGTACTGCAACCAGAACTTGTTGCCTCCTTCGTCCAGTTCTTCGATGACGTCTTTCTGTTCGACCGCGCCGATGCGGCGAATGTCCTGGTTGTGCTGCAGCGTCAGGGCCACACCGCTCGTGCCGCCGGTGAAGTCGCCCTTGGTGAAGGTGGCCAGCACGCGCAGCTTGCCGCGCGGGTTCACCTCGATGTCGCCGAGGTCGAAGTTGAGGCGGTTGCCCGATGCTGTGGCGCTGGAATCGGTGTGGAAGTACGCCACGCCCAGCGTGCCGATGCCCACGGGGATGTCGGCGCCCGCACCCACGCCGCTCAGGTTGGTGAAGAACGTGTCGACAATGTGCACGTCGGCACGGCCGTAGAACCGCTTGCCGATCCAGAAGTTGGTGTTCGGCGCGACGTCGAAGCCCTTGCCTTCAACGTACATCTGGTTGATGCCGGTCGTGGCGCTGCCGGTGTCCGTCTGCGGGTTGAACAGGTTGGTCATCAGGTAGGCCTTGTAGTCGACCCCCTCGGCCTTCATGCTCTGCGACAGGAAGAACTCGCCGTAGATGTCGCACTCGTTGCCCAGGCGGTACTTCAGCCCGGGGCCGCTCAGGCCGTAGCAGGCGCGCGACGCGTCCTTCTTCGACGCGCCGGGGCCGGCGCGGAAGTAGCCGCCCCAATCCACCGCGTGGACATGGCCCGCCGCAAACGCCAGAAGCGTCAGCGCGGCCGCCTTGTGGCCGAACAACCGAAATGCCTTCTTCATGGGATCCGTCTCCTCTCGCCTCGAATTGGTATGACCAAAATGGTCAGACCAATATATCCAGACGAGTCAAGTGGTCTGACCAGTGGAAACCCTGTTCTGGTCGGCACCGAGGTCTCACCGAGAGCAGCGGTCGCGCTTTCATTTGCTGTCATCGACACACTCAGGGAATCTCCCTGTGGTGCGGACCTGTTTTGGTCAGGCCAAATGACATGAAGTGGGCTGACAGCAACCGGACCGCCGTGCTTGGCGAAGACAGCTGCTGTCCGCAACAATCAACCGGCAGGCGTTTGGCTTGCCTGCGCCAACCGAAGGAGACGGCACATGAGACAAATTCGCGGCAAGCTCGGCACCGGCAGGTCGCTCATCGCCACGGTGGTGGTGGCGTTGGGCTGCGCATCGGCTGCAACAGCACAGGACAAGAAGTCACTGGCCTTCGTCGTCAACGGCGCATCGGACTTCTGGAAGATCGCCGAAGCCGGCGTCAAGAAGGCACAGGGCGAGCTGCCCAAGTACAACCTGCAGTTCAAGTACCCGGAGCAAGCCTCCGCCGCGGCGCAGCAGCGCGTGATGGAGGACCTGGTGGCGGCCGGCGTGGCCGGCATCATGGTCAGCTCGGTGGATCCGAAGAACCAGACCGACGGTCTCAACAAGATCGCCGGCCAGTCGCTGCTGTTCACCACCGACTCCGACGCGCCGAAGTCCAAGCGAGTGGCCTACATCGGCTCCTCCAACGTGGAGCTCGGCAAGGACGCAGGCAAGCTGATGCTCAAGGCGCTGCCACAGGGCGGCAAGTGCATCGGCTTCGTCGGTTTGCCCGGTGCCGACAACGCGCGGGAGCGCATCGAAGGCGTCAAGGAGACCATCAAGGGCTCCAAGGTGCAGCTCATCGATGTGCGCGGCGACGAAATCGATCAGGGCAGGGCGAAGCGCAATGTCGAGGACGCGCTGGCTGCCAACCCCGACATCGCCTGCCTGGTCGGCTTCTATTCGTACAACACGCCGCGCATCTACGAGGTGCTGAAGGAGACCGGCAAGCTGAACAAGATCAAGATCATCGGCTTCGACGAGGATCCCATCACGCTGGGCGGCGTCAAGGAAGGCTCGATCTCCGGCACCGTCGTGCAGCAGCCGTTCGAGTGGGGCTACCAGGGCATGAAGCTGATGGCGGGCTATCTCGAAGGCAAGAAGTCCGGCATCCCGAAGGACGGCATCATCATCGTGCCGGGCAAGGTGATCGACAAGTCCAACGTCGACGCCTTCACCACCAGCCTCAAGCAGATGCTGGGCAAGTAAACACGGGTGCCGCCGCGGCGCAGGACAGGCGTGGCTCGCGCCGCGCCTGCGGTTGTGGTGTGCGCGGCGAGCGGCCGAGTGCTTTCGTTCGTGTGGCCGGCGCCGTCCGGCCCGTCGACCCGGCATGATCCGATCCTGTATGAACGTGCCGTTGCTCGAGCTGATCGAGATCCGCAAGACCTACCCGGGTGTGTTGGCGCTCGACGCTGTGAGCCTTTCGGTGGGGCGCGGCGAGGTGGTGGGCTTGGTGGGCGAGAACGGCGCCGGCAAGTCGACCCTGATGAAGGTGCTGGGTGGCGTGGTCGCGCCCGATGCGGGCACCATCCGCACCGAGGGCATCGAGTCGCATGCACTGACGGTGAAGGAGGCGCTCGCTGCAGGCATCGCCTTCGTCCATCAGGAACTCAACCTGTTCGAGAACCTCGACGTCGCGGCCAATGTGTTCATCGGGCGTGAGGCGTTGGTAGGCGGCTGGCTCAGACTCATCGACACCCAGTTGCTGCGCCGGCGCGTGCAGCCGTTTCTCGAACGCCTGGGTTGCGACTTCGGCGCCGATGCACTGGTTCAGCACCTGTCGCTCGCGCAGCGGCAACTGGTCGAGATCGCCAAAGCGCTGTCGCTGAACGCCCGTCTGGTGATCATGGACGAGCCGACGTCGAGCCTCACGATCGCCGAGACCGAGCGCCTGCTGGGCGTGATTGCCGGGTTGAAGGCCGACGGCGTCAGCGTGATCTTCATCTCGCATCGCCTCAACGAGGTGGAGCGCTGCGCGGACCGCGTTGTCGTGCTGCGTGACGGCAAGGTCGCCGGCGCACTGGAGCGCGGGCAGATCACACACGCGTCGATGATCCGCATGATGATCGGACGTGATCTGAAGGACATCTACATCCCGCCTGCCGGCACGCACGACGGCGCCGCGCTCGAGGTGGCCGGCTTGCGCACGAGCTGCTATCCGGACCAGGCGGTGGATCTGACCGTGCGGCGCGGCGAGATCCTGGGCCTGGCCGGGCTGGTGGGCTCCGGGCGCACCGAGTTGGCGTGCGCCTTGTTCGGCATCGATCGACCGCTGGCGGGCTCGGTGCGCATCGACGGCGCGTTGCTCGAGGGGCATGCGCCGCGTGCGGCCATCGAGCGCGGGCTGTACTTCGTGCCCGAGGACCGCAAGCGCTCGGGGTTGCTGCTCGACATGTCGATCGCGGAGAACATCTCGCTGCCGAATCTGCGCGCCTTCGCGCGCCGCTCGATCGTGGCGCTCGGTGCGGAGCTGCAGAACGCCGAGCGGCAGCGCAAGAATCTCGGCATCCGCGCGCCCAACGTCGGCACCGCGGTGGGCTTGCTGTCGGGCGGCAACCAGCAGAAGGTGGTGCTGGCCAAGTGGCTGTCGATGAGCCCACGCGCGATCATCCTCGACGAGCCGACGCGCGGCATCGACGTGGGCAGCAAGAACGACATCTACACACTGCTGCGATCGTTGGCCGACTCCGGGGTTGCGATCCTGATGATCTCCTCCGACATGGAAGAGGTGATCGGCGTGTGCGACCGCATCGCCGTGATGCACGAGGGCCGCATCGCCGGCGTGCTCGAGCGGCCACAGTTCAGCGAACACAATGTGTTGAGGTTGGCTGTCGGGTCGAGTGTCGAACCCGGGCGCGGGATGGAAGCTGCAATCGGAGAGCACGCGTGATCTTCAAGAAGGACCTCGGGCTGCTGGTGCTGATCCTGGTGGTGGGGACCGTGGTCGCGCTGATCAACCCGCGCTTCCTGCTGCCGGCCAACGTCTCCAACACCGCGAACCAGGTCGGGCTGTTCGGCATCATCGCGGTCGCACAGGCCTTCGTCGTGCTCACGGGCGGCATCGACCTGTCGGTGGGTGCGGTGGTGGCGCTGCTCGGCGTGCTGTTCATCGACATGATCGTCAACCTGCAGGTCCACTGGGGCGTGGCGGCGCTGATCGTCGTTGCCGCGGGCATGCTCATGGGCTGGGTTCACGGTGTGCTGGTCGCCAAGGTGGGCCTGCAGCCGTTCGTGGTGACGCTGTGCGCGCTGCTGATCTATCGTGGCGCGGCGCGCTACTACACCAAGGATGCGACCGTGGGCTTCGGCTTCGGTGAAAGTTTTCCGACGCTGGAGTGGTTGACCGCGGGACGTTCGGAGATCTTCGCTCCGCTCGCCAGGCTGTTCGGCCACGACGGGCCGACCATCGCGGTGCCGCACACATTGATCGCATTGATCCTCATCACGCTGATCGCCGGCGTGATGCTGCACCGCTCGGTGCTTGGCCGCTACCTGTTCGCGATCGGCAAGAACGAGGAAGCGGCGCGCTATTCGGGCATCGCGACTGCGCGCATCACGATCGCCGCCTATGTGATCTGCTGCGGGCTCGCCGGCGTGGCCGCCATCTTCATGGCCATGTACACGCGCTCGATCGCGCCCGCGGTGCACGGCAACTTCTACGAGCTGTACGCGATCGCCGCCGCGGTCCTCGGCGGCTTTTCGCTGCGCGGTGGCGAGGGTTCGCTCATCGGTGTGGTGCTCGGGACGATCCTGTTGCAGATCCTGCAGAACCTGGTGAACCTGCTCGGCATCCCCAGCTCGCTGAACTTCGCGGTGATGGGATCGGTGATCCTGATCGGCGTGCTGGCCGATCAGCAGTTCGCGCGCTACCGAGCGCGCTCGCTCGCGCGCGCCGCACGACAGGCGCGCGCCGCGCCCGATGCACGACCGCAACCGCCATGAACGCCAACCATCCGCTGATTCTCGTCACCGGCGCCACCGGCAAGGTCGGGCGCGCCTTCATCGATCGCCTGCTGGCCGACGGTGCGCTCGCGGCGTGGCGCGTGCGCGCGTTGTGCCACTCGCGTCGCCTGCCACCGCACGAGCGCGTCGAGTCGGTATTCGGTGCGATGCAGGACCGCGCGGCCGTGCAGCAGGCGCTTGCAGGCGTGTCGCACGTGCTGCATCTGGCCACCTGCAAGGAGACGCCCGACGACGCGATGGACGTGGCGGTGAAGGGCTTGTTCTGGCTGCTCGAAGGCTGCCGCACCAGCGAGACCTTTCGCCAGTTCATCCTGATCGGCGGCGATGCCGCGATCGGACACTTCCACTATGCGCATCCGCTGCCGGTGGTCGAGACCCAGCCGCACAGCGCCTATCCCGGCTGCTACGCGCTGTCGAAGGCGCTCGAGGAAGCGATGCTGCAGCAGTACTACGTCCAGTACGGGTTGAACGGTTGCTGCCTGCGCGCGCCCTGGATCATGGAGAAGGATGATCTGCGCCAGCACCTGAGCTTTGGCGCCGACGTGTTCGGCGCGCCGCGTTGGTGCGACCTGGTCGGCGCCGAGACGGCGGCCTCGCACCAGGCGGCCGGCGCGGTGCCGGTGCTGCTCGACCGCAACGGCGACGGCCTGCTGCGCAACTTCGTGCACGTGGACGATCTGGTCAGCGCGATCCTTGCCGCGCTCGACCATCCGCGGGCGCACCAGCAGTTGATGAACGTGTGCATGGACGAGCCGCTCGACTATGCGCGCGTGGGCGACTACCTCAAGCGCACGCGCGGCTGCCCGCTAGTGCCGATCCGCGAGCGCTATCACTCCACCTGGCTCGACAACAGCAAGGCGAAGTTCCTGCTGGGCTGGCGTCCGCAGTACGACTTGGAGCGTCTGGTCGAAGCGGCGTGGTCCTACCGGCGCGGGCCCGACGATCCGAGGCAGATCTGGTACCCGGGGTGAGTCGACGACGACTTGGCTTTCAGCTCGCGCCCACGATGGCGCGCAGGTGAGGCTGCTTCAGCGCTGGTGCGTGGCGAGACGCCAACGCGATCAGCGGCTCGATGCGGCGCAACTTCTTCTGGCTGTGGTTCTGCGCGATGTCGGCGAGCCGGTGCGCCAGGAACGGGTTGAGCAACCGGTCGCGCAGTTCGGTCAGATAGACGCGCGCCCCGGCGCCTTCACCCAGCGCGTCGAACACCGGCAGCACCTCTTCGCGCCAGACCGACTCCAGCGCATCGCGCATCGAGGGATGCTGCATCGCCTGCAACACGGTCATCTGCGCCGGGTGCCCCTGTTTCGCCCACCGATCGGCCAGCACCGTGTGGCCGAGGTTGAGCAGGAACAGCTTGAGTCGCTCGAAGCGCGCCAGGTCGTCGGTCAGCACGATCGAAGGATGCTGGCACGGCAGCAGCAGCCTGGGCTGTCGCTCGATGGCCCAAAGGGCATACGGTTCGGCCACCGCGCCAACCGGGTCGAGCGCCTCCGAGACGATGCGATCGACCAGCGAGTTGGCCCACACCACATGGCCGCGCAGCCAATCGACGAAGGCCGGCGCACAAGACCAATCGACCGCCAGGCGGGCAACGATCTCGCGCAACTGCTCGCCATTGCGCGCCACCAGTTCGCACGGCAGCAGGCTCAACTCGGCGGCCGGACGCGCGTGCCAGCGGTCGTGCAGCAACACCAGCAACTTGGCTGGGAACGATTGCGGTGCCGCAGCATCGTCGTGCAGCAGCGCGGCCGCGTCGCCGACATGCAGATCCCATCCGGAGTCCCCCGTGTTCGACACGACGACGCGCACCGCCGTGCGCATCTGCTCGCGCACCGCCGGCCACTGCGTGCGCGCATCGAAAGCCGCACGCACCGAGCGGCAGACGCTGCGCACCTCGATCGGCTGCCCGCGAACCAGGCCGCGCACGATCACGTCGAAGCCTTCGCCGCGCGCCAGCGCGCGCATGCGCACCATGCTCGCGGGGTTGCCGCTGGTCTGCACGACGGTGATGCCGCCGAGCGCGTGGCCGGCCTCCGCGGCCTCGGAGACGAACAGGTCGACGTGGGCCTGCAGGAACCGGCTGGTGCCGAACTGCAGGATCGGTGAACCCAGTGGGGTGGTGGCGCGGCTCGGCACTCGATGATCGTCTTGGATGACGCCTCAGGCCGGATCGCCAGGGCAGGGCGCGTCGTCGGCCAGCAGCCCGCGCGCGCGCAACGCCAGCCACAGCTCGGCCGGGATGGGCGACTCGAACCACGCGACGTCTTGGCGCAGCTCGTCGGCCGAGCGCATGCCGGCGACGCAGCTCACACAGGCGGTGTGCGCAAGCGGGAACTGCAGCGCCGCCGCCTGCAACGGCACGCCGAACTCGGTGCACACCTCGCGCAGCGCCTGGGCGCGCGCGAGCATCGATGCCGGTGCATCGGCGTAGTTGAACTTGCGCTGGCCCGCCAGCAGACCGGAGTTGAACGGTCCACCGACGATGATGGCGTTGCCATGGCGCTCGCACTCGCGCAGCAAGGCCAGGCTGTGCTGTTCGAGCAGCGTGTAGCGTCCGGCCAGCAGCGTGCAGTCGAGGCGCGCTTCCTGCATGCTGTCGTGCACGACCTCGATTTCGTTGACGCCCAGCCCGAACGCCTTGATGCGTCCGCTGCGGCGCAACTCTTCGAGCGCAGCGAAGCCGCCCTGCCGCGTCAGTGCGTGCCAGTGAATCGGATGCGCGCTGTCGTGCGTGAGCCGCCCGATGTCGTGCACCAGCGCGATGTCGATGCGCTCCAGCCCCAGCCAACGCGTGCTGGCGTCGAACGAGCGCATGACGCCGTCGTAGCTGTAGTCGTAGTGCGGCCGAAACGGCAGCGGCTCCGCCCAGCCGTTGTCCATCGGGCGCACCGAGGCATCGGGTTGCAGCAGGCGGCCGACCTTGGTGCTGACCACGAACTCGTCGCGCGGGCATTGGCGCAGGAAGGCGCCGAGGCGGCGCTCGCCCAGGCCGTGGCCGTAGTACGGCGCGGTGTCGAAATAGCGCAGCCCGGCCTGCCATGCCGCTCGCAGCAGCGCGTGGCTCGCGTCCTCCGACACCGGCGCGTACAGGCCCGCCAGCGGCGCGCCGCCGACGCCCAGGCGCGTCAGCCGCACGCGGCCGCCGGCGAGGCTGTGCAACTCGGTGGCCTTCATCGCGACGAGAGCCTGCGTGGGGTGCGGCATACTGGTAAGGCCAATACACCATCATACTGTCTTTTGGTCATACCAATAGAAACCCTCCGAAAGCGCCACTACCGGGTTGAGGTATCCTGCCGCCCCGAGCAGGGGGCCTGATCCAGGGCACTTGTTCGCCGGAAATACCGATGCATTCGCCACCCAAGTCGGCCGATTCTCGGCGGCTTTACCAACAGGTTGCGGACCAGATCCGCTCCGTGATCGAGGAGTCGCGCTTCGCACCGGGCACGCGCCTGCCGCCGGAGCGCGAGCTGGCGCTTCAGCTCGGTGTATCGCGCCCTTCGCTGCGCGAGGCGCTGATTGCGCTGGAGATCGAGGGCCACGTCGAGATCCGCATGGGCTCGGGTGTCTACGTCTGTGCCGCGCGCCCGGGCGCTGACATCCACCAGATGCCGCTGGGCGACAGCCCGTCGGAGCTGATGCAGGCGCGCTCGGTGCTGGAAGGCGCTGTCGTCTCGTTGGCTGCTGCACGCGTGTCGCGGCAGAACCTCGAGCGCGTGCGGTCATGCGTGGAAGCGATGCGCCAGGACGTGCGGCGGGGTCACGTGCCGATCGACGCCGACCGCCGCTTCCACGTGGCGATTGCGGAGATGACCGGCAACCCGGTGCTGGCGCGCCTCGTGGGCGATCTGTTCGATGGCCGGCACGGCCCGATGACGTCGCGCATGAGCCGTCGGGCCGAGAACGCCCATTCCTGGGAAGCCGCGCTCGAAGAGCACGAGGCGATTCTGCGCGCGCTTGAAATGCGCGACCCGCAGGAAGCCGAGGCGGCGATGGTCGACCACCTGCGGGCTTCGCGCGAGCGCTGGATCAGTCGATCGGGCAGCACGCCGGACTCATAGCCCAGCGCCTGCCGGTTGCGCGGGCGATCAGAGGTAACCGGCGACCAGGTGTTCGAGCCGTTCCTGGCGGCCCGAGCGCGGCTGCGGATCGATGCCGTTGCGTTCGACATCCTCTGCCAGCGCGCTCAGCGACGTGCGCCCTTCGAGAATCGCGCTGCCGCGCCCGGTGTTCCAGGCGGCGTAGCGGTTGTCGACATGGCGCTGCAACGAGCCGTCGAGCACCATCTTCTCGGCCACCAGCAGCGCGCGGGCGCACAAATCCATCGCCGCGGCATGCGCCCACACGAGGTCATCGGGCTCGGTCGACTGGCGGCGCAGCTTGGCATCGAAGTTCAGGCCGCCTGCACCGATGCCACCGCCAGACAGCACGTGGTACAGCGCCAGCGCCACCTGCTGCAGGTTGTGCGGAAACTGATCGGTATCCCAGCCGAGCATCTCATCGCCGCGATTCATGTCGAGCGAGCCGAACACGCCGAGCGCGCAGGCCAGCGCGATCTCGTGCTCGAAGGTGTGGCCTGCCAGCAAGGCGTGGTTCTGCTCGATGTTCAGCTTGACCTCGTGCTCGAGCCCATACGTGCGCAGAAAGCCGTGCACGCTGGCGACGTCGAAGTCGTACTGGTGCTTGGTGGGTTCGGCGGGTTTCGGCTCGACCAGGATCTGGCCTTTGAAGCCGATCTTGTGCTTGTGCTCGACCACCATCGACAGAAAGCGCCCCATCTGCGCCAGCTCGCGCTTCAAGTCGGTGTTGAGCAGCGTCTCGTAGCCCTCGCGCCCGCCCCACAGCACGTAGTTGGCGCCGCCCAGTCGGTGCGTCACCTCGAGCGCGTTGCACACCTGCGCGGCGGCATAGGCGAACACATCGGGGTCGGGGTTGGTGGCGGCGCCCGCCATGTAGCGCGGGTGCGAGAACAGATTGGCCGTACCCCACAGCA
>Ga0075366_10001361_pt1 | contig 12206 bp, 9 predicted proteins | sample EndMethybrTD3031_FD_72351 | JGI IMG/M metagenome (GOLD analysis project Ga0075366, IMG submission 72351) | Populus endosphere microbial communities from Tennessee, USA - Endosphere MetaG P. TD hybrid TD303-1 | ecosystem: Host-associated > Plants > Roots > Endosphere | place: USA: Tennessee... | reverse complement strand
GATGCTGGTGCACCAAGTGAGTGGACGGCGCGGACCGGATAGCCGGTTTCTTCCAGAAGCTCGCGTGCGGCTGCTGAGGCCGGATCTTCGCCCTTTTCAAGCAGCCCCGCCGGCAATTCCCAGGTGAAGCTTTCCAACGCCGGACGGTACTGTCGCACAAGCGGGACACGGCCGTCGGGCGTGCGCGCCAGGATGGCGAGATAATCGAGCTGGCCGACCGCGTGATAGACCTCGGGCTTCTCACCCGGGGCGAATTCGACCTCGCGCGCAATCACATCCATCCACGGTGAGATCGTGGTGACCTGACGGGTTCGGATTTTCGGCCATTCTTCGGACACGGGATCAGCTCGCCCCGTGGGTTTGCGGCTTGCGCGTCACGGTCTCCGGCGAACGCCGCAGGAACGTCGTGGCAAAGGCGTAACCGTACCATCGCAGATAAGCCGGGAGCCATTTGAGCACGCGGAACCGGCTCGTGCCGTGCGTGCGCTCGAACCACAGCGCCGGCACCTCGCCGATGCGCCAGCCGAGCCGGTGTGCCTTCACCAGGAGCTCGATGCTGTAGGTGAAGCCCTGATCCGATTCGACCTGCAGGTTTTCGATCACCCGGCGCGAGAACAGCCGGAAGCCGCTGGTCGGGTCGTGCGTCGGCAATCGCGCGAGATGATGCAGCGTGAAGGCCGCGCTGCGAACCAGCGTGGCTTTCAGCCACGGACAGCCCTGCATCGTGCCACCCGGGATGAACCGGCTGGCGCAGACCACGTCGCAGCCTTGCCGCGCCAGAGCCACCATGCGGTCGAGGATGCCGGGGTTGAAGTCGTCGTCGGCCGGGTACACCACGACCAGTGGCGCGGTGCTCGCTGCGAAGCCAGCCATGATCGCAGCATGGGCGCCGCGCGACGGATTGCGGATGAACTCGACGGGTAGGCCTTGATGCGCGTCGGGGTTGGCGCGGACCGCGGGCAGGGTGTCGTCGTCCGGCCGGTCGTAGCAGATCAGCACGCGCGCCGGCGTTTTGACCTCGCGCGACAGGCCGCGCAACACCGCGACGATGTTTTCGCCCTCGTTGTAGACCGGGATGACGATGTCGAGTTGCGATTCCATCGTATCGCGAACGAACCTCAGGAAATGACGTTGGCGTTGCTTAAGAGTCCCCAGACGTCCACCACCGGTTTGCCCTTGAGATCAGCGTCCTTGTAGCAGCGGTGCGGTGTGCAAAGGATCAGGAGATCGCTGCGCTCGATGACCTCGTCGAGCGGCAACAGGCCCGGATCAGTGGTCACCAGCGGGTCGGTGGTCAGCACCGCGCGGGCATGGCCCGCCAGCGCATTCTTGAGCTTGTAGCTCAGCGAGGCGCGTGCGTCGTCGCTCTCCGCCTTGAACGCCATGCCGAGCAGACCGACCGTCATGTTGGACAAATCGAAGTCGCGGCGAATGTCAGCGATGATGTGCAACGGCAGGCCTTCGTTGACCATGATCGCGGCGTTGCCGAGCGCGAACTCGTTGCGCGCGAAGGCCAGGAGCTGCATGGTATCCTTCACCAGGCACGGACCTGCGGCGAAGCCCGGGGTCGGGATGCCCTTGGCGCGCGGATAATTGTGCTTCATCCCCTCAAGGATTTTTCCGTAGTCGAGGCCGGCCGACTTGGCGATCAGATAGAATTGATTGGTGATGGCGAATTCGAGATAGCGGTAGGCGTTGTTGAACAGCTTGGCGAACTCGGCCTCCATCGGCTTGAGCGTCACCAGCTCCGGCGCGATGGTGTTGAACAGCGCCTGCGCCTCCTGTTCGGCTTCGAGCGAAAGTCCGCTGACGATCTGCGGCATGCGGCTCAACTCTTCGATGCCGTAGCCTTGCGCGATGCGCTCCGGGCAGAACGCCACCTTCAGATCGCGGCCCTGCCGCTTGATGTGGCCATCGATCCAGTCGGTCGTTCCCGGGAACAGCGTTGAGCGCAGGATCAAAAGCTGCCCGTCGCGCATGTGTGGCAGGAGCGGGTCGACGCAATCCTGGATGACGCGGCGGACCGGGTTGAGGAATTCGTCGACCGGCGTGCCGATGGTGACGATCACCGGTCCCTTGGTCGAGATTTCGCTGGGCTTGCTGGTGAAGAACAGCCGGCCATCGGCCAGCGCCTTCTTGAGCAGCTCGTCGGCGCCGCGCTCGATGAATGGCATGCGGCCCGATCGCAAGGTATTGAGACCGTCGGTATTGAGGTCGTTGATGTTGACCGTCAGCCCTTTGGCGGCAAATGACAGCACCAGCGGAACGCCGACATGGCCTGCGCCGCCGACCACCGTCAGGTCCGCGGTCTGAGCCGTGACAGCGCGTGCGGAAGCGGGACGTTCGGCGATATTCAAGGCTTGGCTCCAATGGTCAGGACGAACGAACGGAACGGGCGCATAAAGCTCGGCGCAAACAGCATGCTGTCGACGGCATTATAGATCGGCAGCAGCCAGCGCACACGCGCCGAAGCGACGTAGCGATAGCGCAGGCTCGACAGGTACTCGGTCTGGACCGAGAACCCGGCGGCCTGGAACGTCGCTGCCGTCTCCTTGGCAAGCACAGGACGCTCGTTCGCCGTCACGCCGATCGGGCTGTAGAACGGCGAGGCGTGGTCGCGGTAGAGCCACATGAACGGATTCATCCGGTTCGGATCGAAGGCGACGAAACGCCCGCCCGGCCGCAGCACGCGGTAGACCTCGGCCGCGCAACGCGACGGGTCGGGAAAGTGATGGACCAGGCCGCCGAGCAGCACGCCATCGAAGCTCGCGTCGGCAAAGGGCAGCTTCTCGACGTCGCCTTCGAGGAACTCGATGCCCGGGTATTTCCGCAGGCCCAGCTCGATCAGCTTCGGACTGATATCGAGCCCGGTGGGGACGCAGCCGTGCTGCCGCAGCAGGTTTGAGAACACCCCGGAGCCGCAGCCGAGATCCGCCACCCGGGCGCCGGGCGCGAATTGCCCCAATTCGACGGTGGTCCGGATCAGCAGCGCGCTGCTCTCGGGCGCAAATACGTCGTAGGAATCCGCCGCGGCGTGGCCATCGAAAAACGTGATTTCTTTTTGCTTGTCCTGTTGCTTGTCCGGGGAGGGGCCCCGCCCCACGTCTGGGGCGGGCTGGCCTTGTGCCGGATTTTGCGTGGATGCGGTGTTCATTGAGCCGTTGCTATCATGGGGCTTTCGGGAGGGGCAAAGCTTCTGCGGCCCATCGGAACGCAACTTTTGATTGAATATTCCGTGGACGCGTTTGCTTGCGTCGGGGTGGTGCAGGAGCCAGTTAAGGTGAATCCGGGGAGGTCTGCCATTGCCGCATTGCAACATGACCGTTTTGCTGGCAGCACAGCCGGCATGACAAGCCTGATACGCCTGCCGCGGGCCGCCGCCGCGCTGCCGCTCGTTCTGGCGCTGGCCGCCTGTGGTCAGAGCCCCCAGTCCGCTGGCGGGCCACCGCCGCCCGCCGTAACGGTCGCCAAGCCCATTGCGCGCGGCGTGACCGACCTTGACGAATATGTCGGCCGCTTCGTCGCCATCGACTCCGTCGAAATCCGGGCCCGGGTCTCCGGCTATCTCGACAAAATCCACTTCCGCGACGGCCAGATGGTCAAGCAGGGCGACCTGCTGTTCAGCATCGACAAGCGCCCCTTTGAAAACACCGCCGCCCAGGTCCGCGCCAATCTGGCGCAGGCTAAGGCCAACCTGGCCTTTGCCGAATCGGACCTCGAACGCGGCCGGCATCTGGTGCGCGAGCGCACCATCACCGATCAGCTGTTCGAGCAGCGCACCCAGGCGTTCCGCAGCGGGCAGGCGTCCGTCCAGGCGAACGAGGCGGCGGTCCGGCAGGCCGAGCTCGATCTGGAGTTCACCGAATTGCGGGCGCCGGTCGCCGGCCGCATCGGCGATCGCCGCGTGTCGCCCGGTAATCTCGTCGCCGGCGGCACGGCCGCGACCACGACGCTGCTTGGCACCATCGTCTCGATCGATCCGATCCGTCTCGAATTCACGATGGATGAGGCGTCCTATCTGCGTTACGAGCGCTTCTCGCATAGCGGCAAGGAGGTGACCGGGCGCGACGGCGGCGTCATCGTGTCGCTCAAGCTGCTCGACGAGCAAAACTATGAACACCGCGGCCACATGGATTTCGTCGACAACGTCATCGACAAATCTTCGGGTACGATCCGCGGCCGCGCGGTGTTCTCGAATTCAAATGGCGTCTTTACGCCGGGCATGTTCGGCCGGGTGCGGGTGCCGGGTTCGCCGACCTATCAGGCATTGCTGCTGCCGGACGCCGCGATCGGAACCGAGCAGGTCAAGAAGTTCGTGCTGGTGGTCGGCGCCGACAATACCGCGGTCGCGAAGTACGTCACGCTCGGCCAGCTGACCGAAGACAACCTCCGCATCATCAAGGCTGGTCTCGACGCGGACGACCGAGTCGTCGTCAATGGCCTCATGCGCGTGCGGCCGGGCCAGAAGGTCACGCCACAAGAGCAGGGTGCGACGCCTGCGGCGGCTGGCCCGCAGGCCAAGAATGCCGGCCCGCAGGCCAAGGACTCCGCTCCGCAAGCCAAGAACTAAGGGGCCGCGCCGTCCATGCGCATGTCGCATTTCTTCATCGATCGTCCGATCTTCGCGTCGGTGCTGTCGATCGTTTTCGTGATCCTGGGCGCTGTCGCGTTCACGCGGCTTCCAGTCGCGCAGTTTCCCGAGATCGCGCCGCCGGTTATCAACGTTTCCGGCCAATTCCCAGGCGCGAATGCCGATGTGATCGCTTCGACGGTGGTGGCGCCGATCGAAGAGCAGATCAACGGCGCCGAGAACATGCTGTACATATCGTCGAACTCGAACGGCGACGGCCGTTTTTCGATCGGCGTGACCTTCGACATCGGCACCAATCTCGACATCGCCCAGGTCCAGGTGCAGAACCGCGTCGCGACCGCGCTGCCGCGTCTGCCTGCCGACGTCCGCAACATCGGCGTCACGGTCGCCAAGGCATCGACCGACTTGATGATGGTCGTGCATGTGTTCTCGCCCGACCGCTCCCGCGACGCTCTTTTCATCTCCAATTACGCGCTGCTTGAGATCAAGGATGCACTGACCCGGGTCGACGGTGTGGGTTCGATCACGCCGTTCGGCAGCCGCGACTATGCCATGCGGGTCTGGCTCGATCCGGCCCGCCTGCAATCGATGAATATGACAGCCGGGGACGTAACGCAGGCTTTGCAGGGCCAGAATATCCAGGTCGCTTCGGGCATCCTCAATCAGCCGCCGGTCGACAAGGCGGGGGCGTTCCAGATTTCAGTGCAGACGCTCGGCCGCCTGGCTGACCCCGAACAGTTCGGTGACGTGGTGGTGAAGCAGACCGCCAATGCCGTGGTGCGGCTCCGCGACGTCGCACGCGTCGAACTCGCCGCGCAGGACTACTCGTCGAACTCCTACCTCAACGTTGAGCCGGCTGTTGCCATCGCGGTGTTCCAACGCCCGGGCTCCAATGCGCTTGCCACAGCGCAATCCATCCGCGAGACCATGGCTGAGATTTCCAAGAAGTTTCCGGCCGGGATTACCTACAAGATCATCTACGATCCGACGCAGTTCATTCAGCAGTCGGTCGACGCCGTGATGGAGACGATCCTGGAAGCGATCTTCCTGGTCGTCATCGTGGTCGTGCTGTTCCTGCAGACCTGGCGGGCTGCGATCATTCCGCTGGTCGCGATTCCGGTGTCGCTGGTCGGTACCTTCTTCCTGATGGCGACGTTCGGTTTCTCGCTCAACAACCTGTCGCTGTTCGGCTTAGTGCTGGCGGTCGGTATCGTGGTCGACGACGCCATCGTCGTGGTCGAAAACGTCGAGCGCAACATTGCGCTCGGTCTCAGTCCGCGCGACGCTGCGATGCGCAGCATGGACGAAGTCGGCGCGGCGCTGGTCGCGATCGCGCTGGTGCTCTGCGCGGTGTTCATTCCGTCCGCGTTCATCACCGGCATTTCCGGCCAGTTCTACCGGCAGTTCGCGCTGACGATCGCCGGCGCTACGGTGATCTCGCTGATCGTTTCGTTGACGCTGTCGCCGGCGCTGTGCGCCTTGCTGCTCAAGCCGCATCACGAACGCAGCAAGGAGAGCTGGTGGGAGAAGCCGCTGCACCGGTTCTTCGGAATGTTTAACGCAGGCTTTGACAAGCTTGCCGCAGGCTATGGTTGGCTCGCCGCGCGCGTGGTGCGTTACGCGGTTCTCATGCTGGTTGTTTATGCCGGTATCATCCTGTTCGGCCTCAGCGAATTCGCCAAGACCCCGCGCGGCTTCATTCCGGCGATGGATCGCGGCTATCTCATTGTGGTTGCGAATCTGCCTCCCGGCGCATCGCTTCAACGCACCGATGCGGTGCAGCGCCGCATCGTCGAAACGGCGCTCAAAGTGCCGGGCGTGATCGGCGCGGTGAACATCGTCGGATTCTCGGGCGCGACCTTCACCAATGCGCCAAACGCCGGTGCGGCCTTCCTGGTGCTCGATTCATTTGAGAACCGCGCCAAAGATCCGAAGCAATCCGTGGCCGGCCTCCAGCGCACGCTGTTCGCTGCATTCGCCGATATCCAGGAGGCCGGAATCTTCGTCGTTCCGCCGCCGCCGGTGCCAGGCATCGGTAATGCCGGCGGGTTCCGCATGATCATCGAAGACCGCGGCGGCCGCGGGCCGGGCGCGTTGCAGGCCGCGACCTATGCGATGATGGGACGCGCGGCGCAGACGCCAGGCGTCATTCAGGTGTTCTCGCTGTTCGAGACCTCGACGCCGCAACTCTATCTCGACATCGACCGGACCAAGGCGCAGCTGCTGGGCATCAACGTCATCGATGTGTTCAACGCGCTCCAGACCTATCTCGGCTCGTCCTATGTCAATGACTTCAACTTGTTCGGCCGCACCTTCCGCGTTGTCGCCCAGGCCAGGGCTGACGAACGCATGGACACCAAGGACGTGCTCGCAATCCGCGTGCGCAACTCGAGTGGTGACACGGTGCCGCTCGGCTCGTTCACCACCGTGCGCGACGTGTCGGGATCGTATCGCGTGCCGCGCTACAACCTTTATCCATCGGCCGAACTCGACGGTGCGGCGGCGCCCGGCTACAGCCAGGGCCAAGCGATGGAGATCATGCAGAAGCTTGCCGCCGAGACACTGCCGGACGGCTTCTCCTATGAATGGACAACGCTAGCCTATCAGCAGCTTCGCGCTGGCAACACGGCCGTCTTCGCCTTCGTTCTCGCGGTGGTGTTCGTGTTCCTGGTGCTGGCTGCGCAGTTCGAGAGCCTGACGCTGCCGATCGCCGTCATTCTGATTGTGCCGATGTGCCTCATCGCCTCGATCGTCGGCGTCGTGCTGCGCGGCCAGGACAACAACATCCTCACCCAGGTCGGCTTCATTGTGCTGATCGGCCTCGCCGCCAAGAACGCGATTCTGATCGTCGAGTTCGCCAAGCAGCTTGAAGATCAGGGCCGCGACCGGTTCGCAGCAGCGGTCGAGGCAGCGCGGCTCAGGCTCCGGCCGATCCTGATGACATCGCTTGCCTTCATCTTCGGCGTGTCGCCGATGGTCTGGGCGATCGGCGCCGGCGCTGAGCTGCGCCAGACGCTTGGCACCGCGGTTTTCTCCGGCATGATCGGCGTCACCGCGTTCGGCTTAATCTTCACGCCGGTGTTCTATGTCGTGACGCGCTGGCTTGCTGAACGCGCCTCCCGCGTGAGAGCGCGGACCGCCCCGCACCCGGCAGAGTAGGGCGCCGAAAAGGCCTGCAATCACAACTGGTTGTAAGACCGCATGTTCACGAAGTCGTGAGCGCGTGTGGTCAAGGTGTCGCGCCCCAGGAATAAGAATCGTTAAAAGGTGTTAGCCTGCACTCCATCCCTTCGCTCCGGAGCCTTGGTCCGGTGGATGGGGCGACCGCTCGAAACTGATCCAGCCAAAACAGGGGAATTAAAACGATGAAGCGTCTCGTTCTTGCCGTAGCCTTCGCCGCGCTCGGCGTTACCGCCGTGGTTGCCCAGAGTGACCCGCTCGCCGCCCGTAAGGCAATCATGAAGGAGAACGGCAACCAGGCGCGCATCGCGCGCGAGATGATTGAAGGCAAGCAGCCGTTCAGCCTCGATGCCGCGAAGAAGGTGCTCGCGACCTTTGGCGAGACCGCGGACAAGGCCAAGAGCCTCTGGCCCGACAATTCCAAGGGCGGCGACACCGCATCGCTCCCCGCTCTGTGGGAGAACAAGGCGGATTTCGACGCCAAGCTGGTCAAGTTCAGCGCCGAGGCGAAGGCTGCCGGGGGCAAGGTGACGGACCTCGACAGCTTCAAGGCGCAGATGGGCGAAGTCGGCAAGAATTGCGGCGGTTGCCACCAGCCCTACCGCAAGCGGCAATCGTAAATCGTTGACCGGCGGGCTTCGCCCGTCGATAAGCCATAACAGGGCGGTGCGTCCCCGGACGCGCCGCCCTGTAGCTTTTCGGATTGCAGTCGATTGCCTAGAATTGACGCCAGGAGGCCCTGATGCTGCGAAAGCTTTTCATTCTGGCGGTCGTCGTCGGCGTATTGGGCTTGGCTGTGTTCTGGGTGCTGACCGTCCCGGCCACGGTACCGGCGAGCGCGCTGCCGCAGCGCGCGGCCAATCTCGAGAACGGCCAGACCATGTTCTACGCCGGTGGCTGCACCTCCTGCCACGCCACGCCGGGGCAGGACGACAAGACACGGCTCGGCGGCGGTCTGGGATTGAAGTCGCCATTCGGCACTTTCTATGCGCCGAACATTTCGCCGGATCCGAACCAGGGTATCGGCAAATGGAGCGAGGCGGATTTCGTCACCGCCATGGTGAAGGGCACCTCGCCGGACGGCTCGCATCTTTTTCCGGCGTTTCCCTACACGTCTTATCAGCGCATGCGGTTCGACGATGTGCGCGATCTCTTTGCGCATCTGAAAACGCTTCCCGCCGTGCAGGACAAGTCCAAGCCGCACGACGTGCCATTTCCGTTCAACATCCGCCGGACGCTCGGCGTGTGGAAATTCCTGTTCCTCGACGGTAAGCCGTTTCAGCCGGATCCGAGCAAGGATGCGGCGTGGAATCGCGGCGCCTATCTGGTCAACGGCCCGGGTCACTGTGCCGAGTGCCATTCGCCGCGCAACTTGCTTGGCGGGATCATTTCAAGCCAGCGCTTCGCCGGTGGACCGGAGCCCACCGGCGATGGCTTTGTGCCGAACATCACGCAGAAAGGCCTGACCCTCTCGCAGGAGAATCTCGTCAAGCTGCTGGAAACCGGTGAGACGCCGGATGGCGACACCATTGGCGGCGAAATGGCCAAGGTGACCGCCAACACCGGCAAGCTGAGCGCGGCCGATCGCGAGGCAATCGCCACTTACGTCCGCTCGCTGCCACCGGTCGAGGGGCCCAAACCGCCGACGCCGAAATGAGCCGGCGGGCTCGATGAATCTATTCAGAGCGTTTCTGCTTAAAGGTATCTCTGCACTGTTGTTTGCGATGCTCTCGGCCTGTGTCCGCTTTCTCGGCGAAAGCGGCGTGCCGCTCGGGCAGGTGGTGTTCTGCCGCGCTTTCTTCGCCCTCCTGCCGGTGCTGTTGATGTGTGCGTGGCGGCACGAGATTGTGAACGCCGTTCGTACGCAACGCCCGCTCGGGCACCTGACGCGCGGCCTCATCAGCATGGCCGGCATGTTTCTGAACTTCGCCGCGCTGGCGCGGTTGCCGCTGGTCGATGCGACCGCGATCTCGTTTGCCGCCCCGCTGCTCACCGTGGCGCTGGCGTGGCTGATCCTCGGCGAAACCGTCCGCATTTACCGCTGGACCGCGGTGACCGTGGGCTTTGTCGGCATTGTGGTGATGCTTTGGCCCTATCTGAACCTCTCGCAATACGCGACTGGCGGCTCGGCGACAGCCGCAGCGACTGTCGGCGCGGCTTGCGGCTTGATCGCCGCTTTGACCAATGCGGGTTCGGTCATCCAGACCCGGCGTCTTGCCGACACCGAGACGACATCGTCGATCGTGTTCTATTTTTCGATGTACTGCGCGCTCGCAGGTCTCGCGACCCTGCCGTTCGGCTGGCTCTGGCCGACGCCGTTTCAGCTTGCGGTGCTGATTGCGTCAGGCGTGATCGGCGGGCTGGCGCATATCGTTCTGACGTCGAGCTATCAGTATGCGCCGGCGTCGCTGGTTGCGCCGATCGACTACACGATGATGATCTGGGCCTATGTGCTCGGCTACTTCTTGTTCGACGAACTGCCGACGATCTACGTCTATATCGGTTCGACGATCGTCGCGGGCTCCGGCCTGTTCGTGATCTGGCGCGAGCGGCAGCTCGGCCTGCGGCGAAGGCGTCTGAGGGACACGCCGCGACTGTAATAGCCGGCTGCGCTTCTGCCGATCAGATCAACGCCTCAGGCCATCGCATGACCCGACAGGCCTGCAAATTCAGTGCTGATCAACGTTCGGTGAAAGCAGCATCGAGCCCGCGGTGGATCGGTTTCAGGACATACTGCAGCAGCGACTTGCTGCCCGAGATGATTTCGGCGTCGACGGCCATTCCAGACCGCAGATGCCAATCAGCCGCGTAGCGGTCTGAACGACCGGGATAGAAGCCGACGGTCACTTTATAGTAGGAGCGCTTATCGTCATTCTCGACCGTGGTCGGAGAAATGGCTGCGACCTCGCCTTGGACTTTCCCATACTTGCTGAAGTCGTAGGCGGTCACCTTGAGCTCCGCTTTGTTGCCGACCTTTACGGCAGCGATATCCTCCGGCTTCACAAATATCTCTGCCACCAGAGCATCATCAGCCGGAACTATCCGTGCGATCACCTCCCCAGGGCGCACCACCTCACCAGCGGATCGTTGCAGCACTTGCTGGACTCTGCCGCGAGTGGGAGCGCGTATTGTCAGTCTTTCGACCTTGTCCATTTGTTTCTTGATCGATTCCTGCACTTCGGCAAGCTCACTCGACGTCTTGGTCTGCTCTTCGCTCCAGAGTTTGTGCGCCAGAGCTTCGGCCTCGGCCAATGACGCTTCGGATTCCCGAATCGTCTCTTTAAGAGTGTTTATTTTGCCTTCGGTGGTGAACACGGTTCCGCGCGCTTGTTCATAAACAGATTCCGATTCCAGAACCTGCCTTCTGGACGTGCTGCCGCCGGCCACCAGTGTCCGCCTCATCTCGAGTGATTCCTTGGTGATCTCCACCAGTTTGCGCTGAGTGACGACATCTTGTTCCAGCGCGGCGAGTTCAGACCTTCGCTGGGCAACGCGTGCGAGCAAAAGGTGATTCTCTTTCAATCTGTGATCGAGACGCGCTCGGTACACCTGCTGGTGGTCCGCGAGTTGCAACTGGCTGGCGTCATTAAAGGCCGCAAAATCAGCCGGGCGTGCCGCAATAAGAGCGTCGACGCGCTCCTTCTGCAACATGAGGTTCTGAGCGCGCGACTTGAGCGCTGCAAGCTCTGAATCTGCCATCACGGTCTGCAAACGCATCAGAGGCTGGCCGGCCTCGACGGCTTGCCCCTCTCTCATCAGGATTTGCTCGACAACGCCTCCCTCCAGATGCTGCAGAGGACGGATCTGGGTGGCCGGGATCAGTTGACCGCGGGCCAGCGAAAGCTCGCGGATCGGAGTTATCGCGGACCAGACGAGGGCGGCTGCCGCCACCCCAACAATCAGTCGCATGGTGTTGCGGGAGACGCGAAAACCGCGCTGCTCCTCGAACTCGATTGGAGCCGCCAGCCAGCCGGCCATGTCGCGGGCATGTTTGCTCTTGGTCGTGGCGTTCGCGCTCATAGCGTCCTCATTGGTCAGTCGAGCAGTGTTTGGCTTCTCAAGCCGCAGCAGTCATTCGTGCCAGTATTCTCGGAACGATGACGTCGGGCTTGCCGTCGGCAACGATCGAGCCGCCGCGCATCTCAATGACGCGATCCGCCATACGCATGTGGCTCGGACGGGCAGTGACCCACAGCACGGTCCGCTTGCCTCGGATGGCGTTCAGATGCGCCATGAAGGCGGTGTCGCTGGCTTGATCGAGGCCGTTGCCTGGATCATCCAGCAGGAGGATCGCGGGTTTTTTGACAAGGGCGCGGGCGATTGAAAGGCGGCAAAGCCAGCCCTGCGACAGGGCCCGCGCGTTGGTGCCGCTGATGCGGGTTTCCAAACCATCCGGGAGTTCCGGGCTGGGCAGCGATACACCGACCGCCGCCAG